>Ga0307422_1002003_pt1 | contig 10334 bp, 7 predicted proteins | sample SalMarWE160290MG_FD_202153 | JGI IMG/M metagenome (GOLD analysis project Ga0307422, IMG submission 202153) | Salt marsh sediment microbial communities from the Plum Island Ecosystem LTER, Massachusetts, United States - WE1602-90 | ecosystem: Environmental > Aquatic > Marine > Intertidal zone >...
CTTCTTGTTATTACAGGACCAACCGCATCAGGCAAAACCACTTTAGCAGTTAATCTGGCAGCTCGCCTGGGAGGAGAGGTAATAAGTGCAGATTCACGCCAGGTCTACAGGGGTATGGACCTTGGTACAGGAAAGGATTATTCAGACTATTATATTGATGACAAGGTTGTTCCATGCCATCTTATTGATATTGTTGACCCCGGATATAAATATAATGTCTTTGAGTATCAGCGTGAATTTAAAAAAGTATATGAAGATATGATCAGGCGTAATGTTTTCCCTGTTATGTGCGGAGGGTCAGGTATGTATGTCGACAGCATTATAACGGGATACAAAATGAAGGAGGTGCCTCCTGACAGCGGATTGAGGGCAAGACTTGAGAAGAAGACCATGGAGGAACTTATAGGGATTCTTTCTACTTTTAAAAAACTGCATAATATTACCGATATCGATACAAAGAAAAGAGTTATCAGAGCTATAGAAATTGAACAATACAACAGAGGTGGGGGCGAAAAACAGAGTCAGTTTCCCCGGCTGAAGGCTTTAATTGCCGGGATAATGTTCGACAGGGAAGAAAGACGCAGAAGAATCTCGGAACGGTTGAAAAAACGCTTCGATGAAGGAATTGTGGATGAGGTGAGGAAGTTGCTGGCAAAAGGGATCAGGAAAGAAACGCTTATTTATTATGGTCTTGAGTATAAATATATTACATTATTTCTGGCCGGCAAATATGAGTATGATGAAATGGCAAGTAATCTTGAGACAGCTATACACCATTATGCAAAGAGACAGATGACCTGGTTCAGGGGAATGGAGAAAAAAGGTGTAAAAATCCACTGGCTTGACGGAGCGCTGCCGCTGGAGGAGAAAATATCAGAAGTACTTGAGCTTATGAAATAGTGAACTCATCCAGTCTTTTCTAAGATTACATGTATTTACTCCATTTCTTTTTAGGGGTGAGTACATGAACATACCTATTTCAGATATGTCTCCAGCCACTCAAAAAATTCCCTTTGCCATATCACGGCATTCTGGGGTTTGAGTACAAAATGCGTTTCTTCCTCAAAGAATAACAATTTACTGGGAATATTATTCAACTGTGCTGCCTGGAATGCTTCAAGGCTCTGTGTATAGGGTATCCTGAAATCTTTGGCCCCGGTGATGATAAGTATAGGAGTATCCCAGTTGCTTGCCATCAGGTGGGGTGAGAACCGGTAGCTTTTTCCCATATTCCAGTAGGGTCCCTCAATATCTTTATCCGGAAACCATAATTCCTCTGTTGATCCGTACCAGCTTGTAAAGTCGAACATTCCGCAGTGTGAAATGAAAGCTTTAAATCTTCCTCCGTGAACACCGGCGAGATAAAATACCGAAAATCCTCCATAGCTGGCACCCACAGCTGCAAGCCGTTCAGGATCAACAAAAGGTTCTTTTGCCATTGCATCGGTTGCATCGAGATAATCATGGATGTTAGCACCTCCGTAGTCACCGGATATCTGTTCTTTCCATGCCTGTCCAAAACCAGCATTACCGCGCCTGTTGGGACAGATCACAATATATCCTTTTGCAGCCATCATTTGCATGTTCCAGCGGTATGACCAGAACTGACCGAGTGTACTTTGCGGGCCACCGTTGCAGAACAGCAATGCGGGATATTTTTTTGACGGGTCAAAGTCAGGAGGATAGATAATCCACATCTGCAGATCTTTATTATCCCTTGTTTTGATGTACCTCTCTTCTGTACGGCCCATCTTTATTGATTCATATATGTCTTTGTTTATTGATGTGATCAGTTTGACTTCTCCGGTTGACAGGTCAACTTTTGCCAATTCATGTGCCATTGACAGGGATTTGATATTAGTTACCATGACACCTGATTTCAGACTGACCGGACTTAGTTCATGTACCCCCTCTGTTAACTGGTCAACACCCCTGTCAGAGATGCTTGTTTTGAACACCTGTGTGGTACCCAGATGAGCACATGCAAAATAAATCGTTTCATTATCTGCCCAGTTAATACTCTCAACATCAAAATCCCATCCTTTTGTCACCCAGCTGCGGATTCCTTTGGCAATATCATAAACAAAAAGCCTGTCAAGATCAGCTTCGTAACCATCTCTTTCCATGCTTTGAAAGGCAATCTTTGAACCATCCGGGGAGAAGACAGGATAGCGGTCATACCCACGGTTGCCTTCGGAAATATTCACCTCCTCGCCTGAAGTGATATTATATAGCATTATGTCAGAATTTGTGCTTCTGGCATCCTCTTTTCCCCTGAGCCTTTTTGTTGTGTAAGCAATTTGTTTATTGTCAGGGCTCCATGATATTTCACCCTCATCAAAATAGGGGGCGAGTGGTGATTCGAACTTCTGTCCTTCCATTATGTCCTTTTCACCAGAAATGTTGGTTCCGTTAAATGATGCAACAAAAATGTGACTGTATGAATAATCACTCCAGTAATTCCAGTGCCTGTACATTAGGTCATCAATTATCCTGACATTTGCTTTGGGAAGATTATGTTTTTCGTTTGCAGTCTGATCAAGTTTTACTCTTCTCGTGAAATAGATCTTGTTTCCATCAGGCGAAATACTGAAGATCTCAAACTCCTTAAAGTCTTCAACAGTCTGTTTATCAGACCCATCGGCATTCATAGTCATCAGTTCGCCGTCATTATTGATATAGGCGACAGATTTGCCTTTATTGAACCACTGTGGTGAGCTGCCCCCATCGGTTGTGAGTTGGACGGGGTTGCCGCCACTGGCAGGAACCTTGAAAATGTTTGTTCTCTTTGCTTCTGTTTCCAGGTCGATATCGGTAACCGTATAGAGGACAGATGATCCATCGGGAGAAAGTGCAAATGAACCAAGTCTTCTGAATTTCCACATTATTTCAGGGGTCATCACTCCTCCCGCCTTCTCTTCGGCAGTAAGTTCATTATTGAACTGTGGTACAGCTTCTCTGGTATCTGATTTCTCCTGCCGGCATGACAGCGAGAATAGAAATAGCAGAAGAATTATCGAAACATGATATCTTTTCATCAGTAATGGTATTTTAATGATTATTGTTTCTTAAGGGCTTCAGAAACTTTATCTTTAAGTTCATCATACAATTCGGGATTATCCCTGAGTATCTGCTTGACGGCATCACGTCCCTGGCCGATCCGGGTTTCTCCGTAACTAAACCATGAACCGCTTTTTTTGATAATATTGAAATCAGTTCCAAGATCAATTACCTCGCCGAGCTGCGAGATTCCCTCTCCATAGAGGATATCAAAATCGGCTTTTCTGAATGGAGGGGCAAGCTTGTTTTTTACTATTTTCACTCTTGTCCTGTTCCCCATGACTTCATCTCCCTCTTTAATCTGGCTTATCCTGCGAATATCTACTCTGACGGAAGCATAGAATTTAAGGGCATTTCCCCCGGTTGTTGTTTCGGGATTCCCGAACATCACTCCGATCTTTTCCCGGAGCTGATTAATGAAAACGCAGGATGTGTTTGTCTTGTTTATGTTTGCAGTAAGCTTTCTCAGTGCCTGTGACATCAGTCTTGCCTGGAGACCCATCTTTGAATCACCCATTTCACCTTCTATTTCAGCTTTGGGTGTCAGGGCTGCTACTGAATCAATAACTATTATATCGAGAGCTCCTGAACGGATGAGATTATCTGTGATCTCAAGTGCCTGTTCCCCGTTATCGGGTTGTGAAATAAGCAGGTTCTCGACATCAACGCCAAGTTTCTCGGCATAATTGCGATCAAATGTATGTTCGGCATCTATTATTGCTGCAATGCCCCCGTTCTTCTGTGCTTCTGCTATTGCATGGACAGCCAGCGTCGTCTTTCCTGAGGCTTCAGGTCCGTAAATCTCTATTACTCGTCCGCGGGGAAACCCTCCAATACCTAAAGCTGCGTCCAGTCCGATGGAACCGGTGGAAATAGTCTGAATATTTTCAATGGCATGGTCGCCCAGTTTCATTATTGTACCCTTCCCGAAATCTTTTTCAATTTTTCCAAGGGTGACCTCAAGAGCCTTTAGTTTCTCCTTGTTGATCTCTTTTCTTTCTTCTTTGCTCATATTTATTGGTTTTTATTTATATAGTGCGAATATCTGTTCCGAGTGGATTTTTGTATCAACTTTTGTAATTATCTTCTCGATGATACCCTACCTTTAAACGGAGGTGCCGGCATACCTTCTTTTAATTGTGCCATGGGTTTACTAATTTTGTTATTATGGGTAAATTTACGAAGTTTGAATTGTTTTCAGAAGAAAAACAGATTTTTAGTTATTAACAATAAGCTTTTATAACCATTATAAAAGAGCTTTATAACAGATTGTAAATTAATTATTTGTGAGGCGAGATAATAAACCCGTGTTTGCTTTAAAACGATATCCGGCATGTTTACTGTTAATATCGGCTTTATTTTTGCTGGTTACTAATCTCAATGCACAGGATCTGCCAACCAAACCTACACGGCAATCTTCTCTCGAAGCTTTTTCAAAAGGTAATTATGAACAGGCTTACAGGGAATTCTCCGAGCTTCTTAACACATATCCGAAAGATCCGATGTACAAGTATTATTCAGGGGTGTGTCTGGTTAAATTGAAGAGGGAGCCGGAAAAAGCTGTGACACTTCTCGGGCAGGCTCAAAAAGGCTCAGCTATAGTAAGAACCATACCGTCAGATGCACTGTTCTGGCTTGGCCGGGCACAGCAGATGTCGGGGAAATTTGAGGATGCAATAGCTTCCTATAACAATTTCATTGATCTTAACGGAAAGAAAACATCCAGAGAACTTGGGATACCTGATTTTATTGAGCAATGTGAGAGGAGAGAAGGTTTCTTAACGGAAGATAATGCAGTTATTACCGTGGAAGAAGATGAACCCGGTATTGGGAAAGAGGGAAAGAGTATAATTAAGTTAGAAGAAAAGGTTATGATGATTTCTGAACAGGAAGATACCCTCTCCGGTAATTATGATGAGATGTTGTCTGAAGCCATTGAATATCAGTATAAAGCTGATTCTTTATATAGAATCGCAGAAGAACAGAAAAAAGAGCTTGAAAAGGGAAGCTATGCTGAAAGGACAAAGTTGAAAGCTGAGATTGCTGAAACTGAAAAGCTTGCAGCCTCTTTCCAGGATCTTGCTGATAAGAAATATAATGAGGCTCAGACTGTAATGAATAGTAAACCATTTACCGAGGGATTGGTTGCCAGACAGATAATTCCGCTTGCAACAGATTCTTCCCTGAAAAGAGAGAAGCTAAGCGATTCCCTTATCAATAACTTTAACAGCGGCGAAACAATAGACAGCATTACTACAGCCAAAGATAGTGTCAGAACAGAGACAATCAAAAAAACCGCTGATATCAAACCTGTTGCAGACACAGTTACTCTTAATGATGTTAAAAAGGATATACTCCCGGAAACGGTAAAAAAGAGTGAAGTTTATTATGTTTTTGAAATTAAGCAAAATGCTGAAAATGAAAAAATTCCTATTGATCCCGAGGTTCCTGAGGGGCTTCTGTATCGGATTCAGGTAGCAGTCTTCCGGAACCCTGTTGCTCCTTCATATTTCAAGGGTATTACACCGGTTTATGGATTTAAAATGACGGGCAGGGATCTGACAATTTATTATGCCGGCATGTTCAGGAGATTAACAGATGCTAATAAGGCTCTGGGAACGGTAAGGCAGAAAGGTTTCAGGGATGCATTTGTTTCAGCATTCTTTAATAGCAAAGCTGTCTCTTCGGAAAGAGCTGCCGCTCTCGAAAATAAATGGGGGAAAATCCCGCTTTCAGGGGTAAGCGCTGAGGAACAGGTTCCTGTAGATACAGTTCCTCCAACACTCACATTCAGGATTGAAATTGCAAGATCACAGAAACCTGTCAGGGATGATGACCTGGAAACTTATAAGAAGCTTTCAGGTACGCGGGGACTGGATATCATAACCCTTCCCGATGGTAATATAGTTTACCTTGTAGGACACTTCATTACCTGGGAGAGTGCTGTAGAATATGCCGACCTGCTGGTAAGGAATGGTTACAGTGACGCAAAAGTCGGAGCCTGGCTCGGGGAAAAAGAAATACCTGTTGAAACGGCAAGGGAGCTCTTCGATATGCTGGAATGAACTCTAAAAAAAGGTTACTCAGTGTAAAACTCAATCATTCGTTTTATTGCCTCACGACATACGGAACAGTAACCCTTTGATGAATTGCTTTTCATCCTGCATTTCATTTCAGGGCGGAAAATGCCTTTGGCTGAGTATCCTGCTCCTTCAAACAGCCCTGTAACGTTTCTGTATTTCTCTTCGGGAGGAGTTGGAACGGGTGTCTCTTTGTCAATCATTTTTTCCCATTTGGAATCGAAATCCACCATAGTCGTAATATTAGGTTCTCAGGGCTCAACATCCAAAGGGTAAAACTCCTCGTAAGCCACTTCGGAAGAATAGTATTCATCAGCAAGCCCTGCAAAGCCATGTCCGAATTCATGAATAAATACCTTAAGTGACAAAGGATGACCGGTGGTTGTACCGCTGTAATAATTATAAACACCGCCTCCACAGCCCAGATATTAATTCTATCCTTATATTCGCTGAAAGGTGCTTCAGAAAACAGGTAATCAGCCATTTTTTTTACATCATCATGGAATTTCTCCATCTCATTAGCTTTATATCCTTCGGCAATAAATGCAAGATCAACAGAAGTCTCAGGCTTCCCGTTGCCGTAAAATTTTGTAAAAGAAGCAGATACTGGCTTTTCTTTTCTTATGAAATAATCGGAAGGATTAATAGCGGTTTCGTACAATTTTGTAAATACTCCACTGCGTTGCCGGATGCTTAATACAAACCTTGCTTTTTCCCTGGGAAATGGCATTGTTGCCACCTCATAGAAGCTTCTTTCCATACTTTTTGCCCCGGCAGTAGTCTGCCATTCCTGGAAAAGAGTACAGAAGCCGCGTGAATAAATCAGCCTGCCATCTGAATCATCAAAAAGCTCATATCTGAAGTTACCGTAGTTAAAAGGATTGGTTAGTTGAGTTTTTGAACCGCCATAAAAAGGTTCTTCTTTCATGCCAACAGGATATACAATCGTTTTTTCACTGTTTCCCGCTAACATGAAGTCAAAGCGTAAAATCTTATCTGTAAAATAATTATCAAAATTGATCTGAGCAATCAGCGGTGCTGATAAAAATGTTAAAAGCAGAACAGAGAATGTTCTCATATAATGAATTTTTTTTAACAAAAAAGTAAAGCTAATAAATAAGAATGAACCAGATCAATAAAATATATATTTTTGTGGCATCATATTTTGAGTACAAATGACTTTTATGAATGATCCGTTATTATGGCTTAATGATATCCTGATTGAACTTGGATTAAGTTATAAACTGGCCTCTTTTATCAGTACTACAGGGATGATCCTGGTTATTCTGGCTCTTAGCTGGCTGGCAAATCTTGTTGCCAGGGTAATAATCAGGCAGGTTCTTATCAGAATTGTAAAGAGGACTGTAAGCGCATGGAATGATATTTTCCTTGAGAAGAAAGTTTTAACAAGGTTATCTCATTTTGTTCCTGCTATTATCATATGGTCGGCAGCCAGCTGGGTACTCAGGGATTATCCTGTGTGGCTGACCATTATACAGCGGCTTGCAATTACATATATGCTTGTTGTAGCTGCCATTGTTATCAATTCATTCATTGAGTCATGGTATAAAGTATATCTTACCCTGCCTATATCTCAGAACAGGCCTATTAAAGGCTATGTTCAGATAGTAAAAATAATTGTTGTCGTATTCTTTTCTCTACTGATTTATTCAGCATTATTCAGGAAAGAGGTCAGTGCCATCATTGCCGGATTAGGTGTCATGGCATCAGTTATAATGCTAATCTTTAAAGATGCCATTCTTGGGCTTGTTGCCAGTATTCAGCTGTCAGCCAATAAGATGTTGAAAATCGGCGACTGGATATCAATACCTGAACGCAATGTTGATGGTGAAGTTCTGGATATAACTCTCACCACTGCTAAAATCAGAAATTTTGACAAAACAATCATAACCGTTCCCACATATTCCCTGATTAATGAATCATTCCAGAACTGGGTGGGAATGCAGGAGTCAGGTGTCAGGCGCATAAAAAGATCATTTCTTGTCGATGTAACAACAATAAGATTTGCAGATGATGAACAAATGAGGAAAATGAAGGAATCATCCCTGATTAAAAAGTACTTTAATATTGAGAAGGATGGATCGCTGATCACCAAAAAAGAAATGAATAAAAAACAATCAGCGTATTTTATTTCAGGACAGATAACAAATCTCGGCATATTCAGGATGTATGCTGAGGCTTTTCTTCTTGATCATCCCAGGATCGATAAATCGCAGGCTATTATCGTCAGGCACAGACCGCCTAATGAGGATGGGATACCGTTACAGGTATATGCATTCACAAACAGAATTGACCTGGTTACTTACGAGAACGTACAGTCAGAAATTTTTGAACACCTGTTATCATTCATGAATGAGTTCGAACTAAGGGTGTTCCAGCTTCCGTCAGAATATGATTATATACGTAAACAGGATAAATAACGATCTTAATGATTATTAATAAAACAGAATATGGCAGACCTTAATACTAGAATAAGTGATTTCCTCTGGAAGAACCTGAGTGATAAACGTATAATGGTCAAAACGGATAATTTCTGGGCCACTCTCCGGGATACCGGAACAGAGATATGGCTTGATACCGGTGATATGGAAGAGGCAGAAGCTAACTGGACAGCTGAGATGAGTGCCCTGACTACGAATAATACATTGCTTAACAATGAGATACAAAAGGGAATATACGATGTCTTTATCTCTGAGGCTAAAAGTCTGGTCAGAGAGCTTCCGCTGGAAGAGAAGGTTAAGGAGATAGCATTCATACTGAATGCACGGCATGGTCTCAGGCTGGCCTCAAAATTCGGAGGAATGGTAAGTGTGGAACTTCATACCGACACTGCTCATGATATTAAGGCAATAGAATATTACGGTAAAAGACTACATGAAATCAGTCCCGAACATTTTATAATAAAGGTTCCATATACGGCTGCAGGATTGATAGGAGCGAGGCGGCTTAAGGATACAGGTGTAAGAGTAAATTTCACACTCGGGTTCAGTGCCAGGCAGAATGTTATTGTTACAAGGGTAACCCGTCCTGATTATCTTAATGTGTTCCTGGGAAGAATAGGAGCCTTTATTGCCAGCAACAAACTTGGCGATGGTGCAGGGGCCGGAGAGATGGCAGTTATTTCATCGCAGAACTGGGTAACCGGATTTTCAGCAAAAAACGAATGGCAGACGAAGCTTATTGCAGCCAGCATAAGAGATCACAAACAGCTTGAACTGCTTGCAGGGGCTGATGTTTTCACCATACCGCCAAAAGTGGCATCTGCCGGACATAAATCAATTAAGGACAAGTTTACTTCAAGGATGCACATGAACTACGAAACCGGTATTTCAGCCTCTGGTAAAGCAGCTCATCTGGAAAAGTTCTGGACTGTTGATGACAAAGTACTGAATCTTGCTGAAAGACTTGCTGCAAAAGTACCTGAAACAAACACGGAACTGATTGATATTGCTCATGAAGAGGGCTGTGAAGATATGTTCCCACTGCTGACAAAGGAGGAAAAATCGGAAGACAAGATAAAGGAGGGCAAGATTGCTCCGGATACACTTATGACACTGGCAGGACTGGCATCTTTTACCTCCGACCAGAAAGCACTTGATAATAGAATATTAAGTATTATTTCCTGATATGTGGATCTCTTTGCCTCAGTACTTCATAAAGCAGAATGCCGGCAGCTATTGACACATTAAGTGATCCTATTGTTCCGCTCACAGGAATTTTTACCTTGTGATCAGCAAGGGCTCTCAGCTCACGGCTGATACCTTTATCTTCAGAGCCAAGTATCAGTGCTACAGGACCTGTAAGGTCGCTTTCAGGTGCACTCTCTGTTGATCTCTCTTCGGCACATATTATTCTCAGCCCTGAATCCCTGAGAAATCTGGTTGATCTTACAACAGATCTTTCCCTGCATACCGGGAAGGTATGTAAAGCTCCCGCGGATGCTTTCACTGCATCGGCAGTTATCCTGGCCGATCCCTTTTCGGGTATAACAACTGCATGTGCTCCCAGACAATGGGCAGTTCGTACTATCGATCCGAAATTTCTTACATCTGTAACACTGTCAAGAACAAGGATCAAAGGATCTTCACCTTTTTCAAAGATCAACGGCAGAAGGTTGTCAATATGCTGGTATTCAATTATTGACAGCCATGCAAGAACACCCTGATGGTTTTT
>Ga0307422_1002004_pt1 | contig 10332 bp, 7 predicted proteins | sample SalMarWE160290MG_FD_202153 | JGI IMG/M metagenome (GOLD analysis project Ga0307422, IMG submission 202153) | Salt marsh sediment microbial communities from the Plum Island Ecosystem LTER, Massachusetts, United States - WE1602-90 | ecosystem: Environmental > Aquatic > Marine > Intertidal zone >...
CTATGGAAGCCTTTCAGATACTATGGAGGCCATCCCTCTCGGGGTGTATACCCCGATGTAAACGACCACAAACAAGGAGGGATGGCCATGAACAAGCCTACACGGATCAGCCGAGTTGACAAGCTCTTTGATAGGGCCGGAGCCACCGCGACCTTTGTCGGTCTCGACGTGCACAAAAAGACGATCCAGGCGGCGGTGTGGGCCAACGAACGGATCGTTGGCACATGGGTGATGCCGGCCGACGTCGACAAGGTGGTGGCGATGTTGCGGCCCCATCGCGGCGCGATCACGCAGGTGGTCTACGAGGCCGGGCCGACCGGCTACGGCTTGGCGCGCGCGCTGCGCCAAGCGGGCCTCGTCGTCGAGGTGGTCGCCCCGGGGCGCAGCCCGCGGCCGGCGGCGCGCCAGCAGAAGACCGACCGGCTCGACGCCGAGCGCCTGGCCGAGTACGCGGCCAAGGGGCTGCTGGTGGCCGTGGCGGTGCCGACCGAGACCGAGGAGGCCGACCGGCAGCTGGTGCGGCTGCGCGAGCAACTGGTGCGCAAGCGCCGCCGGGTCAAGCAGCAGATCAGGAGCTTTCTGCTCCAGCACGGCGTGGTCGAGCCGCGCGGGCTCAGCGGCTGGAGCCGGGCGGCACTCGTGGCGCTTCGGGCGCTCTCGCTCCGGCCCACGCTGCGGCTGTGTTTGGATGTGTTGCTTGATGGGCTCGACGAGCTCGTGGCGCACGTGCGGCGCCTCGAGCGGGCGTTGCGCGATTTGGCGGCCACGGCGCGTCACGCTGAAGCGGTGGCGATCGCGCGGACGCATCCGGGCGTGGGCGCGGTGGTGGCGATGAGCTATGTGGTTGAGGTGCATCGCGGCGGGCGCTTCGATGAGCCTGGCGAGGTGGCCAGCTACATCGGGCTGGCGCCCAGGGTGCGCCAAAGCGGCGAGACGCGACGCGACGGGCCCATTGGGCGCACCGGGCGCGGGTCGGTGCGCGCGCTGCTCGTCGAGGCCGCCTGGCGCTGGCGCCTGCGCGACGCTTCGGCGCGGCGCCTGTTTGCCCGCTTGATGCGCAACACCGGCAGCGCCAAGAAAGCCATCGTGGCGCTGGCGCGTCGGCTGGCCGTCAACCTGTGGGCGATGCTCACACGTCGAGAGCCGTACCGAGCCGCCACCTAGAGAAGCCGCGCGCTGCAGAGCGAGCCAGAGAAAACCACGAGCATACAAGATGGAGCAACGGGATCGACGCGATCGGGATGACCACGGGCTATAGCCGGTGTCGGCGGACCGAAGGTCCGACAAGCACGTTTTCAGATGGTGGCTCCTGATCCAAAACGGTCGCATAGCGTACCTGGTGCCTCGAGCACGAATAGCAGGCTGATCCGCGTTGCCGGGAGAACAAGACATCGTCAACAACACACCTTGACGAGGGTGCCTCATAGCAGGGTATGTCTCGCGTCGGGCGTCGCAAACCCAGGGCGGCGCCTCGCCCCGTTTGGGGCGCCTTGCCCTGGGCTATGCTATGGAGCCCCTGCGGGGCAACCAGCAGGTTGCTCGGGGCAGCGGCCCCTTCTCGGCCGCCTAGCAGGATTTGTCGACATGAGCATTCGCGTCATCGAGGACAAATGCACCGGCTGCACGCTGTGCGTGCGCGCGTGCCCGTTCGCGGCGATCACGATGCAGGACAAACTCGCCGTCATCGGGCCCGAGTGCACGCTGTGCGGCGCGTGCGTGCCGGTGTGCAAGTTCGACGCGATCGAGCTCATCGTCGAGCAGCGCAAGCCCGTCGACAAGGAGCAATACCGAAACGTCTGGGTCGTCGCCGAGCAGAAACGGGGCGCCGTCCAGAGCGTCACCTACGAGCTGATCGGCGCCGGCCGCGAGCTCGCGCGCAAGCGCGGCTCCGCGCTGCACGTCGTGCTCATGGGCCACGGCATGGACGGCGCGGGCGAGGAGCTGATCGCGCGCGGCGCCGACGTCGTCCACTACATGGACCACCCCGCGTTCGCCGAGTACCAGGACGAGCCGTACTCGCGCGTCTTGTGCCGCCTGATAAACACGCACAAGCCCGAGATCGTCCTGTGCGGCGCCACCGCCATCGGCCGCTCGCTCATCCCGCGCGTCGCCGTGCAGATCAACACCGGCCTGACGGCCGACTGCACGGGCCTCGAGATCGACGCCGACGGCGGCCTCATGCAGATCCGCCCCGCGTTCGGCGGCAACATCATGGCGACGATCCTCACGCCCAACCACCGCCCGCAGATGGCCACCGTCCGCCACAAGGTAATGAAGGAGGCCAAGCCCGACCCGGCGCGCAAAGGGAAAGGCAAGATCATCCCGATCGAGCCGACGAAAGAGGATGCCTACATCCGCGCCAAGGTCGTCGATTTCGTCGAGGAGATCGAGTCGACCGTCAACCTGGCCGAGGCCGACATCATCGTCAGTGGCGGCCGCGGGCTGGGGACGCCGGAGGGCTTCCAGCTCATCGAAAAGCTCGCGCTCGCGCTCGGCGGCGCCGTCGGCTCGTCGCGTGCGGCCGTCGACGCCGGCTGGATCCCCTACTCGCACCAGGTCGGCCAGACCGGCAAGACCGTCTGCCCGAAGCTCTACGTCGCCTGCGGCATCTCGGGCCAGATCCAGCACCTGGTCGGCATGCAGTCGAGCGACACGATCGTCGCGATCAACAAGGACCGCGACGCGCCGATCTTCACCGTGGCCGACTACGGCATCGTCGGTGACCTCTACCAGGTCGTCCCCGCCCTCATCGACCGCCTCAACCAGCGGTAGCGGAGCTCACCGCAGAGCGCGCGGAGCGCGCAAAGGACAGAGACACCTCTGCGCCCTCGCCGTCTGACCCGGAGCACGCCCCCGCGCGCCGGCACAAGGTGAGCCGCGTAGCGGCGTCTGGGAGTAGCCTCGGGCGCAAGCCCGTGGTGGTGGGCGCCCAGCAAGGACCAGAGCCCCTTCAGGGGCGAATGAGACTCAATCGCCCCTGAAGGGGCTCGACATTTCCTGATACACCGGGAACCACGGGCTTGCGCCCGAGGCTACTCCCAATCGCCCCTACGGGGCTCTGGGTTCTTTGTTGGTCACCGGCATCCTGGGGCTTACGCCCCAGGCTACCACCTACCGCGCCTCCGGCGCTGTCGAACAGCTACGAGCGGCGGGCAGGCACGGAAAGCGTGCCGAGCTGAACAGAAGACGTGGTCATTCTTCTTGTTCTCTGCGATCTCGGCGCGCTCTGCGGTGAGTCTATTCCTTCTTCTGGCGGGAGGAGAGGAACAGGGGGTCGGGGTTGGACGCCCTCGTACCGTTGAGGGTGCAGTGGCGGCAGATGAGCCGCAGGTGGCAGTGCCGGCCCGCGAGCGCGCACGGGTCGTTGCAGGCCGCGAGCGTGGATCCCTCCATGCGGGCCGTGTTCTCTCGTCGGGCAACGCGCTTGCGGATCGGTTTGAGCGCCGGGTCCTCGACGCCGTTCACGTCGCAAATCGTAAGGAACGCTTCCTCGGCGTCGCTGTCGGCCACCATGCGGGCCTCGAGCGGGGCGATGAAGTCCTCGCTCGCGATGTCGCGCATCGCCGCGACGAGAAAGTCGCTGTAGTCCTCCCACATCTCGTCGAGGTGGCGAAGCACGGTCTCCACTGAGCGCTGCGTCGGCACACGCGCCAGCACGCCGAGCGCGTACATCTTCTGGCTGGGATCCCCGTCGTCGAAACACCGGTCGATGTGCCGCACGGCCGCCGTGCCGATCACGCCAAGCGCCCCTTCGGCCGCCGCGCAGACGTCGTCGGGCAGGTCCATTGCCAGGCTGTCCCACAGCACGGCGACCGGCGGCGGCCCCTTGAGCAAACCGAGCAGCCGCGCCGCACGCACCATGGCCGTCTCGCTTGGGCGGTCCTTGAGCACGCGGATGCACGTCGCCTCGACGTCGCCGATGACGCCGTTCTGCAGGATCGACGCCACCACGTCGCGCTCGTTGAGGATCGTCGACGGCGTATGCAGGTAGAGGGTGAGCACCTCGTTCGGGTGCGCCCCCTCGTGCTCGATCCGTTCGGACTGCTGCATCTCGTCCGCCATCTCAACGAGCGCGCACACGCCGAGCAGGACGACCTGCTCAAACCGCGCCTTGTCCATCGTCTCCATCAGCCGGCGGTCGCGCGCGAGCGTTCTGAGCAGGTGGAAGTTGAACATCTCGCGGCAGCGGATCGTGTTCGGCAGCGCGTCGAGGTCGTACTGCTCGCCGCTCGGGATGATGTTCTTCTCGACGAGGACGACGCGCGCCCCCTCGGCCAGATCGCTGAAGAGCGTGGTCGATCCCCGCCGCCGGACCTTGTGGCCAACCGCCTTGGCAAGCCGAGCGAGCGAGTCCGGCGGCACACGCGGTCCGAGGGCGCGTTCGAGATCGGCGACCATCGTCTCGGCCGAGTACAGCCCCGTGGCCTGCACGCGCTGCACGTGCTCGACCACGCCCGCGCCCTGCATGAGCGTCTCGAGCACACGCGCGCCCTTGTCATCGAGGCTGAACGAGCGCCGCAGGAAGTAGTTGACGGCCCACTCGAGCAGGTCGCGCTTGTTCCGGATAAGCATCGACCGCACAAGGATCGCCGCGAAAACGCCGTTCGTGCTCTCCTCGAACAGGTGGGCGATGCGCAGCACGAGCCGGCTCGCCTCGAGCGTCGGGATCAGCTCGAGCGCGCGCAGGATGCCGACCAGCTCGTCCACCTCGAGGTTGCCGATGTTGTCGAACTTCTCGGCGAAGAACGGGATCGCTTCGTCGAACCCAAGCCGCGCGAGCGCCACGGCGCAACTGCCGGCGATCACGCCCTCGGACTCGCGAAACTTCGCCAGCAGCGGGAAGGCCCAGTTCGCCAGGGAATGCCTCGCGATGAAGTCGATGGCCGTCGTGGCCACGTAGACGTCGTCATCGTGCGCGAGCTCGCACACCGCCTTCTTGGCGCGATGGTCGTAGAGGTCCACGAGCCGCTCGACGGCCCAGCGGCGCACGAGCACGGACGGATGCCCCGTGCGCTCGACGTAATCCTTATACCTCCAGATCGGTGCGTCCATCGCGTCCATCGCTGTCCAAGCCGCCCGGCCTGCCCGGCGCGGCCCGGAAGCACTTGTCTCCGACACAATGGCCTGCCATCATCGCCCCAGGCAGACGAGCGGCAGGCCACGCATCCTTTATTATCGGCCCCGAAACGGCCCAAGTCAAGGAACGCATCGCACCGAGCGGATGGCAGCCCGCACCTTCAGAGTCGCCACACGCGGCAGCAGGCTCGCCCTGGCGCAAACGGCCCGGGTTGTCGACAAGCTGCGTCAGCGTTTCCCGCAGCACGCTTTTGAGGCGTACGTCGTTACAACCACAGGGGATACCCACCCGGCGGGGGCCCACCAAGCCGAGGGCAAGGGGATCTTCGTCAAGGAAATCGAGGAGGCGCTCCTGCGGGGCGACGCCGACCTCGCCGTCCACAGCCTCAAGGACATGCCGACCGAGACCCCGCCCGGCCTGACGATCGCCGCCATCGCTGAGCGCGAGGACGCGCGCGATGCCCTCATCTCGCGAAACGGCGCGCAACTGAAGGAGCTTCCCGAGCGCGCCGTCGTCGGCACCGGCAGCGTGCGTCGAGCGGCGCAGCTCCTTGCCGCCAGACCCGACCTGCGCATCGAGCCGATCCGGGGCAATCTCGACACGCGGATCGCCAAGCTCACGGGCGCGCGCGCATCGCCGGTCGCCTACGACGCCATCATCGTCGCCGCAGCCGGGTGCCGCCGCCTCGGTCTCGCCGACGCGATCACGGAGACCCTGCCGACCGACCTCATGCTGCCGGCGCCCGGACAGGGCGCGCTCGCCGTCGAGGTGCGCCACGGGAACACGGAGGCCGCGCGGATGGCCGCCTCGCTCGACGACGCGGACGCCCGCCAGGCAGTCACCGCCGAGCGGGCATGCCTCCGGGCCCTTGGCGGAGGGTGCCACGTGCCCGTGGGCGCCCTGGCCGAGGCAAACGGCGACGCCCTTGTCCTGTGCGCCAGGGTCCTGCGGGCCGACGGGACGCAGTTGGTGGACGCTGAGGGCAGCGGCTCATCGGACCGCCCGGAGGAGCTCGGCACCGATGTCGCGTCCGACCTGCTCGGGCGCGGAGCGAGAGCGCTCCTGGGGCTCGTCGAAGGCAAGTGAGCACAACGCGGAACCGGTTCACGTTGCACTGTTGGCGAGGCACGGTGTAACCTGCACGAAGCGGTGAGGTCTGAAACGGATGGGCCGTGCGGCCCGTCTGATTCTGATATAGCGCAGGCTGTGGCACACGAGTTGCTTCCGGCAGGGCAAGACACTCACTAGCCAGAGCGGCCCGAGGAATCGTGTTCGAGCGCAGCTATCTCGAGAACATCATCCGGAACGCGCCGATCGGCATCATCACGACCGATCTGGAGCGCCGGATCACGTTTATGAGCGAGCCGGCCTGCAGGGCGTGCCAGTGCGCCGATCCGCGCGCCGGGACGCGGATCGAGGAACTCGTCGCCCGCGCCAGGGCGATGCAAAACGAGCTCGCCTCTGTGCTCTCAGGCAAGGACCAACGCCGCGTCTTCGAGGGGCAGGTCAAGAGCCCCGCCGGCGTACGCGTCGTCGAGTTCACCGCCACCTTGCTGCGCGACGATGCCTACGTGCCGATCGGCCTGCTCGTCATGTGCGAGGACGTGACCGAGAAGCGCGAGACCGAGCGCAAGTACGGCGCGCTCATGGCGAACTCGCGCGACGCGGTGATCATCTTTCAAGGTGACCGGATCCTCGAGGTGAATGAGGCGTTCGCCCGCTCGGTCGGCCGGCCGCTGGAGGCGTGCCGGGCCATCGCGTGGCGCGAGTTCGTACACGCCGATTCGCTGCCGATGCTGCTCGACTTCGTCCGCCGCCGGACGGCGGGCGACGACTCGGTGCCCGACACGTTCGACATCCGGACCGACGTCCGCGTCGGCCCCAATGCCGCGGACGAGCAGCGGCTCTACAACGCCGCGGTCTCGCCCGTGTTCCCCGACCGCCGCATCTACTCGATGGCCCTGCGCGACATCACCGAGCGCCGGCAGCTCGAGGAGCGGATCGCCGACGCGAAGAAGCTCGAGAGCCTCGGCCTGCTCGCCGGCGGCATCGCGCACGATTTCAACAACCTGCTGAGCGGGGTGATGGGGTACGCCTCGCTGCTCAAGGCCAAGCTCGACCCCAAGAGCGCCGCCTACCGCTACGCCGACAGCATCGAGACCTCCTCGACGCACGCCAAGAACCTCACGGCGCAGTTGCTCGCCTTCGCACGCGGCGGCCAGTACGAGCTGCGAGCCGTCAACCTCAACCAGATCGTGCTCGACTCGGTGCGCATGCTGCGCCTCTCGATGCCGCGCGCGGTCAAGCTCACCACCCGCCTCAGCTCGCGCCTCAGGTGGGTCGATGCCGACCCGACGCAAGTGGCCCAGGTCATCACGAACCTGTTCACCAACGCGGTCGAGGCGATGCCGGCGGGCGGCCAGATCACGATCCGAACCGAGAACGCATCGTTCGACCGCGACACGGCCGCCAGGCCACCCTACCTCGACCCCGGCCCGTGCGCACATCTGACCGTGAGCGACACCGGCCGAGGGATCGCAGCCGAAGGCCGTTCCAAGGCGTTCGAGCCGTTCTACTCGACCAAGGGCGTCGGATACGGGCTCGGGTTGTCGGCCGTCTACGGCATCGTGCGCAACCACCATGGCGCCGTGACGATCGAGAGCGAACCGGGACAAGGCACAACGGTCCACATCTACCTGCCCGCGACGTCGGCGCCCCGGCCGGCCAAGCCCGGGGCCAGCCCCGGCCTCGTCAAAGGACGCGAGACAATCCTCGTCGTCGACGACGAGGCGATCATCCGCGACCTGCTCGAGCGGGTGCTCGAGGAGCTCGGCTACCGGGTCATCCTCGCTCCCGACGGCGAGCGGGCGCTCAAGATCTTCCGCAGCCAAGCCAAGACCATCGACTGCGTCCTGCTCGACATGGTCCTGCCGGGCATGGACGGCGCCGAGGTCTTTGGGGAAATGCGGGAGCTCAAACCCGACGTCCACGTCATCCTCTGCACCGGCTACGCGCTGAAGGGCACGGTCGACGAGATGCTCCGCGAGGGCGTGGCCGGCGTGCTCCGGAAGCCGTTCCAGATCGAGGAACTGAGCGGCGTGCTCCGGAGCGTCCTCGACACCCCTGTCTCGGCCAAGCCGCACTAGCCAAGGCCCGTTCAAGTCGCCTGCATCCGGTGTGGCCGGAGGGCCGGGCCGAGAGCCAACCAGGTTGTTTCTCCAACTCACACCTGTTCGGTCCGCCGAACGTCACGCAAAATGGAAATCGATGTTGACATGCAGGCCGGCCAGTGTTATACTTCCGATCGTAGAGGTGGAGGTGGGTTCACGCTCCGCCAGAATACAGGGGGATTCATACTATGCGCTGCCTCTTGCCGCTTGCCGGCGTCGTGCTCCTGATCGCTATCTGTGCTACCGCCTCGGCCACCGTTGTCGACATCGGCGGCGACCCCGTCTACGTCCAGCAGGACCTCTTCCAGGCCGACGAGTGGGCCGTCGAGGTCACTTCGTTCGTCTTCGACAACAGCAGCGCCTCACTGCCGCTCGGCGTGCCGGAGCTCAACGTGGGCGACACGTTGTTCGCCTACTTCCTCGACATGGACAACACCGTCGCGACCTCGGTAAACAACTTCAACGTCGGCGATCCTGATCTATACCCGGTCTCCAGCGTCGGCTATCTCGGTCCGCTTTGGATCGTGCCAATCGTTGACGGTAGCCCGACCACCGACGGCTTCGAGGACCCGTACCTGTTCGGCTTCAGCGGCCCGGCGCAGACGGTGGTCTATACTTACTATGGCGACTTCCAGGATCCATACTGCACGCTCGATCCCTCAGAGTACTCGCTCGTTTACTACGTGGCCCAGTCGGGCTGGAGCCTCGTGCCGGGGACGGTCTCCGGCGGCGGCGTCTCGGACAACAAGATGATCCCCGGGCCTGGGCTCATCCCTGAACCGTCGCTCGTCGCGGCCGGTCTGATCGGCTTGGGTCTGCTGCTCAAGCTTCGCCGGCGCTGAGGCCCCGAGAGCATACCAAGCGCATCGCGCCCCGTCGTCAACCGGCGGGGCGTTTTCTGTGGTCACGGACCCCTTGGGGCCGTTCGCGCCCGCTCGGCATGGTGCCATTCGGCGCACCGTTCGCATCCCTGCTCGGCCCGCGAAGTCATGGTTTCGTCACTTACAGACGCGCCATGCACGAGGGTTACTTCATATGTGGCCGCCGGGACGTGTGTTATGATGACAACTCAGTACAGTGCTTTTTCCTGACTTTTTCACTTGACATTTGTGAGCGGCTTTCGTATTATTACCGGTGATTACAGGGGGATTGTACTTATGTTTGCGAAGCTTTTTTGCTGGGGGCTCTCAGCCATTGCTTCACTTCTCTTGGTGCTGCCTGCCGGCTCCGAGCCCGTCTTTCCGGTCAAGTGGTCTCAACTGCCTGACATGACCGCGTACGGCTACGACTGGTCAAGCGAGACCACCGTGCCCTCGATGACGGCCGACGATTTCCTGTGCGACACGCCGCTCGCCGTCGTCGACGTGCATTGGTGGGGCTCGTATTACGATCCGGGTGACTGGTGGCCGTACAAAAGCAGTGATAACTTCCCGAATGACCCCACGGCGGCCGGGGACCCGCCGGAGATGATCACCGGCTTCAACATCGAGTTCTACACCGACGTGCCGGCCAACGTCGATGCCATTCCCTGGAGCCATCCGGGTGAGCTGCTCTACGAGGAGTTCATCGACATCGCGCTGGTGGCCGAGACGTACTTCGGCACCGTGACCCACACGGGCGGGGCCCAGGAGAACGTGTGGCAGTACAACTGCGTCCTGCCGATCCCGTTCGAGCAGGACCCCTGGGCCGACCCGGTCGACGTCGACGACGACGGCACCGCCGACGGCACAATCTACTGGATCAAGATCCAGGCCGTCCACGACCACCCGGATTTCCAGTGGGGCTGGCACGAGGCGGACTCACTCTGGCACGACAACGCCGTCCAGTACTGGCCTCCTGACGAGATCACCCCGTATTGGGATCTCCGGGAGAACAAGGATATGGCGTTCGAGCTGAGCGTCATTCCCGAGCCGTCGCTGCTGCTCGTTGCGGCGGTGGGGCTGCTTGCCTTGCTCAGGCGCCGGCGCCGCTAGCTTGCTGCAGCGAAGGGGATTCCTTACTTTCTCATGGCCCTCTCCATAAGGAGAGGGTTCTTTTTGCCCACCTCACCCTAACGCTGTGCGAGTGATGCGGCTGCGCCGCGGA
>Ga0307422_1002007_pt1 | contig 10320 bp, 10 predicted proteins | sample SalMarWE160290MG_FD_202153 | JGI IMG/M metagenome (GOLD analysis project Ga0307422, IMG submission 202153) | Salt marsh sediment microbial communities from the Plum Island Ecosystem LTER, Massachusetts, United States - WE1602-90 | ecosystem: Environmental > Aquatic > Marine > Intertidal zone >...
TTTTTATTTTCAACAACCTCTTTTTCAATGCTTTTAATAACAGCTCCAATCGGGGCTTCAGTTGACAACAAATTTGAAAATTTTGTACACTTCGATTCGGTACCCTCAATATGAATAATGACTCCATCGGGTTGATTATATACATAACCCGCCAACTTCAACTGATGTGCAATACGATATATAAAAGGACGAAAACCTACACCCTGAACCCGGCCTTTTATTTTAAAATGTTGTGCTATATTACCAGAATTATTCATTGATTGTGATACGAATTTGTTATTCTCTATATTCGGTGTATATTAGTTCTATAAATACAACGTTTAATATAGGTATTCTTGTTCGATAATTTCATTTCATTCCTATGAATCTTCCTCCACGAACTGTAGAACGGCTTAGTAAGTATCGTCGTCTGCTTGAGAAATTACAGGAGTCAGAGGAAAGCTATATTTTCTCGCATCAGTTGGCACGAATGTTAAATCTTACACCGGTACAAGTGCGTCGCGATCTGATGCTGATCGGCTTTTCAGGGAATCACAGGAAAGGATACAATATCAACGAGCTACTGGCACTAATAGGTAAGACCATTGACAGGGAAGAGGGACATAATATTGCTATTGTTGGTATGGGTAACCTGGGTCGGGCGGTTACACGATTTATCCGTAAAAATAAAAACCGGATGAACATTGTGGCATCATTCGATATTGACCAGTCGAAAATTAATGATTCCCTGGAAGGAGTACCTTGTTATAATATTTCAAAGATTGATTATTTCATTAAAAAATTGGAGATTGATATCATTGTTCTGACAGCGTCGTCCGAATCGGCACAGAAGGTTGTTGATGAAGTTATTGCTTCAGGTGTTAAAGGTATTTTAAACTTCACATCTGCGCATCTGGTTGTACCCAAGTCTATTTACCTGAAAGATTATAACATTATCACTTCGCTGGAAGAAATCGGATTTTTTATAAAAAATCCCTGATACAAATTTTCTCTAAAGAAGGCTATTCAATTTCGTATATTCAAAATCGAAGGCTTTGGCCACATTTTCATACACACATTTACCTCCATATATATTGACACCTTTATAAATATCCTCCGATTGACGGCATGCCTCTTCCAGTCCCAGTTCAGCGATCATCAATCCATAGGGCAGGGTAGTACTGGTCAGGGCCAGTGTGGAACTCAGGGCAACGGCTCCGGGCATATTGGCGACGCCGTAATGTAAAACGCCGTCAATTACATAAACAGGGTCGTCATGAGTAGTGGGATGGATTGTTTCAATGCATCCACCCTGATCAACTGCAACATCGACAATAACTGAACCGTTCTTCATCAATTTCAAATGTTCTTTTTTTACCAGTACCGGTGCCTTGGCACCCGGAAGAAGAACCGCACCAATTAACACATCGCTTTCACGCAGCACTTTTTCAATGTTGGCATCTGTGCTATACAGGGTAGTAATACGTGAACCAAAAATATCGTCGAGATAAGCAAGGCGAGTTGCACTTTCATCCAGTATCGTAACATCGGCTCCCATTCCTGAAGCTATCTTGCAGGCATTTGTACCCACAATTCCTCCTCCGAGTATACCTACTTTTCCACGTGCAACACCTGGTACGCCACCCAATAGGACTCCCCGTCCACCAAATGTTTTTTCAAGGTATTTGGCGCCTTGTTGAACAGCCAGCCGACCTGCTATTTCACTCATGGGTTTAAGACAGGGTAAGTGACCCTCAGAATTTTCAATTGTTTCGTAAGCAACAGCTTTAATATGTTGTCGCATCAGTTCTTCAGTAAGACCCTTATTTGCTGCTAAGTGTAAATAGGTATACAGAATCTGATCCTTTTTAAACAGACTATATTCTTCCGGAAGGGGTTCTTTAACCTTAATTATCATCGCGCTGACGGCGAAAACTTCCTCGCGATTATTGCAAATTAATGCTCCGGCATTTTTATAGAGTAGATCATCGAAGCCAGCAGCCTGTCCGGCATTTGTTTCGATAAATACCTGATGACCACGGATAATATATGCCTTAACGTCGGAAGGGGTAAGACCTACGCGGTATTCATGCCTTTTAATTTCTTTAACACAACCTACTTTCATCTTTTTTTTCTGAAAATTAGAAGATCAATTCATTTCAGTCTATGATAATAATCACATAAAATAATAATTCAATTTTGAAACCTTCATTTTAATTTGATGTATAGAATAAAGTTTAATTAATTTCGTAAATTCATTTACTTAATAAAGACCATTCCCTGAATATACTTGTAATTGTTTTACATTTAATCTACTTGTGAAATTAATAAAATCATATGACGGTTAATAATGTTGTAGATTTATTTGTTTTAATTAAGAAAGGAAATTAGCTTAAGGTTCTTATATATTTTAATTTTATCAATTTATAATAAGTCTAAATTTTTTACTTGATTTGCACGAGAAAATATTAGTATCTATCTTTATTTGTGAAAAAATTAACAGATAGCGCATTTTATCTCAAGTATTTATTTATAAATCAGTAATTTACCTTCTTATATATGAGGAGTTTTACGGAGAATATTATAGAGAAATACCATCATGACAAAACCCGTTTGATGGATATTTTAATTGGAATTCAATCGGAATTCGGATTTATTCCTGGAGAATCTATTTCATCAATTGCTAAAGAGATGAAAATGTCTGAAGTAGATGTGGAGCAGACTATTTCTTTTTACCACTTTTTCTCCCTGAAGCCAACCGGAAAATTTTCCATTTTTCTTAACAACAGTGTAGTTGCTAACATGATGGGAAGATCCGATGTTGCCAAAGCCTTTGAAAAGGAAACCGGAATTAAATTTGGTCAGGTTACTGACGATGGACTTATTGGGCTTTCTGATACTGCCTGTATTGGCATGAACGATCAGGAACCTGCTGCCATAATTAATAACAAAATTTTTACAAGACTTACCACTTTCCGGGTCAAGGAGATAATTAAGGATATAAAAGCCGGGAAGAAAATTGAAGAAATGTATAGCGCCAGTTTGGGTGATGGTGCAAATCGTGATGACTCGGTGAAGTCAATTGTATTAAATAACATTCGAAAAATTGGACCCATACTCGATCCAGGCTATAAAGTGGGCGAGGTTATAAAGAAAATCATTACAATGAAACCCGGCGATGTAATAAACGAAATAAAGCATTCCGGCATGAGAGGTCGCGGTGGGGCCGGATTTCCGACAGGTTTGAAATGGGAGTTTTGCCGCAATGCGCCCGGTGATAAAAGATACATTTTTTGTAATGCAGATGAAGGCGAACCAGGCACTTTTAAGGACAGGGTAATTCTTACTGAACTACCCGGACTTTTAATTGAAGGAATGGTTGTTGCTGCATATGCTGTTGGAGCTTCCGAAGGAATACTGTACATCAGATATGAATACAAGTACCTCGAATCGTACCTGGAAAAGATACTTGGAGAAGCCCGGAAAAGGAATTATTTAGGTAAAAATATAATGGGTAAAAATGGATTCGATTTTGATATTCGTATTCAATTTGGCGCAGGTGCTTATGTATGCGGAGAAGAATCCGCACTTATCGAATCGGCCGAAGGTAAACGGGGTGAACCTCGTGACAGGCCTCCATTTCCTGTTGAAAAGGGTTACCTGGATATGCCAACCGTAGTTAACAATGTTGAAACATTGTGTGCGGCTGTTAAAGTAGTACTTAATGGAGGTGAATGGTACAAGAGTTTTGGCACAGCCGAATCGACAGGCACAAAACTGTTAAGTATCTCCGGCGATTGCAGGTATCCGGGTGTATATGAGATTGCCTGGGGATTCTCAGTTCACGATATTCTGGAAATGGTAGGTACAACAGACGAAACACTTGCAGTTCAGGTCGGAGGTCCGTCCGGTTCTTTAATTGGATCGGATGAGTTTAACCGTACACTTGGTTATGAAGATCTTGCCACGGGTGGTTCCCTGATAATTTTCGGAGAACACCGCAATTTGCTTACAGAAGTGGTGATGAATTTCATGGACTTCTTTATTGAAGAATCTTGCGGAAGTTGTTCTACATGCAGGATCATTCCAACGGTATTGAAAAAGAAACTGGAAAAGATACTTAACGGCCGTGGTATTGCACAGGATATCACCGACATTGAAGAATGGGCCAAATACCTGAAGGCCAGTCGATGCGGACTTGGCCAGACAGCTGCTAATCCCTTGCTTTCTTCTATTAAAAATTTCCGGTATCTCTACGAATCGAAATTGCAAACCCGGAAAGAGTATGATACTGGTTTTGACTTGTCGAGCGCTGTTAAAGAGGCCTGTGAAGCTACAGGCAGGGTTCCCAACATTTAAAAAATTAATTTATGAGTGAGTTAGTTAAAATATCCATTGATAGTAAGGAATGTAAGGCCAAAAAGGGTCAATACATTATCGATGCTGCTAAGGATAACGGCATATTTATTCCAAGTCTTTGTAATTATGCTGGGATCAAACCAAGGGGCAGTTGCCGGATCTGTACAGTTAAAGTTAATGGACGGCTTATGACAGCCTGTACAACCCCGGTATCGGAAAATATGGAAATAGAAAACAATATTCCGGAATTGGAGAACCTGAGGAAAGCCATTGTAGAGCTTTTATTTATAGAAGGTAATCATTTTTGTCCTTCATGCGAGAAAAGTGGAAGCTGCGAACTGCAGGCACTGGCCTATCGCTTTAATATGATGGTACCCCGATTTCCCTATTCATTCCCTCAACGCGAGATTGATGCTACAAATCCCAAACTTATCAAAGACCAGAATCGGTGTATTCTTTGTAAGCGCTGTATCAGGGCCATTCTGGACGACGAAGGAAGATCAATTTTTGCCTATAAACGAAGGAGTAACCGGGTAGAAATTAGTATTGATCCTAAAATCGGTAAAAACATAAGTGATGAGACAGCATTAAAAGCGATGGATGTTTGTCCTGTGGGAGCTCTTCTTATACGTGAAAAAGGATTTGATATTCCTATTGGAGAGCGTAAATATGATAAAAAGCCCATTGGGAGTGATATTGAAAAATAGTGATAATTATACGATAAAACTGGACAGTAATGAGTAAATCAATAGTTGCGACTACTTCACTGGCAGGTTGTTTTGGCTGCCATATGTCAATTCTTGATATCGATGAACGAATTCTTGATTTAATTGATCTGGTAGAATTCAATAAATCTCCGATTAATGATATTAAAAAGTTCACAAAAAAATGTGATATAGGACTTATTGAGGGCGGATGTTGCAATAGTGAAAATGTACATGTACTAAAGGATTTTCGGGAGAATTGCAAAATACTTGTTTCTGTGGGTGAATGTGCCATAATGGGGGGACTTCCTGCGCTTCGTAACGGTATTCCCATTAAAGAATGCCTGGATGAAGCCTATTTAAACGGGCCAAGTGTAACGAGCAATGCGGAAAAAATTATACCCAACGATCCTGAACTTCCGATATTACTTGATAGAGTATATCCCTGCCATGAGGTAGTGAAAATAGATTACCATTTACCAGGTTGTCCTCCCAGAGCCGATCTGATTTGGGAGGCACTAGTTGCATTAATAACAGGGAATGAAATGAAGCTCCCTTATGAAGTTGTTAAATTCGATTAAATTGAGGTATGGGACAAAAGATAACAATAGAACCGGTAACACGCGTTGAAGGACATGGTAAGGTTACCATTCATCTCGATAATGAAAGTAAGGTAACACAAACCAGACTGCATATTGTAGAATTCAGGGGATTTGAACGATTTGTTCAGGGTCGTCCTTACTGGGAAGCACCTGTGCTTGTACAGAGGCTTTGCGGTATCTGCCCGGTAAGTCATCATCTCGCTGCTGCCAAAGCTCTTGACGTGATAGTCGGGGCGGGAACAGGCGATGGATTAACTCCTACAGGCGAAAAGATGCGACGTTTGATGCATTATGGACAAATATTTCAGTCGCATTCTCTCCATTTCTTTCACCTTGCATCACCCGATCTTTTATTCGGAATCGATGCCGATCCGTTGAAACGTAATGTAATTGCTTTAGCACTTGAGAATAAGGACCTGGCTATACAGGGTGTGATGATGCGAAAATTCGGTCAGGAAATAATTGCAGCAACAGCCGGAAAGAAGATTCATGGTACAGGAGCAATTCCCGGAGGTATCAATAAACACCTTTCACCTGACGACAAAGACAGGTTCCTGAATGGGAAAGCCCCGATGAATATTGATTCAATGATCTCCTGGTCGGAAGGAGCGCTTGAATTTTTCCATGATTATCATGAAAAAAATAAGGCAGTAATCGATGAATTTATCGAAGTTCCTTCGAGTTATTTGAGCCTTATCAGGAAAGATGGTGCACTTGATCTTTATCATGGAGTGTTGCGGGCAAAAGATAGTGAAGGAAATCTCATTTTGCACGATGTCGATTATCAGGATTATTTGAAATACATCGACGAGGAAGTACGCTCATGGAGTTATATGAAATTCCCCTACCTTAAAGAATTAGGTAAATCGTCGGGATGGTATTCTGTGGGTCCGCTTGCGAGGTTAAATAATGCTGATTTTATTGATACACAACTAGCTCAGAAAGAATTCGAAAAGTTTAAATCGTACTCGAAGGGTAAAATGAGTCATAAACCCATGCATGCACATTGGGCCCGATTGATAGAAATTCTTCACTCAGCTGAAAAAATGAAAGAACTACTCAATGATAAGGACTTACTCCAGGGAGAGCTTGTAGTGAAAGGAAACAAGCTGAGGGAGGGTGTTGGACTGCTTGAAGCTCCGCGCGGCACTCTGTTTCATCATTATAAGATAAACGACCTGGATCAGATAGAAATGTGCAACCTGATTGTATCGACTACCAATAATAATCAACCGATGAATGAAGCGGTTAATCAGGTTGCCGTAAAAATGATGACTGGCAAAGAAGAAATAACCGAAGCCATGATGAATGCTGTAGAGGTTGCCATCAGGGCTTACGATCCCTGTTTGAGCTGTGCGACACATGCTTTGGGGCAGATGCCGTTGGAGATAGCATTATATAAGGGAACCGACTTAATTGATAAAAGACAAAATCGATAACAGAACTCATAAACAACCCAAGATACTTATTTATGGTTATGGCAATCCTGGCCGTCAGGATGATGCTTTAGGGGTTTTATTAAGTGAGAAGATTGAAGTTTGGGTAAAAGAAAATGATTACCCGTTTATTACTGTCGATCAAAATTATCAGCTAAATATAGAGGATGCCGAATATATCTCAAATTATGATTTAGTGATATTTCTGGATGCCTCTGTTGAAGAGATCGAGTCCGTACTGATAGAACCTGTTCATCCGAATCTTAAAACCGATTTCAGTATGCATTCGGTTACTCCTGCATTTGTTCTTGGATTAACCCATCAAATTTTTAATCAGTCACCTGAGACGTTTCAGCTTCATATCAAAGGATATAAGTATAATTTTATGGAATCTCTGACTGAGGGTGCAATAACGAATCTTGAAACAGCGTTTGCAGAACTAATTTCTTTTTTAAAAAAATATTTAATCTCTGAGAAGAAGTGAAAAAGATTATGCTACAGTAAAAAGATAATTATTCCACCGGTTTATACATATAATAACATGTATTAATTAACTTAGTAATAAGTGCAACATATTAATTTATAATCCGTTAATAACATTGTCAATTTCTTTCTTGATGATCTAAATGATACTTAGTATATTGCATTAGGAAAAGGTGAATTATAAGTGTATTTTAAACATGTGCCATTATGAGTATTAAAAATTGGGAAAGGAAGACTATTCTAGTCGTTGAGGACGATGAGATAAGCCTTGAATTTCTTAAAGAATTGTTCGAACCATACAAAATCAAGATTATTGCAGTTTTGAACGGAAAGGAAGCGATTGAAGTATGTAAGACTAATTCTGAGATAAACTTGGTTCTTATGGACGTTCAGCTACCGGTTCTAAATGGCAGGGACGCCATGAAGGAGATTAAAAAAAATCGACCCAATCTGCCTGTAATTGCTCAAACAGCTTTTGCTATGTCAGGCGATCGTGAAAAATATTTGGACGAAGGCTTTGATAGCTATATTTCAAAACCTATTAATTTACAGGAACTACTATCGATTATTGAAAAATATTTTGAGCGATCCGAAGAAAGTAAATAGCCAACACCTGTGCATAACTCTTCATTGCATTTAAAGGAAAAACTATTAGTTTTAGTCTGTATTTTTATCCTAAAGAATTTATTTATGTTACATAAGCTACTTATTCTGGGACTAGTTTTCCTATCAATTTGTCTGATAGGCTGTAAAATGAATAGTGAAAAGAAACAACTCATTGATTTTGATAGTATTAGTATAGACGATCAGCAAATACCTATTAACCCCTTAGATACAACCGGTGACGGATTGCCTATATTTTATAATATGTACTTGTCAGTCGAGTTATCGTCACTTTTTGAAACTGCAGGAGCTGTCTTTACTTCCGAACTGATGAACAATGTCGATAAAACATCAGAATATATTACAAGTTCGCAGCAGGCTGTTAATTTAGGTGTATATGCTGTTGATCTTAGTTATGCGAGAGTATTTGATCAGGTTGAAATGGCAGGAAGATACTTTAATGCCATGAAGCAACTTGCCCAGGAACTGGGTATTCCAAGTGATTATTTTGAAAATACTGTGAAGCGTTTTGAACGGAATTTTACTGATAAAGACTCGTTGATCTATCTGGCTAACGAAGTTTATGTTACAACCGATGAATATCTTAAGGAGAATGAGCGATATACTACTGCAGCCTTAATTATTTTAGGAGGATGGGTAGAAGCAATACATATAGCTTCTGATGTTGCAATTGAGAGCAGGGATGCAAATATTATTGAACGGCTTATAGACCAGAAATATTCGTTGAACAATTTGTTAATGATGCTCTCGGAGCATAAGAAAAATGAAGTGGTTGCAGAATATATAAATCGCCTGGATTTAATTGGTAAAGAATTTGAGAAAATTGATGTTATTTTCGATGTTGATTTTAATCCTTCCAAAGAAAGTGGTAAACAATTGATCGATAAAGCAGTAGGGCAAATTAGAGTATTTGAGAAAAGCGTTTCGGAATTTCGAAATGAGCTTATTAACTAATCTTAAATACTTTCCGGCATTATAATAATTACGAGCTTTTATATGTTGTCCTAGCAATAAATTGGAGACTTTTCCATCACCTTCCCAAATATCACAAATTATAAAAAAATCTGTTTTTTGCCATGAAAAGCCTCTTTCCTGGTAGATAGATAGAGAATTCCTATTTCATATGCAATTCTTATGTCCGAGATTACAAAGTTTAAAATAATATAATTAGTATATTTCGATTTTTAATTAAGTTTAATTAACTTAATATTTAGTCTATATAAATGGAGAAAGTCATATTTGAACAGAAACATTGATGGATAGGGACCTGCTTTTCATTCAAACCATATTATCGGATGAGATGATCTCTCAGGGTTTCCCATTGGTATATAAGGGTGCACTTAGCCATCAAACAATGAAATTCTTCACGAAGATGGCCGAAGAGAAGATATCTCTCAGGTGTAAAGATACTCACATTCAACGTAAAGTGTTCCATGTAATGGTTGAGATGCTGCAAAATGTTACCCGACATTCTGCTTATCTTGATGAAGAGGGAACCGGAAATGGTATTTTTGTAATTGGAGAACGAAAGGATTACTACTATATTATTACAGGAAATATTGTGAAATCATCAATTGTTCGTGAACTTGAAGACGTTATTGAAATGTTGAATCAGCTGGATAAAAATGCTTTAACCGAGTTACATAAACAACAGATGCAATCAGGTGAGCTTAGTTTAAAAGGAGGTGCTGGTCTGGGTCTTATCGATATAATAAGAAAAACCGGAGAAAAATTTGCCTATCAGTTTCTCCGTCTCGACGAAAACTATCATTTTTTCGTACTTAAGGCCACAATTAGTACTAAATCATCCAAATAAAATTTCTTCAATTATTATTTTTTTATGAGATTATTATAAATTTTTAATATTATTCGTAGTTTTACGAACTACAAACATAATATCATTCAATTATGGCTTATACAATAAGTGCTGATTATAAAGAGGACGAAATTCAACTGGCGCGTTTTGCTAAAGCAATGGGACATCCTGCGAGAATTGCCATACTGAAATACCTCTCCTCAATAAACGCTTGTTATTTCAGTGATATTAATAAGGAATTGCCTATTGCAAAAGCAACCGTTTCACAACATCTTGCTGAATTGAAGCATGCCGGACTGATAAGAGGCAGCATAGAA
>Ga0307422_1002008_pt1 | contig 10320 bp, 8 predicted proteins | sample SalMarWE160290MG_FD_202153 | JGI IMG/M metagenome (GOLD analysis project Ga0307422, IMG submission 202153) | Salt marsh sediment microbial communities from the Plum Island Ecosystem LTER, Massachusetts, United States - WE1602-90 | ecosystem: Environmental > Aquatic > Marine > Intertidal zone >...
CGCATCCCTATCTGACCATGAGCTACCCGTATGAGGCTGATATCGCTCGGGCTTTCGGTGATTGCGTGGACAAAGGCATGGTCTATAAGGGACAAAAGCCCGTTCACTGGTGCTTTTCTTGCAAAACAGCGTTGGCTGAGGCCGAGGTCGAATACAAAGACCATAGCAGCCCTTCCATATACGTTGCATTTCCCGTAGAGTCCGATCTTTCGGATATTGATCCGCATCTCGCGGCCAAAGATTGGTCCGTAGTGATCTGGACTACGACTCCCTGGACAATTCCCGCAAATCTGGCCGTCGCGTTCCATCCGGATTACGAATATTCAGCCGTGCGCGTTGGAGGCAAAGGCTATATTGTCGCGGCGGAACTGCTGAAAGCCGTCGGCGGGAAATGCGGCTGGGATCAGCCCCGGGAAATCGCGCGCTTTAAGGGCAGATTGCTTGAGAAACGAAAAGCAAGACACCCCTTCATCAACCGCGAATCGCTTCTCGTGCTCGCCGACTATGTCACGCTGGATGCCGGCACCGGCTGCGTGCATACGGCTCCCGGTCATGGTTACGACGATTACGTAACAGGTATCCGTTACGGGCTGGATATCCTATGCCCTGTAGACGATAACGGGCGCTTTACGAAGGAGGCGGAACGGTTTGAAGGCTTAGGGGTTTTTGAAGCGAACGAAAAAATCGTGGATATCCTGAAAGAAACCGGCGCACTGCTTCATTCGGAGGAATTCAGCCATTCGTATCCCCACTGCTGGCGCTGTCATAAACCGGTGATCTTTCGAGCGACCCCCCAATGGTTTATATCGATGGATAAAGACAACTTTCGTGAGAAAGCCCTTGAGGCCGTCAAGAAAGTCCGGTGGATCCCATCATGGGGAGAGGAGCGGATCAGCAATATGGTGCGCGAACGGCCCGATTGGTGCATTTCGCGCCAGCGTGCGTGGGGAGTTCCCATCATTGCATTCTACTGCGCCACCTGCGGCCGAATTCTGCTCGACAAGAAAGTCATCGAGCATGTCGCGGCTCTCTTTGAAAAGGAAGGGGCCGATGCGTGGTACAACCATTCCGTCGCCGAGCTTTTGCCCGAAGGAACCGCGTGTTCCAAGTGCGGCGGGACGGACTTCCGGCAGGAATTCGATATTCTCGACGTCTGGTTCGATTCCGGAAGCAGCCACTTGGCTACCCTGGGGACAAGGGAAGATCTTCCCTGGCCTTCGGATCTTTATCTTGAAGGCGGAGATCAGTACCGGGGATGGTTCCAAAGCTCGCTGCTGATCGCGGTGGCGCTGCGCGGCGAAGCTCCTTACCGCACCGCCATTACTCACGGCTGGACGCTGGACGAAAAGGGCCGGACGATGTCGAAATCAAAGGGGATCGGAATCGATCCGAACGACCTGGTCAAGGCCCGCGGCGCGGAGGTTGCGCGTCTTATGGTAAGTTCGGTCAGCTATGTCGAAGACATTCGAATCTTCGACGAATTGTTGGACAGGCTGGGCGAAGCGTATCGAAAGATCCGCAATACGTGCCGGTTCATGCTGGGAAATTTGAGCAACGTGCAGGATCCACGGCACCCGCATTTTGATCCCGAGAGCGACGGCGTGCCTTACGAAGAGATGCTGGAAATCGATCGCTGGGCTTTGGCCCGGAAGGAATTCTTGGTGCAGCGGTGCCTGAAAGGCTATGAGGATTACCAGTTTCATCAAGTTTACAACGCCCTCTACAATTTCTGCGTTGTCGATATGTCTTCTTTCTACTTGGACATCCTGAAGGACCGTCTTTATACCTATGCCACTCACAGCGCGGAGCGCCGCTCAGCTCAGACCGCTTTGTGGAAAATTCTGGACGCATTTACGAAACTGATCGCACCCATTCTTTCCTTTACCAGCGAGGAAGTCCACGACGCGATGTTCGATGGGCGCAATCCCGGAGGGCGGACGGAGTCTGTGCATGAACTGCTTTTCCCGAAGCCCGAAGTTCTGCCGGATGCGGACAATCTATTGGCGGAGTGGGATAGAATCAAAGGGATCAGGGACGATGTTTTAAAAGCGCTGGAGGAAGTACGCCAGACCGGGGGCATCGGGAATTCGCTCGATGCAAAAGTTCGGGTTTGCGCTTCGGGCGAGACCGCGGCTCTTCTAAAGCGCCATGAAAGCCATTTAAGGTACGTTTTTATTGTGTCCCAGGTTGAGCTGGCGGAGGATCCGCATGCGGAGGATGATTTGAAGATCGAGGTTTTAAAGGCCGAGGGAGAAAAATGCGAGCGCTGCTGGAATTATTCAACCAAGGTGGGTAGCGATGCGGATTATCCAACCCTTTGCGAACGGTGTTTGCCCGCGGTAAAGGAAATTTTGGGCTGAGTTGCAGGGGTGGGCACATAGAGCGCCATGAAAGAAAAATATTGCCTGATCGCCGCGCTGATACTTTTTCTGGATCATGCGGCGAAGTGGATCGCGCGCGCCAATCTGGAAACGGGAGCGGCGGTCGTCATTATTCCCGGCTATTTGCGGCTTTCCTATGTGGAGAACTACGGCATTGCCTTCGGGCTTTTTGACAACATGGAACTTCCATGGAAAGCCTATATTCTCGCGGCAGTAGGCATTGGGGCCGCAGTGATTATCTGGGTGTACAGCGCGCGCCTCCCGGCGGACCGGAGACTGTTGCACTACGCGCTTTCCGTTATCATGGGGGGGATTCTCGGCAATCTCGTCGATCGCCTGGCGCATGGCTATGTAATCGATTTCATCGAGCTGCATATTCATGAAGCCTTCCACTGGCCCAATTTTAATATCGCGGATTCCGCAATAACCTTGGGAATCGCGATTCTTCTCCTGGATGCCGTGAAAAATCCGGCTGCGGAAATCTCGCCCGGAAAACGTCCGGAGAGCGGCGGTTTCTAAGCGCCGCCCTTTGTCCTTCCGCCGAGGACTGCTGGGCCGCAAATAGAGGGTTGAAATGCGTCATTCCTTCAGGCTGCATCCGTCGAAAACATATGCCTCCGGCCGCGGTGCGTTGCGCCGCCTGGTGGTTTTGTTGTGCGGCTTCTGCTCGGTGGCATATGCCATCGAGCTGGACTCGGTAACGGCGGGCTTGCGGAATCGATACGCATCCGTGGAAACCGTGACGGGCCATTTCCAGCAGGTCTACCGCGCTCCGGGAATAGAGCAGCGGGAATCCGGCGTCTTCTATCTCAAAAAGCCGGCGTTGATGCGCTGGGAATACAACTCGCCTATAGAGAAGCTGTTCATCGCGGACGGCCGCCGGTTTTTCTATTATGTCCCGCGCGACCGGCAGGTTCAGGTTCAGTCCTTCAGCGCCGCGGCTCTTCACAATACGCCGCTGGAATTCCTTTTCGGCGCTGGAGACATCGGTAAAAAATTTGCGGTTTCATGGGAGACGGAGTATCGCGCGAAGGCGGACGATACCTGCCTGATACGCCTGGTTCCACGCAGCCCCGATTCCGAGTACGATTTTTTTGTTTTGGAAATTGACCGGGCGACCTGGGATCTGGAGGGAATCCTTATACGAGAGGCGGGCGGAAGCGTTCAAGAATTTCTTTTCACCAAAATGGCCGTGAACCAAAAAATAGACGAAGGAAAATTCCGGTTTTCTCCGCCCAAAGGATCCGAGGTTGTGAAGCTGGATGAGAACTAATCCGGGGATGAAAGCGGGTTTTGGATGCACATTTCAAATATGGATGAAATCATCGAAGTGGGAATGCAGGCTGCGCAGGAAGCCGGGCGGTTGCTGCGGGAAAAGCTTCATGAGGGATTCGCGGTTGAGCAAAAGGGAACGATCAATCTTGTAACGGACGTGGATTTGGCGGCTGAGGAACGGATTGTATCCCGGATCCGGGACGCTTTTCCGGCGCATTCGATTTTAGCCGAAGAACGGCACAACAGCGCCCCACGCGGAGATATCCGGTGGATTATCGATCCGCTGGACGGGACTACGAATTATGCCCATGGATATCCGGTTTTTTCTGTTTCGATCGGGCTTGAAATTTCAGGAGTGGTGGAATGGGGAATCGTGTGCGATCCCCTTCGAGAGGAGCTCTATACGGCCCGCAGGGGGCTGGGCGCGCGCTGTAATGACGTACCGCTTCATGTTTCCGAAGTCCCGTCTTTAGGAACCAGCCTGCTGGCAACGGGGTTCCCCTATGATATCCGGACCAGCGCGCAGAATAATCTGGACAACTTTCGCGCCTTCGCGCTGCGCGCTCAAGGAGTCCGGCGGAGCGGATCGGCGGCGCTGGATTTGTGCAACGTTGCAGCCGGGCGGTTGGACGGCTTCTGGGAGCTTAAGCTTAATCCGTGGGATTGCGCTGCCGGCTATTTGATGGTGCGCGAGGCCGGCGGAAAAGTGACGAATTTCCGCGGCCGGGCAGGGTCGATTTATGAAGGAGAAGTTGTTGCGTCCAACGGGTTGATCCATCAAGAAATGCTGGACCTCCTGGCCCGCGTTTGATTCGCAGCTTGCCTGAGGCAATTCGGAGGAGGCCTGATGAGACTGCGCGACAAATAATGCGGGGCTTGATTTCGGCTGTGCTATTTTTTAATGATGCTGCGGGAAAAATTAGACCATCTGCCGGCCGAGCCGGGCGTATACATCTACAAAGACTTCCGGGGAAAGATCATCTATGTAGGCAAAGCACGCTCGCTCCGCCAGCGGGTTCGCTCCTATTTTCAAGAAAGCCGCCAACTGGATCTCAAAACCGAGCATCTTGTATCGGAAGTCTTCGACGTCGAATTTATTGTCACCGACAGCGAAGTCGAAGCCCTCATCCTCGAATCGACCCTCGTCAAGAAACACCAGCCCCGCTATAACGTGAATCTCAAGGACGACAAAAGCTTCCCGTATCTGAAACTGACGGTCCAGGAATCCTACCCGCGCATTTTTATCACCCGTCGCATAAAAAAGGACGGAGCTCTGTACTTCGGGCCTTTCCTCCCGGCCAACTATGCGCGCCGGACGCTCAAGCTCGTGAATAAGTATTTTAAGCTGCGCACCTGCAATCTGGAGATCGACGGGACGCTGCCCCGTCCGTGTTTGGATTACCAGATGAAGCGCTGCCTGGGCCCGTGCGTCGCGGGGCTTTGCACCAAAGAGGAATATGGCCGCGCCGTTGAGGACGCAAAAATGCTTCTGTCGGGAAAATCCGATGAATTGATCTCCAAACTGGAACGCCGGATGAATGAAGCCTCCGAGGAGATGCGCTACGAAACCGCTGCAATGTATCGAGACTGGATTTCCATGATACGAGAGCTTTCGGAGCGGCAAAAGATGATTCTTGAAGGGCAGGATGATTGCGATCTTTTCGGATACTTCCAAGAGGGGCCGCAGATTGCGCTGAATGTGTTTTCCATGCGGGGCGGACGCATCGTTGGAAGGAGAGAATTTTACTGGGAAGATCTCCTTTCCTTCAATCCAAGCGAGTTTTTATCCGGCGCCCTTCATCAATATTATCTTCAGAACGATTTCATTCCAAAAGAGATCTATCTTCCTGTGGACATTGAGGATGCGGAAGTCTTGGAAGCTTATTTGTCCGGCAGGAAAGGCGGCAAGGTCTACATCCGGTCTCCCCGTCGCGGGCTTAAATCGCAGATGCTGGACCTTGTGATGCGCAACGCGAGGGTTTCCTTCGAGACTCGTTTCCGCATTCTTAAATCCAGGGGCGAGCAACTGCTGAAGCCGCTTCAGGATGTCCTCGGACTGAATTCTCTGCCCCGCCGCATTGAGGCTTTCGATATTTCTCATGTTCAGGGCTCCGATACGGTCGCCAGCATGGTTTTATGTGTCAACGGTCAAATGAAGCCCGGCGGCTACCGGAAATTCAAAATAGAAAGCGTGAAAGGACCGGATGATTTTGCCTCCATGCGGGAGGCTGTTCATCGTCATTACGAGAATGTGCTGGAACAGGATGAGGGGGTTTTGCCGGATCTTATCCTTATCGACGGAGGCAAAGGGCAATTATCGGCGGCCGTTTCAGCACTCAAGGATCTTGGTTTGGAAAACCAGTCCGTTGCGGCCATTGCCAAAAGGGAGGAGATCATCTTCGTAAAGGGAAAAGAGGATGCTCCCGTCAAGCTTCCGGACGGGTCTCCGGTCCTGCACCTGATCCAGACGGTCCGGAACGAAGCGCACCGCTTCGCGGTTTCCTATCATCGGAAGCGGCGCGAATTGCGCGATTTCGATTCCGAATTGATGGATATTCCCGGCATAGGCGAAGTGCGCAAAAAAGTGCTGCTGCGCGCCTTCGGCAGTCTCGACCGCGTGAAACGGGCATCCTACGACGAACTATCGCCGTATGTAGGCCCCAAAGCGGCTTCCCGAATCCTGGAGCATTTTAAAAAAGGCAAGGCGGCGGGTTAAATCTTTTAAATGCGGAAAATCGGCATGATCTCCGACCGGATTTTTTATCCTGTCGGCGCTCGCGGCAGGCGTCCGTTTTGACTCCTTTCCGGGTTTGCCTCAAAGCGCGCAGCAGCTCGATCCCACAAGAGCGATCCCGGCGGCGCCCGCAGTTTTCACAGTCGGTGTGATCCCAAGCACAAATGGCCGTTTTCTTATACTTCGGCTTTTAATTATTGGTAATTCCCGGCCGGAAACGGCCGATGTAAAGGGTATGTTTACACTACTATTTCTCTTAGCTCTAAAAGTAACAGTGCCGGCTGAGATGGCCTGTGTGGGAAGCATCCAAGATTCGGTTGTTCCTATGGACCTCTACGTTTCCGCAGTAGAGGAGGAGGGGACGAAAACCTTTGCCAGCGAGGGGAATATCGTCTATCTCAACGGTCCGGGGACCGCGGGTTTAAAGAAAGGCGCCGTTCGACGGGTAGTCCGTCCCGAAGGTACGGTGCGCGACCCTTCCACAAAGAGTTTATTGGGCACCTACTACATGGACATCGGAACCATTCGAATAGAAGCGGTTGAGAAAGAAAGCGCCATGGCGCGGGTTCTTCTATCCTGTCATGCAATACAGAAAGGGGATCTCATTGTCGCCGACGCGAAAAAGCCGACGTTGGAATTCGACGATGCGTTCTCAAACGCCATGACCCCGCTTCCCCAGAATGGCGTCATCGGTTCCATCGTTCTTGGAAGAGAAGACGTGAAGGAAATCGGCGCCGGGCACTTCTGCTTTATCACGCTGGGCCAGCGCGATGGCATAGGAGTCGGAGACCGGCTGACGGTTTTTCGTCCATATCCGCACTTTAGTTCGAGAGACCTGGAGAATGCAGGGAAAGGGACTGATGCCAGCTACGATCCGTTTCGGGATAGAATCTATAACTACAGGCTGAGTCAACTGCTTGGCGTACGCTCCATCCCCCCCATGATCTTAGGAGACATCATAGTGGTGGAGGCCGGAAATGATGTGGCGACCGGAAAGGTAATAAACAGCCTGCAGGAGATACATCCGGGCGATTTTGTAGTTAAAAGGTAATTTAAAGTTCCTTTTCAATCGCCTGCTTATGGACCCGAAGCGGGGCCGACGACCATAACTGCCATAGACAAGCATGCGTTTCGCAGGAAGTCCGGTTCCTACACGACGCTAAAATCCGAAACGATTGATTTGTCGCCCAGAACGGTTCCCGGCTGCAGAAGCGCTCCCTCTCCGATGTGGCATTGCCTTCCCACGATGGCTCTTTCGATGCGCGCGCCCGCCATAATCCGCGTTCCGCTCCAAATCACCGAGTCTTTTATCAGAACTTCTTCTTCCACGCGGCATCCCTCGCCGAGAACCGAATTTTCAATCGCCACCCCGGATTTTATGACGCATTCTCCGTCGAGGATGGAAAATGCATCGATGGAGACCTGATGCTTTTTCCAATCGTTGGGCGGACAGGCTTTCTGAGGGTAAATGGGCATTTTTGCCCTGCCGGAAATAACGCCAAAAGTCGCTTCCAGGTATTTCTGAGGGCTGCCGATATCCTGCCAATACTCGGGTGTAAGATAAGCGTATACCCGGGCTCCGTCCTGCAGCATTCCGGGGAAGAGATCGCGCTCGAAGCTCTGGGGCCCTTCGGCGGGAATGCGATTGAGAACGGAGCGCTCCAGAATATAAATACCCGCGTTTACGGTATGGCCCGTTATTTCATCCTCAGGCGGCTTTTCAGTGAACTGAGCCACGCGGCCGTCTGCCGTTGTTTCAACGAGACCGTATCCGACAGGATTCATGACGCGCGCGATAACAATGGTGGCTTCAGCCTTTTTGGCCTTGTGATAACGGAGAACATCCACCAGGTTGGTATCGGTAAGAATGTCCCCGTTGAGAACAATCGTGGTGTCGTCTATAAGGTTTTCGGCGGCTTTGAAGGCCCCGGCCGTTCCTCGCGGAAGATCTTCATGAGTGTAGCGCATGGTAACGCCGTATTTCATCCCGTCGCCGAATATGTCTGTGATCTTTCGCGGCTGATAGGAAAGGCTCAAAATAATTTCGGTAATTTTTGCCCTTTTGATACGGTCGATCTGAAAAAATAAAAAAGGGATGTTTGCGAGCGGAACAATGGGCTTCGGCGTGTGCAACGCGAGGGGGCGCAGCCGAGCCCCCTTGCCTCCGGCAAGTATAAGCGCCTTGATCACCGTTTCTAATCCTCCCGATAATTTTATATTATATCACAGGGCACAGTCGAAGACGCAGCGGCCCCCGCCATTAGCGCGGAAAGCGGGATATTCGGGATCCTGTGTGAATAATGGACGATGCTGCGCTGGATCCGGGTTGCCTGGACTCGGCAATCCTGCATCCGGTATTTTGGATTTTGTGATACCCTAAACTGGCTTATGAATCTGCCAAATGCATTAACACTCGCCAGGATTTTTTTGATTCCCGTTGTGGTCGCCGTGTTACTGACCAAAGAGATGCGGAGCTTTGCCGTTTTGGGAGCCGGGCTTTTTCTTGCCGCGGCATTAACGGATTTGCTGGACGGATACCTGGCGCGGCGGCGCAAGCAGGTGACCACCTTGGGCCGCTTGCTGGACCCGATCGCCGACAAATTGCTTATTTCGTCTGCTTTAATTTCTCTCGTGCAACTCAAGATAGCGCCGGCGTGGATGGTCGTTATCATTATCGGGAGAGAATTTGCGGTAAGCGGGCTGCGCAGCATCGCCGCCCATGAAGGCTTTTCGATCAATGTGTCGACTCTGGGCAAGGGGAAAATGGTCAGCCAGGTTGCAGCCGTAGTGGGATTGATACTGGGGCATAAATACGGAGGATGGACGCAGCACACAGCCAACCTCCTTCTTTGGGTTGTTGTCATTTTGGCCCTTATTTCGATGATACAGTATTTCCGGCAATTCTGGTCCAAGCTCGACAACAGCATCAAGTACAGGGAAAAGCGGCGTCTCGCAAGGAAAGAACTCCGGAGGCAATGGGCCGCTCAGCAGCGGGAAATAGGGCGCCTGCGAAAGCTGGAACGTCTTCACAAGGCCGGGGCGGAGCTGGATCCGCCGACGACCTGAAATGCCGGGGATAAGCAGAGATGGAGCCGGCAGGAGAAAGATTATGCTGAATGATTCCGAGAAAGCAGCGCTCCTAAAGCTGGCAAAAGATACGCTGGACGCCTATTTTGCAAACAAGCCCTCTCCCGTCTGTACATCTCCTGATGACGGCTTGATCGCGCGAAAGGGAGCCTTTGTTTCATTGCACCGGGAAGGAGACCTTCGCGGCTGCATCGGGCAGCTGTATTCCGACCAGGAACTCCATAAGGTTGTTCAGCACTGCGCCCTGAGCGCCGCGCTGGAAGATCCGCGCTTCCCGCCGGTGGCGCAGGATGAGCTGGAAAACCTGGATATAGAGATATCGGTTCTGAGTCCTTTCCGCCGCATCCGGAACATTGAGGAAGTGGAAGTCGGGAAACACGGTCTTTATATTGTTCAAGGACCTTTCCGGGGCCTTCTTTTGCCGCAGGTCGCTACAGAATTCCGGTGGGATCGGAAAAAGTTTTTGGAACAGACATGCCGGAAAGCGGGCCTCCCCGAGTCCGCGTGGCGCGACCCGCATGCTGAAATCTATATTTTCGAAGCCGAAGTTTTCTCCGACTCCCGCTCATCCGGCGGGCGGCATTGACGCGGCTTTTTTTCGGCCGGATTCTGCAGCTCTTCGCCGCGCAAATGGTGTCGGTGTGCACTTCGCGATATAGGTTCATTATATGAAAACCGGCGGTTTTAGCCTATTACGCATTCGCGGAATAGAGATTATTGTCGATTATTCGTGGTTCATCCTGTTTTTCCTGGTCGTCTATACCATGGCGGAGGGCTACTTCCCTCAAACTCATCAGAATTACAGCAAGCCGCAATACTGGGGGATGGGGATCCTGACAGCAT
>Ga0307422_1002009_pt1 | contig 10319 bp, 9 predicted proteins | sample SalMarWE160290MG_FD_202153 | JGI IMG/M metagenome (GOLD analysis project Ga0307422, IMG submission 202153) | Salt marsh sediment microbial communities from the Plum Island Ecosystem LTER, Massachusetts, United States - WE1602-90 | ecosystem: Environmental > Aquatic > Marine > Intertidal zone >...
ATCGGTATCTCGGATGAACGAGTTATTCAATGGGTGGCAAAAAGAGCGGAAACTAATAAGGAAAACTTAAGGCTATTGAAAAAGTTTAGCCAGAGCGCGATAGCACAGGCAAAAATGGGATTGGCACCAGAGTATCAGATTGAAGATAATTCATATAAATCAGAGAATTGATAATCGATGAATCCATTTTTTGTTACAAGCTGACTAAGCTTGTAGGATGTCCTGGACAGCTTTTTTTGGACGGGGAGTTCGACTCTCCCCCGTCTCCGTCAGATGAATCTTGATTTCGTGCTCATTGAAATCCCAATCACCTTAATAAATAAGTCCCGTTCCATAACCCCGTAAAGAAACTCTGGGCATTTATTCCCAGCACGCGGGTATCATAACCGCCTTCTTGAACAACAAGCGTGGATAATCCAAGTGAGCCTATCATTCTGCCAATGGTTTCAAAGTCGCTAGCTTCCAGGGTCCAGCTTCCGGTGGGGTCTTCTTTGGCAGTATCCAGGCCAAGGGCGACAACCATGAATTTGGGATTATATTTTGTAATCCTTTTTATGGCATCCTCGAGGGCTTCGATGTAAACCTCACCGCCGATGTTTTCAGGCAGAGGGATATTCATATTGAACCCTTTACCGGTTCCTCTGCCTCTTTCACTGACGAATCCGCTGAAGTAGGGGTAAGTATAGCGCGGCTGACCGTGAATAGATACTGTTAGTACATCGGAACGTTCGTAGAATATCTCCTGCTGGCCATTACCGTGATGATAATCTACATCAAGAATGGCGACTTTTCCATAGTCGCTAAGGAGCTGGGCAGCTGCTGCCGAGGAATTGAAGTAGCAGAAACCCCCGAAGCTGGCTATTTCGGCGTGGTGTCCGGGCGGACGTACCAGGGCGTAAGCCAGCCGATAGCCTTCGAGGATTTGTTTCGCTGCTGTGAGAGCGCAGTCAACTGCTCGTTTGGCTGCCAGGTAGGCATTGCCGGTCAGCGGTGTGAAGGTGTCAATGCAGTAATAGCCGGCGCGTATCGGCAAATCCTTGGGAGGACGCGTTCGATTGCGTATGGGGAAGACGTAGGGATAAATGGCGGTATCTTCGTCGAGCCGGGTGCAGACTGCTTCAAGATAATTTACGAAGCTGCGGTCATGAATCCTCTTTATATGCTCTTCGGAGAAGTGCCGTACCGGCACCTTTTGAAACAGAGTGGTCTTGCCTATCTCATCCAGAATTGCATCGATTCTCACCGGAGCTTCAACGTAACCAACTTCCTTAACGTGGTGAATCCAGTGGCGGTCGTTGATAACCAGTCGGATACGCTTATCCAATGGTGTTGTCCGTTGGATAGGTACGGGGTTCTTCTTAAAATAGCGAGGTGGTCTTAAATGGACAGGATTATCTTGAAAAGAATCTACCACCATGGCGACATATTCGGGAGGACAGATACCGCGGTATTTACGCTCCAGGATTGCCCGGACTATTTCTTGAGCCTTATCACGGGATAACTCGGTTTCCTGTCCCAGGTTATCGAAAACGAGATAGGGCGGATTGTCATCTCCCGGTTTAAGAGGAGTTTCATATGCGGTATTCATAATAGGAAGCGCCCCGTATCTTTCGTAGAAACGCAGACGTGCAGCATTTTGTTTCCTTATTACAGGGTCACGGCTCAACTCCGGGGTATCGGGAAGACATTCGAAGAAAAGCCCGAGTGTTTCCAGATCAAGTGCTTCCTCACGCACCCTTTCGTAAAGAGCGCCCCCAATGCCCCCACCGGTCTTCTGCTCGGCGGCGGAAATATAGTCCAGGTAACAAAATTTTAGAGCAGGTGCGTGGAAGAGAAGGGCAAATCCATCTACATGGTCCTTGACACCCTCGGCGATAAAGAGTATCGCCCGGAAGCGGTACTTCATGGGGTTGCGCAGTTGCTCCGGGAGTTTTTTTATATCTCTCTTTGAAAGAAAGGGAAATTGAGCGCGTAAAATATCCTGCACCTGCGCAATCGCCTGTTGATTGGCGGGAGTTATATCATCATAAACCCGTCTGATTCTAAACATAAATATCTTTTACTTTACCTTCTTTTGAAGGATAAGCTTATCGTCTCCGGGTTCGTAGAAGTCCGGTACGCGGGCTATTTCGATGTAGCCATGCCGTTTATAAAACTGCCTGGTCTTCGCGTACGCTGCTGTAGATGACGTCTCGACTAATAACAGCCTGCCTCCGGATTTAATTATTTCTTTCTCGGCGGCTTTTATCAGAGAGCTGCCGATACCCAGTCCTCTTTTACCTTGAGCTACTGCTTCCCAGTATATGTCCCAGGTACCGTCGGTCAGCGGTGCAGGGCCATAGCAAATGTAACCGGCGACTTTATTATTATCTTCAACGACCAGAAAAAAGTACCCGGAATTTACTGTGTCTTTCAGGCAGGAATCGAGTACTTCTTTGGCGATAACAATCTCGGACGGTTTAAACTCCGGCGTATTTTCTAATATCTTAATTAAAGCGGTTCTGTCTGAAACTGATACGGGACGTATTTTCAAATTCATATTTTTTCCTGTCCAAAGCAAGTTTTATTATCTTTTCAATTAATCTTTCATAGTCCAAACCGGCAGCAGCTGCCTGACGGGTAACCCCTGCGTCAGGTGAAATATCCGGATTGGGATTCATCTCGATTACATTTAGTTTATCCTTATTATCCATGCGCATATCGACGCGGGCGTATCCTGAACAACCGAGCAGGCGATACACTCCCAGAGCGGTTTTTTGGATAGACTCTCTTGCTTTATCGTTAATTTTAGCGGGACATTCTGCTTTCGTGTTTTGGTAATATAAGCTTTCCGGTTCCCACTTGGCTTCAAAGGTAAGAAGCTGCGGCATTTCCGGCGGAAGCGTATAGACTATCTCGGATACCGGCAACACCTCGGGTTTGGTATCACCCATGACCGTAACATTAAATTCACGCCCATTGACGAACTCCTCCACGAGTGCCTGATTATTATAATCATCAAGTATCATCTTAGCACGCTGTTTCAATGAAACTGAGTCATGAACGACGCTCTCAGGAGAGATACCGTGGCTACCGTCCTCACGGCAGGGTTTAACAATACAGGGGAAGTTGAGTCGAAAGAGATGGATTTTGTCTATACCGAGTAACTGGAAATCGGGCGTAGGAATGCCGGCCGTCCTTAGCATTTTTTTTAAGTTGAATTTATCCAGCCCCAGCTTCAACACTGCCGCAGTACAACCGGTAAATGGTACCCCCCTTTTTGAAAGTATTTCCGGTACGAGAATTTCCGTTTCCGGTTCGCCGGGAAATCCTTCAAACAGATTGAATACCAGCGATGCATCAAGAGAACTTAATATATCTCTAACATGCTCGCCCGGCGAAAGCGGAATAACTTTAGCATTATATCCGAGTTTAGTTAAAGCTTTATGTACGGCGTTAACACAGGTTAAAACGCCCGATACTGCCTTTGCCTCTTGATGTTTGTCATAATAAGATGAGTGCAGCGTGTTGTAAACGATGGCTATACTTTTTGGCATTGCGGGCACCTCTTTAGAGCAGCATCAAGTACTGCTCCTATCACTCCCTGGTGAGTCCACCCCATCTTGATAGCCATTATTATAAGGTCACTGTAAGTACCAAGTCCCGGCAGGGGATTTATCTCAATAAAATATGGTGTGCCATCGTATCCTACACGGAAGTCAACCCGGGCAAAGTCGCGGCACCCCAGTATCTTAAAAGTATCAAGGCTGACTTCTTCAATTTTCTTTATTACTGTCGACTTGAGTTGCGCGGGGCATTCGTAGCTGACCAGCGCTTCATAGTCCCGCTTCACCTCCAGGGAATACACGAAGTGTTCGGTCTTGTTCTTAGGTAAAATACGCATTACGCCCACTACATTCGGATTCTTATTGCCAATAATTCCTACGGTAACCTCATCCCCATCGATAAACTCTTCTGCCATTACCGGCTGGTGGTAGAGCTCCAGAAGTCGCCTTATTTCATTTACAGCTTCGTGCGGGGTGTCGGCAATCGAAGTCCGGCGTATCCCTTTACTGGAGCCTTCGTAAGCCGGCTTGACAATCACCGGGAAATTGAAGCTTTCTAAAAGGAACAGGCTCTGGCTTTCCCTGTAATCTACAACCAGCCACCGGGGCGTTTTAATTCCCTCTGTCGTCAGCAGTTTCTTGGTAAGCGGTTTATCCAAACACACCGTCAGAGTTTGCGGGTCAGAGCCGGTATAGGGTATATTCAGCATCTCCAGAATTGATGGAATCTGGGCTTCCCGACTTCGGTAGTTGCCGCGGCCTTCCGCGATATTAAAAACAAAATCGACCTCTTCACGGCGGATGCTGTCTAAAAACTGCTCGCCGCCGCCCAGCCAGACAACCTGATGCCCCATAGCTTCAATAGCGTCTGAAATTACTCCAACCGTCTCCGGTGAATCGTATTCCTCCAGGGCGTCATCGACCGTGATATTATGGGGAACTTCCGTTTTAAGGTCATATGCCAGACCGATTCTCATTAGCCTCTCCCCTTTTTCTCGACCGGTACGGCATGAGCTAGCAGACTCTCAACGATATCGCTTTGCGGTTGTCCGGTCATTTCCGTCTTTACCCCGGTTTCCGGGTTGGGATTTCGGTATCGGTACACCTGTCCCTCGTAATTCCTTAATAATAGTTCCTTATCGGTCATCGAAAGGACATAGTTCGGTTGCAGCGGGACCTTGCCGCCTCCGTGGACCAGGTCTACCACGAAGGTAGGTACGGCCAGGCCGGAGGTGTGTCCGCGCATACCCTTGATTATATTTATGCCAACCTCAACTGGGGTACGCAGGTGCTCCGTACCCTGAACCTCGTCACACTGGAAAAGATAATAGGGACGTACCTTTGCCTTCAGCAGTCCGTGGCAAAGGGGTGTCATTATTTCCACGGAATCGTTGATACCCCGTAATAATACTGATTGATTGTTTACCGGCACGCCACTGCGTATTAGTCGGTCACAGGCATTTGTGGCTTCCGGAGTCAACTCACGAGGGTGGTTGAAGTGAGTATTAAACCAGATGGGACCATACTTAGAGAGTACGGTGCACAGTTCTGTATCAATCCTTTGCGGCAAGACTACGGGGAATCTGGAGCCAATTCGTATTATTTCAACATGTTTTATTTCCCTTAGCTTGGAGAGAATGTGCTCTAATTGCTGGTTTGAGAGCGTCAAAGGGTCGCCGCCGGAGATAATTACGTCTCTGATGCTATTATTATTCCGTATGTAATCACACATCCTGTCAATCTCGCTGACGGTACGTGTCCAGGCGCCGTGCCTCCATTCTCTTTTACGCGTGCAGTGCCGGCACAACATGGGGCAGATATCCGTAAGGACCATTAAAACGCGGTCCGGGTATCGATGGACCAGTCCCGGAATCACCGAGTCCTCCTTTTCTCCCAGAGGGTCTTCCATTCCCATGGCATCCATGGCTGTTTCCAGGACCGATGGCACTGCCTGTTTACGGATGGGGTCATCCGGGTCATCGGGGTTGATTAGCGATAGATAGTAGGGGGTGATAGCCATCGGGTATCGCTTGATGACGGTTTTAAGCCGCAGTTTCTCATCGAATGAAATCGGAACAAATCGACTTAATTGTTCAATGGTTGTTATGCGGTTGCGGAAGTGCCATTTCCAGTCATTCCAGAGGTAATCAGGGACACCGGGGAAGAATTTTTCTTTACCGGAGCTCCGTTTACCGGGAGGTTCTTCCTGGTCAACGGATGCACATACTTGCTCATCGGGAGACTCCGTAATGATATTACTACGGAGTCGTGTCCTGTTAGTTACATTAAGTGAAGTGGGGGTAGAGGTTTTTATACTAGTCACCGGTGCTATATTCAATTTTTCCTTTCGCAACACTCCTTTTAGTTTAGAGAATTATGTACCCAATTAAAATGAGGCCCGCAGGCCCTGTTGCATTAACCAAATATTCATGATATACTATTTAGGAAATATAATTCCTAAATTAATTATACGATATTGGTAGGATTTGTCAATAGGTTTTTAGAAATTTTTTAAGCCTGATACCTGAAATAAACGAGGAAGGAGTATTATGCCGGGATGGAAATTTTTAACTAATCATGCCCTTGTACTATGTCTTATTAAGCAGAAGCCCCGGATTACGGCAAGAGAAATAGCTTTAACTATTGGAATCACTGAAAAGGCGACTCGTAATATTATAAATGACCTTGAAGCCGATGAATATATTACCAAGAAGCGAGAGGGACGTAGAGTAAGATACTGGGTTGATGTTGACATGCCGTTAAGACACGAAATTCAGCATGACAAAGCCATTGGCGACCTCCTGGAAGTAATTGGGTGGAGAAGGCGGAAGAAGAAGGTTAAAGAGAGTGTTTAGATATATAAAAAGACCTATGAGTAGCTTTCACTATATTACATTCGAGGATAATTAACAGGCAGTTACGCTCGGGCTATAATCGTTAAGTTTAGCAATATTGTTTCAGGTATAGTTATACTCTCCCCCGTCTCCACCAGAAATACAATTAATCCATAAATATAAAAGCCGAGGGTCTAAATAAAGCGTATTAGTGAGATTGCTTAAAGAAATGATTGATATTTAGAGAAAATAATATTATAATAATCTCTGAAAAGGAGGCAAGCGGCCTCCGCCTTTTTCAGGGCACACATGGGGTTTAGGATATAGTGAAAAATATAGAGACTAAAAGGGAAGGGGTTATAATTGTTTTATATTATAGTGGGCGGTACTGTACGGTAGACAGAACCAGGACGTTTAAGTTAGCTTTCAGGTTATAACAAAGAACGATCTAAAACCCCGCTCGTTCTAAGATAAAGAATAAGACAATTATTAAAATAGCTAACGGAATGATGATTACCCAATTGTTAACTTTAAAAACTTGAGGTAACGTCATATTACCAAAGTAACCTTTTTTCAATACGCCATCTTTTAATCCAGGATAACAGGCAGCCAGCAGCCCGGAACCAAATACTATCCCGACCAACCCGGCTGTTAAGGCATCCAGATAACCGTTACCGATTGCACCGGCAATGGTTCCCGGGCAATAACCAAGTAAGGCGAAACCTGCCCCAAAGATCAGACCACCGATAACATTTTTCCCCCATGAACCTGCTTTAGGACGTAACTTAATCCAACCTCGATTCTGCATGAAATACAGACCGACCATACCGACAACTACAGCAGAAAGCATTATTTTTAAAACAGTAAAATCAATGAGTAAGAGCTGGTTAATAATGACGTCATACTTGGTAACCCCGCCTTTTTGCAGCAGGAAACCGAAAATAATACCGAACAATAATCCCCACAATAACTTCATTCTTTTGGTTTTCATCTCGATTCTCACTTCTTAGATTATTACTTTGAAGAGCAATTGAGCCATCAAAATTCCACCGATAAAAAAGCAAATGGCAGATATCCAGCTTGATACTGCCAGCTGCATGGTGCCGCTAATACCATGCCCACTGGTACAACCATCTGCCCAACGTGACCCAAACCCCAGTAAAATACCGCCTGCAAATCCCACCACTAAACGTAATGCTACGTTGTCTCCGAAACTCAGACTCCAAACAGAAGGGATCCACTGGAAATTAAAATCTCCAGATAGAAGTGAAGAAAGAAGAGCACCAATAACCACACCGAAAACCAGCATCATCTGCCAGTCTATTTCAGGTTTAACTTCCTGGTAGTACGGTTTCTTTTCAACTTTCTTCCCTCTAAAAAGCTTCTCAAGCATGCCTGCAATCCGGGAAAATGAGGTTGAGCATCCGATGGGCTCACTCGAAATGAGCCAGGTAAACCAGCTTAAAACACCAATACCTGAGCCCACTATATAGGGCGACCATTGTGCTTCTATAAACCAGTTCATATCGTGATCCTCCTGTTATAAATTCCGGGATCAAAGAGAAATATTCGCCAACCTCGGGCCATGCGGATTTATACATACGTTACACTGTTTGATATGCCCGGCGGCGCTGTATCCGGTCATGCCACCAGCGACGTTGTAGACCTCGTTAAAGCCGTGTTGTTTCAGAATACTTGCTGCCAGGCTAGAACGGTTACCGGTACTACAAATCAGGTAAGCCGGCTTGTCTTGATGTAATTCCTTGTAGCGCGTGCGTAATTCAGGAGCAGGAATATTGATAGCACCTTTTATATGGGTATCAGCGAATTCTAGTGGTGTCCTTACATCTATCAGCATTAATGGTTGTGAGTTGTCAGTAATACGCCGATATAAGTTTTCAGTTGAAATGAGATGGACATGATCTATCTGATAGCCATCGTTAGCCCAGGTTGTTACACCCCCGTTCAAATAAGCAACTATACGGTCTACCCCTACCCGATTCGCCCACAATTTGGCGGTAACAGCTTCCTGGTAGCTATCAGCAACCAATAATATATCTTTATCCGTGGGCATCACCCATCCGGCGAAAGTGGGGAAATTCCCTTTCAAATCGAGATGCCATGAGCCCGTTATATGAAAACCGGCGAAAGCCGCGTAATTGCGCACGTCCAGCACTACGCTACTCGCTTCTTCCAGTCTATTAACAAAATTTATCGGTCTTAATTCCTCCATCGGAGGTAATTTTGATAGTAGCGCCGGTCCATTTCGGTTGATATCGCTGCAGCGACTAAAGTGGTCCGGGGCTGGCGGCATATTCGAGGTAAGAGAGCGAACAAACTCATTCTTATCCTTGATCTGCAGGCTGGAATTGCAAAATTGCTCATAACCAACCGTAGAAGTCCATTTTGCCCCCATCGAACGTCCGCATAGAGACCCTGCACCATGGGCAGGGTAAACTTCACAGTAATCAGGAAGTTTCAGCAATTTCCCATGCAGACTATCAAAAAGCTTGCCCGCTAAATCATTAGCAATATCCGGAAACAAGTCCGGCCTGCCCACATCTCCTACGAACAGAACGTCTCCCACGAAAACTCCTATGGGAGAATCGCCTCGTGACTTATCAGTCACCACGTATACGATATGTTCCGGAGTATGGCCAGGTGTCTCAAGGACATCTAATCTCATATCCTCAATATTGATCGTATCGCCTTCTGAAACTGGTACGTGTTCAAACTTACAATTCCCTGACCTGGGCGCATATATTTTAGCCCCCGTTTTGGCAGCCAAATCCATATGCCCGGAGACAAAATCGGCATGCAGGTGTGTTTCCAGGATATGAGTGATAGTAACACCAAGATCACGTGCTTCATTGATGTAGATATCCACGTCGCGCCTGGGATCAATTACTGCACAGGTTTGTTTGCCTGCCAGGATATAAGAACTGTGGGCAATTTTTTCCAGGAAATAATGTTTTAGCAGCATAACGTCTCCTTTAGTTCTTAGATTTATCAATCCCCGATTATATTATTTGACTAATCTCTCCCTCAAACTCTAATTTAAAAATAAATGAAATAAAAAATAGTAACAACAACCAACAAGAAAACCACTGTTAATCCGCTGCCTGCTCTCAGATAATCTATATTTCTATATCCTCCGGGGGTTTTCAATAGAGCATTTACCTGGTGTGTAGGTAAGATGAAGGAATTAGCAGTCGAGACGGCTACTAGAAGAGCTAGAGAACGGGGGTCCATGCCTGCAGTATTGGCAATGCTGATAACCATTGGGAAAAGGATTACAGCCGCACCTATGTTAGACATGAAAACCGAAAAAAGTGCGGTTATTCCAGAAACTGCCAGGAGTAATATGAATGTATGGCTTTCCTGTACTATAGACATAATATTCTCTGCCAAGTAAGCCGCGGCGCCGGTTTTTTGCATGGCTAAACCAAGTGGAATAAGGCCGGCCAGGAAAAATACTACCTTCCAATCAATTGCGTGATAGGCTTCATCGATACGCAGTACGCCTGTCAATACCATGATTAGAGCTCCAGACATAAATGATATCGGGATTGAAAATCCCGCTACGGATAGTCCGACAGCCAAAGCGAAACAGAATAAAGCAACCCATGTTTTAGAGCTATCTTTTTCGTTAGTCTCCACCGGTGTAATAACTACGAAATCAAAGCCTTTCTTTATGTCTGCAATCTTTTCCCAGAGTCCATGAACAATAAATATATCCCCCGGAGAGATTTCAATGCCAGAAAAATCACCTCGCACCTTCTCTCCCTTGTGATATAGCAATATTGGTTCAACACCGTAGCGCCGGCGTAAAGCGAATTTTTTAAGAGTCTGCCCTGTGATTCCAGAACGGGGAGCAACAACTATTTCAGCAAATCCAGCGCTGGCTGAATCATCCAGTAATTCAAATTTATTTGATTTC
>Ga0307422_1002010_pt1 | contig 10318 bp, 11 predicted proteins | sample SalMarWE160290MG_FD_202153 | JGI IMG/M metagenome (GOLD analysis project Ga0307422, IMG submission 202153) | Salt marsh sediment microbial communities from the Plum Island Ecosystem LTER, Massachusetts, United States - WE1602-90 | ecosystem: Environmental > Aquatic > Marine > Intertidal zone >...
GTGCGAGAAGGCGGAAAGAGCTGGGAAAGAGCAAAAGAGGACGGTTTTGTGGTATTACCAATAGCTAAAGCGGCTGAGAAGGGTGATATTATCCATATACTGCTGCCGGACGAGGTCCAACCGGAGATTTACGAGCAGCAGATAAAGCCGCAGATGAAATCAGGAAAGACACTCAGTTTTTCTCACGGCTTTAATATCTGCTTTAAAAGAATCGTGCCACCCGCGGATGTGGATGTAATCATGGCAGCGCCAAAAGCGCCGGGAACCGAAGAGAGGAAGGCATATCTAGATGGCTTTGGCGTACCCGGTCTCGTAGCTGTAGAACAGAACCCATCGGGAGAAGCACGCGAAGTCGCGTTAGCAATGACAAAGGCAATGCACTGGACAAAAGCGGGCATTTTAGAATGCACATTTGAGCAAGAGACATATGAGGACCTATTTGGCGAGCAGTGCGTTTTATGCGGCGGTCTGGTCGAATTAATGAGGAATGGCTTTGAGGTTTTGGTAGAGGCGGGCTATCCACCGGAGATGGCATATTTCGAGTGCGTGCACGAGCTGAAATTAATTGTCGATTTAGTATGGCAAGGTGGAATAAAGAGGATGGCCGAAGACATCTCAAATACCGCGGAGTACGGCATGTGGGCTGTGGGGCATAAGATAATCGGGCCTGAGGTAAAGGCGAGGATGAAAGAGGCTTTGAAACGGGTAGAGAACGGTGAATTCGCAAAAGAATGGGTTGACGAATACAAAAAGGGTATCCCGTTCTTAAAAGCGAGCAGGGAGAAGATAGGTGCGCATCAGGTTGAAACCGTTGGTGCAGAGATAAGGAAATTGTTTGCCCGAAGATAATAAAATGGGCCTCTCTTTCTTATCACACAGACCAACAAAGATAGTTCTGGTGGGTCTCAATTATAAAGACCATGCGAAAGAGCTTAACATGCCGCTGCCACCGGAACCAATAATATTTATGAAACCTGTTACTGCATTAATAGGCCCCGGGGAGTGCATTGTGTACCCGTCACAGGCTACACGTGTTGATTACGAAGCTGAGTTAGCTATTGTCATAAATGATGTATGCAAAGACATCGAGCCAGAAGGCGTTATGACGCATATAGAGGGCTTTACATGTTTGAATGATGTAACCGCAAGAGATATACAGAAGAGAGATGTGCAATGGACAAGAGCTAAATCCTTTGACTCGTTCTGCCCGGTAGGACCTGAGATAGTAAAAGATGTTGATCCGAATAATATAACGATTCAGAGTTTTCTTAATGATGAACTGAGGCAGGATTCTAATACGGCTGAGTTTATATTTACCGTTGAAGTGTTGGTTTCGTTCATATCACAGGTTATGACACTAATGCCCGGCGATATTATAGCAACGGGAACGCCAGGCGGAATTGGTGCTATGCATAGAGGAGATACAATAGAAGTTACGATTGAGGGTATTGGTACTTTGCGGAATTATGTGGGATGAGAATCAGTACAAAGCAAAATGGAAAGTGCAAAACGCGTTGAACGCAGGAATAAAAAGGGCTATAAGATGTTCTATACTCTCTCTCAACTTCTATTTACCGCCCTTCTTTTTCTTTCACAGCAAATAGAAGTTCTTCCAGTATTTTCAAGATAGCTCGACTGTAAAGCGAAGCGTGCATCCAAATAGAAAGACTTATTTATAAAAATCAAATTCTTGCTATACCGTTATAGAATAGAATGACCAACCCGGAAAAAGCAAATCCAACGATACCTGAATGCACTCCCTAATCTCATAGTAACGAACTTCTTGGAATTCCGGCTTTACCGAGATGGCGCGCTTGTAGACAAAACGAAATTACGTACGGTCTTTTCGCAGCAAAGATAATGGCGGGAAAGGCGGAGATAAATAAAGAGAATGCGTGGAATTTTATTCCGGGCAATGTGCCTTTACTTATTACACGCCTCCCGAAGTGGTGGATTACATTGTTAAATCCATTCACAAACTGTTGAAGGATAAGTTCGGTAAAGAGAAAGGACTTGCGGAAGAAGGTTTGAAGCTTCTTGATCCTGCGGCAGGCACTTTAACGTTCATAATCCGAGCACTTGGGAGAGCACTGCTTGAACTACAGGACTATCACCTGGATGGTATGATTCCCTTGAACATAAAAAACCATATCTTAGCCGATTTCTATGCCTTTGAAATTTACTAATACGCTTGAGATGAAAGAGCCGGAACAAGAACTTCTTCTACAACCGCTTACAGAGGAGGGTCGAGAAGCGAGGGAAGTGAAAGAGGAAGTGCCTATTTTGGTGGTGCTCGGTAATCCACCTTATTCCGGCATTTCTGAGAACAAAGGCAAATGGATAACAGGATTGATTGAGGATTACAAATACGTTGATGGAAAACATTTTGGTGAGAAGAAGCACTGGCTACAGGATGATTATGTGAAGTTCATCCGGTTCGGGCAGTGGAAGATTGACCGTACAGGAGAGGGGATTTTAGGATTCATTACGAACCACAGCTATTTAGACAATCCCACTTTTAGGGGTATGCGGCAATCGTTGATGAAGAGTTTTGATGAGATTTATGTGCTGAATTTGCACGGGAACTCGTTGAAAAAAGAGAAAAGTCCTGACGGCAGTAAAGATGAAAACGTGTTTGACATCCAGCAGGGTGTGGCTACTGGGTTGTTCGTCAAGAAAAAAGAGCAGAAGGGAAACGGGATTGCGAAAGTGTATTACGCTGAGCAGTGGGGACTTCGTGAGGCTAAATACAAATGGCTTTTGAGGAATGACATTGAAACGACGGAGTGGGGGAACTCCCGGATATAGATTTACCAAAAATCGCCATCCATTTTACACATTAATTTTTGAGTGGAGTATCCAGAATTATTGTTACATTTTCAGTAGCAAACACTCTTTCATTTTGACGTTTGTTACTAAATAAGCGACCTCTTGGTATCCCAACCATGTACGATAGGGCGATGCAAGCGCTGTACGCCCTTGCGTTAAGACCGGGTGCAGAGGAAACAGCAGATACATACTCATTTGGCTTCAGGAAGTACAGAAGCACGCAAGATGCGTGTCAATACGCCTTTGTCTGTTTGAGCAAGAGAACTTCCTCACAATGGGTTTTGGAAGGCGATATTAAGGGTTGTTTCGACAATACAGAAAGGGTAATGAAATGCTTGAGCGGTATGAAGGGTAACTTTCACGTACCGTTCTGAGACGAGGAGGGGCGAGTAATCGCCCCATCCTTAGTCGGCTATAAAAAGGAGCTAAACAAAGTCTGGCTTCTTCTGTCCCAATACAATCCAACCCTACTTTTCACATCCATCAGAAAACCACCCGCACGTTATAATAATAATTTGCTATAGTATATTATTATCCACTTGTTTATTTCGCATCTATATGAATAACTATTACAATATATTTGAAATGGTGTATTTAAAGTGGTGTATTTAAAGTGGTGTATTTAAAGTGGTGTCTACAAAAGAAAATCTGTGCTAAAAGAACGAATATTTCTTTTTATAAGACTTTTCTTTCTAAGAAAAGGTTTTTTATCGCAGAACTCGTAGCTGTAGTGCATAGAGATGGCAACAAAAAAGATAATGGTGCAGGGCACGGGGTCAGGCGTGGGCAAAAGTATAATTGTAGCTGCGCTTTGCCGCATATTTACCCAGGATGGCTATAAGGTCGCACCTTTCAAATCGCAGAACATGGCACTTAACTCTTATGTTACTGCAGATGGTCTTGAAATAGGGCGTGCACAAGCGTTTCAAGCGTGCGATAGCGGATTTGGAGTTCTACAAGGGGGCGATAGCGGGCTATGAAATACATATGGGGCGGACTCATTTCTCCGCTGGTGCAATAAAAAAGAAGAAAGGATTAGCTATGTACAAGAAGGGAGACAAAAGGGGTGGGATTGATTGGGATATAAAATATAATAAATTAGCAGACGTTATGCGGATAAATAGCGATATGAAAAAGGTATATGAAATCTTGAATTGCACATGAAAGATGAAAATATTGTAAGGTAAGAAAATGAATAATGTGGCAGAACTGCTAAGCGGATGGATAAGGAAGAAGGTAGAAGAAGCATCTGCTGAGGGCGTTGTCTTCGGTATGAGCGGAGGGTTGGATTCTTCTGTAACTGCGGTATTATGCAAGAATGCATTCCCTAAAAGCACACTTGGACTGATAATGCCCTGTTTTAGTGATCCGGAGGATATAGCGCATGTGAAACAGGTAGCGGAAAAGTTTGATATAGAAACAAGGAAGGTGGACCTCTCGCCGGTCTTCCTCACGGTCCTTGAAACGCTAGGATCTAAAGCATACGAGGGGGATATAGCAACGGCGAACCTTAAGCCGCGTCTGAGAATGCTTGTGCTTTACTACTTCGCAAACAAGCTGAATTATCTGGTTGTCGGTACAGGAAACAAAAGCGAACTAATGATTGGCTATTTCACCAAATACGGCGATGGTGCTGCGGATATACTCCCATTGGGTGATCTTCTGAAGACTGAGGTGCGAGCTCTGGCTGAGGTGCTGGACATCCCAAAAGCGATAATAGAGATGCCACCTTCTGCTGGGCTCTGGGCTGGGCAGAAGGATGAAACAGAGATCGGAATGTCTTACGAGGTGCTTGATAAGATATTGGCGGCGATAGAGTCAAATGATTTCGCAGGTTGCGATCGGGATAAAGTCGTGAAGGTGAAGGCCATGGTTAAGAAGGCAGGACACAAACGGGAAAAAACTCCGGTTGCTTATGTATAAACTTTTTTAGGATGCAGATTCAGACAGATTTACACGGATTTAATTTTTTCCCGTGTTAATAAGTGTTAATCTGTGTCTATAATCAATTTTAGTTGGATATTATGCTTTCTTGTTAAGCTGCGTTTCCGTACGAAAAAAACAACAACCTTTTTATACTGAGTGGTATATGCTTACATATCGGCGTGAAAATCCGAATGTAAAATTCAATGGATAAAAAAGGAGAACGAGAAAAAATGGAAAGAAGAACGTTAGGGGTGATGTTATGTGTTAGTATAGGATTGTTGTTTTTTGCTCTTCCTGTGTTGGTAGCAGCAACAACAACAACCGAGGTGCACGTGTTAAAATATGCTTCTGACGGTACTACCGTGCTGAACGAAGCGACAGTAAACTACACGTGGTTAGAGACAAATTTGCAGGTTTACGGAGATGGCAGCACGCATTATTACCATCAGGGCCCTACTTTTAATGACAGTGATCCGTGGGATCCTGCGGAGTTTCAGAATATAGAGAACAGAGATTACGGTGCGGTGCGAGGGTCGGATGTTAAGGATATATGCAACCTGGTAGGGGGCATGTCTCCAGGGGACGAGCTAAAAATCAAGGCTTCTGACGGCTTCAGCAAGTGGTTCAACTACACAAACGTTTATGAGCCACAGCCACGGCAAGGTCCGTTGGTTCTGACATGGTAGCAAGCAGAAGAGGGCTACGTGCCCGACTATTATGAGGGAATGCGTATCATTTCCTTTGCTGATAACAGTACGAATCCCTGGGGCTGGCATGTATTTGGCAACTGGGACATGCACGAATGTCTCGCACCAAAATACTGGCATAATTACTCCGGAATCTGGCCTTCATCAAGTGGACTGTCTGTAAAGCACGTCAGTGAACTGCTAATTTACAGCATGGAAGGTGCTTCTGATGTCTTCTTCGACAATTCGGTCACACTTACGGAAGGCTACTTCTCTCTGACAGCATATAACTCGGGAACCGGATATTCCGTTAACAACCTTACGCCTCTGGGAGCACTTGATGCGGCTGCGACCGCAGGTGCTTTTGGCTACAACGTCACAGATAAGAAATACCAGTCAATGGGTATCCTGATGCTTGACGACATCCGGGATTATAAATACAACAAGTCGGGCAGCGACAAGTGGGCCTAGAGTTGCTCGGTAAATGATCATGTTCTGGATGACTGGGGTAATCCGGAAACCGAAGGTTTGAATATCTACGCGCTACAAGATAAAGATGTAGTGTACTACTACTACGGCAACGTGGAGCTACCAGATTACGGGTCTGAAGACGCTATTGCTGCGGTTAAGATCACGGTGAATACTGCGCTAAGTGATTGGGATCACGAACTTGTGGGTCTCCCGGAGCCATCGGAAGGCTGGGGACTCAAGCTGCTTGGAGATGTCGGGGACGTTATCACGCAGGCGGAATTTGAAGAAGCGGTTGCATGTCATGAGGTGACCTACACAGACGGTGACGATACCTGGACCGGTATTCCACTCTGGTACCTCGCTGGAGCGGTTGATGACGTTGAGACCAGCAGCCACTGGACATTTAACGACACTCTCGCCGCCACCAACTACAGGGTAAAAGTAATAGCAGCCGATGGCTACAATTACACCTTTGACAGTGGTAAAATCGCTCAAGACAAGGGCTATATCGTGGCAAATTCTCTGAACGGAGAGCCACTCGACTATTTATGCCTGCTAAAGCTTGTGGGCAGTGCAGTGTTCGGAGGAAACAAGATCGGGAATATTACAGAAATTGATCTTGTCGAACTTATCACTCCGCCACCTGCTACGGGTAGCTATAACCTCAATTTGATTGGTAAGATCACAGATGTGCTTTCTCAAGCTGAGTACGAAACTGCTGCGGATCATGGCGTAAACTGGACTGATCCTGATACAAGCGATGTCTGGGAAGGCGTGCCGCTCTGGTTCTTCTGTGGCTGGGTGGACGATCGAATACCACACGGTCCAGACGGTTTCAACGACAATCAAGCTGCTATGGGCTACAAGATAATTGTAAAAGCAGGTGACGGCTATGCCAAAGAATTTGCAAGTGCGGATGTTGCACGCAACGGCGGGTTTATCGTAGCAGACACACTGAACGATGAGCCGCTCTCCCAGGATGGTTCACACCCGCCCTGGCCACTCCGGCTTGTGGGCAGTGAAGTATCCGGAGGAAGCCGGGTAGGTAACATTGTTGAGATCGAACTGACAGAATTTGGTGTCTCAACAGAGGTGCCTTCGCTCCACATCATCAAGTACGATATGGATGGCACCACCATTCTGAACGATAAATATTGGCATTACTACTGGAATGATGGTGTACAGTATCCGTCATGTGCCGGTCTTTCCGCCAAGTACGTGGATACCATTGAGATATATTCGGCACATGCTACAGGCTGGAACCTCACGTTAGAAGGTGCATACAATGACACACTCGCCGCAGCAGGGTACAACATTACCATCATCGCAAGTGACGGATATAGCGTGACCATTGACAGTGGAGATACGATCCGAAACAGCAACTATATCGTTGCAAATACGCTCAATGGCACTCATATACCAGAAGACGACTCAAGTTGGCCGCTAAAACTCGTGGGGGCGAACGTATCGGATAGTTTGCTGGTCAAAGGGGTAGCGACGATAAAATTGGACTTTCTTCCCGCAATAAAGCTAGGGCAGAAATAGTTTTAGAGGTGGTTCACTGCCTCCTTCTTTATTTCACTATAATAAAAAGGAAGAAAAGAGATATGACGAGAAAGTTCACAGTGTGATGATGATAAATGCAAATGGGTGTGCGTTGGTAATGGTTAGCATAGCAGTGCTGGTTTTGACATTCCCCGTGCAGGCCGCCACAACAGAAGTGCACATGCTAGGGTATGCCTTGGATGGGGCGACAATGCCCATATCAATCACACTATGGGGGCCTTATATCACAGGCACTATGCAGGATTCAACGACAATCAACTGGAAGACGGAAAATGCAACCACAGGAACCGTAAAATATGCAACAGAAAGGTATTACAAAGAACATGGCGACTATAACCATACAATTACAGACACAGAAAGAAAGCAACTGCACCATCTTGACATTACGAACCTGACGCCGAACACCGTGTACCATTATCAACTCATATTAGGGCATGAATCCACTGGCGACCACAACTTCAAAACATACGGTGATGACTCGTTCACATTCATCGTTTACGGTGATACCAGAGCGCAAAGCCCGTTATTCACGCAGATGGAGAGGCACAAACTCGTTGCAAACCGTATTGCGAGAGAAAAGGATGTTTCGTTCGCGCTGCACACCGGCGATTTTGTCTGCACAGGAAATGACCAGGAAGAATGGGATAGATTCTTCGAATCCGGCGGGGCGATGCTGGCAAATACGACCATATATCCTGTGCTTGGCAATCATGATGATAACCATACGAATTACTACGAAACTTTTGGTGTTCCGGAATACTATTCGTTCGATTGTGGAAGTGCACACTTTTCCGTGCTCGATAGCAACGATTGGGCAATGCCTGTCATGACCAAGCAGACAGAATGGCTACGAAACGATATTGTCTGCAATGCAACCTGGAAATTCGTGTCGTTCCATCATCCGATATACAGCTCGGATGAAGATCATGAAGGTGGCTGGAAGAACGCTGTGTGGGAAGATATTTTCATAGACAATCGTGTGAATGCTGTCTTCAATGGTCACGTACATGCTTACGAGCGATATGAAGAAAAAGGGGTTCAATATGTGGTTGTAGGTTGTGGTGGGGCGCCGTTGTATCCGCTTGCAGAAGCTAAGATACAGGGTTATCAAAACAGCTTTGAACATACGCTCGGATATGTTAAGATAACGATCGAAGGCGCTAATGCAACAATGAACGTGATACAAGTCGCTGACGTCTCAGGAGATAACAAAGAGGTTACACACATTTATCCGCCGAATACTGTATTTGAGACCGTGGTCCTCAGTTCATGCCCCGCTACGCAAACAGAGAGATACACGGATTGGATACCTGCGATTAGATGGGGGTGGAATGAATGCGAAAAGATTTGTTTTTAATGATAATATACGTCTGCTTTGGACTGCTGTTCTTAACGCCACTTGTATCGGCAGATGGCACTACCGAGGTGCATATTGCGAAGTACGCGAACGATGGCACTACATTAGTGAACGAAACGACAGTTGATTACGAATGGATGATGCTAAACCTCAAGGTTTACGGTGACGGTGTAACACACTACTACCACCAGGGGCCTATCTTTGAGGACTGCTGGAATGAAGTACACCCAAATGAGACCTATGACAATAGGAATCCGAGCGAGGATATGAATGTACAGGGGAAAGATATGGGAGCCGTAAAAGGGACAAACGTTAAGGATCTGTGTGATCTGGTCGGAGGCATGTCAGAGGGTGATACGGTTGAGGTCAAGGCGAGCGATGGATTCGGTTTGAAGTTCCCGTACTCGAACGTTTACGAACCCGATCCGCGACAGGGTCCGATGGTTGTGACGTGGTATACGGTTGATGCAAATGAAAGCGGCGAGATCAGTGGGTACGTGCCGGACGGTTATTCTAACGGCATGCGCCTGGTCTTCTTCGCCGATACGACCGTGAATCCGTGGGGTAAGCACGTATTTGGCATCGCAGATATGTGCGCATGTCTGCCTGATGATTGCTGGCACTACTATCAATATCCCGACTACCCGACTACGACCGGGTATACAATGAAGTACGTAAATGAAATAAGCATATATGGCAGTACAGAACCGCCGGAATTAAGTGCAATCTCTGTTTCACCTGCGAACATAACACTGGACGAGGGTGAGACACAACAGTTCAATGCAACAGCATACGACACGGAAGGCAATGAACTGCCAATTATCAGATTTACGTGGACAAGCAGCGCGGAATACATTGGGACAATAGACGACAACGGTGTATTTGACGCAGAAACAGCAGGCACTACCACGATAGCAGCAGAAAACGGGACCGTAAGCGGGCTGGTGAATGTGACGGTACGGGTACATGAAGAAGATAGAAGAGATAGGACGTATAGCAGTGATAGTTACGGTGACTCAGAGTTTAGTCCCGATCTAACAGCGATTTACGTCTCGTCACAGTCGGTAACTGTAACTGCCCGTGACGCTACACAACAGTTCAATGCAACTGCATACGATCAAAACAATCATGAAATGGACGATATTGTTTCCAACTGGTCAAATAGCAATACAACAGTTGGAACGATAAATACCACAGGGTTTTTCATCGCTATTGCTTCGGGAACGACAACGTTAAAAGCGGCAAACGGAACTGTGAATGGCACGTCAAATGTAACGGTATCCATACCAACACCCACGGGAACACAACAAGTAAACGTAACGCCTTCGCCATCGCCTACACCTCGTCCAACTCCTACGCCCGTGCCATCTGCGCCACCAACACCCAAGGAAACGCCCGCGCTAACCGCTACGGCAACACCATCAGCACCGGGATTTGAAGCTTTATTTGTACTCGCGGGATTTGTTGTGGGTGCTTACGTGCA
>Ga0307422_1002012_pt1 | contig 10313 bp, 8 predicted proteins | sample SalMarWE160290MG_FD_202153 | JGI IMG/M metagenome (GOLD analysis project Ga0307422, IMG submission 202153) | Salt marsh sediment microbial communities from the Plum Island Ecosystem LTER, Massachusetts, United States - WE1602-90 | ecosystem: Environmental > Aquatic > Marine > Intertidal zone >...
AGAATAACCAGCCTCACCATCTTTTTTCTTGGTAAGTTCAAGCTTATAGCATAGTTTTTCTTCTTTCTCTTCTTCTCCGAGCAAAACAGAATTATAATCATCGATAAATTCATTTGAAGAACCAAGGTCTTCATATGAAAAATCGCTTCCCTGAACTTTTTGTTTCTTAGCGTGAGTTGCCAGTTTTCTTACTCTTTTTGTTCTCGGAAAATACACCCAGATATCATCGGCGTTATTCAGCATTAAAACCGTTTGACCTTTTACTCTTCCGGGTTCGAGATACTTCATCAGGCTTTTCTCTCCGCGGTTTTTCGAATATGCTCTATATACAAATGTTCGCTCCTGATTTGTAGAAGTAATTATCGTCATCTCCATCACCGCATCCGATTCTTCAGGATTAAAGGTTTCCGTCATTGTCTCGATAATTTCTTCGGCAGTAATTTTTCCTTCTTTATTTTCTGCCATTAGCCCAAAACATACAATCAAAACAAAAACAAAAGAAATTTTCCTTAGCATATTCCCCCCATTAGTCTTCTATCGAAGACAGTTGATTGGTTAATGGTTAAATTGCCAAATAGTCCCATCCACCCATTTACCTTATTCTATAAATTATTCAATCAATATAATCGTAATAAGTATTTTAGTTATGTCAAGAAGGATTTTGTAAAACTTAGTTCCAAGCTCATCGACTAATCTCGCGAATCTATTAATTTTTATGTAAAAGGAGGTTTTATGCTAAAGGACAAAACTACCAAAACAATCTTAGTTTTCATCCTGATTCTTCTCGGATTAAATTTGCTGAGAGGGAATTTCGACTCTCCCCTGTTGTACATCGAAGCACAAGCTAAACTCGGAGGAGACGAACCTCAAACAGTTGATTTATCGAATACCTCAGGTATTACTTGCAGTGCTGACGGAAAATTTGTTTATATAACAGGTCAATTCTTTGACAGAGAGGAAAGAATCTTTGATATAGAATGCGTATTACGATCCGACAATTTCGGAAAACCCGGAAGCTGGCAAATAGTAGCGAAACAAAAGATAAGAGATTTTTAAAGGAGCTTCGCCGTAAGTGTAATTAGTAAATTTTGTTGTTAATCTTGGGTGTTGTAGGTTTGTATTTAAATAAACAAAATAAAAACGGGTGTGATGGGTTTAGTATTTTTCGTGTATTTAGTGGTAAAAAAAATAAAAGGGAAGTGGTGTGGCTTTGTGTCTCTGCCTGCCCCGCTTGCCCCGTAAGGAAGAATGACTGTATCGGGGTAGGGAAGAATGACCGTATCGGGGTGTCTTTGAGTGAGAATAATTTGGTGCTGCGGGTTTGGGTAAACAAAAAAAATGGGGGGGGAAATTTTTCCCCCCTATTTTTTTGTCTATTTATGAAAATTAAAGAATCGTCCAAAATATAGTCATCAAATTGCGATCCCACAATCCCCTCTTAAAATGGTATTACTTAACACAGATAGCTTTACCGGTTACTTCTTCTGCACCGACAGTAACTCTGGTTATATAAACACCAGCAGGTAAGGATAAATCAATACTATAAGAACCAGCAGCCTGGACTCCAACGGGTATATCAAGTTGTTTTCGGCCGGTTAGATCAAATACCTGTACCATAACCGGCGCGTTAACGTTAATCGCATACTCTACGCAGTTAATCGAGCCTTTGGCAACACTAACCGCACCATCACCCAGTTCCGGCATTTCGATTCCGGATTGCCCGGTTGTGTCCGCGTATTTGTCAGGCACTCTTCCTTTTGAGCTTATAGCGTCAATGTACAGAGTACAGGCAGGAACTTCTCCGGCTACCAAATCGATCTGAAAATCGCTTTGAATGAGAGGCAATTCGAACGGATCACCATCAGCCGTGGTATCTGAAATTCCATCTTTTAATATATTCCATCTCCCATAACGTAAATCTGAAGCATGGTAGACTGTGTGAATATCATGATTCCAAGTTGTGTTTCTTACAAAAACAAAAATACTATCGATTGGGGCAGTCCAGGGAATATACAGGTAATAGAATAGAGTATCTCCATGTTTTACACCATCCAGAAAAGTTGTATCCAAAGCTTCATTTTCACCACTTTCAAGCGCGTTCTTGGTGAGGATAAGCCACCTGGCTCCTTCATGAGTCATATGTATCGCCACCGAATGCGTACCATGCCACCACCTTTCACCTTCCACGACCACAAAATCTTCCGGCTTACTGTCTCTATAACCAGTAAAAAATGGTTCCATACCATATTCGGTAACACTATCCGGATACTCATTGGGTTCGAAACTAAACGCGTCTTTTGCCAATATATCTATGGAAAACACTAATATAAAAACTATTAATAATTCAGAAAAATTTCTCAAATCGACCTCCTTTAAGTTTTACCTAAATTCGGACTATTCTTTTAACCTTTATCTGCTGCTTCTATTCATTATAACTGTCCTTATATTTTCCCTTATTGTAGGTTAGTATTAATTATATAAAATCCATACCAGTTTGTCAAGGGTTTAATTTTTTGGTGTTATCAAATCTAAAAAAGACAGAATTGACAAAGATTTACAGGATTTTTTCGTTTATTCTTTTATTAATTAACTACTCAACCATTTAGCAATTCAACCATTCAACTTGGACTCAAAGAATCTACTTGACAAATTGTTTTATTTCGTTTCTAACTATTGCGGAAATGCTATAATTTTTTTTTAAATTACTTAAAACCAATGGAAATTTGTCCTTTAATATCAAAATATTGACCTGTGAATATTTTTCACCCTTTATTATTGTCGGCTCATCAGAACATAATTTTTCCGATATCAAATAATTTCTTACCATTTCAACATTGTTATTGGTAACATTGAATTTAACGTCAAAATATCTTCTTGCTGTTACCGCGCCGTATAATTGCTGAAATATATCTTCTGCTTTTTTCTTCTTCCATTCATCACAACTTGGTCCCGCATAAAACCCTGCACTGGACTTCATGATTTCTGCAATTTCTTTTAAACCATATTCCTTTAGTGTTTTTCCACTCTGCGCATTGTCTACTATAATGTCTGCTCCTTTTGCAATATAGCCTTCTGTAACCCCATCCGAACTTATAATTTGAACCATTTCGTTCTCTCCCTCAACAATACCTCGGATTTGCACTATTGGTTTTTTCGTTCCGTAATTTGAAATATATGCCTGGTTTCTCACAATATAATCTTTTGTGATATTAATATACTCAGTGAAACATAAAATCGGATCCTTCCTTTCCATATTAAAAAAATCATCGAATGATCCGCAAGGAACTTCATTTGGAATTGCTGCAACTATTCTTGTCTTGCCATATTCCAAATCCCCTATTTTAAAAATATTATTCCCGGAATTGGCTATACTTTCTTCCGTAACCCAATCATCGCCGACTATTGCTATATCCAGAAATCCCTTATTTAATTCAACCGGAGCACTCTGCGGTCTAATCAAATAAACATCAACTTCAGGGTCATTCAATATTTTTAAGTTCTTGTCGGACTCGTCTCCGGGCTCATAACCACTTATCTCATATCCCGAATCAACAAGCAACTTATATGTATTACCTCTATCCCTGGTATTTAAACTGCCTTTTGGAAGTCCCAATCTAATTGTGTTCATTTAAATGTCTTTACCTCAATTTTCATATTTCTTGATTTTCGTTCAATCATTTAAGTGAAAATATAATCGCCTGTATTTCTTTGTCAAGCACCTATTATTACACAACACCCACCACGACTACCACCAAAACAGTGAATTAGTTAATTAGTTGATTTGTTAATTAGTAAAAAAAACAAAACTAATATACTGATTCACCGATATACTAATATACTAAATCTTGCCAACAACTAAAGGCGAAAAACAGAAAGCCAAATTTTAGCCCTTGAATTTTCCCATAAATTATATATTCTCCATAAAGATAAATATATTATCAAGGAGGTCAAAATGAAAATCGAATTTTACGGTGCTACAAAAGAGGTTACGGGAAGCAAATTTTTACTAAGTTCAAACGGTACAAAAATACTTGTAGAATGCGGACTTTTCCAGGGAAGAAGAAAAGAAGCAGAAAAGAAAAACCGTGAGTTTTTATTCGATGTTCAAGATATCGATTACATGCTTCTTTCTCACGCGCACATCGATCATTCAGGCAATATACCAAATCTCGTAAAGAATGGATTCTCCCAGGACATTTATACAACTCCCGCAACCATTGACCTCCTCAAATATCTTCTCCTTGATTCGGCTCACATCCATGAAAGAGATGCTGAATATATTAATAAGAAAATAGCAAAGAAAGGAGAAGAGCCAATAGAACCTCTATATACTATAGAGGACGCACAACAGTCGCTTACCCTTTTCAAACCCAAAGTTTATGAAAACAAACATCAAAGAGGTATCAATTTCGAATTTCTGGACGCCGGGCACATACTGGGCTCATCCGAAATTTTAATGGAGTTAGAGGGTAGAAGAGTTCTTTTTACCGGCGATTTGGGGAGAAGCAATCTTCCGATAATAAGAAATCCTAAAATACCGGAAAAGGTTGACATACTTATTATGGAAAGCACCTACGGAAATAGATTACATAAAAACATTGAAAACGCGAAAAAAGTTCTCGAAGAAATCTTAAATAAAGCCATAAACAGAAATACCTGAAATACCCATTTACGTCGATTCACCTCTTACAGTCGAACTAACAAGCGTCTTTATGAAACATCCTGAATGTTTTGATAAAGAAGCATATATAATGCTCCAGGAAAATCATATTTTTAATTACGGTCAAATAAATTATATAACGGATGTGCAAGACTCAAAAGCGTTAAATACAAAAGAAGAACCCATGATTATAATTTCCGCCTCGGGTATGTGTGAACATGGAAGAATACTGCATCATTTAAAAAATAATATCGAGGATGAAAGAAATACAATCTTAATAGTAGGATACCAGGCAAAAAACACATTGGGCAGAAAACTTGTGGAAAAACAGGAGGTAGTAAATATCTTCGGTCAGCCCTATGAGAGAAAAGCTGAAGTTGTTGTTCTTAACGAGTTTAGCGCACATGCCGACAGAAATGACCTTATCTCTTTTGCAGAGAAAGTTTCTCCCGAGCGAATCTTTTTAGTACACGGAGAAGAAGACCAGATGGAACCCCTGGGGGCGAGTTTAAAAGAAATGGGATACAATGTTGATATGCCTGAAACTCCCGGAACGAAATATGAAATATGATTTCATCCCTCCCAAACGATCTATTTTATTCGCAGAAGAATAGGGGCATGATCGGAACCGTACACATCCGAAAGGATAGAAGACCCCTGCACCCTATCTATTAAACCCTCAGTCACAAAAAAATAATCTATTCTCCAACCTATATTTCTCTTTCTTGCATTGAACCTGTAAGTCCACCATGTGTACATTTCAGCCCTGTCAGGATAAAAACGCCTGAAAGCATCTATATAACCCTTCTCCAATAGCTTATCAAGCCATTTTCGCTCGACAGGCAAAAATCCGGAATACTTCTCGTTTTCCTTTGGGTTTGCAAGATCTATCTCTCTGTGAGCGGTATTGAAATCTCCTGTAATTACAAGTTCTTCCCCACCTCTTCTAAGTTCCTCACATAATTTCAAGAATGCGTCATAATAATCGAGTTTGAATCTGAGACGCTCTTCGCTACTTTTTCCGTTAGGGAAATAAACATTAAACAGGGTAAAATCTGAGTATCTTAACCTAATCAGCCTACCTTCATTATCGAACTTTTCTATTCCAATACCAAAACTTACATCTAAAGGTTTCTTTTTCGATAACACCAATACTCCGCTATATCCTTTTCTTTGCGCTGAATTCCAATAATAATTATAGCCTTCAAGATTAAGAAACTCTTCTGACTCTATCTGGCTTTTATTTGCTTTTATCTCTTGCAGGCAAAGAACATCGGGTTTTTGATTTTTAAACCATTCAACAAAACCTTTTTTTAAAATCGCCCTCAGACCATTTACGTTAAAGGAAACAATATCCATTTCCTACGTAATATCACCCTTTTGTTTTCTCTGCGTTCTCAGTGTTTTTTCCTTTTTTAACACAATTATTCCTCTGTGTCCTCTGTGGTTAATTTTTTCTTTTTTCAAAGCCTCACCTTCAATCCTTTTTCTTTTAAATATTCCTTAACTTCTTTAATACTTAAAATACGATAATGAAAAACCGAAGCAGCCAGCAAAATATCAGCTCCTCCGCTAACGACTCCCTGGTAAAAATGTTCAAGAGTTCCGGCACCGCCTGAAGCGATTACCGGCAATCCAACTGCATCGGAAATAGCTTTAGTAAATTCTATATCATAACCGGCTTTTGTTCCGTCCCCATCCATACTCGTGGGCAGAATCACACCTGTTCCCAATTTCTCGCATTGTTTCGCCCACTCTACAGCATCCTTTCCTACGGGTTTTGTTCCGCCCGCAACAACCACTTCAAATCCGGAAGACATCTCATTGTTTCTCCTCCCATCAATTGCTATCGTTATCTTTTCGGCACCGAAAGAAGAAACCGCATCATTAATCAAATCGGGATTCTTAACTGCTGCACTATTAATAGATATCTTATCCGCACCGGCGGAAAGGACCAATTCTATATCCTCCAAAGTGGAAATTCCACCTCCGACAGTTAAAGGGATATCGATAACCGAAGAGACATTTTTAACCCATTCCAGTCTTGTTTTTCTATTTTCCAGAGTTGCGGCTATATCCAGCATGGCAAGTTCATCCGCACCTTCTTTCTGGTAAAACGATGCGTTCTCTACAGGATCACCTGCTTCTTTTAAATCAACAAAATGAACACCCTTAACAACTCGACCTTCTTTCATGTCGAGACACGGCATAATCTTTATTTCATCCATCTTTTCTCCTTTTCTTAAAAAAGTATTTTTTTATCAAATATGATTCTCCAGACAAAGTTATTAAACTCTAAGTATATGTCAAGCTCCATAAATAAATGGGTTTTAGATATTAGGTTTTAGTAAAAAAACAAGTTCTACATGTGAAAAATTTTGGGGATTAGGTTGGGTAAAACAAACAATAAATCTCGTGATAATCTTGTGTAATCTGTGGTTTTATATGTTTTTGTGTGGGTCGTAGTTTAAAACAACCCTTGACTTTATTACTTTTTATTCGTAATTATCCTACTTATGAAGAAAAATGCGACTTTAATGCTTTTCGGTTTTTTGATTATAATTATTCTATTTGTATTAATGGAATTTAGACCTCAAATCTATATGCCTCTCGAGCGATTCCTTTATGATAAGAGAGAGTTCTTTGAAATCGATCTAACTCAGGAAAGAACCGAAATAAATATTGTGGATATAGATGCAAAAAGCGTTAAAGAGCTTGGCAGATACCATAATTGGCCAAGATACTACTTCGGAAAAGCAATAAACGTCATTTCCGCCCAGAGACCATACGTAATAGGATTGGATATAATATTCTCCGTACCTGATTCCATGAACGATTTCGCCAAAAAAGTTTACCTGGAACGTTTAATATATGATTTTAAAACAATATTTCCTTCCAAAGATTCTTTAGAAATAAAAGAAAAAATAAAAAACTCACTCTCTTCTCTTTCTTTTGACTCTTATATCGCTTCTTCGATTAAAAAAGCCGGAAATGTAGTGCTCGCATCCTATCTAAACACAGACAGCGCAAGTATACCTTCAAGTGATTTGAGCAAATATTTTCTCACCGGAATCGAACCTCCTTTAAATCCGGAACTTAACTACGAAGGGATAACCGTTCCCATTCCGGAATATTTAGAAGCAGGCGCTACTATAGGTTTAATTAATGATGTTTCCGATCCTGACGGTATAAGAAGAAAAGATCCGCTATTTTTCAATTACAAAGGTAACACAATACCTTCTTTCTCTCTTGCCATTGCAATGAGAGCAGTAAAAAATTGGGATTTTAAAGATGGAAAATTACAAATCTTAAACAGAGAAATTCCTTTGGAAGACAATGTTTCTTTAAGAATAAAATATCAGGGAGATGCAAGAACATTTAAATATGTTTCATTCGTAGATGTAGTAAAAGAAAATATTCCCGATACCCTGTTCGCAAAAAAAATAGTCCTGTTCGGTTCTTCTCTCCCGGAGTTATACGATTATTCTCAAACTCCCTTCGGAGCTAAATTACCGGGTGTGGAATGCCATGCAAACGTAATACATAATCTTTTATTCTCCAAACCCATTACAACACCTCCCAAATACATAGTAATAACAATATCAGTCTTCTTAATCTTCCTCACATTATTACTGGCAAATAAAACGGCTCCTTATGTCTCACCAATAATCACTTTTGTAATTATCCTGGGGTATCTATTATTTACAATCGTAATGTACATGAGTTATTCTATCTCTTATGAAATGTCAAGACCAATAGTAGGCATAATATTTGCCTTTTTAATCGGCCTCACTTCCCGAATTTATTTTGGAGAAGAGGAAAAAAAGTGGATAAAAGACCTATTTTCGAGATACGTTTCCGAGGAAGTCGTAAATCAGATAATGGACTCTCCTAACCTGAACCTTGAAGGGAAACGTCAGGAAATCAGCGTCTTATTCTGCGACATAAGAAATTTCACTCCAAGAGCCGAAAAAGAAGAGCCGGAAAATATTGTAGCCATTCTCAACGCTTTCTTTGAAGAAATGTCGGATACCATTTTTCAATACGGTGGTATGGTAGATAAGTACTTAGGCGACGGCATTATGGCGCTTTTCGGAGCACCAATACATCATCCCGGACATGCCGACAGAGCTGTTTCCTGTGCAATTGAAATGCAAAATCGCATCCATTATCTGAACCAAAAGGAAATACTAAAAGGGAAATCTCCCCTGGAAATCGGGATCGGTATAAGCTCGGGAGAATCGGTGATCGGCAATGTAGGCTCCGCAAATAGAATTGAATATACGGCTATAGGAGATACGGTAAATACATCTGCCCGTATTGAACCTCTGAACAAAGAATATAAAACAAAAATATTGATATCGGAAATCACAAAAAACCAACTCCAGGGAACTTACAAAATACATTTTGTGGGCAAAATCCAGCTTAAAGGCAAAAGTGAATCTACCGGTATATACGCAGTAACTTCTGATTTATCCCTATGGTAAAAAAATATTCATTTGGGGAACTAATCTAAGGTCAGTTTATCTAAAATAAAAAAGGAGAAGTTATGTTACTATTAATTTTAGGAACAATTTTGGATTTTTATACAAATGATGTAGTAATTAAAAGAGCCGACAGTACAATTATACCTACCATAGGCATAGAAATACAGGACAACGATACTATAATAGCAAACGATAGTTCCCAGGCAGAGATACTTTATTCCGACAGCAGTACTCTTTACATAGACGAAAACTCGAGAATAGCTACTTCAGGAACACAGAAAAGGTCTGTTTCCATTTCCATTGGGCGGGTCTGGGCTAAGATAAGAAAACTCGTAAAGGGTGAATCCTTTGAAGTGAAAAGCCCATTATCCGTTTCAGGAGTAATGGGAACCGAATTTGAGGCTTCTTATATAAACGATGAATCACTGGTAAAAGTAGTGGAAGGTAAAGTAACCATAAAAGACAAACAAACCGGTAGGGAAGTAATCCTTGAAAAAGAAAAAATGGCAAGAATAAGAAGAAACATGGAAATGGAAGTCAGAGCGTTCAAACTGCAAGAATTAAAAAAATGGCATGAATGGAAAAAAGACCATCTGGACTTTTTACTCAGAAAGATTGAGCAGGCTTTAAGCCAGGGAAGAGCTATGCAGGCATCAAGATTAATGGCTCAAGGGCATATTCTAGCCAGAAGATTAAATTTAACTGATGAGTACAAATACAAAATTGATAAATTAAAGAAGGAATACGAAAATACAAGAGAAAAACAAAGCATAATAAAAAACAAAATCAAAGAAATCAATCTTTACTGCAACACGGCTATGCTCAATCTTAACAGGAAAGAACCAAAATTAATGGAACTGACCGCAAAAATAAAACGCCTGTCCATACACAACATAGAATTAGAAGGATATCTAAAAAAACAAAACGTTCTCATTGCAAAACAACAATTAATCGTTATAAACCGTCAAATCGAAGAAATAGAAAGCTTAATGAAAAACATAAAGCCGCAAACCATATACGAATGGCAACAAAAATTAGACAACGATTACCAATTCTTGCAAAACGCACAAAAAATGCCGGGCCTGGACGCCCAAACTGCAAGTAAAGTCAAAATAACATCTAAAAGAATAGAAGAATTAAGAGATAGAGTCCGCAGAGCAAAAATT
>Ga0307422_1002015_pt1 | contig 10304 bp, 6 predicted proteins | sample SalMarWE160290MG_FD_202153 | JGI IMG/M metagenome (GOLD analysis project Ga0307422, IMG submission 202153) | Salt marsh sediment microbial communities from the Plum Island Ecosystem LTER, Massachusetts, United States - WE1602-90 | ecosystem: Environmental > Aquatic > Marine > Intertidal zone >...
CATTAATAAACCTGTTCCGCCTAGTATGGCTGCTACAGGGACACCAAATATGCCCCAAATAAACATCAGGGGGCCGGTAAGTGACCATACTGACATGTTAACTTCCTCAAATGTCATGGTTTGCAATGCAGAGCAACATATTGCAGAACCAACAATTCCCCAAGCCAGTGCCCAGATAACAGCTATCCAGAACAAAATTATTCCCGTTTTTTGTTTGTTCATTTTTTTAGGATATTGATTTTACTATGCAAATTATTGATTAGAACAGATAAAATCAAGTAATAAGTTAATTTATTCAGTAATACGCAAATACCTGATTAAATTAAAAGCTTACTTAACTACACTCCAAATTCTACTAAAGCAGCTACCATCTGTAAAAGATGTCTTTAAAAAGTTTTCAGTGAAATATTCAATGATCAAAAAATGTAATCTCATTTCAATTCAAACAAAAATTACATTCATAGTAAATTGATATTTCTTTAATCAGATTTTCACTATTTTTCAATTTGAATGAAACAGGCTATTGATACGCATATAATTCAAAAATTTCGAAACGCCGATCAAAAAGCTTTCAGGATTATTTTCGATACGCTTTATGCCATTATGCTTTCTTTTGCCAGGAGATATCTGAATGATACCGGTGATGCTGAAGATATGGTTCAGGAAGCATTTATTGGACTATGGAATGAGAAACAGAAATTTCTGGATGAAGATCAATTGAAGTCATTCCTGTATCTTACTATTCGTAATAAATGCCTTAACCGGATCAAGCATTTGCGTATTAAGGAAGAATACATTCAGCGCAATATTGAGGAATACAATAAAGATACATTTTTCAAAGAAGAGGTTATCAGGGCCGAATTTTTAGCACAACTTAAATCGGTGATTGATAATTTACCTAATCAGAGAAGAAAAATAATTCTCATGAATATGAACGGTTATAAAAATAAGGAAATAGCCGAGGAGTTAAATATTTCTATCAATACGGTCAAGTTGCAAAAGAAAATTGCTTACTGGCAACTACGCAAAGATTTATCATCATCACTTCCTGCTCTTATCCTCATAGCCGGTTTTTTTTCATAACCGATATACCCGTTTTTAGATTTCAGTTGTATTAGTAGTATAATCCACTTAAAGTCATGCTAAGATGAATGATTTAAAAGAATTGTTCCGTATCGCAAAGCTCATAGCCAAAGAGCGCGTAGGAGAGATTACTCAGGAAGAAAAGAAGGAAATTGAAAATTGGGTGAAGCAAAATCCGGGTAACAGTTCACTCTATAAGCAGCTAAAAGAAGATGACGACATATATAAATCCCTTAACAATCTGGATGGGATCGACACTAAAATATCTTTTAAGAACATTTGGAATAAAATCAACCAGGAGGAAAATGTAAATAAACGAACTATAGTATTACCGAAAATAGTGAGATATGCCGCAGCAGTACTATTATTAATAGCGAGCTCTTTAACTGTTTATTTCGTAATTCAGAATAATAACAATCAGAAACTGATAACTGATATTGAACCAGGAACACAGAGGGCTATATTAATTACAGCCGATAACCAGCAGATAGAATTAGGTATAAGCGGAGTAAAGCAGCTTTTCAGAAATAAAAAACTCTGCATTACCGATACGGCACAGACTCTCACCTATGAAATTATTGACTCACCCGATGAGGAAGTGATTGAACTCGAATACAATCAGGTACTAGTTCCCCGTGGGGGAGAATATTCACTGGTCTTGGCCGATGGATCGAAAGTGAAGCTCAATGCCGAGTCACACCTGCGGTTTCCGGTATCGTTCGATGAAAATATTCGTGAAGTGGAATTAGAGGGTGAAGCTTACTTTGAAGTTCAGAAATCGGAAGATACACCTTTTATAGTGCATACAAAGGACATAATGATACGCGTATACGGAACTTCGTTTAATGTATCGGCCTATAATAATGATAACATCACCCACACAACGCTCATTGAGGGTAGCGTTGGAGTAAAATTAACTTCAGCAGATGGATCTGGAGAAGTACTGCTGAATCCGGGAGAACAGGCCAACTATAACCGACAATCAAGTAGTATTGAATTACGGGAAGTTAATGTTGAGCTTTATACTGCCTGGGTTAACGGATTATTCGTTTTTGAAAACGAACCTCTTGAAGATATACTTAAGAAATTATCGCGCTGGTACGATTTTGAAGTTGATTTCAGTATCGAAGATTTGAAATACAGAGCTTTTACAGGTGATTTAAAAAGATACAATGAAATTTCCACCATTCTGAATATGATATCGATTGCTTCGGATCTTGAGTTTGCCATTAAAGAGAGAACTGTAATTGTATCAGAAGCAAAATAAGACAGATCATGGTGCACCATTTTCTGTTCGATTATTAAAAATTATAAATCTGAAAACACTTAACATTTATGAAACAACACATGTCCATCTTTCAGAGAAATAAACAACTACAAACGAAGAGGAGGTTTATTTCCACTTTCAGGCCAGTAATATTTTTGGCACTATTTTCCATTACATTAAATCTGGCAGCACAGAAAAATTCGGTTACAATGAGCATGCAGAATATAGCGTTGGGAGAGATTTTACAGGAAATTAAACTACAAAGCGGGAGAAGTATTCTTTACAACAATGATGTTGTCGATGTATATAAGAACGAATCAATTTCCATAAAAAACTTAACAGTTCTAAAGGCTCTTGAAGAATGCCTGAAAGGAAAAAACTTACATTATAAAATTGTCGACGAGGTAATTATTATTGAGCCCGTAAATGCAAAAACAACTACCCTGCAATCGCAGGATTTTAATACGCAGACTATTAAGGGTTGGATTGTTGATCTGAATACCGGCAGTCCTTTGATAGGAGCCAATATTATTCTACTGGGATCTGATCCGGTTCGTGGAACGATAAGTGATGAGGAAGGCTATTTCAGGCTGGAAGAAGTACCCGTCGGGAGGCAAAGTATTGAGGTAAGTTATGTTGGGTATGCTGATATGGTATTAAGGAACTTATATCTTATTTCCGGAAAAGAGTATGTAGTCAATATTAAACTCGAAGAAAAAGTATTTCAGGGTGAGGAGATCATGGTAAAAGCCTTTAGCCGGAAAGATCTTCCTCTTAATGAAATGGCCCAGGTTGGAGCTCGTTCCTTTAGCGTTGAAGAAACAGAGAGATATGCCGGATCTGTTGGCGATCCTTCCCGTATGGCATCGGGGTACGCTGGTGTGTTAACACTGGGTACTCAGGTTAACGATATAGTAATCCGCGGAAATTCTACCAGTGGTTTGCTCTGGAGGATGCAGGGCTTACGGATTCCCAATCCGAATCACTTTGGCGATATGTCTTCTTCCGGCGGTACTATGAGTATGCTTAACAATAACGTTTTAGGCAACTCCGACTTTTATACTGGTGCTTTTCCTGCCGAATTTGGCGATGCTCAGTCGGGGATATTTGATTTACGACTCAGAAAGGGAAACCAGGAAAAAAGAGAATATCTGGCCCAGATAGGATTCAATGGTTTTGAGGCAGGTGCAGAAGGGCCATTTAAAAAAGAGAACCGGGCCTCGTATATTGCCAACTACAGGTATTCTACTATTGGAGTATTCGATTTGTTGGGACTGGAAATAGGTGTTTTTGCTATTCCTGTATACCAGGATATGTCATTTAATATTGATATGCCTACCCGGAATGCCGGGAAGTTCTCGTTTTTCGGGTTAGGAGGTTTAAACAGACTTTACGATGAATATTATAACGTTGAAGAAAATAAGGCAGATACAACTGATTTTTCATCATATGTTGGGTTTACAGGCGTAAATCACCTGTATTTTTTTAACGAGAATTCCAGCATTTCCACCAGCATTGGACTTTCATCGGCGCAGAATAAAACATTTATACATGTGAATGTTGAAGACGAGATCGAGGATTTTTCATGGGTAAAAAACAATGAATCGACAATCGAGTTTCAGATAGAATATAAGAATAAACTCAATTCACGCAACTTGCTGAAGTTCGGAGCAGATTATTACTATGCCGATTTTACCTTTCGCGACAGTCTTTATTTACCTGCATACGATTTATTCACACATACAATCGATATTGCTGGTGATGCACAATTAATTCAGATGTTTGGTGAATGGAAACACCGATTCAGCAATAAGTTATCGTTTGTAGGAGGATTACATTCTCAATATTCAAAGCTGGGTGATGATCACTCCCTGGAGCCCAGACTGAGTATAAAATGGGATATTAATCAGAAACACTCAGTTAGCCTGGGCGGAGGATTATATTCAAAAATGCAACCACGGTTTATATACTACAAAGAGGAATTACTGGATACCGTGAATAATATCTACCATCGTCCCAACGAAAATCTTAAGATGACACGAAGCAAACAGGTAGTAGTTGGTTATGATTACCTGTTTGCAAAAAATCATCGGCTTAAGCTGGAAGGTTACTATCAGTACCTTGATAAAGTACCTGTTCAGGAAGATAGCTCCTACTTATCGTTGATTAATTACGGATCGAGCTTTTCGGTATACGACTATCATGCCCTGGTGAATGAAGGTACCGGATATAATTATGGTCTGGAGCTTACACTTGAAAAGTTTCTTTCAAAAGGATTTTATTATCTGTTTACACTCTCATTGTTTGAATCGAAATATAAAGGCAGCGATAATATTCTCCGGCATACCCGGTACAGTAATAATATAATGTGCAATCTGCTGGGGGGTTATGAATGGAGTGTTGGCAGGAATAATACGATTGGATTTGATGGAAAAGTAAGCTGGGCAAGAGGAGAGCGAAGAATTCCCCTCGATTATGAAGCCTCAGGTATAGCCGGTGAGGCTGTTTACGTTATCTCCCGTGCTTATGAAGAACGATTCAAAGATTATTTTCGTCTCGATTACCGGTTTTATTTTAAGATTAATAAGCGAACCAGTCATACTCTTTCCATAGATATAATGAACGTTACTTTCCGACAAAATCACTTTCTGGCACTTTACGATAAAGAAACTAACGACTACGAGGAAGTTTCCACCCTGAGCATCATGCCGGCATTTGTCTGGCGATGGAACTTTTAATAGCGTATAAAAAACGGAGCATGTTGCAACATGCTCCGTCCGATTAATAAAATAAAATTTTATAAATCTTAAAGCAGTTAAAAAGTATGAAAAAAAACCATATCAAACCAAAGAGAAAATATGGGTCATTTAAAAGGTTTCATTACCCTGCAATACGAATGGCTATTTTATTTATTGCTATTCATATTTACCATAGCTCAATAATTGCTCAGCAATCCCAAATCAGCATCACAAAACAACATGTGAGCCTGACCGAAATACTAAAATCAATAAAGGAGCAGAGCGGAAAGAGCTTACTATATAACAACGACCTTATTGATAGGTATCAGGATGAGTCGATCGATATTAAAAAAGCGAGTCTAGAAGAGGCTTTAAAGCAATGCCTGAAAGGTAAAAATTTGCATTATCGTATTGTTAAAGATGTCATTATCATTGAACCGGGGGGAAATGAACCTGATTATAAGCAAAACCAAAAAATACTTAACCAGACTGTTCGTGGACAGGTAATAGACAATGATTCTAAAGCCCCTTTACCTGGGGCAAATGTTCTGGTACTATATACCTATCCGCTTTTAGGTACAATCACCAATCAGGAGGGAAATTTCAGGATTGAGAAAGTGCCTGTTGGACGGCATAACATACAAATATCGTATATAGGATACGATCCTGTTACAATTCCTGAAGTAATTATTAGTTCAGGGAAGGAGGTGATTATTGATGTAGTACTGATAGAGTCTGTTACTGAACTTGATGAAATAGTAATAAGAACAAAAAAGGATAAACCTGTAAATTCAATGGCAACCGTTAGTGCATTGTCATTTACGGTAGAAGAAGCCAGGCGCTATGCCGGAAGTCTCGATGATCCGGCACGATTGGTGTCCGCTTTTGCAGGAGTGACTATAAATCATTTTGGCGATAATGCTGTGATTGTTAGGGGAAATGCGCCCAAAGGAATTCTATGGAAATTAGAAGGTGTTGAAATTCCCAATCCCAATCATTTTTCTGGAGCAAATACACTTGGTGGTGGGTTTGTAACGATTTTCAGCAGCCAGCTATTAGCCAAATCCGATTTTTTTACAGGCGCTTTCCCGGCTGAATATGGCAATGCGCTTTCAGGAGTTTTCGACATGAAGTTGAGAAACGGGAATAATGAGAAAAGAGAACATACTTTTCAGGTGGGAGTATTAGGAACAGACATAGCCTCCGAAGGGCCTTTCAAAAAAGGACATGATGCATCATATATCTTTAATTACAGATATTCTACGTCTGGGTTGCTATCGGAACTTGGAATTTTACCTATTGGAGAGCAGATCTCGAAATACCAGGATCTCTCATTCAAGTTAAATTTTCCTACCGAAAATGCAGGAACGTTTTCAATCTGGGGAATAGGCGGATTGGACTATACCCATAAACCTGAAGAACAGGACTCAACTATTTGGGAATCCTATTGGGACAGAATGAATCAGGATTGGTCAATAAATACAGGTGCCATTGGAATTGCTCATAGAATCGTATCAGGCGAAAAAACATACCTACACACTACGTTTGCTGCAACTGGCGTTTCAAATACAATCGATTACAAATATCTCGACAGTCTATTAATTCTCCAGCCAAACTGGTTAATACATGATAAATCGGGAAAAATAACATTAAGCACTTCGGTTAATCACAAATTTGGAGCAAGAACCACATTGAAAACAGGAGCTACCTGTCATGCATTATTTTATAGCTTAGATATGAGCAGTACAGTCAATAATATACCTTCGACTTTTCAAAATTTTGTTAATGAGGATGGGTATACTAGTTTCCTTGAATATTTTGCCCAGGCTAGCCATAAAATGACAAATAATTTTTCAGTTTACCCGGGTATTTATATGAGCTATTTTAACTTGAATAAAAAATATTCAATTGATCCCCGTTTCAGCATAAAATGGAATTTTTTTCCGAATCATTCGATTAGCTTTGGTTATGGAAAACACAGTCAACGGGAAGATCTTAAAATATATTTCTTCCATAAAGAAGTAAATGGCCCATTTGTATACCTAAATAAAAACCTGGAATTATCAAAGGCCAACCATTTTGTGGCTGCATACGACTGGCGGATAAGTTCTAATCTGGTATTTAAATTAGAACCCTATTGTCAATATTTATTTGATATACCCGGAATAAAAGACAGTACCTATTCCATGATAAATTTTAAACAAGACTGGACTTTTAGAGGTTCGCTTGTAAATAATTCAGTTGGAATTAATAAAGGAATTGATATTACACTGGAACGATTTTTACATGACAACTACTACTTCTTAATTACTGCTTCTCTTTTCGATTCAAAATATAAGGTAGATGGTGATGTATGGAGAAACACCCGGTATAATAAAAATTATGTGATAAACCTGTTATTTGGTAAAGAGTTTTTTATAAGAAAGAAAAACATACTGGGAATAAATGTAAGGCTAAATTTCTCCGGTGGAGAGAGAGTAAGTCCTATTCTGTCAGATAAATCCTTAGAAGAAAAAACAGTATATTATGATGAAACAAGACCTTTCGAAAATCAAATGCCTGCAATAAAGTATCTTGATCTTACAATAACTTACCGGATAAATAGGGTAAGGTATTCAAGTGTTTGGGCTTTCCAGATGAAGAATGTACTGGGCGAATCTTATAGTTTTGAATATGTCTATAACTTTAAAACTAATACAATCGATGATAGTAAAATAGTTGTAGTTCTTCCTGTTTTAAGTTATAAGATTGAGTTTTAATCCGGAGATTCAATAATTTCTTGAATTATTCTATAACACTTTTAATGAATAATTCCCACAAAAACTTCAGTATTATCTGGTTTTATCTTGTTTGAAAAATGTGTTTCTTAGCAAAGAAATATTTATAGGGATAATTTGAACAGGAAAAAACGATCGGCGACAGGGAACGATAACAGAAATACATTTGAAGAGTTATTCAATACGTATTATCCTGCGCTTTGCTCTTTTGCTCATACCTATCTCAACGACAAAAACCTTGCTGAGGACATTGTTCAGGAAGTATTTCTAAAAATGTTGAATAGTAGGAGTGAACTAGACCTGGTTCTTTCTATAAAATCGTTCCTCTATACTTCGGTGAAAAATAAATGTTTAAATCAATTGAAGCATACCAGGGTAATTGGTAAACATGCCGAAATGGAAAGTTCTGTTAAAGAGAGCGAGGTTTACTTTGTTGATCGTGTGATTGAAGAAGAGACACATCGCTTGATTTATAATGCAATTGATAAGTTGCCACCCAGGTGTAAAGAGATCGTACTGTTAAGTTTAAATGGTTTGAAAAATAACGATATAGCTAAAGAATTGAAAGTATCAGTGAATACCGTGAAAACTCAAAAGGCTATAGCTTATAAGCAATTGCGTATTAAATTAAAACACCTTTTTGCACTAACACCCCTTTTCCTGCAACATTTTTTCAATTAAAGAAATAATTTCTTTTCACCCCTTTTTTGGATAAAGTTGTCTTTGTATTAGAACAGCTAATAATCTTAAATAAATGGAAAAGTTAAAAATTCCTTTCGAGATTGCAGATATACTATTCCGGCAATTAAAACATGACCTGAACAGGGAAGAAGAAATTCGGTTACAAAACTGGCTGGAAAAAGATCCTTCGAATAGCAGTTTATATCACCGGATTAAAGAGGAAGGTTATATCAGGAAGAAGCTAAAACGTTACGAGGATTATGATAAAAAAACAGCCTGGCTCAATATAATCAGGCAAATCGATCAACCGGTTTCTACCAGGCGAATGGTTTTACGGAAACTTATTCCTTATGCTGCCGCTATCCTTATTCTGGCCGCAATAGGGGGGTATTTATTTTTTAACCATTTGCTTTTCGATACAAAAAATCAGGTAGTTAAAACGGGTATTATCGTACCGGGAACACAAAAGGCCATCCTTACACTTGGCAACGGAGAGAAAATAGCTCTGAATAATACTATGGAAGAAGTTGTTATCCCGGAACAACAGGTGGACATTGTAGATGCCAATAATACGCTTACCTATCTGGAGAAAGAACCGGAAAAGAAAGAGAAAACCATAGTTTACAATACACTGGAAACACCAAGAGGAGGAGAATACCATGTGGTACTATCCGATGGAACCCGGATCTGGTTAAATGCAGTGTCGAAATTACGGTACCCAACAGAATTCAGTGGAGACGTAAGATATGTGGAGATTGAAGGAGAAGCCTATTTTGAGGTGGCAGAAAACAGAAGAAAGCCTTTTATAGTCAATACGGGAAAAATGGAAATTGTGGTGCTGGGAACTTCCTTTAATGTTATGGCATATTGCGACGAAGAAAACATTGAGACTACGTTAATTGAAGGTAGTGTTAAGGTGAATATAGTAAATGAAGTAAACAGTGATCTGAATGCAATTGAAATAACTCCCGGACAGCAGGCAGTATTTGTGAAAGAACAAAATATTCTCGAACAAAAGAAGGTCAATACGGAAGTTTTTACAGCATGGATGGACGGCAAATTTATTATTGACCACGAATCGCTTGAAGGATTAATGCGACGATTGGGGCGGTGGTACGATTTCGAAACGGAATATACCGATCCTGAAATTCGTAACTATCATTTTTCAGGTACGATTAAACGCTATGATAATATTTCCAGTATTCTCGAAATGATTGCTTTAACAACACACATATCATTTGAAATAAAAAATAATACAGTGATTGCAACTAAAAAAGACAAATAAATAAACCGGGAGATGATGCAACATCTCCCGGTTAATTTTAATTCCAGAATAGCTAATTATTGTGAAACTAAAATGTATTTAAAATTATGAAAAAAAAAGAAAACCAAGGCTGCATCCAAGAAGAAAAATCAGTAATTGGAATATCGGCAATTAAACTGCTGATTCGCATTGTTTTTACTGCAATCCTGATTTTCCAGGCGGATTATACCGAAGCACAAACACCAAAAGTTACCATCAAAAAAGAAAATGCAGGTATTGAGGAAATTCTGAAGGAAATACAGAAGCAAACCGGGTACAACTACCTGTTAAACCATGAGGAAATTCCTGAAGGTATCGTGATTACCATCAGGATGAAAAATGTAACAATTGATGAAGCCATGAAAAGATGCCTCAGGAAATTACCACTTGATTATGAAATACTGGATAAGGTTATCATTATTAAACCTGCCCAAACGGGTTCAAATCCGGGTAAT
>Ga0307422_1002017_pt1 | contig 10300 bp, 10 predicted proteins | sample SalMarWE160290MG_FD_202153 | JGI IMG/M metagenome (GOLD analysis project Ga0307422, IMG submission 202153) | Salt marsh sediment microbial communities from the Plum Island Ecosystem LTER, Massachusetts, United States - WE1602-90 | ecosystem: Environmental > Aquatic > Marine > Intertidal zone >...
GCTTGTCAGTGTCAAGGGAAGGGATTTTCTTGAAGAGCTTCCAGGAACCGGGGAACCTCTTCAAGGAGCAGGCAATCAGGTTAGCCGACAGAAGGCTCATAAGGATTATGAACCAGGTGGAGTGGTACAGATCGAACAGCTGCAAAGAGTCGAAAAGGTCTCTTAGCCCAGGGCTGAGGGTGCGGAAGGACTCCACTGCGCCATACTGTTGGGGGATGACTGTCCCCAGAACGGAGGCGGCTGCGATAATGATCAGAAGCGCTATGGTTAATTTGAGGGAGGAAAGAAAGGCGATAATTGTCTTTATCATCTCTGCTCTCACTTTACCTTTCCTCTATCTCCTTGTCGGTGAGATAACAGGCCGGATCCTCGCCCCATATATCCCCGGTGACTGCCTCTGCCCTGGCACGGAAGTTACCTCCACAGATATCGAGCCACCGGCATGTCGCACATCTTCCCCGTACGTGCCTTTTTTTCTCTCTCAGTCGCATGAGCAAGGGGTTGGAGAGGTCGGACCATATCTCACTGAACGGCCTGGAAAGGACATTGCCGAATGAGTGCTCGCGCCAAAATTGGTCGGCATACACGGTGCCATCCCAGCTCACACAGGCGATGCCTTCCCCTGAGCTATTCCCCCCGTTCATCTTGAGCAGTTCCAATACATCCTTTGCTCGGGGGTTCCCCTCCTTGAGCAGCCTCAAATAGAGATAGCAACCATCGGCATGATTATCTACGGTCAAGATCTCTTTTTGAATTCCCTTGTCATGCATTGCCTTTGTCCGGTCGATGATATAATCCACGATCCGCCTTGTATCCTCGTGAGAAAGGTCTTGATCCCTTAAGGTTGATCCCCTGCCGGAGTAAACGAGGTGGTAGAAACAGGCCCTCTCGATATCCATCTCCTCTATGAGGTCAAAAATGCCCGGGACCTGATCGGCGTTCACCTTGCTCATGGTAAACCTCAAACCCACCTTGAGCCCTGCCTTCTGGCAGTTTTTGATCCCATTGAGCGCAGCCTTAAAGGACCCCTTTACACCTCTAAACCGATCGTTCACCTTCTCGAGTCCATCGATACTAATTCCGGCATATACGATACCGGCATCTCTCAGTTTGATAGCCGTTTGCTTATCGATAAGGGTGCCGTTTGTCGAGAGAACCGCCCTTATGCCCCTGTCAGCCGCAAACCTGGCAAGCTTCAGAAGGTCTGCCTTCAGAAGCGGTTCCCCTCCCGAAAAGAGTATCACCGGCGCCCCATAGGCTGCCAGATCTTCGATCAGAGTATAGCCCTGCTCCGTGGTAAGTTCGTGCTCATCACTCTGAGACAGCGCGCTGGCATAACAATGTACGCAGCGTAGATTACAGGCCCTTGTGGTATTCCAGACGACTACCGGCTTCTTGTCAGAGGAGAATTGGAGAAGGTGGGAGGGCAACTGCCCCGTGTGTCTTCCATACCGAAGGGCATCGGATGGCTCCACTGTTCCACAGTATAATTTTGATATGCCAATCATCGGCTTTTTCCCGTCGCTCCTTTTGTAAGATACTTTTATTTCATGCACTTCGTGACACTGTCAAGAACTTTATCTACCGTAGTACTATAACCATTGCTTATGAGAGAATCATGCCTTATAAGGAACTTTTTTGTCAATACTCGGAGTAAAACCGTTTTTTTGCCCGGGTTATATAGATGAACGGATAAAATCCATATTGATGAACAACGAGGCTACTGGTAATGTTAGAAAAAAAGTGGTTATCTCATGATAACCGGGGCAAAGAGGTGACAAGATGGCAATCAAGAATCGGTTTGGGATAAAAGCAGGAGGGCGGCGAGTGTTGGGGGAAGATGGGCCATATGAAGTTCGAGAACCGGCGGCTCCTAATGGGCGTAATTTTGACCCCAAAAATGGCGGTTTAAGGATTGAGAGCACCTATTTTTGGAATGTTTATCCTGAAATATTAATAAGATAACTTGGTCGGACCCCCAAATTAAATCTATAAGGAGGAGGGGAAAATTATGTTTAAGGCAAGGTTTAATTTGTACGTAAAACTGATTGTTGCCGGCTGTCTGGGGCTTTTGCTCATCCAATCGGTTTCGCTTTATGCGGAAATCCGTCCGATGTCCATGAAGGAAAGGAAGGCCTATACGTCGCTAAGCCCCTTTGAATTCAAGGATGTTCTCATAGATACGGCTATTAGTGCCTGTGCGAAAGAACTGAAAGCCGGCAAAGAATGCTGTGTCTTGAATGCGGGACGCGGCAATCCAAATTTTCTGAATACTACGGCAAGAGAAGCCTTTTCGCATCTCAACAGCTTTGCCACCGAACTTGCAGGCAAGGACGGCCCTACACCGAATCTTGGTTTACGGCCGGAGAAGGCGGGTATAGCAAAGAAATTAGAGAAGTATTTAGACGAAAAGTGCCGGGGCAACGCAGCGGAATTCCTCAAGAAAGCGATAGATTATGCGGAGAAAGAACTCAAGCTGGAGCCGGATGAACTGGTCTTCGAACTAACCGATGCTATCCTCGGTGATTTTTATCCTTCACCCCCGAGAATACTGACCAATACGGAAACGATTGTCTTCGACTATCTATCTCTGATCCATTTCGCTCATGATGGACAGCCGGAAGGTCAATTTGATCTTTTCGCCACCGAGGGCGCCACCGCGGCCATGATTTACGTCTTTAAATCATTGAAGGAAAACCATATTCTGAAACCCGGCGACCATATAGCGATTATCACCCCGATTTTTTCGCCCTATCTCGAAATCCCCCTCCTGAATGATTTTCAGCTGGTGCCCGTTTATATAGAAGGCAATGAAGATATGGGCTGGCAGGTACCGGCTTCCGAAATGAACAAACTCAACGACACGAAAATAAAAGCGCTCTTTATGGTTAACCCCATGAATCCGGGATCGGCGAGCATGCGGGCCGAAAGCGTCAACAGTCTCGTAGAAATTATCAAAACCGGTCGGAACGACCTGATAGTCTTAACAGATACCGTATACGCCCCGTTCGTCGATGAATTTCATGACATCCTCGGAAAAATGCCAGAAAACACCATAGGAGTTTATTCATACTCCAAATACTTCGGAGTTACCGGCTGGCGGCTCGGCGTCATCATGCTCCATAAAAACAATATCATTGACCAGATGATCGCAAAACTCCCGAAGAGGTACAAAAAACAGCTAAACGTCCGGTACGGCATAGATTCCACGGAACCGGAAACAATCAAGTTCATCGATCGTATCGTAATGGACAGCCGGGACGTTGCGCTGGCGCATACAGGGGGGCTGTCGACTCCACAGCAGTGCATCATGGTTCTGTTCTCACTCTTCGAACTTCTTGATAAAGAACATGCGTACAAGAAGTCAATCCAGGCCATACTGAAAAAGCGCATCATAAATCTGTACGGCCAGTTAAACCTCAGAATTCCCGGCGGATCCGACAAGACTCACTATTATGCCCTGATTGATATCGGGCGTCTGTCCTCAGCGCTCCACGGCAAGGGTTTCGCGGACTACATGATGGAAAACTTTTCGACCTTCGACGTACTGATGAGGCTGGCCAACAAGAAGTTTACGGTACTGCTTCCCGGGGAGGGCTTTGCAGGACCAAAGTGGTCTATTCGCGTGTCCATCGCCAACCTCAATGATGATGACTACACATCAATCGGAAAGAATATCCGCGAAGTAATGGATGACTTTTTTCAGAGCTGGAAAGAGAAGTACGCAAAATAGCGGCGCTAAACTGAGGACTCTTTTAGCTAATATTCCACATTGAGTAACGATTTTATTAGCTTTTGATCAAATCCTAATTTTTTCCTCTGGATCTATTTCCACTACCTCGATACCTTCACGAAGAAGAAGTGCCGCGGTAACGCCGATGCCATATCCGGTATCTGACTCACAGTAAGGTGTCTGAAGGCCGCATGAGGGGCTTTTGCCTTTGAGAAAGGCCTTTTGTGCGCCTGTAAGTTGTGCGAGCGCAAGGGCTTGAAGGGCTCCCCTGAGAAATGCGCCTGTGACGTCCTCGCCCCGGTTATTTATTACCTGTGCGCGTCCACACAGCACATCCTCGCCATCGCCGTTTACGATGCTGGCAGGGGATCGCGGAGTGGATAAACCGCCTAACTGCTCGGGACAGATAGGGATCATGTGCATCTTGCGAGCCTTTCCTGCGATCTCCTCAGCAAGGCTGTGACTACCGTCATAACGGCACTCAACGCCCAATAGGCAACTGCTCACCAACACAGGCACGGACGCCGCCTTAATCGATAAATTTCACAGCTGAGCTTTTACCCCTTTCCTCGATCCACCCTATGGGGTACCCCTTTTCTCCCATTGCCGCAATCTGCTGCAAGACATCCTGCAAATCCTTTTCAGCTACCACAAGGATCAGGCCTATTCCGTTGTTGAAGGTCCTCATCATTTCCTCATCGGTTATGTTTCCGGCCTTCCTTATAAAGTGAAAGATGGGCTGGGGGCTCCACGATGATCTGCTGACTATGGCTTGACAATTCGAGGGAAGGATCCTGGGGAGGTTTTCAATGATCCCGCCACCGGTTATATGGGAGAGTCCGAATATTTGAAAATTCTTCACCAGGGAGAGTATAGTCCTTACATAGATCTTAGTAGGCTCGAGTAATTCCTCTCCCACGGTACGGCCGAATTCCTCGACATGATCATCAACGGACATCTTGAGCCCCTCGAATATGATCCTTCGCACCAAGGAGTAGCCGTTACTGTGCAGGCCGCTGGAGCCCACTCCGATCAATTGATGCCCAATAGCTATCTCGCTGCCGTCGATGATCTTGTCGGCATCCACGATTCCCACCGAGAAGCCTGCAAGGTCGTACTCGTTCTCAGCATAGAATCCCGGCATCTCCGCGGTCTCCCCACCAATCAAGGCACAGTTCGCCTCTTTGCAACCCTTGCTGATTCCCCTTATAATCTCTACCGCTGTGTCATGGCTGAGCCTACCCGTGGAGAGGTAATCCAAAAAGAAAAGCGGGGTGGCGCCCTGCACGAGGATATCATTCACGCCCATGGCCACCAAATCTATCCCGATGGTGTCATGCTTATCGAGCATAAAGGCTACCTTTAGCTTCGTGCCCACACCGTCTGTGGAGGAAACAAGAACGGGATTCTTGATATTTTCCAGATTAAGGGAGAAGAGGCCGGCGAATCCCCCTAACTCACTCAACACATTCGATTTAAACGTCTTGCTTACAATTGGCTTTATCGCCTTTAAGAAATTCTTCCCCGCCTCAATGTCAACGCCCGCCTCTGCGTATCTATCCATGCTCTTCCTCTTCGCCATGGTCATGACCCCTCTTCTAATCCATCGCCATTCATTCACGTATTATCATCAGATTTCTATTACTCGATTTTTTGATAAAATTCAACTAGTATCTGTTTTAGGATTTCCCCAAAGATGCAGGCCCAATGCACAAAGAATCCCCTGAAAAGAGGGATTACGCGCAGTTAGGAAGTAAAAATGGAGAAACTCTTCGTATAAATATCACATTGTCAAGCCCCTCAGTTCATGAAATGGTATAATAAGCGGGACGTTTGCTGCGGTGAACCCTGCAACAAAACAGAGGCAGGTGCGTAAAGAAAGGGCGATCGCATATGAAGGGAAGGGAGCAGATTCATATCGGTACATCCGGCTGGCACTACGATCATTGGAGGGGTCCATTCTATCCCCAGGAGCTTTCCAAAAGGCGCTTTCTCGAGTATTATGCCCAGAGGTTCAGGACAGTGGAGATCAACAGTTCTTTCTATCATGTCCCGAGCACACAGACCTTGATCAGCTGGCGGGACACGGTGCCGGAAGGATTTGTCTTCGCCGTGAAGGCGAGCAGGTATATCACCCATATGAAGAAGCTGAAGGATCCTAAAAAATCCCTCTCGATATTCCTCAGAACCGTGAAAGTGCTGGGAGACAGGTTGGGGCCCATTCTCTTTCAGCTGCCGCCGCGATGGCGGTTCAATCCAGGGAGGCTCGAGGGCTTTCTCGCCTCGCTCCCCCCGGATTACCGGTATGCCTTTGAGTTTCGTGACACAAGCTGGTTCAACGATGAAACTCGTTCCCTCCTGGCCGAGCACGGGGCGGCCTTCTGTATATACGAGCTTTCTGGAAAGCAGTCGCCCAAGGATGTCACGGCGGATTTCGTGTACGTCCGCCTGCACGGTCCTGCTGGTGCTTACCAGGGCAAATACGATAAGGGCACGCTGTCCGGATGGGCGGGCGCCTTCTTTATATGGGCGGATCAGGGCAAGGAGGTCTTCTGTTACTTCGATAACGATGAGGCGGGGTACGCAGTAGAGAATGCCCTGCAGCTCAAAGAGATGGTGAGCGGGCATGCCCATACACAATAGCGATGTCGCTCCACGAGAAACTGGGGATCACCAATTTGAAGGAGCTCAAAAAATGCTGGCCAGGAGGTGACTGGGCAATTTTTGTTTCGAGCCCCCAGCCGGCCCTGTTGAATAGGCTATCCGCTGAGAAATTCAATAAGGCCAGGCACTTGAGAAAAGCCCATACCCTTCGTACCCCTTACTATCTCGACAGGCAAACAATTTTATAATGTAAGGACTAGCCAAACATATTTGAAATTCCCTTCAACACTGAATCAACGTTGACCATTTTTTCCACGCCTTAGGTAATGCGAGTGTTCAAGTGTGCAGCGTTCAGAGTTCAGCCTGTCGAGAGCCTCCAGGTCGAACGAGGAGGAGCAGGAGCCATGAAGGGAAGGGGGTCTTTCCTGAACACCGAACCCCTAAACACCGAACACTCAAAATGACTATTGATTGCACTACCCAATCGAAAATGTCTGACCCATTTAGTTAAACAATCAGCATCTAAGGAGCTAATAAAGTATACGGAAACAAGGCTTACCCCTACCCAATGATCCATCTGGAGCAACGCTTCTCAAAGCCTCTCCTCGCAGTAATCACAGTAGACCCATTCATCATCTTTCTTGAGTTCTTCTTTTGTGATGGTCCGCTTATGTTGAAGATCTTTCCAGTCTTCCTCGCTCATGCATTTCTTGCATTTAACGCTCCCGTCTTCAAGGTAGATACCCACGATGTTTTCAACAGAATCCAATTTCACGGTCCTATCTCCTTTACCTGTTATTGTGCATCAAGCTTGTTGCATGAGTGGTGCATAGCATTTATTATATCTTTTACAGCGATAGAAAGACCATTCCCCTGTTGGGATACGAGGTTGTTCCCCTTTTATCGATGCTTTTCATAAGACATGTCGATGACAGCCACTACGTGATTGAAATCAGTTGAATATGATAGGTCAGCGTGTAGCCTGCGAGCGGGTGGTTTCCATCAAGGGTGACGATATCTTCACTCGTATCTTTAACGGTTACCTCGATGGGATCACTGCCTCTCATCCGAATCTTGAGCCGCTCTCCAATCACAGGCGAGATATCTTCAGGGAAATCACTTTTGGCCACATCCACCACGAGCTCTTCATACCATGGTCCAAATGCATCTTCAGGAGGAATTGAAACTGTTTGCTTCTCGCCCACTTCCATCCCAATAACGGTATTCTCAAAACCTGAGATCACCTCTCCTTTTCCAATGCTGAACTCGAGCGGCTCATCATCTCTTGAACTCACGAAGTTCGTGCCGTTTTCCAACCACACGTTTATGTGTACCTTTACCGTATCTCCACATTTTGCCTGGCTCATGGATACCTCACTTCAGTTTCGTGGTAAGCCCTTTACCTGAGGTTTGGTGATGGCAATTGATGGCTGAACCTCTACAGACCTGAAGCAGGCAGCACACTACATCATTACTCTCAGGTTCTCTCGGTATGGGCCGTGGATTTTAGCGGTGGTTCTGGGGTTACCCATCAACTCGGATATAGGAAAAGAGATCCTGTATGTATACTCCCCTTATCGGCATAACCCTCGTATTTTGAAGACGGAACGAGCGAACAGTGAAGTACTGCTGTGATCATGCGAGGTGAGCCTTCCACTACGATAAACAACGTTCCACGGTTCGATTCGCAGGGGGTATTGGAAAATATTGTGAAATTACAAAAGAGCCTCGCCGAGTGGCATTGGCATTACACACCTGGTTTTCGCTAATGGCCGATAAAGCCTAAGGCAGCATCATAGCGCACCGATCATACCCTGAGAAAGAGCTTCGAGCATTGATAGTTTGTCATTCAATTAATCCCACCCTATAACACACACTAGGTATGTCAAGTTTTTTTTCAATCTTTTTTCCTCAGCGCCCAAAGGCGTGGGGTGAAGCCCGTCATAAGGCGTACTTCAAAAGATTGGATCCTGTTGAACCTTGGAAAAATATCGAAGAGCCGGGGAGATTCGCTGTGGAAGATCGCTCGCCGGTTTGGGATGAAAATGGAAGCACTGGTAAAGCTGAACGGGCTGGACACCGATGAGATTTTACATGCCGGCCGTCCGTTGAAAGTTATGGTATTTTCTTCCCACGACCTGACTGTGGATTCGAGCCCGCCCGATCCGGCTGAGAATCCTCCGCTGCTCCTGGACCAGATTCGCATGGTCGACGGTCGTCCGGTTCCCCGATGGCTGGTTCGGGATTTTGCGGCGGAAGTTCTGGAGAATCAGCCCCTCAAAGCGGAAAAAGTGGTCGGGGCCGACGGCATTGAACGCCTGGCAGTGAGCGTTGAATTCAAGCTGGTGTCCAACCACCTGGAAGTGCGCGCCAGAAAGTACCACCCGCTGGTTTTAGGACATGCCGAAAAACATAAGCTGGATCAGGCCATGATCATGGCGATCATTCACACCGAATCCGTATTCAATCCGCGGGCCCGGTCCAGAAAACCCGCCTACGGTCTTATGCAGCTGGTCCCCTATGGCGGGGGACGGGAAGCCTACCGCATGATTTACGGCCGGAACCGGAAATTGACGCCTCAATATCTGTATGATTCCAAAAACAACATCGAGCTGGGGACGGCCTATTTCAACATACTGGAAAACAGATACATGGGGGAAATGAATGATCCGACCAGCCGCACCTACTGTGCGGTGGCCGCCTACAATGCGGGCGCCTCAAATGTTGGAAAGGCATTTATCTCCAAAAAATCAATAAAACAGGCCATGCCGAAGATCAACAGCCTGGAGCCGCCGGAGGTATATGAACGTCTGGTTGATGCGCTGCCGTTCAAAGAAAGCCGAAACTATGTCCGCAAGGTCTTAAAACGCGTTAAACTGTATCGTGAATGGCAGTAAAAAATCAGCCTTCCCCCTTGAGTTGCTCGCGAATCCTTTAGGATATTCAACGCAATTCCTATCTTAATCGCCGCTTTTCCCTGAATCGCCAGAGCTGAATTCTTTTTCTGCCTTGCTGAAAGCATCTGCCAGTTTTCCGTAACTCTCTATAAAACCTTCTTTTACCTGACCCCAGGCGCTTTCGGAGCTATGCTTCAGACCGCCAAACCATTCCCGCAGATCATTACGCTGCTTCCTGAGCTCATTTAACGTTTTTCTAACTTCTTCCCGGGCGGATTGATCCATGCCATCCCATCTTTCCGCCATACGTTCTTGCGTGCGGTCAATGCGGTCATCCGGTTCGTTCATAATGGGTTCAACGTTTCTAATAGCTTTATCCTTCTATTCCGCAAAAGAAACTGCTGCAAACAAAATGGATAAAACTGCAATGAACATGCATGTGACAGTTACTGACCCCGGCGTCTGCATTTCAATGTATCTCCTTTGTATAATTATGATTTTGGATCCGGTCGGTTGAATTTAACGATAGTAGGCACATGCAGCCTATGGCAGAGAAGAAGGACCGCAATGGAGAGTCCGAATATGATGAGGATATTGCCGAGCAGCGGCATTTCCATAGCATCCGAATTCCTATATGAAGATTAACCTGGAACCCCTGATGCTAGCTCGATTCCCGGAAATGGTCCCACAACCTTGGTAGGTGGGCGAGCGGGTCATCGAGATATTCCTCTTTGCTTATGTCGATGAAATCATAGGGGTCATGCCTTGGTTCGAGGGCTTCGATAGTCTCAAGCCAGGTTTCAACCCCCTCCTTTGGCTCCATGCCATAATCGAGGAGTGCAAGGCCTTCAAGGCCCGATCTCAGGACCCAGGGCGGATGGTTCCGGAGCGGCGGCTCAGGGTCTATGAGGCTTATCCAATATGCACCGGCAACACCCTGACCTGCCAATCTCGTGAATCCCTCCATGGTATCTTCGGTGTTGTTCGCGTTGTCAGACATGCCCCAACCTATCTCGATTTGCGTTGGCCTCTCCAGAAGCCATCCGGCCATGGTAGCCCAATAGGA
>Ga0307422_1002018_pt1 | contig 10297 bp, 11 predicted proteins | sample SalMarWE160290MG_FD_202153 | JGI IMG/M metagenome (GOLD analysis project Ga0307422, IMG submission 202153) | Salt marsh sediment microbial communities from the Plum Island Ecosystem LTER, Massachusetts, United States - WE1602-90 | ecosystem: Environmental > Aquatic > Marine > Intertidal zone >...
AACCGAAAAGAACGTGGCAATACCGTAGAACAGGCTCTCATGTCTTTTCCTCAAGTACGATCTACCAATGAGGCTATCCTTATCAACGAACCCGATAACGAGCGAACCGTTCGGCTTTAGTACCCGGTATGCCTCCTGTAACGCGGCCTCGGCGTTATCCACAAAACATATGGTCGTTACCATCAGGGCGAAATCAAACGCACATTCCTTTAGCGGAAGGGCCTCTGCTGCCCCGCCAATAACCTCAATCCCCCTGTCTCTTGCCATTTCCCTCATGGCGACTGCCGGCTCAATGCCGATTTTAATCCCAAGGGGAACCGCAAATCTGCCGCTCCCCACACCGATTTCCACTCCCGTTCCGCTTGCAGGCAACTTAGTTTGTACCGCAAGCAGCTCAGAGTCATACACAAACCTATTTTTCTCAAACCAGTCTTCATAGAGAAGCGAATGTTCCTCAAAGGGCTTTGTCCTTACCATACCACGTATCCTCACTTTTTGGGCTACAGCCTCTGATAATTTGATTGTATGATGACCCGCTTTTCCCTTTCATCGGGCAGGGCAGCACGGCGACCCAATTCCAGTGAGGCATGCAACTGAGCCACTTTCGCTTTTCCCAACCCCTTAATACCCTGCCACGCATCCAACGGTGCTTGCATCATGTTTTGTAACGATCCAAATTGATTCAGCAGCTCGCGTCCCAGTTCAATGGCGTTCTTTCCGCGCATCCCAACGCGCAGCAAGATTGCGATCAGTTCAGCATCCGTCAAAGCATGCGGTCCTCGGGCAAACAACCTTTCCCTTGGCCGTTCGTCAGCCGGCCAGGAAACAATGCCCTTTGATTTTGTTTTCGGTTTTACTGTCATAATGCTACCCGATTTTGCCAGTTTACTCTATGGGCATTCATCCAACAAACCCAAAAGCCGCCATGTTGGCCTGAGCCTTTTAGTAGAGGCTGCCGATCTGTCTCTTGAGTTCGCGGACTGACCAGTTGCCCCGCATGCATTCAATTTCATAGAACACACGCTTGAGGGCATCGTCAAGGTCAACGATCATCTCCAAGTGACTGTAAGAAAGCCGGTGAATGAACTTCTCAGGAGCGATCCGCAATTGTGGGGACGCTGCCCCCACAATTGCGGATAACGGTTCGTTTCCGAATTTGGAAGACAGCAATCTCCAAATTGAATCAGACAGAAGGCCTGGCTTGAACGTTTTTCCTCCAGTTAACAGTGGCATAGCTGACGCACAGCTCCGGGCGAAATGTTCCTGGTTTATATAAAGACTACTTATGAGTTGATCAGAGGTTTTCATGCCGCTTCGTTGCTCTGTGATATATTTTTATCAAGAGAGACTTCAGGAATATCATTGGCCAGCAGCCATTTCCATACGGGTAAAACGGTTATCCTCAGACCTTTTTCCTCGTGCTCTTCTTCCTGGGCATACGTAAGTATAATACCTGACCGCAAATCGAGGAATTTGCACGCATCTACGAGCCCGGCAAGCTCTCGTTTCTCATTCTGGTCGGTCAGCCCCCAGCAGACCTGAATGGCATGGGTAGGCCTGGGGCCCTGCTTGATGATAAAGTCACACTCGTGCCTGTTCTTGAAGTAGTAGATCTCCATACCGCTGCGGAATAGCTCTATGGCGACGAGATTCTCAAGGAGCCTTCCGCGGTTTTCAGCAAAGGGGCGCCCCAGGGCAGCAAAACCGGTGTCGGTCAGGTACACCTTCTTGGGATTCATGATCCTGCGGCGAGCTGAGTAGGAGAATTTATCGTTTGCGATAACGAAAAAGGCATCCTGAAGGTAATGGAGATAGTTCGATATGGTTCGTTTGCTGCCTGGGAGGCCATTGTCCTTCAGCTGCTTCTCGAATCTGGTTATCGAAAAGATACCCGAATAGGTCTCGAGGGCTTCGTTCATAAGGGCATCGAGAACATGTCGCGCCTTGATATTGTATCTCTCGAGGATGTCTCTGTAGAAGATTGTCTTGAAGTAGCTTTGCAGGAGCTTGCGCCTTTCTGCTATGGTGCGAGCCATAACGACCTCTGGAAACCCGCCGTGCCTCATGTATTCATCGAATGCGGCCACGATATTCCCACGGGCTGCGGTTCTAAGGGATGCCGGGGTGAACGAGATTCCCCGGTATCCGAGGTATTCCCGGAACGAGAACGGCAGCATGGTGTAATCCTCATAACGTCCTCGGAGTTCCGTTGCTATCTCACGGTCGAGCAGCTTCGAGTTGCTCCCCGAGACGATGATCTTGAAACGGCGGCGGTTGTGGAGTGTGCGAAGCACGCGGTTCCAGCCGGGAAGATGTTGAACCTCATCAAAAAAAAGAAAACGGGGATATCGCCCTGCGAGCTGGTGGAACGCGGCAAGAAGCTCGTCCATGGTATCCCCGGTGAATTCACCCAGCCGGTAATCCTCGAAATCTATGAAGAGTATGTCCTCTTTTGAACAATGACCGTTTTCCAGCAACGACTGAATAAGCTGGTACATGAAGCAGGTTTTACCCGCCCGTCTCGGTCCCACGATGGCAAGGATGCGTTTGAGGTCTGCGGGTTCTATTGCTTGCTGTTTCCGGGGGACCAGCGAGGGCATCTCCCACTCTTCCAGCCATTCGGCAATGATGGTAAGCAATACATCTCTTGTTATTCTGTTTACCATAGTAAACAAAATAAATTTAAATTGTTTACTTGTCAAACCTTATTTCCCTATGGGCTGCCACCGAATGGTAAAAAAAGTAAGACCTTTTGCACTCCCCCTATCAGACCATGCCCAGGTAGAACACTCCCTTCCCAGGTTGTGAATTCACCGGACAGGTAAAGTAGCTCCGCAAGGGGCCTCAGACTATACAAAAATGTGGTGACCTATACCGTTGTGGTATCCACGGAGAATCAGGACGAAAAGTTATTGCCCGGCATAACCGCCAATGTGCACGTGGTGATCGACGAACTCCATAATGTGCTCAAGGCGCCGAACGCAGCCTTTCAGTTTAAGGCCCTGAGAAAAATGGGAAGGCCTTAGAATTTAAAGGTCGTTATGTAGGTTTTGAGAAGTTTGTTGTCCTCGGAACTCATGTCAACGAACTGGATTCCCAATCCTGCGGGTTTGCTTTCGTCGCTTTCCTCTTTCGATCTGGCCCATATCACCTTTCCCTTTGTTTGAATGAAGTGATCGCTCTCTGGAAGATTGAATTCCAGGTTCAGGATGGTGCCGGCCGGAACCGTTTGGGCTGTCTTAATAAAGAGCCCACCTGTTCCAAGGTTTCCTACATAAGCCCTGAAAAAATCGCTCGCACTCTTGAAGTTGATCCGAATTTTTGCGCTTTTCCTCTCGTCAGTGCGCCTCGCAACAGTAGCGCCACTAAGCTTCTGGGTAGTATTTCTTAGCCTCTTTACCAAAGTCCTTATTACCGCCCTGAAATCAGATGACATCTGGTTAAACTCGCTATCAACGAAATCCTTATCCAATAGTTCCAATGCTGTGTTTTCAAGGGCAGTTGCAGTAGCTGATCGCGGCTCGCCATCGATAAAACTCATCTCTCCCATCATCTCTCCAGGGCCAAGGGTTTCGATCACCAACTTCTTGTCCTGAACATCTTTGCTGATCTCGACCCTTCCTGATTCTATGATGTACATGGCAACGCCATGGCTCCCTTCCTTGAATATGACATCTCCCGCCTTGTAGTTCTCTTTCCTCGCTGTCAAGAACAATTGAGCTCTCCTTCCTTTTCCCTGGCCAATTTCCGTAGTTCTCTCATCACTTCTCTGACCTGATCCCTCGTGTTGGCCAAACTTCTTTCGTTATCGATAATGTAATCGGAAAGCGACCTCTTCTCCTCAATGGGTATCTGAGCCCTGAGCCTCGGCTCAATCTGCTTTTCTGAAAGGCCGTCCCGCTCTCTTGCCCTTCTTACTTGTGCGTCTCTCGGTGCATATACCAAAATTATTTTATCAAACTTTTTCTGAAATCTCAATTCGAATAAAAGGGGAAATTCTATTACCACAACAGAACATGGATCCTGATCCTTGATGCCCTCAAGCAAGGCATCCTGTTCCTCAAAGATCCTGGGATGGGTGAATTCCTCCAGGACTTTTCTGTTTTTTGCATCTGAAAAGACGATCTCTGCAAGGGCAGATCGGTTCACTGTTCTGTCCGGATTGAGAATGCCCGCTCCGAAATAAGCGACCACATCCCTCCACGCCGGCTTATCGGGTTCTACCACCCGGCGGGCAAGCTCGTCCAGGTCTATGACATAAGCCCCTTCATGCTTGAACATCTGGGCTACAACACTCTTTCCGCTCCCTATGCCACCTGTAAGACCAACCATCAACATGCCTTCAATCCTAACAGGTTACGGGGCCCGGCGGACAGGGACCAAAGGAAATTGCACCATAGGTTCCTGCCGATCCCTGACCCCTGATCCCTATCTCTACCTCTTTTTCAACAGCACGTAAAGCGCCCCGGCTCCTCCGTCACAGGGGCGTGCGGTCACAAAAGCACGGACTATCCTCTTAAGCATACCCCTTCTAAACCAGAGCGGGAGCTCCTTTTTTATAGCAGGTTGATGGTCAACCGAGCCCAGCCCCCTGCCATGGACTATGAGCACACAGCGAAATCCTCGTTGATAGCTCTTGATCAGAAACTCACGAACGACTTCCTCTGCCTCTTTCTTTTTGAGCCCATGGAGATCAATATAGTCCTGGACAGAGAACTCCCCTCTCTTAAGCCTTCTCATGACCTTGGGCCCCAGACCCGAAACTGCCCCCATCATATACTCATCGCTGAATGATATATCCCATGCAGATGAATCCTTGACCAAGCCCGCGAGGTAGTGACGCTCCCTTTCTTCCTGGCTCCGGAAGCCATCAGTGAGCGCCTCCCTTCTTGAAGGGGATCTCATGATCTTTTTCCTGGTTTCATTCAAAGGCACCACGTCTTTCATGGCCTCTTGAAAGAGATCCTCGTCGCCCTGCTCAACTATCCCATCGGAAGGGCCAACGGCTATATCGTCAGGCAGCTCATCTATACCCTTAAAATCCTTTAACTGGCCCTCAAATGCTAGATTGGAGAGCGTCTTATCGCCCTCAGCTATCTCCTTTGTCGATTTAACCCTGGCCCTTTTTCGCCTGCTCCTCATGGTAATATTTGACTTTTTATTTTCTTTCCAATAGATGTAATCGCTTAGCCACTAAGCCACGAAGACACAAAGGGGAAATAAATGTTACCTTGGTAACTTTGCGTCTTTGTGGCAAAATATTTATTTTATAACAGAATCGGAAACATTTTAGAAGTGGTTACACATGGCCAGGGTCGACGACTATCGAAAGTCGGTTGAGATCGCAAAGGAAGAATTGCAAAACCGGAATCCGCATCATGTCTGCCGGGCAAGCGGTGCCCTCTGTATAGAAGAGGGTAAGCAACTGAGCGGCATCAGGCTCATGTTCTTGAATCGCCCGGTTACCGTCCGGTGGCCGGATATTGCATTTGAGCAGGAATCTGGTGAGGAAATCCCGATAAAACAGAAGATCCTTGTGCTCCACTACCTAAACGGGGTGAGCACCAAGGATCTCACAGGAAGCTTGATCTCTTACAAGGACATCCCCTCTGCGAGGTTCTACCTCGATGCCTTCAATAGAAGGGTCAAAGACCCATTGGTACAAGCCTTTGGGGAACACCCTGATCGGTTACTCCCCATAGCCAAGGAGCTCTTCGGGGCCACTACCTCATCTCTGGGGGATGTATCGGTTGAAATACAGGCCTTCCCAAAGGCGCCCATTACCCTGGTGATCTGGAAAGCGGATGAGGAGTTTCCATGTGATGCAACAATCATCTTCGACAGCTCAATTGGGGATATACTCTCTGCAGAAGATATCACCGAGCTCGTTAGCCATATTGTGTATCCTTTGATCGCACAGGCAAAATAGACGATACGAGAGCGATGTTGTCTAATGGGGTAGATAAGAGTATAATGATAATTATATGTAAGGCCAAAGATTATACGCCTTTTCCTCTGCCAAATATAGGTAGAGGAAAAGGCGTGTGTCTGTGTCTGTCTGTGCTAAAATAGAACTGGTGCCAGATCATGAAAATCGCTATAAGCGGTAAAGGGGGAGTGGGCAAGACCACCTTTGCTGCATTTCTTGTTAAATCGCTCCAACAACGGGGCATGTCGGTTCTTGCTATCGACGCTGATCCGGATGCAAACCTTGCCCAGGCCTTAGGAGCAAAAAACGCACGGGAGATTACACCCATCTCCGAGATGAAATCGCTCATCGAGGAGAGGACCGAGACCAAGCTCGGCATCATGGGAGGGTTCTTCAAGATTAACCCCAAGGTGAGCGACCTGCCGGAAAAGCTCTCCATAGACGTTGATGGCGTGAAACTGATGGTATTGGGAGGGGTAAAGGCGGCAGAGTCTGGGTGTATCTGCCCTCAAAGCGTACTCCTAAAGGTCCTCGTCACCCACCTGATACTGGCCCGGGACGAGGTGATAGTCCTGGATATGGAGGCCGGCCTGGAACACCTGGGAAGGGGAACGGCGCGCGCGGTGGATAAGATGATCGTGGTCGTGGAACCCGGAAGAAGGAGTTTGGAAACGGCCCGCCAGATAAAAAGGTTATCTCAAGAGCTGGGAATTAAGAACCTCCTCATTGTGGGAAACAAGATCAGATCCGGAAAGGATAGTGATTTTCTGCTCACCGAAATGAAGGATTTCACCTTCCTCGGCTTCCTGCCATTCAATGAGCGAATCATCGAGGCTGACCTTGATGACACCCCGCCCTACGAGAAAGATCCGAAGGGCCTGGAGATCGTCTCAGAAATGGTAAAGGGTTTTTCCGAATGAAGTAACAATAGTAGCGAGAAAGGGTTTTTAATGGGGGCGCACACAGTTTACAACTTCTACGCAGGGCCTGCAAAATTGCCGCAGCCGGTATTAGAGGAGATTCGGGAGAACTTCCTCAGCTTCCGCGGGTCAGGCATGTCCATCACCGAGATAAGCCATCGTTCAGCCCTGTTCGATGATCTCTTAGATGATACCATCACAAGGGTGAAGCGGCTGCTGGGCTTCGGTAACAGCCATCATGTCCTCTTCGTTCAGGGAGGTGCAAGCCAGCAGTTCTGCATGCTCCCCATGAATCTCGCCCTTCAGGGCCAACCTGTTGACTATATTAATACCGGCGTCTGGTCAACAAAGGCCATTAAAGAGGCTCGGATTCAGGGTAAGGATGTAAGGGTTATCGCCACCTCAGAGGACAGAGGCTTCTCCTATGTGCCCATTGACTATACGGTGGATGACAATGCGTCGTATCTGCATTTTACCTCCAACAACACCATCATGGGCACCCAATGGCACCGATATCCCGATGAAAAAGGCGTGCCTTTGGTGTCAGACATGTCCTCCGATTTCATGAGCCATCCCATCGCTGTAACGCCATTCGGGCTGATTTACGCAGGCGCCCAAAAGAACATCGGCCCCTCAGGAATCGCCATGGTAATCATCAGGGAGGATATGCTCGAAAGGGTCCCCGATACCCTTCCCACGCTCCTCAAGTACACGACCTTTCATGAACACAACTCGCTCTTTAATACGCCTCCCACCTTTACCATCTATGTAATCAACTTGGTGCTTACATGGCTGGAGGAAACAGTTGGAGGATTGGAACAAGTAGAGAAGATCAACAGGGAAAAGGCCTCAACGATCTATGAAGTCATTGATAACAGTGAGATCTACCACGGCATAGCAGAGGCCAACAGTCGTTCCTTGATGAACATTACCTTCCGCTTGCCCGATTCGGAATCAGAGCAGCGTTTTCTCGCCGATGCCCAGAGACAGGGATTCATCGGCCTGAAAGGTCATCGTTCCATCGGTGGTTGCCGAGCTTCCATCTATAACGCCGTCACCCTCGATAGCGTAAAAAGCCTTGCTGCCTTTATGCAGGAATTCGAAAAAACATCCGCCTAACACCATGGAAAAAAGACACATCATCGCGGATCTCATAACATCATCTGATCTCGGATCAGAGGTCACGATTATGGGGTGGGTCAAGACCAAGAGGGATTCAAAGGGAGGATTTTCCTTTCTCGAGGTAAATGACGGCTCCACGATCAAGAACATCCAGGTGATAGCCGGTAATCACCTGCCCAATTACGACCAAGAAATCGTGGGGCTCACCGCTGGCTGCTCGGTCATGGTCAAAGGAACACTCCTTGCGTCCCCGGGCAAGGGACAAAGGGTGGAGATCCAGGCCAAGGAGATACGGGTAACGGGCTGGGCCGATCCCGAAGGGTATCCCCTTCAAAAGAAGAAGCATTCATTCGAATACCTCAGGACCATTGCCCATCTGCGTCCGAGAACCAATACCTTTGGAGCAGTGGCTCGAATACGAAATGCCATGAGCTATGGGATCCACCGCTTCTTTCAGGAAAGGGGCTTTTTCTATGTTCACACCCCGATCATCACCGGCAGCAACTGTGAGGGCGCCGGCCAGATGTTTCAGGTGACCACCCTTGACCTTGAGCGTCTTGCCCTCGAGGATGGCAAGGTTGACTTCAGCGAGGATTTCTTCGGCAAGCCGGCCGGCCTTACCGTGAGCGGACAACTGGAGGCAGAAATCTACGCCCTCGCCTTGGGCAAGGTGTACACCTTCGCTCCCACGTTCAGGGCGGAAAACTCCAATACCTACCGGCACCTTGCGGAGTTCTGGATGGTGGAGCCTGAGATGGCATTCTGTGATCTCGAGGAAAATATGGCCCTCGCTGAGGATCTCATCAAAGACACCCTGGCCTATATCCTGGAACACTGCGAGAATGATTTGGATTTCTTTAACCGTTTCGTGAAAACAGATCTCATATCCAGCCTCCATGATATGCTCAACAGCAGCTTCGAGCACCTCACCTATACGGAGGCGATCGAGATCCTCTCCAAGGCTGAGAAGAAATTCGAGTTCCCCCTTGCGTGGGGCACGGATATACAGTCCGAGCACGAGCGGTACCTGTGCGAGGAGGTATTCCACAAGCCGGTGGTGGTCATCGATTACCCGAAGGAGATCAAGCCCTTCTATATGAAGGTGAACTCGGATGGCAGAACAGTAAAGGCCATGGATGTGCTCCTGCCGAGGATCGGAGAGATCATCGGGGGCAGCCAGCGTGAGGATGACTACGAGGTGCTGCTGAGCCGGATCAAGGAGATGAACCTGGATCCCGATGAGTACTGGTGGTACCTGGACCTCAGAAGATACGGCACCGTAGTGCATTCCGGATTCGGCTTTGGCTTCGAGCGTTTCATGCAGTTCGTGACCGGTCTCACCAACATCAGGGATGTGATCCCCTTTCCCAGGACCCCCAAAAACCTCGAGTTTTAGCCCTGAATACCAGCAAGCAATTAAATATGAAATAGCAAGGATTTATGAACTGACCGAGGTCCTCTCCACGGTATCAGTGTCTCTTGTTGACCCTTGTATGCCACACTTATGTAAGAATGCACTGACCTCATCCAAAGGAAACTCTGGAAGGATATCTCGCTTCAAAATTGATTGGGTATCAACATATAAATAATCGCACTTATAAATCACTCCTCCTGAAAAAGAGGTTGGATAATAAAATATTTCTTGACATAAGAAGAATTCTGTTATATTCTTCACCATTATAAAAAAGCGATATAGATCAGCAAAACAGGTTGACAGTGTTATAGACCTCGAGAAAATCCGATCGGGATCAAATGATTGCGTGAAGCGCAATCCCAAGATCTTCTTCACTGTAATAAGCGCTTACACCTAGGAGGGATAACCACGATGAAACGAAAGATTGGGACGCTCATTGAAGAAGAGGTGATCAAACTCATCAAATATCGGGCCACGGATGAAGGACGGCCCCTGAGTGATCTCATCCAGGACGCCCTGGTCTCGTATCTCAGTAAAGGTATTCCAAAGCCAAAAGAGCGAGAGGCTGCCTACCGGACGTTTTGCGAGCGGCCCCTAAACCTCTCAAAGGAGCAGTTTAAGCAAGTCCTGGAGGAGGATGCCTGGGACATATGAACCTCGATGATATTCAAAATGGCAGTCTTTGCGTAATTGATACTAATATTCTCCTCTATGCAGAGCAGGGCCTCTCAGCCCAGGCCCAGAGATTACTACGACGCTGTTCCACGGGTGAGATAATCGGGATCTTACCCCAAACCGTATGGCAGGAACTTACTCACCGGTTAATGCTTGCCGAGGCTATGATGCTCGGTAAGATTGCCGGTCCAAATCCTGCCAGGCAGCTCGCACAAAAACCCGATGTGGTACGTAGCC
>Ga0307422_1002022_pt1 | contig 10288 bp, 13 predicted proteins | sample SalMarWE160290MG_FD_202153 | JGI IMG/M metagenome (GOLD analysis project Ga0307422, IMG submission 202153) | Salt marsh sediment microbial communities from the Plum Island Ecosystem LTER, Massachusetts, United States - WE1602-90 | ecosystem: Environmental > Aquatic > Marine > Intertidal zone >...
AACCTTGAAGTCATCAGGACAAAAGCCTATAAGATTAACGGATTTTTTTATGATGTTACATTCTTTCATCAACCGAGCTAAATGAACCAGTGCTTCTTCATATCCTTTCCGCATGTTAGCTTTGAATCCCGCAGCGTCCATCAAGACAACTTCTTTTTTGAGGTTTACAGAAACGGAGTTTATAACAGCTTCAGTATCATCTCCTATCATTGCAGAGGCATCGCCAGCCACAACGGTGATCAATGGTGAATCATATAATTTATCTGCCTGAATCAGAGCTTCTTTCAGTGCATTTTCTCCACCGAAAACCATCTCTCGTTCATGCATTACGGTGCATGCCTGTCGAATGTCAGGCAGGTTCGAGGTGCTCTTAAGCATCATAGCACCCCAATTACACCCAACCGGAACGTGAGTCAGCACTACTGCATCCGCTATTCCCGAACATGCGCGAAATGCGCCAAAGAATTTACCGCCGTCCATTTTAGCCGCTTCTCAACCCCCACATCGTAGACCACATCTCGTGTGATGCCCGACACATTTTGTCTGCAAGAATAGGGTAGTAAGTTTCATCGTGCTCGAACATAGAAATGATAGGTTTTCTAGGGTTACGCTGCCTCATCATCTCCTGCCTCAAATAAGCTGCAAACTCAACCAACCCGCTGAAACCAATACGACTGAATAAATAATTATCAATAGAAGTGTTTATCATGTGTATTCCTTCTTTCTCATAAAGTGAAGATATGCTGTGGTCGTCAAGGACATAATCTACCCGCTTCGCAATTTCTCTCATCTTTTTTAAACTCGGGTTAATCACAAACTCTAAATCCAGATCCCACTTCTCAAATAGTTCTTCAATAGTATTGGTCATATCTCCGATCGTTTTGTCTGAGACATTATGGCCCTTCAGCCACTGTGTATCTACACAGACATACTTCAACGGGATTTTAAGGTCCAAAACATAAGTCCGAACTAAATAAGGTGTAGAGAAGAATCCAAGCATAAAAAGAGCGAACTCGGAGTTTTTGAAGGCTTTACTATGCTCTTCAAGCTGTTGTAGAGCAATATTTTTATCTCTATGAATAACTTCATCCGCTTCCCCATCCAAATCGAATTTTGAACCCACGTCTCTGAGAAAAGTCTCGATGCTATCAATACCGGAATAAAAAAATTGCTTCCGGATATAATCAGTGCCAAACTCTTTTCTCATTTGTTCCGCCCAACGAGTTCCACGTCTGACTATGTTTAGCTGTGCAGCGGGTGCGCTTTTTACCTCGTCAACCGTGCACTTCGGAAAAGTCATGTTGATTGAGAGACCCATGTCATGGAATATTCGTGTCATCTCCTTATGTTCGGTTTTCCAACCGTAATTGAATCTGGTAAAGGCTTCGACATTTATTGTGTTCTCAGTAATATCCTGGGCTTCCATGAGCTGGTCTACGAGAGAGCACATCGCTTCTTCATGACCACAACCTCTGATTTCATATAGCGGGGGGGTGGTAGGGTCAGTCCAGGTCCGTGTGAAAGTATTCATCAGGACATCAAGCGACTCACGACTCCTGTGCGCAAAGCCTTCTGATTGAATATAGATCAAATCACAAGGAACCTGGATATCTTTCATCATCCATTTAGCTTCATCCCCTGTCACACCAACAACACAAGTAGGAAGAATTGCTATTAGCTCAGGATGATATTTTTGATACGTCTCAAAGATTTTTTTCCGTAACTTATCCTCACCACCAAAGATAACATCTTCTTCGTTTAGATTTGTGCATGGTAGATGATAGATAGGAGCATACATCCTGCGAGGAGTTAACCGCTGATGGAATGCACAACCGATTGAGCCATGTATGAGGGGAAGTGCACCTTGGATCTCAGTTATGGCAAAGACAGCACCTGAGAGTTTACAGTTTATACCATAGCGATGGAGCTGCCAGGTCGTGCCTTGATAGATGCCATTGAAGACAAGGTCTCTGAACAGGTCTTTTAGAACACTACCATTACCTTTGGCTATACCGGGTAATATTATATCTTGAGTTTGCAGTTTAGAGTTCATTTTCCTTGTTTAGCACCGCCTTTTAATAATAGATTTTTAAGTTCATCTGCCGACTTTACGGGCGGTGGAGAAGAGATTAATATCACAGTTACTGGCGTGTGTCCACGGTTTTTGATACCTACTGCTACATTGGGCGGCACCAGCATAGCAGTTCCACGGTTTATGGTTACTGTTTCATCACTTGATATTACCTCCAGCTCGCCACTCAAGCAATAGATAACACCCTCCATAGAATGGGCATGAGGGGAAACCTCAAGACCCGCGGGAATCTCTAGATGTATGATCCCAACTCTCTCGCCAAATATCAGCGGTTTCATGACCCCTTCCGAGGTTTCTAAACCTTCTACTGCACTAATAGTTTTTATTTTTATCTCTTTTTCCATTTTATTGCAACTCCTTCTTTGCAATTACAATTGTCGAAGGGTCTTCCGACGTTGAGATATTAAGCATCCATACATCAGAAAACCGCTTTTCTTTCAGTAGATCACAAAAATCCTTCGCGAGGTACACATTATGGGGATGGCCAAGCGTAGATAACCAAAGCTCCCATAATGCAAGAGTGCTCGAATTTTTTCCATCATCATGCATCCAGTGATTGGAAATCAAGATTCCTCCTTCATTTAGTGCCGCATAAATCTTGTCTAAGGGTTCGTGGATGGTCTCTCTGGTGTGATAGAATAATGAATGTGACACAAAAATGGCATCGTATCCGTTACCAAAGTCGTCCTTATCGAAATCACCTGCCATTACTTTTACCCGCTCTTCCATTTCATACTGCGCGATGAATTCTTTGGTCACTTCAACAACTGGTGGTAAGTCAAATACAACCGCTTTAAGGTCGGGATTCAATTGAGCAAAGGCAATGGCATGAAGACCATGACCACCGCCGAGGTCGAGTAGTTTCTTTGCTGTTTTGAATTCCGGAATATCGCGGATTTTCTTCACAAGTCTATGAAGGGGACCACGCATATTCGCTTCGGCCATAGATAAAATGAACGCTTTATCAAAAGTGTTCTTCATTTCGCCAGGTTTTTGTGGCTCCCCTTTCAATGCTAGACCAAGCTTTGGCCACTCATTGTAACTCTTTCCGTACATATTGATCAAATTACCCTGATAGAACGGAGAATCCTTTACGAGATAAGTTCCTGCAAGTGTGGTATTGGCATATTTACCGTCTGTTTCAGAAAGAAGCTTTAAAGCGACCAAAGCATTTAAGAACTTGTTTGTAAGCTCAAAGTCCGTTCCTATTTCCTCAGATACAACCTTTGCAGTTTTTGGCTGCTCAAGTAGAGTAAAGATGTCATAGTCAACGGCAGTAAATAGCACCTGTGCTGCTTGATAGCCTTTCGCCATCTCGTCTATCAATTTTGCATCTATTTGTGGTTCTGGTATATTCATTTTTGCTCTGCCCCTCTAGGTATGTGCGAGTATATTTCCTCGATGGTTATCAACACAACAGCTTTTGGTCTCAACCGTTTATGCAGTTCAGTTATTCTACGAGCTCTTTCGCTTATCTTCGGATCGTCTATTTTTTCAAGAGTGTGTGTTCGTTTCTCTGCTTTTTCACGCATTATATCAAAAGCCTTCTCGTAAAGCTCACCGTCTTTAAATATTTCCGCATTTCCTTTCAGTTGGTAGGATTCTAATCTCTTGATGTCATTGAACGAAATAGCAACCCGCGGATTCTGTTCGAGATTCTTTCTTGTCTTTTTGAATAGCACATCCACAATCAACACTTCGTTATCACTTATCGCATGTGTCAAGCCGATAGGAACAACATTTGGCTTTCCTTCTGGTGTAGATGTAGCCAAATAAACGATGTTCTCATCAAGCATCTGTTTTATTTCTTCACTCATTTTCATTTTTTTACACCTCTTTCATCCCTATGATAATCGCAGACGGGCTCGATGAGGAAGATATATCCAAAACACGAGTTGATGTGAACCCTACTTCCTGTAACAGCTCAATATACTCATTTTCAGTGTAAATGTAGTGTCTATCCCCTTGCAAGGATAGTTTGAGGTCAAAGAGAACAGAAACGGGTGGAGCGGTTCTATCATCGTTTAAAAGCCAGTGTTTGAGCACGATTGAACCATTATCGTTCAGTGCATCGTGTATCTTTTTCAAACTACCCAATAACACATCTTTTTTGCGATAAAGCACGTCGGAAACAAATATGGTGTCATATCCATTCCCGATGTCATCCTCCAGGAAGTCACCCCCGATAATTGCTATTCTATCTTGCATGCCATACTTTGCAATGAACTCTTTTGCAACTTCTGTCACATGCGGTAGATCGAATAGAACCGCCTCAAGGTTCGGATTTATCTGACTGAATGCGATCGCATAGAGTCCATGCCCACCACCAAGATCAAGGAGTTTTCTTGCTCTTTGGAATTCCGGGAGCGTTGATACTTCTTTGACCGTACGGTGAAGGCTCCCCCGCATTGAGCCTTCAGCCATTGCCAGAATAAAGTTTTGATCAAATACACCTTCAAATCTTCCATCCGGCTCTTTCTGTATCTCTCCCTTCAGGATTGAACTCAGTTTTGACCAATTGTCAGTGCCCTTTGCATGAAGTCGTAATAAATTGCCTTGATAGAAAGGGCTACTCTTCACAAGAAAAGTCGAGGCGAGTTTCGTGTTCGCATATCTACCATCATGCATTGAAAGGAGTTGTAACGCTACCAGAGCATTCAGGAACTTCTCGGTTAGATGTAGTTGTGTCTTAATCTCTTCGGATATTTGTTTTGCCGTTTTTGATTCTTCAAGTAAACTGAAGAGGTCGAAATCAAAGGCGGTGAATAGAATATGCAACGCTTCGCAGTCTTTTCCTATTTTATCCAACGGTTCCGAACTAATTTCTGGAATAGTATCCAATAATAATTTCATTTCTATTCTTTCCCCCACGAGATCATAGCAGTCCTCAGTGTATGCCTGAGCCAAAATGCATCATTCTCTTTTACTAGATTCTCTGCTAGATACAATCGCAGTCTTTCCTCGTCATCTTCGGTCACGTTCATCCAGGTCCTATAATGCAGAACAGCGGCATCTAAATCGGGAAATCTCATGTTGTGATTGGCATCAATGATCTCCACGTTTGCGTAGATACCGAGCTGGTAGAGGATGTTGTAAAGATAAATGTGATCAGGGCGATTGCCAGGCTTTTCTCGGTTAAACAATGACCATAGCGAGCTATCTTCTTTTTCGTTTCGGCGTCCTGCAACGATAAAGATGTAAACACTGCGTTTCACAGCCTCGTTTATCTTTTCAAGTGCAGTTTTGATGTCTTTCATGACAAGCGAATGCGAAGCAATAACGACATCATGCTCTCCCGCTTCTATATCTTTTCCTATCTCTACGTCCTCCCATTTCTTGGGTATGTATGCTATGTTCGATAAATTCTCTTTCGATAAATTCTCTTTCAAGCGTGCAAGCATTCCGTCGGATGGTTCAACTGCGGTCACGCACTTCACAATCTTTGCAAGTGGTATTGCGGTAGTGCCGGGACCCGCACCGATGTCCAGAACCTTGTAATCGGGTTCTACTTCGATTCTTGACATGATCATTCCTGCACGGTCGCTCTGCTGCACCAGTTCTTCAAACCAATCAACTCGTTTATCCCAGAACTCAGGCATTCTAGCTCGTTGTCCCCAACGCGATCCATCTATTGCATTACTCCACATTTCTGTCCAATCAAAATCTTCTATTGTTTTCATTCTCTATTTGTTTAGCTCCTTTTTATAACCACAGATTACACAGATTTCCACGAGAATACAACTCTGTAGCCTGCATCTTGCACCTGACAACTCATGCATCATACCTCACTTTCACCCCCATTTGGTTTTATAGGTCGTTTTGGCACGATGTATGGTTTTCCGTCCTCGCTCTTCACCGCAACCTCAACACCATAAACAAAAGCTATATTCTCCGGGATTAATACAGAAGCAGGTTCGCCTGCACTATAAATACTGCCACCGTACATCATGATCACCCTGTCTGCGTATCTCGAAGCTAAATTCAAGTCATGAACCGCCATTATTGCTGAGATTCCTTTTTCCACCACTAACTTCTTTATGAGCTCCATGACCTCAAGCTGATGTCTGATGTCAAGATTGCTGGTTGGCTCATCGAAGATGAGAATGTCTGCTTCCTGCGCAAGAGCACGTGCTATCATCACCTTCTGCTGCTGACCACCGCTGATCTCGTTAAAGTCTCTCATAGCAAAGTTTACGATTGTGTCAATGCCAACAACCTTATCTGCTGCCCCCAAGGTGATAACCGTTTCCGTACTATCGGGATACATGACAGCTATGCCCTCTATTGGCATGTTGAGCGTCAGTATTTTTTCAGCGTCAGCCACAATCGTAAGCTCCTTCTCCTTCCCAAGTATAACCAACTTCGTCTGCCCTACATCCAGCATGCTTATTTTTCCGTCGTGGTTTGCATCTGCAAAATCCGTTCGAGGTTTCTTACCGAAGATCACCAGCTTTATGTACGTTGTGTCTCTCATGTCAATGGTATCATCTTCGTTTGCGTTGCCGTAAATATCTAGTCTAGGATGGAAAATCTCGTCCCAATTAATATCGTCTTCTGAAGCGGTTGTAATCGTATTTGCACTTACTTTTTGCATTGTTGGGCCAGCGGCAATCGCAGGTAAAGTAGCCACTAAGAAGACCGAACACAGCACAATTGCTATTTCCACTACTGCTAATGTTTTAGTTTTCATTTTTTCTTTTTTCACCTCCTAAATTTTTATTATTTACACCTTCTCCTATTCTCGTTTCTTTCTCCATCTTTTCACATCACCTTCCTATTTTTCTGGGGGATTCTCTTATTTTCCCCCAATGCCCCTCCGGGATTCGAACCACGTAAGGGACGGATTTTTTCTTTCTTTCTTGTGCCTGATACAGGATACAGGTTTGGCTTGCATCTTGTATCGTGCATCTTCACAACTTGTCAAAGTCGAAAAGTTTCCTTTCTTAGCACAGGTTCTTTCTTTAGAAAGAAAGTGTTTTATATACTCATTGCCAATATTATTAGCGGTGGTAGAAATGGGGGAAGTGGCAATTAAAATACTAGAAAGGGTAAAGCATGAATCTCCGGAAGTTGAGTGGTCTAAGGTTGCAGAGAGAGCGGTGCTTGAGGAGTTCAGGAAGCTTGCCACAATCAAGCTATTTAATGAGTTATTCAAGCACAGTGAGTTAACAGATGAAGATTGCTTGAGGTTGGGTAGAGAAGTAAATAGAGCTGTAAGGTTGAGGATAGAGAAAGAATTAAAATTGACGAAACTTTTAGGTTCTTCTTCAGCATGATCGTCAACTAAGGAAGGAAGCTGCGAAGCGTTTTTGATAAAAGTTTTTATAAAACTTTTGTCCAAAAAGGTTTTTATATACCAATTGGACAAATATTTCATCATGGAAAAAATACCCGGTTGGATAGAAAGGCTGCTCCTGCCTAAACTGAGTGAGATCACAGGAGAAATAAAAGCCCTCGAAGCGAAAATCGAAAGCGTAGACAATAAAGTGGACGTTCGCATAGATGCAGTGGAGAAAGAGATAGCAAGCTTAGACAATAAAGTGGATGTTCACATAGATGCAGTGGAGAAAGAGATAGCAAGCCTTAGAAGCGAGACACTGACAAAGTTTGAGGCGGCGGATGCTAAAGTGGATTCCAAGTTCGAGGCTGTGGACAGAAGGTTTGATGCGGTGGATTTGAGGTTTGACTCGCTCGAAGCGAGGCTTCCTGTGATGGAGAAGATGGCGGAATTTGAAGTCCGGCTTGTCGAACTTGAGAAGAAAGTAACCGCATAGTGCTTGGGATTTGGTAGCACAAACCTTTTCTTAGTGTGCCGGATACATGTTTGACTTGCATCTTGTATCGTGCATCTTCACAACTTGTCAAAGTCAAAAGGTTTCCATTCTTAGCACAGGTTCTTTCTTTAGAAAGAAAGTGTTTTTTATACTCTTGAGGATAATTATTCTTAGAGGTGATTGAATTGGCAGACTTAAGATTAAAGATACCTGATGAATTGGAGAAGGAAATAGAAGAGTTGTCAGCAGATAAGTCTAAATTTGCTTTAGAGGCGATAGAAGAGAGATTGGCTGAGTTGAAATTAGAAAGGTCGAAAGCATTCAGGAAGTTGCTACTGTCAGTATTTAATAGAATGACGGAGAACAGCAAACTATCTGATGAAGATTGCTTGAGGTTAGGTAGAGAGGTAAACGAGGAGTTGGCGAGGAGATATGGTCTTGTCAAATGAGGTCTAAGTCTAAGAATGAAATTAGTTATTGACGCCAATATCCTCTTCTCTTTTTTCAAGAAAGGCAGTACGACAAGAGAGTTGATCTTGAACCCCGAATTAAAATATGATTTGGACTTGTTCGCTCCAAAATACGTATTAGAAGAGGTTGGAAAGCATAAGGACGAGATTTGTTCTAAGTTCCGTCTCTTCCCACAGGACTTTGATATAATGTTCTCCTCCTTACCATTGTTTATAAAAATCGTTCCAAAAGATTTATTTGAGGGTTCCTTATCAATGGCAGAAGAGATTTTATCCTCGCATTTGAAGGATGTTCCATACATTGCCCTATCTCTATCCTTCAAAGGTAAAGGGCATAAGATTGGGCTCTGGTCCAACGAGAAGAGATTGAAAAAATTAGAAAAATATGGGATAAAAGTATTTTCAACCTCAGAATTAATTGCATTTTTATCCAGGTCCGAAATCTGAACATTACCTTCGATGGCCAAATAACTCTCGATTTTATTCATTTTCATATCGCCATTCCTCTTTCCATTCTTTCAACAACTCTCTTTGCCAAACTTTTTCTTCAGCCTGAATATTCATCCAGCTCTCTCCTTTCGCAAGACCAACTCCTGCATAAGCGTATCCACCACCTCGATACTTACATGCTCAACCGGTGTCACAGTACCCGATGCGTCCATCAGAACAGTTTTTCCATCATTCCTCTTCTTCGCCTTGATTATCTTCCTTGCTACCACTTCTCTTTCTTTACTACCATTTTCCTCTAAATAGACCACAAATTCGCACATTTTGTTTTGGTTAACCCCTCAATATCTCTTCTTTTATCCTCTGTATATCCTCGACAACAGATGCCTGCGGTGCGTAATCGAGAATCAAAAGCCCCTTCTTATCCGCTTCAATGACGTTCCTGTCGTATCGCACAGAATACATCTGCTCTGCATTGCAATTGAGTTCTCGTGAGATTGTCTCACATTCCGTGCCATCTTCATCTTCAACCTTATTCACGATTACAATCTGCTTCTTAACGCCCAGGTCCCTCGACAGCTCCATCACATGCCTCGTCACTTCGACTGCCTTTGGCATCGGCTCTGTAATGGCAAATGTAAAGTCGAACTCAGATGCCAGCCCTCTGCCAAATATCTCAACTCCTGCTTGAGAATCCACCATGATATAATCGTTATCCGCAGACCTGGATGTAATGTATCCTATCAACAGCTTCACCAGTGCAATTGATGAGCACAAGCAGCCGGAACCACCATAAGGGATCGTTCCCATTACAATTAACTTCACTCCGTCTTTCGTTTCGACAATATAGTCCTCGATGACTTCGTCTATTTTGATTTCGTGTTCATTTCCGTTAGTCAAATGTTCTTGTTCATCCATGTCCAACCCCAACTTCTTGTGAATATTTACTTTGTTTTCCGCAAGAGGAACAACGTCAGAAAGCGAAATGCCAAGCGACATCGCAAGATTCATGCTTGGGTCGCAGTCTATCACTAAAACCCTGCGCCCATCCCTTGCCAATAACCTCGAGAGCGTAGCTATGATGGTCGTCTTTCCTACTCCTCCCTTCCCTGTAATGATTATCTTCTTCATTCAGCCCTCCACTGTTTCCATCACCAGCGTGCTCACGAAGACAGACTCATCGTACTCTTCGCTTATCTTCTTCGTTGGGTCTCTGTGCCGCACCAGGAACATCCATTCGCAGTCACATGCGATTGGAACCTTGGCGATGCCATTCTCATCTGTGGTAACCAGCGCCATCTCCTTACCTTCCTCCTTTGATACTGCTTTCACCTCTGCCGAAGCGAGATTCTCACCTTCGTAGAATACGTTCAGCTCAACCTCGCCCCCCACTTCACAACGAATGTCTTTTGGCACAATTTCGAGTATCCCATGCACGAGTTCACCACAATACGCACCAGCATCCCCTATTGGAACAATCCGCTTCGCCATCTGATTGTATGCAC
>Ga0307422_1002024_pt1 | contig 10281 bp, 9 predicted proteins | sample SalMarWE160290MG_FD_202153 | JGI IMG/M metagenome (GOLD analysis project Ga0307422, IMG submission 202153) | Salt marsh sediment microbial communities from the Plum Island Ecosystem LTER, Massachusetts, United States - WE1602-90 | ecosystem: Environmental > Aquatic > Marine > Intertidal zone >...
CAAGGAACGATAAACGGACTTGGTGAGCGCTGTGGTAACGCCGACCTCTGTGCTATCATACCGGCACTAAAGCTTAAAATGGGCATAGACTGCATCTCTGACGCCCAGCTGGAGTCGCTGACCGAGGTATCTCGTTACATCAGCGAACTGGCTAACGTTGCCCCCGACCCCTATGCGCCTTATATCGGCTCCAGCGCTTTCAGTCATAAAGCCGGCTATCACATGGACGGCATGACCAAGTGGCCGGAAGCCTATCAGCATATTGACCCGTCTAAGGTGGGTAACAAGCAGCGTACGGTCGTCTCTGACCAGTCCGGCAAACGCAATGTCATCGCCAAAGCTAAAGAATTGGGCATCGACCTCTCCGGCGCTGATAAAGAAGTGAAGAGCCTGCTGGAGCATATCAAGCAGCTGGAAAGCCAGGGTTTTCAGTATGACAACGCCGAGGCGTCCTTCGAATTGTTATTGCATAAAGCCAGACCTGATTACAAACCGCCCTTTGAACTGGTGGACTTCATGGTGGTGGTGGAGAGTCGGCGGCGTCCTTCCACGCGCAGGTCTGTGGAGGCAATGCTGTCCGAGGCAATGGTTAAGGTAAAGGTGGACGGTGAAATAATCCACGAGGCGGCGGAGGGTGACGGTCCGGTGAATGCGCTTGACGTGGCTCTGCGCAAGGCGCTTCTTAAGTTCTATCCCAGCTTGAAAAAAGTAAAGCTGGTAGACTATAAAGTGCGCATTCTTGAAGAAAGCACGGGCACGGAAAGTCAGGTGCGCGTGCTTATCGAGTCCAGCGACGGCGTCAAAGGTTGGCGCACCGTCGGCGGCTCCACCAATATCATCGAGGCAAGCTGGCTGGCGCTGGCCGACGGACTGGAATGGTGGTTGATAAAGCAGAGAAAATAGTAATTGACCTGTAGTTTGATTGAGTTTAAAGAGGAGTGTGATCGAATATGCTCCTCTTTTCATTTTCTGGAAGAGCAAGTCTGGTACCTTCATCAAGTATCTGTGTTGTAGTATAATATTTATTGAGACTTAAAATATTGTTGACATACCGGAGGTCATGATATGGGTGAAATAAAGACCGCAGCGGAGATAGCCAAGGAAAAGCTGGCGCAAATAGGCGAGCCCACGGAAGAAGAGCGGCTCAAGTGGAAATACGGGTCGGCGGGAGAAAAGCTGGCCGCCGTTTATTTAAAAGAAAGCGTTAATCTGGTAAATGAATTACAGAAATACGATGTAAAAGCCAGGCAGGTTATAATTTCTGGCGTTAATGATATCCTGTTACGCAATATAAGTTTGCCCCGCAACGAAGCCACCCTGCGCATCAATAAAAAAGCCATGGAAGGAATAAAGAATCTGAAAAACGATAAAGCTGCCGTGGAGAACGTGTTCAGTAAGATACAGCAGGTCCTCGACCATTACACGCAGGAGGGCGCCACCCAAAAGAAGCAGGCCTATGAATCGTTGAAGGCCGAATTTGAGGCTAAACTCCAGGAGGCCGTCAGGAAGCAGACCGGCGTAGATGCCAAGTTAAATATAGACGTGGAACAACAGCCCCAGTTTCAGGACGAATGGCAGAGAATGCAGGCGCAGCTGGAAGGGCAGTACCTGAACCTTCTGGAGGAATATAAGAAGGAGTTAGCGTCAATCAAATAAAAATGGATGCTGAAAGCGAAAGAATCGAATATGCGGCCCGCCATACGGAGATAGTCCGGTACCCCCGGCAGCATCTGGCCACCTTCGGGGTGACCAATTTATATTATTACCTGCTCACGGAGCCGACCTACTCCGAGATATCTAATGACACCAACGAAACGGTCATCCGGGAGGGCAGTGTAATCGCCGAGCGACCGAAAATCGTGACGCCTTATTACCTGACGCATCTCGAGGGATTCAGCTATAACGCGCGGCAGTATTTCCAGAAACTGATGATGATGCAAGGCCCAAACGCCCCCGGCCTCTTTTATACCTATAAGAATGAGTCTAAAGGTCTTAATATAGTATCGGATGAACTGCCGGCAGTAATTGAAAAGCTGAATACCGAAATCGATGAGAAAGACGATCCGCTGGCGACGATTATCAAGGGGCAGGATGACCTCTGGGATGTCTCGCTGTTGAAGTTCATCTATGAAATTACCAGTCGGTCGGTACAAAATAATGTAGCGCAAATGGGGTCCATGGGGATGTTTGGCGCCAGCCAGGGCGGGATACCGGTGGGAGTGAGGCAGACCATCGAGGAGATGTTCAAGCAGGCCTGGCGCGGCGAGATAAAGACTTACGCGTTGGAGCAGGAGTTGAACCGCTGGGGTGTCTTCGAGGAGTATCAGGACAGGTTTTTCTCTCTGGTCAAGGGCAATAAGTAGTCTGAAGGTATATAGTGAAAATTTCGATTATAGAAGCACGTGACCTTTCCGAGGCATGGTTCCTTTGTCTGAACGAGATTCTGGAAAAGGGGCGCGAGTATAAAATCGACCGTGGTAGCTATGCAGGACAGAGACGTAAAGAGCTGGACCTTGTGGTCGTGCAGATAATTTACCCGGGCACGCGGCCGCTGGTACCGGATGTGCCGCAGGGCGTGCCTCCGCCGAGTACCATGGAGTACATTGAGGACTATCTGCCTTACCTGATGACAGCGCATAAGAAAAAAGGTGAGCAGTACACCTACGGGCAGTACCTGGAAAAGCAGATTGCCAAGGTCATCAAGATGTACAGGGAAGATGGCTATAATACCAACCAGGCTTACATGGCGGTAGGTGATGAAAAATCAATAGATTTATCAGACCCGCCGTGCTTGAGGATGATAGACACCAGGATACGGGACGGCAGGCTGAATTTTATCGTGTATTTCCGTTCGTGGGACCTCTGGGCGGGCTTTCCATCCAACATGGCAGCATTACAATTACTTAAAGAATATATGTCTAGCGAGATAGGGGTGGAGGACGGCGAGTTGCTGGCGATGAGTAAGGGGCTGCACCTCTATGAGTACGCCTGGGAGTTGGCTGGGGCGGTGGTGAGGAAAGGGCAAATGGAAATGCCGATGCAGTAAAAGAAGGAGTTAAATGGAACATATAGAAGCAATTGCGGATATGATAGTAGAAGCTAAGAAGGTAGTGGTCTTTACCGGGGCCGGATTCAGCACGGAGTCTGATATACCGGATTTCAGAGGACCGCAGGGAATCTGGAGCAAGTTCGACCCTGAGGAGCTTAACCTGCCTAACTTCATGCGCAGCGAGGAAATAAGGGAGAAATACTGGCAGGTACACCGGATGTTCTGGGAGGCGGTGAAAGACGCGCAGCCCAACAGCGGACATTACGCTGTTACCGAGCTGCATAAAATGGGCAAACTGGACTGTGTGATAACGCAGAACACGGACGGTCTGCACCAGAAGTCCGGCACGCCGGACGAGAAAATGCTGGAACTCCATGGCACGATGCACTGGGTGGACTGCCTGGAATGCAAGAAGCGGTACCCCAGGGACTACGCGCACGAGAAAATGCTGGCCGGGGAGAAGGTGCCCCGCTGCGGCGAATGCAACGGTATTTTAAAACCGGCTACGGTAGCTTACGGCCAGTCGATGCCGGAAAGAGAAACACAAGAGGCTGGAGAGAGGTCGGCGGCGTGTGACCTTTTCCTGGTAGCGGGGTCATCGCTGGTGGTATATCCCGCGGCGCAAATGCCATTGCTGGCAAAGCAGGGCGGCGCCCGACTGGTTATACTGAATCTCACGGAAACGCCCCACGACCATCATGCCGATATGGTCGTAAATGAAAAAACGGGCGAGACACTGGCTAGCATTGTGGCGAGAGCCAAAGAAAAAGCCTGATCACTTGTGATATCTTAGTTCTTTACTTTTTCCATTCAGTGTATGTATTCGTGCGAGACGGATGTCCTGTACTATCTTCTGTCCAATCGTGATTGTTACGGAATATTTAGAATTTTCATCACGATATTTATTAAGGTTTTATTGTTTTATTGCCAGAATATCATTGGTTGTAAATATACAACAGATACAATATATTTTGGTGATAGAATATGCCGAATCTCCAAGTGCTTGCGGAACAGGCTAAAGGCAAACAGCTTGACCTGCTTGATAAAATCTGGATGAAGGTCAAGCCGGAAGATAAAGAAGACAAGATAATCGCTAACGTCGTTAGCCTGACTCTTAACTCTTTATGCTCAATGGCTTCAGCTTTACTGTTAGTAGGCGTTGACAAAAAACGTGAGCTGTATTTTCAAACTTCGGGCGGTCCCTCGGCCGGTCAACTGAACCGTCTGCATTCCGGGCGCCAATCAAGTGTTGCCGAGTGGGTAATGCGTAGTGGCAAGCCCATGATGGTCAATAATCCAGAAAAAAACAGCGGTTTCTACAAGCTCGTAGACGATGCCACCGGCTTCAGGACAAGGCATGCCCTGGCCGCTCCGTTAACCAGCAGGGGGAAGGTATTTGGGGTTATAGAGGCGCTCAATAAAACCGGCGGGGAAATTTTTACCAAGCATGACCTGAATACGATAATGTACTGCGCCAATGTCAGTTTAACAGCCTTTGATGGATACAGAACAAACAACGACCTGATACAGTCCTACAAGAGCACGGTAAGGGCTTTAGTATCGCTGGCGGACGCCAAGGAGACCAGCGGCGGCGGTCACTCGAGACGGCTGGTAGAATATGCGTTAATGGGAGCCAGAGAGCTTGGGCTTAACAAGCGGCAGCAGCAGACTATCGAATACGCGGCGCTGCTTCACGATATCGGCAAGTTAAGCATCGCTGATAACATATTGAATAAGGCCGAGCCGCTGACCGATAAAGAATGGGCCGTAATAAGAAGGCACCCCATCGTTGGTTATGAAATTTTAAGGGACATACCCTTTTTGAAGGAAGCAAGTATATTGATACTCTACCATCATGAAAAATATGACGGCAGCGGGTACCCGCAGGGGCTGCACGGAGACAACATACCCCTTGGCGCCCGGCTAATAGCAGTTGTCGATGCCTTTGATAATATGACCACACCGCACGCTTACCGTGAGGCCATACCGGCGCAGAAAGCGTTCACCGAACTGGCCGATAAAGCGGGTGACCAGTTCTGTCCGCTGGCGGTAAAGGCTTTCAATACCGGCTACGTCCGGTCTCACTTAACAAAGAAGAAACGTCCGGTATATTAGTTTTCCACACTATCATCGTTCCTCATTAGCTAAAGTAATCTCCGTGTGTTATTATTTTCACGGGTATCTGTATTCCTACACTGTAAGGTCAATCATCAAGTCATATGATTCCGGAAATAGTCGGTTTTGTTACCAGGCGGGAGGGGCATAAATTCCGCTCCCTCAATACCACCGATGATTCCCTTGTCAATACCGAAAGGCTAGCGAAAAGGGGCGATGTGTCGCTTTATGTGCATATCCCTTTCTGCCGCTCGCTGTGTCCGTTCTGCTGTTTTAACCGTTACCTTTTCCAGGAAGACCTGGCGCGTCGCTATTTCATCGACTTGAAACAGGAACTGGAAACATACAGGGGGTTGGGTTTCGGCTTTCATAACGTTTACTTCGGCGGAGGAACGCCCACGGTGCTTATGGACGAACTCGGGGATTTTATCGGGCAGCTGCGCCGTCAGTTCAAAATTAAACAGATATCCCTGGAAACAACGCCGCGGGAATTGAGCGCAAAAAATATCAAGCTTTTAAAAGAGTACGGGATAAACCGTCTTTCAATAGGGGTACAAAGCTTCGACGAACAGGTCCTGAAAGCGATGGGAAGGGTCAACGGCCCGGCGGAAGAAGTGAAAAGCCGACTGCTTAAGTGCCAGGGGCAGTTCGATACTTTAAACGCGGATTTTGTGTTTAACTTTCCGGGGCAAACGACAGAGCAGTTCGCAGCGGACCTGGCAATATTCAAAGAGCTGGGTATCGACCAGGCGACGTTTTATCCACTCATGGCCTCGCCGCATAAAAAAGACGACCTTGAGCGCCGGTTCAACCGGGTGGACAACTCCCGTGAAAAGCGGTTCTACAAAATTATATTGAAAGAACTGTATCACGGAGACTATACGCCCTCTACGGCCTGGTGTTTTTCACGCGGGGAGCGTATGATCGACGAATACATCATAGAGTCGGACGACTACATCGGCATCGGCGCCGGTTCGGTGAGTATCTTGGGGGGCAACTTCTATGTCAATTCCTTCGCTCTAAATCACTATCATGAACTCATTGCGTCCGGTAGATTGCCGGTAGTAGGTTGGCGGGGTCTATCAGACAAGGAGAATCGCCGCTACTACCTCCTGACCAAGCTTTTCGGACTGAAGCTGGACAAAGAGGCTTTCCGTCGGCGGTTCGGAGGGGATATAGGGGCCCAACTGCGACTGGAAATGGCTTTTTTCAAGTCGTTCGGGCTGGTGGCTGATGACAATATATTACGCGTCACGGAAAAAGGCATGTACCCGGTAAGTGTGATGATGCGGGAGTTCTTCGGGGCGCTCAATGCGCTGCGGGAATACCACATCGAGCGCCAGATATAATTACTTAAGAGCTACGTGAATCCCGGCCGCGCCAAATAGCAGAGGGCGATAACGTATATCCTTGAATCCGGCTGCCTTAAGCATGTCCCGGACTTCTGTCGGCGAATAAAAACGGGTGATTGATTCTGTCAGATAACGGTAGGCCCCACGATTGCGGGAAACTAATATCCCCACCGGCGCCACAAAGCCGCGAACATAGAGGTTAAATAGAGCCCTGATTACAGGGTTCTCCGGCTGGCTCGATTCCACGATTACGTAACGACCGCCGGGTTTCAGCACCCTTTTTACCTCGGCAAAGTGGGCTTGAGCCAGGGGGTTTTTGTAGGTAAGGTTGCGGAAAGCGAAAGAAATCCCCACGCAGTCGAAGTAGGCATCGGAGAAGGGGAGTGCGGTAGCGTTACCTTGAATGAAGTGGACAAACTTGGCGACGCCGGCTTTGGCAGCTTTCTGCTGTGCTTTTTCCAGCATCGGCCGACTGTAATCAAGCCCGATGATTTCAGTATCTTTTCCCGCCAGGCATGCAATGTTAACAGCAAGGTCGCCGGTACCGCAGCCGAGGTCGAGGACGGTTTCAGGATTGTTCTCGAGGCAGGTTTCGGCGGATAAGCTTCGCCAGCGTTTATCCAGTCCCAGGGTAATAATGCGGTTGACGAAGTCGTAGCGGGGTGGGACGGCGGTAAACATGCCGTGCAAAGGCTGGGAGGTTGGGGGTCTGGGGGGATTTTCCATAAAGTTATCCTGTTACATGAGCGATAATATATCCTATACCCATCAATAGCTGCGTCAGCATAATGTTCATTACATTGGCGGCCATCCCGGATATCAGTCTGGGGGGATTGGTATGGTGAAAAGCGCCGTCGATGGCTTTGAAGGCAAGCGGTAGGGTCAGCAACGCCAGCAGCGTCCAGACGGGCATCACTTTAGCCGCCACCCAGGCGATTATCCAGAGATAGACTGCAGCATTTACCACTGTATAAAAGACGGCGGCCTTATCTTTACCGATAGTTATGGGCACGGTCTTGCGGTCGGCGATTTTATCGGCCTCTACATCGGGGAATTCATTAAGCAGGAGGAGATTGTGTACCAGGAGAGCGGGTGGAATACAGGCAACTGCAGCCTGCGAGGTATAAGCTCCGGCCTGGATGAAGTACATGCCGAGTATCGGCAGGGCGCCAAGGCCGGCACCGGCCGCCCACTCCGGCCAGGGTCGTTTGAGGATAACCGGACTGTAAAGCAGAATAAAGAAAGCCGCCACAAGCAATAGGGGCAGCAGCAGCCAGCCGCTTATAATGATGAAGTAGATGCCAATCGGCACGGCCAGGATAAAAGCGACTGTACCAAGCCAGAGGACCTGGCGCGGCGTAAGAAGATTATCGGGGAGAATGCCGCTGCCGCCGCTGAAAGGAGTGCGCTTGGTAGCAAGGTCGATGCCGCTACGGAAATCGAAGTAGTCATTGAGGATGTTAACGCTGGCGTGGGTAAGCACCAGACCCACTCCGCCCAATAAAGCGTGCCAGATATTGATATTACCTTCATACCATGCTACAGAAGTACCCAGGAAAGCCAGGATGAAAGAAAGAATGAGAAACTGGGGCCGGGTCTCTAAAAACCAGGTTTTGAATTTATCCAAAAAATATCTCCCTGGTAATTATAGCATCTCCCGTAGCACAAGGACACGTGAAAGAGTTATAAGCAAGCCAGAGAAGTGGCTGCTTATCGGAAAATAATAGCCAGTAATCGTGATTATCAGATTTTATATAAAGCGGCGTTATTTGCTCTTGAAGAAGGGAGACTGCTCAACGTGCTTGTTTTTAAGGGCCAGGAAGGCCTCATCGATAGCGATAACTTCCTGCTTTAATTTATCTGCAAGGCTGTCAAGATTCTCTAAGACCTCGGAGATTCTGTCGTCGAGGACATCTTCCCTTCTGGTCGCCTCCTCTTTAACTTTGGTAACGGCAACCTCGGCGGCTTTTCTGGCGGCATCGGCGGCCTTTTCACCGCTCTCTTTAGCCTGTTCGGCAGCCGCCCGTGAATCCTTGGCGGCGGACTGGGCTAGTTTTACCGATTCCTCTACCTTATGAATGTAATTCTCAAGTTCATCGAGAATCATGGGAAGAGGTTTGGTCATGATTTTGGGTTGAGCCTCTTCGGCTCCCGACGAAGCATCGGTCGGTTTCTTGGGGTTCCTACTCATCGATGTCAACTCCTTATAAAAGAATACCTTCAGGCATTCTTCATTACCTATTTATAAAAACCAATCCCGTATAATCATATAACGTGTTGCTATAGACCTAAATTAAAGCCAGATATACCGACACTAAGGGCTACCGCGCCGAAGATAGCCGCTAAAGTAGCAACAATAAGTAACAGGATAAATTCCCAGGACCCGAGCACTTTCCTTACCAGGGCTTTGGGGAGGGCCTCGGTGGCTTTGATTCCGGCTTCCTCGGCAGCCCTTTCGGCAGATTCAGCGGCAGCTATGGCTTGCCTGGATACCTCTTCTGCCCTGGCTGCCGATGTTTGAGTGGACTTCTGGGCATCCAGGGCGGCTGACCTGGCAGCTTGAGATACTTCTTCGGCCTTTTTGGCAGCTTCTTGAGCGGACACTTTAGCAGCCTCTGCCTGTTTAGCCGCTTCTACGCTCATGGATTTAGCGGCTTCTTGAGCTTTGAGTGCCGCTCCTTGTGAGGCCTTTTCAGCTGACAGAGAGGCTTTTCTGGCGGCCTCGGCAGCGGCTTCAGCGGCTTTGGATAAAGCTTCGGCCTGCATTACCATCTGGTGTAACGCCTGGGAGGCGGCTTCAAGAGCTTCATCGCCGGCAACATCGGCCTGCACGGCTTTTTTACGCGTTTTATCGACGACCTGGAGGCCTCTGGCGGCGGCATCTTTGGCTTCTCTGCCGGCTTCTTCAACTCTTTCCGCCAGGCGACCGGTAACCAGGGCAGCTGCGTCGAGTGCTTCATCACCGGCGACATCCGCGGCCTGGGCTTTTATCTGGGCGGTATCGGCAGCCTGAAAAGCAGCGGCAGCGGCACGTTTGGCCACCCGACCTGTCTGCTCGGCTTTAACGGCCGTTTCAGCCGAAAGCTTTTGAGTGAGTTCGGCGCGGGCGGTTTTAGCGTTTTGGGCACCCTGATCGGCTTGTGTACCCGCCGCATCGGCCGCTTCGATAGCTTCCTGAACAGCTTGAGTTGCCAGAACAGCCTTTTCCTGCGAACGGGCGGCGGTCTCCTCAGCGACCCTCTCGGCAGCAGCCGCGGCTGCTTTAGCAGCCTGCTCCAACTCTTCCATCTTGCGGACGGCATCCGCGATGGTCTCTTCGGCGGTTTGCGTTGCTGCTTCAGCAGCGAGCCTGGCAGCTTCGCTTGCTTCTACGGCTTTCCTGGCAGCTTCTTCCGCTTTCTTGGTAGCATCAGAGGCCGCTTTCTGTGCCGATTTGGCGGCCGTTTCAGCCGCAGCCCGTGCGGCATTGGCGGCTTCTTGAGCTTTAAGCGCTGCTTCTTCGGCGGCTTTCCGGAACGCTTCGATAGCAGCCTTGGCGCTTAAATCAGCCTCTTCAGCCTTTTTAGCAGCTAATTCTGAAGCGGCTCTGGCAGCTTTAGCCGTGTCTTCAGCCTTCCGGGCGGCTTCAGCCGCTGCCCTGGTGGCTGTTTCAGCAGCCATCTGGCCGGCTTTCTTGGCTTCTTCAGCCCGCTTTTCGGCTTCCCCGGAAGCTTGGGTGGCGGCACCGGCGGCTTCTTTGGCGGCTCGCGCAGCCTCTTCAGCTTT
>Ga0307422_1002026_pt1 | contig 10275 bp, 10 predicted proteins | sample SalMarWE160290MG_FD_202153 | JGI IMG/M metagenome (GOLD analysis project Ga0307422, IMG submission 202153) | Salt marsh sediment microbial communities from the Plum Island Ecosystem LTER, Massachusetts, United States - WE1602-90 | ecosystem: Environmental > Aquatic > Marine > Intertidal zone >...
GTGAGCGCCACAGATAAGTCCTGATTTTTAACATCTATTAAAGCCTGCAATTTGTTAAGACTCTTTTGTAAAAATTTATTGGTTTCTTCCCGAACTTTCATGTCTTTTCCATCCAGACTTCTATCTCTTTCCACCAATTTCTTTTTTGCCTTCACCGCCTTCTGAGAAGCTATTTTAGCTAAAGTTTGCAAAACATTTTTAGAAGGAACAAAGAATTTTTCAAAAGGAAAATTTCTTAAAGATCGCATATTGGTTATTTCAGAATTCTTGAAAAGAGAAATAATATCACTAGATTCTCTCTCTGTAAAATTTTCTATCAAAATATCGTGTATTTTCATAAAAACCGATGGCGTAAATCCATATCCGGCAAGAGAACGTTCAAAATCTACGAGGCTTAAATTTCGAACGGGAAACCCCGCAAAAAAGCATTCTTTTGTTATCAATTTCGTAAAAGGTTTTATTTTCTGCTCAGGTATCCCCTCCAAAAGGACATTGACAAGTTTTGTGCCAACCTTCTGAGCCTCACGAAAACTTCCGATTAATTCATTCGGATATAATTTGATCAATAAGGATAAAAGTATTACAAAAAAATGTTCACCTTTATCTAAAGCATTGAGAAATAAATCGCACAAAAATTTCTTGTCCTTTTTATACAGCTTATCTTCCTTTATTCTGACAAATATGTCCCTGAGATAGGCAAGTTCTCCTTTTTCGATTTCAACAAATATTTTCACTCTGTGAGCGGCGACAAAATCCGAAAAGGTTGTTTTAATAGATCGGGGTTTGAAATACTGCGTTAAAAGTTTTTTATAGTATCTAAAGAGACTTTTCTCTCCAACGCTTTCTTCAAGAGTATCAAGAAGCTTGCTTTCGTACGTACTGGCAATTTCTAAATACGCCGGACTGAACTTTTCTTTCATTTTTTCTTTTTCTTAAAATCACCGTTCTCAAAAACGGTTCGCCCGTCAACTATACAGTACTTAACTACTCCCTCCAATTTCCATCCCAGAAAAGGAGAGTTTTTCGATTTTGAAGCAAAAACGTCGGCGGCAACCTTCCAATTACTCTTTAGATCTACAATCGTAAAATCCGCTATTGCTCCTTCTTTTATCTCTCCAAACGGAAGATTAAATATCCTTGCGGGCGAAGATGTCAAAACCTTAATTAATACGTTGAGAGAAATTTTACCCTTCTTGACCAATTCCGTGTACAATACCGCGAAAGAAGTTTCCAGCCCCGTAACACCAAAAGCCGCCTCTGAAAACTCGATATCTTTTTTGTAATCCGGATGCGGAGCATGATCGGTTGCTACGATTTCTATTAAACCATCTTTTATCGCTCTTTGCAAAACTTCAACATCATACATGGTTCTTAAAGGAGGTTTCATCTTCTTGTTTGAATCAAAATCCTTAATCAATTCGTCGCTCAAAAGTAAATGGTGAGGTGTAACCTCTGAAGTTACTCTATCGTTTTTCCATTGTTTAATCAATTTAACCGAATCCGCAGCGGAAACATGCGCAAGGTGAACCCTTCCCCGGGTAAACTTAGACAACAAAATATCTCTTGCCACAACTGTAGATTCAGATACATCGGGTATGCCTTTGAATCCTAATCCTGCAGAAACAGAACCTTCATGCATCTGACCTTTATTGGAAAGAGAAATATCCTCAGGATGGTCAATTATAGGGACATCAAATAACTTAGAATATTCCAAAGCATTACGCATTATTCCTGAATTTCTCACACAATCTCCGTCATCACTGAAAGCAACACAACCTGCCTGATAAAGATGCGACATCTCCGAAAGTTCCTTACCCTCTCTTTCTTTTGTAATGGTCCCTATGGGGAAAACCCTGCAAAGCCCTACTTCCTCGCTCTTTTCCTTTATAAAACGGGCGACGCCTTCATTATCAATCGGAGGATTCGTATTAGGCATAACACAAACAGATGTATAACCTCCTTTAACCGCAGCTTTAGAACCTGATTCTATAGTCTCCGCATCTTCCGCGCCAGGCTCACGAAAATGAGAGTGTACATCAACTAAACCAGGAAAGAGATATAATCCTTCCCCGTCAATTTCCTTTCTGGCTGAAGATCCTGTCCCCTTCACAACTTTCCCTTTATCAACCAACAGAGTTCCAACCTCGTCGATACCGCTTAAAGGATCAAAAAGGTGTATATTTTTAATTTTTATGTCCATTTAATTTCCTCTGGGATAACAGATAAAGAACACTCATTCTCACGGCGACTCCCGTAGCCACCTGACTTAACACGAGAGAATATTCGGAATCCGCAATCCTCGACTCGATTTCGATTCCTCTGTTAATCGGTCCTGGATGCATTATAACAACTTCTTTAGCTGCAAATTTTTTTAGCTTTTCATATGTAAGAGAGTAATCCTTTATATATTCACGGAGAGAAGGGAACAAACTTTCCCCCTGTCTTTCTTTTTGAATCCTTAAGATATAGAGAACTTCTCTCCCGGGTAGGGTTTTTTCCAGGCTAAACTCAAACTCGACTCCAAAAGATTCCATCCAAAGAGGCAAAAGAGTGGGCGGAGCACAGACAGTAATACGGGCTCCCATTTTATTAAGCCCTAAAACCAGAGAACGGGCAACCCTGGAATGCTTAATGTCCCCAATAATAGCTATATTCAAATCTTTAAACACGGAAAATCTTTTCTTTAAAGTCATAATATCTATCAATGCCTGAGTTGGATGCTCGTGACATCCATCTCCGGCATTTATTATAGAAGCTGTTAATTTCTTAGACAGAAAATGAGGGCTGCCAGGCGCGGAATGCCTTATGACTATTACATCTACTTCCATCGCCTGAATATTTTTCGCGGTATCCAACAATGTTTCCCCTTTTAAAACCGAAGAGGATGCAGCTGAAAAGTTGATGGAATCAGCTGAGAGTCGTTTCTCGGCAAGAGCAAAAGAGTTTAATGTTCTCGTACTTGGTTCGAAGAAAAGGTTGGCCACTGTAATACCCCTAAGTGTAGGAGCTTTTTTAATCGGTCGTTTCAGGATTTCTTCCATATATTCGGCTGTTGTTATGATTTCTTCTATTTCTTCGTTCGACAGCCCCTGAATTCCAAGTAAATCTTTCCTATCCATTTTTATTTGAAACCTCAATCACTCTGACCAAATCCTCTTTATCCGTTTCCTGAAAAAGAACCTGAATTTCTTCCCCTTCCTTTAAATCCACCGGAATACCGGTATAATCAGGGATTATTGGAAGCTCTCTTCCCTCTCTTTTAACCATAACGGCAAGCTTTACCCTCAAAGGTCTTCCATAATCTATTATCTCGTCAAGAGCAGCTCTGATTGTTCTACCGGTATAAATGACATCGTCTACCAACAGAACTTCTTTCCCTTCTATCGAGCAGGGGAAATACGTGGAACCTATAATAGGTTTGGGTCCATATAACGTCAGATCATCTCTATATAATGTTATATCCAGAACTCCTACATTAATTTTCCACGAAGTGGACTTCTTTAAAATACGCGCCAATCTCTTGGCGAGAATATCCCCTCTTTTTCTAATACCTATTATACACAGAAAATCGATATCAGGATCATCTTTTGCAATATCTGTTGCCAGTCTGACAACAGTTTTCCGCATCTCTTCTTTGTTTAATAAGACTCTTTTTTCTTTGAATTTAATATCCATACGAGGGATATTCCATAGATACGAGGCAGGAAACACATGCCATTTTCCCTTTCATATAGCCTCCTTCTCTATTAATTTATTAAAAATAAATGAATAGTCAAGGTTTCTTTTGAATTTGTGTTTTTTTAAACTTGACTTTTGCGAGTATAGAAATATAATTAAAACAGGTTAAAAAAATGGACAAAGAATTAAAAAAATTTTTTCGCGATCTGGTAGAAGCCCCAAGCCCTTCCGGTTTTGAAGAACCTGCCCAAGAGGTGTATAGGCAATTCGTAAAAAAACATTCCGATGAAGTAAAAACGGATGTCCATGGTAATGTCATTGCCTTTCGTAAAGGAAACGGAAAGTTAAAAATGATGATTTCCGGACACGCTGACGAAGTGGGATTTATGGTCAATTTTATCGACAATGATGGATTCATATACTTTCGACCTATAGGCGGCATTGATCCCTCTCTTTTACCGGGACTTAAGGTAGATATATATACAAAAAACGGTAAAATAAGAGGAGTTATCGGCAAAAAAGCCATTCACATGATGGAAAAAGAAGAAAAAGAAAAGACTCCACATATAAAGGATCTATGGGTTGATATCGGAGCAAGGGACAAAGAGCAGGCAAAAAGCATAGTTTCAATAGGGGATCCAATGACTTTCCAATTAGGAATGGAAGAGCTGCAAAACGATCTCGTACTTACCAAAGCCACTGACAACAAAACTGGTGTTTTCGCCGCGGGAGCTCTCCTTAAATATTTAGAGAAAGAAAAAATCGCGGTAAATTTGTTCTGTGTTTCCTCCGTTCAGGAAGAAATTGGGCTTAGAGGTGCCATTACCAGCTCTTTCGGGATTGCTCCGGAATTGGGATTGGCTTTTGATGTAACAATCACAACCGATCACCCCACTACAGAAAAAAAGAAGTATGGCGATATTTCTCTTAACAGGGGTCCGGTAATCGCGAAAGGAGCCAATATCAATCCCGTTATTTTTAATATGTTGATTGAAACTGCGGAAAAAAATAAAATTGACTATCAAATCGAAGCGGCTCCAAGAGCAACCGGAACAGACGCAAATGCTATACAACTCTCAAGGAGCGGCGTAGCTACAGCCTTAATCAGCTTTCCCAATCGCTATATGCATACCCCTATCGAAATTATTTCCCTAAAAGATGTAGAAAACGCCGTGAAGCTTACCGGAGAATTTATCAAAACTCTGAACGATAAAATAGACTTCACTCCGGGAATGTAATTCTCTCACCTTCGTATAATCACAAAGGCTATATAAAATATGTATAAAAGAAGGAGGATCCCTCCTTCTTTTTTAGATATTGTCCTTCTGGTGTAGGCAAACACAAGAAAAATGACAGAAACTCCAAGCACGAACCATAAATCTTTAAATGCCACAGGAGGAAAATATAGAGGACGGATTGCTGCAGACAAACCAAGAACAAACAGGATGTTGAAGATATTGCTACCCACCACGTTACCTATAGCTATATCAGATTCTCCCTTCTTCATCGCGGCAAGAGATGTTGCCACTTCGGGCAGCGAGGTTCCAAGAGCTATTACGGTAACACCGATGAGAATTTCAGAAACGCCAAGCCTCTTTGCTATAATTACCGCGTTATCAACAATAAGATTAGCCCCGAAAAGAACTCCTGCTGTACCGAATATTAACAGAACGCTCGCTTTAAATATTTCCCTTCCAGAATAATTAATCTTCGGAAGATCAGGATTCAAAAGAAACGATTCCCTATCCTTCTTAGCCATAGAATAAAGATAATAGATATAAACAAAAAGAAAAATAAGAAGTATTGTTCCGTCGAACCGGGAAAGATACGCCTCCTCTTTCCCAAACCAATCGTCACAAAGCATTAACAAGATTATTATAACAACTGCCAGACAAAAAGGCGTTTCCATTTTCAACGTCGATTCTCTGGCTTCAATGGTCCATATAAGTGCGCTAAGCCCGAGAATAAGACCCATATTCGCAATGTTGCTGCCGAGAACATTTCCGAAAGAAATCGAAGAATAGGATGAAATAGCAGCTTTAACCGATACAGCCGCCTCCGGCGCACTGGTTCCCAACGCCGCAACAGAAAGACCTATAAATAATGACGAAAGACCGAAAATCGCCGCCAGCTCTACAGCTCCGTCGATCATATAATCCGCACCCTTTACCAGCAGAACAAACCCTATAAACAAAAGAAAATAATTCATTTAAGCGAGAATACAAATTTATTCGGTTTTTGTCAATGGGACAAAAAACTCTTTATCAGCACTTGACTTATAGCAAATCTTTATTATACTTTTGTTGATATTATTAAAATAAAGTAAACAGGGAGGGAGGAATAAAAAAACAAAACCTTGAGAGGAGGTGTTTTTTTTGCCAGGAGTAACAATTAAAGACGGAGAATCTTTCGAAAAAGCTTTTAAGCGATTCAAAAGATTATGCGAAAAAGAAAAAATAAGAAGCGAAATAAAAAAGCATCAGCACTATGAAAAACCAAGCGAAAAAAGACAGAGAAAACGTAAAGATTTTAGTAAAGGAAGGAAAAATAATTAGATACAAAGTTCTTCTCGCTATCCCCTGAACCGAGTTTCTTTTACAAAAAACTATTTTCAAATAAATTATAATGAATTTATTTGATTTATGTTCTCTGATAGTTATCATTGGTTTCTGTTTGTGGGGAATGATAAAGGGCTTCATCATCGAAATTTCTGAAATCGGGGGATTAATACTTTCTTTTATCCTGGCGCTTTATTTCCCTTTGGGCTTAGATATTGGAGGAATTAAATATGTCGTAAGCTTTGTTGCTTACTTTTTTGCAATTAGTATTTTCTTTTCTATTCTTTCAAAAATTATCCACAAAACCCCTCTTGCTTTCATCGATAGAATACTCGGAGCCGCCTTAGGCGCTCTCAAAGGACTAATTGCGATAATCATACTCTTCATCATCATAAGCCTTGTCCCTTTAAATGGGGCTAAAAGTAATTTGAAGGAAAGCTTTTTCTATAAAGCAGCCCTTATCGTAAGAATTCCTCTAAAAAGCTTTTTAAAAAGAAAAACAAACGACTGGAACAACTATAAAGAAAAAATACACCCTCTAAAAATACATACAAAAAGAGAAGAACATCTCACGGGCAAAAAAAACGTCGCTCAATGGAACAGCTTTCAAGCAAAATAGGATTAAATACACTATTGAAAAAAATTTCCGGGTATGCCGACTCAGAACCCGGGAAAAAAAGGGTTCTTGACCTAACCCCATTAACCTCAAAGAACAAAAGACAACTCTCCTTCAAACGCCAAAGAGAAATAAAACAAATATTACATCTGCTTCCTTTCCTCACGATATTGAAAAAGGAAAAAGAAATCGAAAAAGGACAGATACTATCGGGCGAACAAATACTCTATTATAGAAAATTGTTAGATCTATCAAATGATGTTAAAAATATACTGACAGAAAACAAAACGTTGAAAGAAATAGCAAACAACTTGGATCCTCTTCTTTCTTTAAGAAATGAAATAATTGAATTTATAGACGAAAACGGCGCCATTATTCCATCCTCGACTCCGGCATTAAAATCTCTCCACAGAGAAAAAACCTCTGTCGAAAATCAAATAGAAAAAAAGCTCTCCTTTTTTTTAAAAGAAAAAGAATACTTACTTCAGGATAAAATTGTCACCACTCGATTGGGGAGAACCGTACTTCCTGTTAAATACGACAGGAAAGATGAAATAGAAGGAATAATTGTAGACTTTTCCAGAACCCAAAACACGGCTTTTATAGAACCGGGAGAAATAACAACTCTCAATAACAGAATTGCCGAGTTAGAAAACGATATAAACACAGAAAAGATAAGAATCCTTAAACTTCTTACAGGGAAAATTACCGAAAAGTTTTTCCATATCAAAAAAAACACCGACATACTCACAGAGATAGATTCTCTTAAAGCCAGAACGTTATATGCCGAAGACTTTAAATGTGTTATTCCGAATTTTTCAGAAACAAGTACCTTAAGAATAAGAGAATGTTATCATCCCCTCTTGCTGGAAGGAAAAGAAAATGTCGAACCCCTCGATTTAGAGATAGGAAAAAACGAAAGAATTCTACTTATAAGCGGACCGAATGCGGGAGGAAAAACAGTCCTTCTGAAGAATCTGGGACTTAATGTCTTATCTTCATTGGCCAGCATCCCTATTCCGGCAAAAGAAGGCAGCGAAATTGGTTTTTTTACAAATATTTCGGGAATAATAGAAGATGAACAATCTATAGAAAAAAACCTTTCCTCCTTTTCTTCATATATAGTACGACTTAAACAAATCCTGAACAACGCCAACGAAAACAGTCTGATACTCCTTGACGAACTGGGAGGAAATACCGACCCCAGCGAGGGCAGCGCCTTATCAATCGCGATCCTTAACGCTTTAAAGGAAAAAGGAAGTCTCGTTATCGCCACAACTCACCTAAGCCCTCTCAAATTTTATGTCGAAGAACAGAACGGAATGATCAACGGCTCCATGGAATACGAAAATGGACCAACATATCACCTCCAAATAGGAATCCCGGGGGGTTCGAGAGCCATAGCAATTGCCGAAAAATATGGATTGCCAGAGGAAATAATCGGCGAGGCAAAAAATTTCATAGACTCAGAAATCCTGAACGCAGAAAAACTGATAGAAGAGCTTTCCGCAAGAAACAGAAACTTACGCGAAAAGGAAAAAGGAATCACACAAACAAAAGAACGCCTCTCAGCCCTTAAAAAAGAATATGAAAAATTAATGGAAAATGCCAATAAAGAAAAAACAAAAATAATAAAGGAAGCAGAAGAAAAGGCAAACCTTATTGTAGCGGAATCACGCTCGAAAGTAGAAAGAACAATAAAAAACATAAAAGAAACAAAAGCCTCCAAAGAATCAATCAAAAAATACAAAAAAACCTTCTCGGATATACCGCAAAAAGAAAAGAAAATAAAAAAAGAAACCATTACGCCCTCCGACAAACACCTCGAAATCAAATATGACATAGACATGGAAATCCCTTTCGAACTTTCCGTAAGAGGAATGACAAAGGAAAAAGCATGGGAAACAGCGGATAAATTCCTTGACAAAGCGATAATCGCCGGATATAATTCGGTGAGAATAGTCCACGGAACAGGAAGCTTTATATTAAGAAACATGCTTCACAGAAAATTAAAAAAGGATAAAAGAGTAAAAAGAATAGACACTCCACCCCATTACGAAGGAGGAGAAGGCGTAACAGTAGCCTTTTTAAAATAGAATGTTTTATTTTCTTTTAATTTTTTCAAAATCCGCGACAACCGCAATGCTTTTAACAACAATTTTCCCGGGCGGAGGACAATTCTATACGGAAAGATACGCCAAAGGCATAATAATCGGAGGAACCCAATCCTATCTTATATACAAAGGAATCCAAACACAACTAAGACTGAATGAAATCGAAAAAAATTTAAGCGGCGCTACACCCGAAATGATAGAAAATAAAGAAACCCTTCTCCACCAGAGAAGAATAATCACCTGGTGGATGGCGTTAGTCTGGACAATCGGAATCCTGGACGCTTACGTAGACGCCCAGCTTTACAACTTCGAGAGCAATCTTTCTTTAGACCGAAACGGAGCCCTCAAAACAGAACTTTCTTTTAAAATAAGATATTAATGTTTCACGTGAAACATTTTCTTGAAAAAACCCTGAAAGAACTGAATATCGAAACAGACGATAAAAAAACAGAAAAGTGTTTGCTTTACCTCGAAGAACTTCTGAAGTGGAACAAAAAAATAAATTTGATCTCGAGAAAACTAAAAAGGGAAGAAGTCTTCAAAAAACTGTTCTTGCCCTCTCTTCTCCCCTACAAAATAATCAATAAGGGAGAAAAAATCCTTGATTTCGGAGCAGGCGGCGGAATCTCCAGCGTTCCCTTAAAAATCTTCAAGCCGAACATGTACCTTCATCTTTTAGAGTCAAAACAAAAAAACGCCGTATTTCTTGAACACATCAGCTTTTTGTTAAACTTGGATCTTAAAATAATAAACAAATTTGTGCAAACAAAAGAAGAAATGGAAGAAAGATACGACTGGATCTTTGCGCGAGCAGTAAACCCCGAACAAATACCGTCAGGATTAGCCGATAAAATACTGTACCACGGAGAATACACCGGAAACAAATTTATCTGCGAAAAAAAGGTAATTTTCAGGGAACATTCTGTTTCTGTTTTAACAACCTTATAAATCTATAGCTACCGTTTCTGTTTTTTGTACTCTATTTCAGCCAGGGCAATTGCTCCGAGCACACCAGAGTCGTCGCCAAGTTTAGGCAGAACAATATAGTCCTCTATGTTGTCCGTAATTTCAGGAGCCTGAATATAATTGTTGAGCAAAACTTTTACTCTTTCGTGTATTAGCGGCAGCATCTGTTTTTGCTTCATAACTCCACCGCCAAGAATAATTTTCTGAGGCGACAGGGTACATATATAATTTATTGTCGCCAGAGAAATATATTTCGCCTCCAGATCCCAGGCAGGGTGATCTTTGCCTAATTTTTCCCCCGCTTTGCCCCAACGATCGGCTACCGCTGAACCTGAAGCCAATC
>Ga0307422_1002027_pt1 | contig 10274 bp, 9 predicted proteins | sample SalMarWE160290MG_FD_202153 | JGI IMG/M metagenome (GOLD analysis project Ga0307422, IMG submission 202153) | Salt marsh sediment microbial communities from the Plum Island Ecosystem LTER, Massachusetts, United States - WE1602-90 | ecosystem: Environmental > Aquatic > Marine > Intertidal zone >...
TTGCAATACACTGAATAAGCTTTATATCGATGATACTAAACCGTTTGACCCTCTCATTTACATTGCTTAAAATCGCCATTCCTACCTCCTTATTGAATGTATTCGGTTTGTTTTATACCTTTTCCTCATAAAAAACATAATAGATACAAATTATAAGTCAAGGGTTGGGGGTATTGGGTTAATTGCGTCTGTGGCGTCTGTGGCGTTTATATGGTTTATTGAGTTCATAGGGTTTGTAGGGTTCGTTGGGTGATATGTGATAAGTGGTATGGGATATGTGGTATGTGATAAGGGTTCAGAGTGCTGAGTTCAAGGTTACAAGTTTGAGCGAAGCGACTACTATGCGCAGTTTACTTCGCTCTCCCGAATTCCGTCTAAAGCTAAAGGAGTAACCTAACTTTTTAACTAAATAGATATATGCAAATTGACAGTCCCCTTGATAAAGGGGACTTACAATGATTATCTATACTTTTATTCTACTTTTGCTACGTTTTCGGCCTTTGGGCCTTTTTCTCCCTCTACAACATCAAACTCTACTTCATCACCCTCATTTAGAGCTCCTGTCCCTTCCTTAATAGCAGATGAGTGCACAAAAATGTCCTTACCCTCTTCCATGGCGATAAAGCCATAACCTTTTCTTTCACTAAACCATTTTACTGTACCACGAGCCATATTACTAGTACCTCCTGTTTTAAGTTTCAGATAATTTATGCATTTAAATCAATCTGTCAAGGGTAAAAATATTAATATTCAAGGCCTTGACTTTTCCTACATTCGGATTAATATAGATTGTGTTAAACGGATAAAACATCACGAGAATGAATCAAAAAGTTTAACGAGTTAATTGTTAGGTTAGGCGTACGACAACACGATAAGGCAACCCATTCGAAATACCGGATAGAAAGAATATATATGCCTAAAAGTTTAAATAGTGCTATGTTCCTGCTGTGATCGGTTGACAACCGCATCCAGTAGCGGAACGATGTAAGGAGGTTAGTTTAATGTCAAAGAAAATTTATGTGGGGAACTTATCTTTCAGTACGTCAGATGAAGATCTCCGTAAACTCTTTGAGCAACATGGAACCGTCAGCTCTGCAAATGTAATTACCGATCGTGAAACCGGTAGGTCCCGCGGTTTTGGCTTTGTTGAAATGGAAGATGACGAAGCCAGTGCAGCCATTTCAGCTCTTAATGGTACAGAGCTTGATGGGCGCAGCTTACGCATTGATGAAGCAAGGGCGCGTTCCCCTCGTGGTGGTTCTCGCGGTGCTTATAACAATCGTAGGTATTAAGACCAATTAAATAACGAGACACGTAAAAACTACATTGCTTATAAAAGCCCGGAAGAAATAATTCTACCGGGCTTTTTAATTAAAAACATCTCACAATCTAAGATTACACAATCAATATATAATCAATTTGGGGGACGAAGGACCCCCTCACATTTTTCAAAATGATCCTCCGCCCCACTCTCTTTTATATGGTTCTTTTTAACATTACAATCAGAGGGTCCCAGGGTGGTAGGTGCATTGGTTCTTGCTCTAAGATATCCCCTACCTCCCGTGGCAGATATCTCTTGTTTATTATCGCCACATATAGGTATTCATTAAACCAGTCATCGTACATAGTCCAGTGACCCTCATGTCCCCTTTCTTTCCCATGGCTGTCCTCAACCAGCCACTTTACAGGCTTCCCACCCTGAATGTCCACACCAGTAAAAACCATAGCATGGTTACCAGTGCTCTCCCTGTAGGAGATTCTCTCTTTTTTGCTCATTTCTATATCAACCCCATATACTGAGCTGTAGTCAATGATACCGGGTAGGAGAATCCCTCTTTCAGAGTCGCCATCCTTTATAATATCACATGCAAACCATACCGGCTCATCATCAAGGAGTGATTTAAGGGTCAATGCTTTTATCTTTTCTATGTCAAGGTTGGCATAGGTTGGGTCAGCCTGTTCATAAATATTCCGGGATTGATCAAATTGTAACAATCTGTCATACTCTTTACCGGGGTAGTTCATTAAACACACATAATCCTTAAGGTCTACATTTACAACTTTTTCATAGAATTCCTTCGGGGTATAGCGCTCTGGCAGAGAAATAGTTCCTTCTTTATCTTCATATCTCCATATGAAACACGATGGGGGTTCTCCAAGATTCAATACAAGCATCTTATAAACGACCTTTAGCATCTCTATTTTTTTCTTTTCCAGTGTTTCCTCTGTTGCTCCATTCTCTGCCATCTTACGAAGAATGGTTGCATCCTCCCGGAGCTGTCCAGATATAATCTTATTCATAACCCAGGAATGTGTGCTACTGTTGGTTTCTGGCATTGCATTCTTTGGAATAATACCGTATTTTTCGATTAGATCCACGACATATGACCAGAGCCCTCCATCTCCAATGGGGCGTTTGAGAAGCATTTCCAGTTCCCTATCCAGCAGGTCTCTCCCTGCGTTTCCTATAATCGATTCAAGGAAAAAGTTAGCTTTCTCCATTTTATCCCAGAAGAAAAGATAATTCTCAGAAAATTCAAAGTCATTCAGTTTGTATTTCTTAATAACCCTTGCACGCAACATATTAAGACCTGCAAAAAGCCAACATCTTCCACTTTTTTCCTGATCCGTAATACCTCTGGTATCTATCTTATGGTTAAATAGGTCGTTATGTTGCATAAGGAGTTCTCGACTTAGAGCAAGCTCTGAAAGTTCATTATTGGTAAGCGCATTCATAATTGCACGTTCGGAAGAAGTTAGATAGGCGGATTTTCTAATCTCTCCTATTACTTCATCTGTTAGACCTTTATCGCTCTGGGGCAGGGCAGAAAGGATAGGAGAGATAGTAAATAACAAAAACATTAGAACTAAATTTTTGGAAAATGCCATAAAACCTCCTTTTATTTATTACTTTAAACGAACTCTTCTTAAATCTGTAGTAGTTTTTTCCTCTCGGATAAAACTTTAAATTTTGATAATATTTTTAATTACTAAAGCTTTGCCCACGAAATTTTACTTCGCCCCATAACTACTGTGTTCCTTAAACCAGTTGTATGTACGTTTAAGGCCATCTTCCAGGGAAACTTCAGGTTTCCACCCGAGTTCATGGAAAGCTTTCTGTGAATTGAGCCATACCTTCAGGGTCTCACCTTCTCTGGCTTTTTTTAATTCGGGTTCTATATTATTCCCTGAAATATTTCGTAAAAGACCAAAAATATCATTCACTGATGTAGCTTTCCCTGCACCAATATTGTATATTTCACCGGTTCCCCTCTCCAACGCTCGAATATTGGCCTCTACCACATCTGCAACATAGACATAATCCCTTATCATCCTACCGTATCCATATAGAACTGGTTTCTGACCCAGGATTAATTGCCTGCTAAAGATAGCAATCACTCCTGCTTCACCAAATGGGTCTTGACGTGGGCCGTAAACATTACCATATCGTAGGACAGTGAAGGACAAATCCTTCCACTGTGAATAAACTCGAAGATAATGCTCACAAGACAATTTTGCAACGCCATATGGAGATAATGGGCAGGGGAGGCGGTCCTCCTTTGCATTCCTTGCTTCTCCATAGATAGCTCCTCCTGTAGATGAAAATATTAGCTTCTTGACTTTAGCATTTGACGCAGCATTCAATAAATTCAATGTTCCCTCGATATTTATATTTTCATCCCATATTGGGTCCTTAAGAGATTTCCGCACATCTATCTGAGCTGCAAGATGAAAAATGTATTCTGGTGAATAACTCTTTATAATGGCTTCAATATCATTATCCCTTAAATCCTTATTTAGAAATTTTGCCTCTTTATTTAGATTCTCTTGCAAGCCAGTAGAAAGGTTATCGATAACCATAACCTCAAAGTCCTGGGATACTAATCTATCGACAAGATGAGAACCTATAAAACCAGCACCACCCGTAACTATCGCCTTATATCGCATTTTTACTTACCTCCGAACGAAGATAAGCATTTATGAAAGGATCCAGATCACCGTCCAGGACTTTTTTCACATCTCCTATCTCCATATCTGTACGGTGGTCTTTTATCTTCTGATACGGATGTAGGACATAGGACCTTATTTGATGTCCCCACCCAATATCCCCCTTCTTATCTTCTATCTCTCTTTTTTCTTCCTGCATTTCCTCTAACTTCTTTTGATATAACTTTGATTTTAATATTCTCCCAGCAATCCTTCTATTTTGCATCTGAGAGCGTTCACTCTGGCAGGATACCACGATGTTCGTTGGTTTATGGATAAGCCGCACAGCTGTATTTGATTTATTTACATGTTGGCCACCAGGACCGGAAGATTTAAAGGTCTCTAAAACTATATCTTCGTCTCTTAGCTCTACTTCTATATTATCATCCAGGAGGGGATAAACAAAGACAGAAGCAAATGAAGTATGCCTTCTTGCACCTGAATCAAAAGGAGAAATACGAACAAGCCTGTGAATACCGCGTTCTGCTTTAAGGTAACCATAGGCATATTTACCTTTAATCTCCAGAGTTACATCCTTTAGCCCTGCTTCATCGCCTCTTTGATAATCAATGACTTTGTACTTATAACCTTTACTCTCTATCCACCTCGTATACATTCGAAATAGCATCTCTGCCCAATCACATGATTCTGTTCCTCCAGCACCCGGGTGAATAGATAAGACTGCATCGCCCTTATCATTCTCCCCTGACAATATAACTTTTAGTTCAAAAGCCCCTACCTTATTCTCCAGTTCACTTAATGCTCCCTCTATGAGCAGATGGTCTTCACCTAATTTCTCAAGGTCGTAAAGATACTCTGTTTCTTCCTTGTATTCCTTCCATTCTTCCAGAAGTTCACTAATTCCTCCAATCTTCTTCATCACTTTTTCAGCCTTTTCTCTATTATTCCAGAATTTTTCTTCTTGACTCTCTTTCTTTAAGTCCTTTAGAATTTTCTCCTTCTCGGGAACGTCAAATATACCTCCCCAGCTTCCCTACCAATTCCCGAAGCTGTTTAAGTGTCATTCTCTTCTCCCACGTATTTTATGACGAACTCTATTTCATCTTCCCTACTCGTGATTTTACCCAACCATTTCTTCTCTATTATCTTATTCATTATTTCTCCTACTAAAGGCCCCTCTTCTACTCCCAATTCTCTAATCTCTTTTCCATTTAAATCACACACTAACTCATCTCTATTATCAAAGAAATTCTCAATGATTATAGAATTATCAGGATATTTCCCAAAAAGATATAAAAGTGTGCAATCTTCAAGATTAAAAAGTTCGTGAACTATTCTTACATCGACCAAACGTTTATTATCTATTTCTCTCACATATCCCATTTGTCTGGTAAAGCTCTTGTCAAAATTCAGTGATTTTGGATTCTTATTTTCAGTTAATGCAAGGATATAGGTGTCAACCGAATTAACTCCAAATTGAACAGAACCTATATCAACCCTTCCCTTAAAATTTTCATCAGGGCAATTTAAGCCAAGAACATTCAGGATCCCATAATACTTAAATAATGATAAAATGCTTGAACCGTCTTCCAGGCATATTTCTAATTCCTTCCATAATCTATCGTGAGTTAATTTAGTAAGGTACTTCATATCATGTTTTAAATATTTTTCAGTATCTTTCTCTAAGTTGAATTCTAATTCCAGCCTAAATCTAATAGCCCTGAAGATTCTCGTCGGATCTTCGCGGAAACTTCTGGGATGTAAAATTCTTATCAGTCTTTTCTCACTATCCCCTAATCCATTGAACGGGTCTATGATATCCCCAAAGTATTTTGGCAGGAGATTACAGGCTACTGCATTAATAGTAAAATCCCTACGCCTTAGATCAATCATTATATCATCTGTTTTTTCTACTGCTGGCAATCCCACCTTACGTTTAGGGTATTTCTCACTTCGTGCAGTAACAAAATCTATCTTCCCTTCTTCCCATTTTACCGTAGCATTAGGAAAATGGTGATGAGAGAGAAGTTTACCGCCTACTTTTTCACGAAATTTCTTTGCAAGTTTTACCGCATCTCCAATACAAACAATATCAATATCCTGAGAGGTTCTTCCAAGAAGGAGATCTCGCACCGGCCCGCCTACAAGATAAGCCGAATAGCCCAGCTTCTTCGCTAATTTGCCAACGCTCTTTAATATCTCTCTTTGTTTCTTCGGAAAATTAACCTGTCTCATCAACGATTTTTCCTGTTATATCACTCGAGGAAATTCCATCGGCTTCTGCTAAAAAATTTACAATAACTCTATGGTCAAAAACAGAATGGATTATCGCATTGACATCATCTATAGACGGTGTCGGTCTGTCGAAAAGATAAGCCCTGGCCTTTGCACCCAAAAGCAGATACTGTCCACCTCTCGGGCTTACGCCCCATTCAACGTACTTCCTTACAAAATCAATATGAGTATCATCCGGTCTTGAATTCCTGAGTAGATTTACAACATAGTTAACCACTTTTTTACTTGCGGGAATAGATCTTACTTCTTTCTGGAGTTTCAGTAACTCTTTTTCATTGGTAACAGACTTGATATCGGGAAACATACACCGAGGTGAGCTGGCCACAACATTAAGCTCATCTTCATACTCAGGATAATCAATATTTATAGATAACATAAAACGATCAAGCTGTGCTTCGGGTAACGGATATGTGCCCTCCTGTTCTATTGGATTCTGTGTCGCTACAACAAAGAAAGGTGACTCAAGAAGATATTCCTCCTTTCCATAACTCACTTTTTTTTCTTGCATTGCTTCAAGTAACGCCGACTGAGTCTTGGGTGGGGCTCTGTTTATTTCATCCGCAAGGACAAAATTCGCGAAAACAGGGCCTCTTAGAAACTTGAAGGACCTTTCTCCAGTATCAGTTTCCTGGATAATTTCAGTTCCCGTTATGTCCGTTGGCATAAGATCAGGAGTAAATTGAATCCGCGAAAATGAAAGCCCTAATGCACGGGCAAGTGTGCTCACAAGTAGAGTTTTAGCAAGCCCTGGTACCCCAATAATTAGAGTATGCCCCTCAGAAAGTATTGAGAGGAGTAACAACTGCAGTATTTCTTCCTGACCTATGATAACTTCATGGATCTTACTGTTTACTTTTTGCCCGAATTCATTCATCTAAAAACCCTTTTTGAAAGTGTGAAGTATAATGTCCACTTCCTCTAAATAAACCCATTTTTTCTTGCCCGGAACAAATACATGCCCATCAAGGAAATACCATATCCCATCCTTTTCAAATACATACGAAATAAAAGGCCCACCCATCACTTTCTCCATATTTTGCCATACACCTTCTATTTTATAGGCCGTTATTTTATCAAATCTAACCTCGCAAATTCTGGTCATTGGAGCATAAACCCTATCTCCTTCGAAGTAGAGAGCGAATAAACTGTCTCGAAATTTAACTGGATCTAAAATAGATTCAATTCTATAGTAAAGCGTAACTAAACGATCCGGATTCTTCCTGATATAGGTCATAAAGTGTTCTTCTTCTTTACTGATGCGGTATCCCAGAGGTATCATGAAAGATGCACCGAGCAATTTCTCCATTTTTTCGCTCTTTTGTCTCTGGAAATCATCCAGATACAAAACCTTCTCGAACCTTTCTCTTTCCTTATCCCGGAATAACTGGTATATAGTCTCCCCGTATTGATTTACTAACTTTTGCGTCTCTTCCCTATCTCTGCCAGCTATAATTGCAACCGATTGGAGGTTTACCCAGAGATCCTCCTCGTAGAAGAGTCCACCGCCTTCCTTTATGAACCTTTTTGATTCTTCGGACAGGAGTTTATCGATATAGGTATCACCCAGTGATCCAACTATAACGATGTTTCTCCAGTATTTGTACTGCGAAAGTTGCGGAGGAGGATATTCACTGACTCGATAGACCTCTTCCCTGCTGGGATAGTATTCTGAATGTTCTAAAACTTTTTTAAGGCTATCAGTCTTTATTTCATCCGGCACGATAAGAATAACATCATCCCTCCTGCCAGCTGACTGCGGTAGAGCACGACCTCCCTTACACCCACTATTTACCAGGATTCCGAAGACGCTTAAGTAAAGAAGTAACTTCTTTATCATAAGGATTTACCTCCTTCCAATGTTCTAGTAGATAAATTGCTTTCGCCGTATCATATCTTATGGTATACGAAAATATCGCACGGTAGATTTCAGGTTGTTTTAGAAGGTCCAACACAAGAAAGTGCATGCTTTCACTATCGCCAACTGTAGAATAAAGATTCAACAATCCGAGATAGGCAGCCGCAGAGCCCTCTTTTGACCCTTCTATAACAGCTTCGAATTCCCTCTCTGAACCTTTGGCTAATTCCATTCTATCATTTTCACTTAAACCCTCTCCTAACATCAACCAATCAAGTAGTACCTGTCCCCTGAAAAGGTGGATAAGAGGGAAATCCGTAACGGTAAGCAATTTATCAATAACAGGTATTAACTTTTCAGGTTGGCCAAGGATTAAATATATACCCCTCAGTTCAACCATCAAAGTTGTCAGGATACTGGATTCTTTTGAAAACAGAAGACCCTTTACATCTGCCATTGCAGCCTTCCTGAGAGTTTCTTTTTCTTCTTCAGTTAAGGTAATACTGTATGCCTCCGGGCTAACAAGTACCTCAGCAGAGACTACATCCCTTCTTAAGCTTCTTCCAAGAGAAAATAATAGTGAGGCATAATTACCTAACAATCTCCAGGCAGTTCTATTCTTATAGATAGAAGGATCATCAACAGAACGATAGGAAAATTTATTCATTAGAAGGTCCCAGGATAAATCACTATCAATCATATTTATCCCTTTCCTCCCAGTTAGGCGAAATACAAAACCTTCCATTATAAGATGATTTTCAAATCCTTTTTTATTCTCCATAGAAGCGGTGGCAGCAAAATAAATATTAATCGAGGGATTAAAGTCTTCAGTAATATACTTACTAACAAAGGAATCGATGGGCATCAAAAGGTCGCGAAGCGTGGGTTTTCTACCAAGTGATGAGACAATGATATTCCTCACAGCCATATCCTTAAGGTAAATTATACTTCTATCCTCACCCCTTGTTGGATAGAGATGATCTATTACCCATTCCTGAAAGTCCTTATTAGTCTTACCCATCCTCCTCTCCTGAAGGTACTTCCCTTCATATTGAGTCCCTTTAAAAGGTGCGGCAAAGTCCATTGGAACGCCTGCCCATATCATCTCCTTTATATACCACTGGGTATTCATAAGGGAAAAACACGCTACCTTTACACCCCTCCTATTTTCAGTATCAAACTTCCGATACCCCTTCACCTGCTGTAGGAACCAGAGAGGGAATGTATCATTATCTCCATTTGTAAAGAGGACTGCGTATGGCCTGGGACTCATAAGTATATTATACGCATAATCATGAGCTATCCAGTTTCCCCTTCTATTCACATGACTTTTGATATTGCTTATTGCTGGAAGTATTCCGATAAGCACGGCAAGGACTATCCCGCTCCATCCATATCTGGGTGCTCTCTCTTTGAGCCATCCGTATATCCAGTATAATCCAATGGATACATAAAACATAAAGAAGAAGAAAGCTGCAGTCCAGAAGTAATCCCTCTCCCTTACCTCCCTCTCCTGATGCGCTGGATTGGGATCCGAAGGAGAAAACTTTAGATTTAGATAAAAAACAAGACCAAAACTCAATAGTATATAAAGAATGAAGATTAGCCAGAAGGATTTCCTGTCTTTCTGGAAATGAATAAACATCCCCCAGAGCCCTATAAGGATGTATACGTATGTACCTATGATAGATAACCACCTGAGCATGAGATTCGTCGCTTCCCTCGGATATGGGAAAAATTGCCAGGTAAAATACTTGAAGAATATCCTTATCTGCTCGAAAAATGCAGGAACTAAGGCAAGATGTGTCTGTATCTGCGTCTTCCTCGGTAACATCTTCATAGGACCATATTGCTTCCGTAGTATTACATCCATTAACTTTGAGATGGTCGTGGGGTTTACCTCGTTTATGGCTGGATTGGCATGCGCCCTTATCATTAGATAAAGATATGTGGATATACCTATAAAAATTAGAACAATCGCCATACCTATCAACCTAGGATCCTTTAATACCTTCCAGTCCGTCATCAGGAGAAATACTAAAATGCCTAGTATTAAAAGTAATGGAAGTAGATGAACTCCAAAACTTAAGAAAATTAAATATATAAGGAGAAGAAGAAAATTGTTGTCTCCACTCTCTTTCCTGTGCTCATCCCAGTACAGGGTAAGCCAGAGACC
>Ga0307422_1002028_pt1 | contig 10272 bp, 10 predicted proteins | sample SalMarWE160290MG_FD_202153 | JGI IMG/M metagenome (GOLD analysis project Ga0307422, IMG submission 202153) | Salt marsh sediment microbial communities from the Plum Island Ecosystem LTER, Massachusetts, United States - WE1602-90 | ecosystem: Environmental > Aquatic > Marine > Intertidal zone >...
TGTGCTGGAACAACTCAATACACTCCCTCCCAGTATCGAGCCGCAAGCTTCCGGACATATCATTGAGCAACAGCAAATGATTCAAAAAATCATTTCCAATGGCTACGCCTACGAGGTAAATGGCTCGGTATATTTCGACATTGAAGCATACGATAAAAAGTTTCAGTATGGAAAACTTTCCGGTCGTAAAATTGAAGATATGCTGGTAAATACGCGCAATTTAAGCGGGCAGACTGACAAAAAAAATCCCCTGGATTTCGCCTTATGGAAAAAAGCATCCCCCGATCATATTATGCATTGGCCTTCCCGCTGGAGTGAAGGATATCCCGGCTGGCATCTGGAATGCTCTGCCATGGGTACAAAATATCTGGGAGAAACATTTGATATACATGGCGGTGGAATGGATCTGCTTTTCCCTCATCATGAATGCGAAATTGCACAATCGGTAGCTGCAAACGGGCATGAACATGTAAGGTATTGGATGCACAACAACATGATCACCATTGACGGACAAAAAATGGCCCGGTCATTAAATAATTTTATCACCCTGCGGGAATTGTTCACCGGCACACACAAAAAGCTTACAAGGGCCTACAGCCCCATGAACATTCGTTTTTTTATACTTCAGGCACATTACCGAAGCACGCTCGATTTTTCTAATGAAGCTCTGCAAGCTGCCGAAAAAGGAATGTTAAGATTACTCAAAGGAATTGAAAATCTTGATAGCCTTTCTCCCTCTTCTTCTTCAAGCATTAAAATCCAAGCCATTATCGATACCTGTTTTGAAGCATTAAATGATGACCTTAATACTCCCATTGCAATTGCTCAACTTTTTGAAGGAGTTAAACTTATCAATCTCCTGTATGAAGGAAAAGAAACACTAACTTCTAAAGATCTGATATCTCTTAAACATTTTATGACAACTGTTACAAACGATATTTTAGGTGTAACGAAGGAAACGGCAGAACAAAATTCTGATAATGAAGAAAAACTGATGCAACTGATTCTTAAGTTAAGATTGGAAGCTCGTAAGAAAAAGGATTTTGAGACATCCGATATCATACGTGATCGACTCGCTAAGATAGGAATTACCTTAAAAGATACCAAGGAAGGCACAAATTGGGAAAAATCCTGGCACAATCGCTTTCTGAAAACCTGAATTTATTGAATACTCCGTTTTGCCAATCGCCAGGTTTTGAGTATCTCTCTCCATCAGGGGTATTGTATAACTTATTAGATGCTGTCTGACCTTGTTTCATGTAAAGCAAGTCTATGTTAATCTTATTCTTATTTAATAATTTCAAGATTTGTTCTGCTTCATCATCCTTCCCAAGAAAGCCCGCCACAGCTACCTCTTCCATTTTCATGTTCTTGGCATGGATGGCAAAATTCAGACTGTTCCCCCCCGGTACACTAATTTCCTGTTGAGGAAAATGATCAATACACAAAGCTGATAAAGCAATTACTTTCATTATTTTTGGTTCTGTCAAAAAGAAGTTTCAATGAGTAATAAATAATTCATCTTTCATGAATGTATCGAAAATCTTGATTTTTCGTACAATTTTTGTAATGATAATAATTCAAATAAATAAACCATGTGCCGATTTTATCGATTTCTTTTGTTCATTCTGATTGGCTTATCTGTACTTACCGCCTGCAATGATAAAGATGATTCTGATTTTGTCAGCAGCGAAGACAGTGTGTATTTTTTTGTGGATGAGGTTATGAAATACTGGTACCTGTGGGACGATGAACTTCCTTATCTTGATGTATTTCAATTCGATTCTCCCTCAAAACTTCTTGATGCATTGATATATAATCCTCCCGATCGTTGGAGCTTTATTGACAAAGCAGAAACAATAGAATCCTTATTTGATGAAGGTGAATACCTGGGTTTTGGTTTTATGCTAAAATTTGATGCATATGGCAACCTTCGTGTGCCTGTGGTTTATGAAAATTCTGAAGCATATGAACTTGGTATTCGAAGAGGCAATATTGTAAGTACCTTAAATGGTGTTTCAGCAACGTTATTTAACGATTATGAATCGTTCTTTGATTATGAACCGGCAACTTTCACCTTTGAAATATATGATAACAATGAAATTCTGCATACTATAACTCTTGGAAAAACAACCATCGCGCTGAATGGAGTACTTTTTTCGGATATTTACAATGTTTCCGGCCAGAAAACAGGTTATATTGTTTATGATAGTTTCCTTGCCTATAGTCAGGAGGAACTTGAGGAAGTTGTCTCCTATTTTCAGGCAAATAACATCAGTGAATTAATTGTTGATTTGAGGTATAATGGAGGTGGTTATATTAGTTTAGCACAAGAACTTTGTGAAATGATAATGCCTGCTGATATTACTGGTGAAATTTTTTACACATCAGTACACAATGATAAAAGAGCTGCAGAATACAATACAAGCTTTTATTTATCTGAAATTGATTTAAATCTTGATCTTGACAGGGTGTTTTTCATAACCACAGATATGTCTGCATCTGCAAGTGAATTGGTCATCAATTCACTGGAACCCCATATGGAGGTTCTAACCATTGGAACTCCTTCTCATGGAAAACCTGTTGCTATGTATGGATTCACATTTCAGGATTGGGTGATGTTTCCTGTAACAGCTCAACTATTAAATGCTGTCGGATATGGAGATTATTTCGATGGATTAACACCTGATTGTACTGCCGAAGATGGTTTGATTTATGACTGGGGTGATGAAACAGAGCCTTCCCTCAGTCAGGCTTTTCATTACATTTCATTTGGGACATGGGATAATACACTCGTGGCAAATGTAAAATCAAGCGATATAAGATCCATTTCTGAGCCACATTGGGGCAATAGAAATATACTGATACTCAACAGATAATGCTTAATTTTCTATCCTGATAATATATCTGCCATTGAAAACTTTTTTTCACAATTATTGGAAAACTTTAACCTGGGCAATTCTCATTGCCCTTTTATTATTTACCTCCGGCGAAAACCTGCCAAAGCAAAAGATCCTTAAAATAGATCACCTTGACAAGCTAATTCATTTTGCTTTGTTTCTTATACATGGATTGTTGATATTATTAGAATACAGCATCAGGAATAAGGGCTATTCTTTAGCTAGAAAAATTTCTATTGTCTTGGTAATTTTACTATATGCAGCATTCACCGAATTAATTCAGGCGTTTTTCATCCAGAAAAGAGATGGTGCCTGGTGTGATTTTGCTGCTGATGCTTTGGGGATAATGACCGGAATCGTATTGTATACCCTGCTAAAGAAAAAAATTACAATTCTATCTTGATATCCGAATCCTTGTATTCTTCAGCTAGTCGTCCGATCGTATAATCAGAAAACATACTGATGATATCTTTTCTAATGGATTTATAATGATCATGTAATGAACATTTGTTATTATCGTTTGCATCATTACAGGATTTATTTGATATGAGGCATTTATCAAACAGGTCATCTCCATCAATTATTCTGATAATTTCAATTAAGGAAGTTTCTCCCGTTTTTTCTGAAGCGTAGAATCCCCCGTTGGGTCCTTTTGTAGATGAAAGGATTTTTTGCTTTGTAAGGGTCTGTAGAATCTTACCAAGAAACGGAGACGGAATATCAAGATTTTCAGCTATCTTTTTAATCCCGATTTTCTTCCCCTTTTCATAATGAATAACCAAGTATATTAATGATCTGATTGCATATCGCGAAGTATTAGAAAGCATATCTTGAATTATTTTATAGGTATTTTTTCTATTCTTCTCTGATGCCTGCCGCCTTCAAAATCAGTTGTTAAAAATACATCTAATATTTTTTCAGCCTTTCTATTATTAATGAATCTTGCTGGTAAAGCGCAGATATTGGCGTTATTGTGTTCCCGGGCTAATTTTGCAATTTCTTCATCCCAGCAGATTGCAGATCTTATGCCAGAATATTTGTTTGCAGTAATATTTATCCCATTACCACTTCCGCATAAAGAAATTCCGAGATCAAATTCTCTGTTTTCAACTGCTAAAGCCAAAGGATGTGCAAAATCAGGATAATCTGAGCTCTCATCGGTAAAGGCACCAAAATCTTTTAATTCATGTCCTTTCTTTTTTAAAAACCCCAAAAGGTGTTGTTTCATCTTATATCCTGCATGATCACTGGCAATTGCAATTTTCATAATCCATCAAATAATATACTCTTCACAAAGATACAGTTTTTATGCATCATTAGTATTTGGAAAGCTTATACTTCGAATACGTGTTTTAGCTCTGAATACTATTATTTTTTGTTCAGTATAAATAATTTTCCCATTAACGATCGTTTGTTAATACCCTGTTAAAATCTAAAAATAATTATCAATAAAAATTACTTGACTTCCGCATTAACATAACGTATTCGAAATTTTTCAGAATAATCCAAAAATAAATGTCACTTAAAATTGTTGTATTTTTAACATGGATTAAACAAAAAATGAATCAGAATTTCGAGTATTTTTTTTCACTTTTCAGGTTTTCAACCAATTGTTTAATCCCTTATTAGTGCTTCATTATTAAACAATTACGTTGTATGTAGTTGTTCATAATGTCTCAATATTCTCTTAATAACTAAATATGCAAATAATATAATACAATATTTTGCACAAATTCAACAGCCTATCATCATCATCATAAAATACTTTATTATCTATTTAAACATTATATAAATGGTGTTAAAAAATATTCCAACAGAAGATATACAAAAATTTGGGTTTTTAAATATAAAAATTGATCCTGAACTTAATCTGAAAAAAGAAATAGATCATTTACGAAAAAAAAAAATTGCAATCATTTTAGCACATTATTATCAACAGGGAGAAATTCAGGATCTGGCAGATTTTGTGGGTGATAGTCTTGCTTTAGCCAGAGAAGCAGAATCAACAAATGCTGATATAATTCTTTTCTCAGGTGTCCACTTCATGGCGGAAACAGCTAAAATTCTTAATCCTTCAAAAAAGGTTATACTACCCGACTTAAATGCCGGTTGTTCACTTGCTGATTCATGTAATCCTGATGATTTTAAAAAGTTTAAAGAAAAATACCCGGAGCATATTGTAATTAGTTACGTAAATACAACAGCCGAAATAAAAGCTTTAACCGACATTATTTGTACTTCATCAAATGCTCTGAAAATAGTTGAAAGTTTACCTGAAAATAAAAAAATAATATTTGCTCCGGATAGAAATCTGGGAAATTATATCAATAGTAAAACAAACCGAAATATGATAATATGGGACGGAGCTTGTCATGTTCATGAAAAATTTTCACTGGAAAGAATCATGGAGATAAAAAAACAAAATCCGGATGCAAAAATAATTGCACATCCCGAATGTGAAAAACCCATCTTATTGATAGCAGATCATATAGGTTCTACATCTTCTTTACTTAATTTTACAAAAAGCGACGATTCAAAAAAATACATTGTAGCTACCGAATCCGGTATATTGCATCAGATGAAAAAGTTCAACTCTCATAAGGAATTCATTCCTGCCCCACCCAAGGATTCATCTTGCGCCTGCAACGATTGTAATTTTATGAAGCTAAATACAGTAAAAAAAATATACATTGCTCTGAAATATGAAATGCCGGAATTAATTCTTAACGAGGAGATTAGGAAAAAGGCGGAAATACCAATCAGAAGAATGTTGGAAATTTCAAATAAACTGGGACTCTGAAATGAAAAATAAGTTAGCAATACTGAGTATATTATTCTTTTTTGTAACTCTTTCATTTTCTCAGGAAAAAATAAATCCTGATGGATTCAATACCTTGTATTATCCAAATGGTAAAAAGCTTAGTGAAGGCTATATGAAAAACGGAAAACCTGAGGGGTATTGGAACACATATTATACAACAGGAATATTAAAATCTGAAGGAAACAGAAAAAATTTCTTATTAGACAGTGTCTGGGTGTTTTATAACAGTACGGGTGATACAATCAAGAAGATTAATTATTTAATGGGAAAAAAGAACGGATATTATTTTGAATATAACACCGGCAGAACGAGACCTGAGTATATAGGAACTCTGAAAAGCAAGGAATTGTATGTAAATGACATGAAAGAGGGATTGGCCTATTATTATTATCTTGATGGAAGTATGAATGAAGAGGTAAGCTATTCTAAAAACATAAAAAATGGGATCAGCCTTGAGTATGATCGCGATGGAAGAATAATTACCATAAAAAAATACAACAAAGGTTCACTGATCGAAAGGCAGAGAGTAAACAGATTCAATGAAAAGGATGAAAAAGTAGGAGTGTGGAAGGAATTTTACTCCGGTATAAAAGTACAAAAGGAGATGAATTATAAAGATGGTTTGCTTAATGGATATTATAAAGAATACAATGAACAGGGAAAATTAACATTAACGCTTTTTTATCAGGATGGTAAACTCGTTGAAGAAGTAATAGATGAAGAAAAAAATGTGGTTGTTAAAGAGCAATTCGATGATCAGGGGAATATTATAGAACAAGGGCCTTACGTAGATGATGTTGCTGTAGGAATACATAAGACTTATAACAGGGAGGGAAATATTATTAAATCAAGAATATACGATGATAACGGCACACTTCTTTCTGTTGGAATTATCGATAGAGAAGGAAAAAAAGAAGGAGAGTGGATTGATTATTATCCTGATAACGAAATTCGTGCTAAAGGTCAATATATTAACAATCAAAGAGAGGGTAAATGGATTTTTTATTTTGGTGGAGGAGAAATTGAGCAGGAAGGCAGTTATTCAAAAGGCAAAGAAAACGGATTGTGGAAATGGTATTATGATACCAAAGAAATTTTTATTGAGGAGGAATTTTATAATGGCAAAGAAGAAGGATTGTACACGGAATATGATAAACTTGGAAATATTATTTCGGAAGGAGAGTATTTTGACGGGGAGAAAGAGGGTGAATGGACAGTAACAATCAATGATTTCACGGCAAAAGGAAAATATATAACAGGCTTGAGAGACGGACGATGGAAATATTATTATTCTGACGGATCCATTATGTTTGATGGTGAATATATCCAGGGAAATCCCGAAGGAAAGCATAAATATTATTATCAGGATACATCCATAAAAGAAGAACAGTTTTATACCAGCGGAATTCCCGATAAGCACTGGAAAAAATACGATGAAGAAGGAAATATCATTGTTACAATAAGTTATCAGGGTGGCAAAGAGTATAGAATAAATGGTGTTAAAATAGATTTCCCTGATGACAATACAGTAATAATCAAATAGGAACGCAAACGAATGGAAGAGAACTTTGACATTCGAAAAGATGGATTGTTTGAAAAGGAACAGGATTACGATCTTGCGGTAAGGCCTCAAAATTTCCAGGAGTTTAAAGGGCAAAACAGGATTGTTGAAAATCTAAAAATTTTTGTTGAAGCAGCAAAATTAAGAAATGAAGCTCTGGATCATGTTCTTTTATCCGGACCTCCCGGACTGGGAAAAACATCACTTGCCTACATCATTAAAAACGAAGTGGGAAGTAATATAAGAAGTACCTCGGGGCCTGTGCTTGAAAAACCTGGTGATTTGGCCGGACTTCTTACAGGACTGGAAGATCAGGATATCCTTTTTATTGATGAAATCCATAGATTAAGCCCGGTTATTGAAGAGTTTTTATACTCGGCTATGGAAGATTACCGGATCGATATCATGATTGATAAGGGACCTAACGCAAGGAGCGTTCAACTTACCGTTAACAAATTTACCCTGATTGGAGCCACAACCCGATCGGGTTTATTAACAAGCCCTTTGCGGTCCAGATTTGGTATAAAATCTCATCTGGAATATTATAATGTAGATGTGCTGAGCACCATTGTAAAAAGATCTGCAAAAATATTAAACATTGAAATAAATGAAAAGGCATGTTATGAAATAGCACGAAGATCCAGGGGAACACCAAGAATTGTAAATGCTTTACTCAGAAGAGTGAGGGATTTTGCACAGGTAAAAGGGGATGGAAAAATAGATATTGAAATCACCAAATATGCACTAAAGGCTCTGAATATTGATGAATTGGGGCTTGATGAAATTGACAACAAAATTCTAAAGGTTATAGTTGATAAATTTCAGGGGGGACCTGTGGGTTTAAATACCATAGGAACAGCTATAGGTGAAGACCCTGGTACTATTGAGGATGTATATGAACCATTTCTAATAAAAGAAGGACTAATTAAACGCACGTCCAGAGGCAGAGAAGTAACAGAATTGGCCTATACACATTTAGGCAGAAATGCAATTGGAAAAAGCCCGAATCTCTTTGACTAAATCAGGAGAATTGAGAGAGGAAACGAAGGTCATTTTCAAAAAAATACCTGATGTCGTTAATCTGATATTTTAACATGGCAATTCGCTCAATACCCATACCAAAAGCAAAACCGGTATATTTTTCACTGTCAATATTTGAGGCCTCAAGAACATAAGGATCAACCATCCCACAGCCCAATATTTCGACGAAACCTGTGTATTTACATACATTACAACCTGAACCACCACAAATGGAACAAGATATATCAAGCTCTGCAGAAGGTTCAGTAAACGGGAAAAATGAAGGCCTTAATCGAATCTGTGTTGATTGACCAAAAAACTCTTTTGAAAAGTACAATAAGGTTTGTTTCAGATCTGCAAAGGATACATCGTTGTCAATATACAAACCTTCAACCTGGTGAAAAATACAATGAGATCTGGCAGAGATGGCTTCATTTCTGAATACTCTGCCGGGAAAAATCTTTCGAATAGGAGGAGAAGTATTTTCCATAACACGCACTTGCACAGATGATGTATGTGTACGAAGCAAATGATCAGGATCTTTGTTGATGAAAAAAGTATCTTGCATATCACGGGCAGGATGTTCTTTTGGAAAGTTTAAACCAGAGAATACATGCCAGTCATCTTCGATTTCGGGACCTTCGGAAACAGTGAAACCTATACGGGAAAAAATATCAAATATTTCCTTCCTGACAATGGATATAGGATGCCGGGAACCAGGCTTAAAAGGCTCAGGAGGCAATGTGTAATCAATGGACTTTTTATATCCTTCTTTTGATTTCAAATTTACTTCAAAGGAACTATGTAACTCAAATGCATGTTGTTTTAATTCATTGATTTTTTGGCCGACTATTTTTTTCTGATCTGGAGCTAAGGATTTAAATTCATTGAATAATTGGGTAATGAGCCCCTTTTTACTTAAATACTTTAAACGAAATTCTTCCAATTCTTCTTTTGAAGAAATTATGTGTACAGAAATTTCATGTTTTAGTTTGCTGATTCTTTCAATCATAATACTTATTTTTTCCAGGGATAAGCTTTGATGATTTTAACATCATTAACCGGCCTGTCGTATTTGTCAGTTTCTTTTGATGCGATTTTATCCAAAACATCAAAGCCATCAATTAATTCGCCAAAAACAGTGTATTCATAGTCCAGATGAGGAGTACCTTTATCCTTTGTATACACCTCAATTTGCTCGCTGGAAAAAGGAATGTGATTTCCTGATTGAACAAAAGCATTAAGCTCTGAAATAGTGTAAGTACGTCCTTGTACAATATAAAATTGTGACCCGCTGGATTCTTTCTTTGGATTTGCATTATCAGCCATACGGGCTGCTGACAAAGCACCCCGTTTATGGTAATAATTGGTATTAAATTCAGCGGGAATAGTATATCCTGGTCCGCCGCTTCCTAATCTTTCATTTGATTTGGCGTTTTTTGTATTAGGATTTCCGGTCTGAATCATGAAATTCCTGATCACTCTATGAAAAAGTTGGTTATTATAATACCCTTCCTTTACCAATTTTAAAAAATTATCACAATGCAAAGGGGTATCATCGTAGAGCTTTAATACCAGATATCCTTCGGTGGTTTCAAAGAAAATATTAGGATAAGTTGTTTGAGAGAATCCACTTACTAACAAAGAAAGAAACAAGAAAATAAAAGCTATTTTTTTCATAAAATGTAGTTAATTCGTGTGATGTTTGCACAAAGGTAAGAATCAAAAATAGCATTCGTATTGAAAATTTATAAAAAACTTGCGGGACAAACTATCATCTATGGTATGGGAACGATCATTCCCAGGCTTCTAAATTATTCTATACTAACAGTTTATTATACCAGATTATTTTCAGTTAAGGAATTTGGTGTACTTACTGAATTGTATGCCTATGTGACTTTCATGATGATCATTCTCACATATGGAATGGAAACAGGATACTTTCGTTTTGCCAGATCGAAAAACAATCA
>Ga0307422_1002029_pt1 | contig 10270 bp, 11 predicted proteins | sample SalMarWE160290MG_FD_202153 | JGI IMG/M metagenome (GOLD analysis project Ga0307422, IMG submission 202153) | Salt marsh sediment microbial communities from the Plum Island Ecosystem LTER, Massachusetts, United States - WE1602-90 | ecosystem: Environmental > Aquatic > Marine > Intertidal zone >...
ACAGCGATATCACGGTTATCGTAAGTGACATCACCGCCAACGACAGTGATATTGTGGTGATCAAAAGTGATGTAGTGGCCGCATTAAGCAGCATAACTGTCAATGTCTCGGATATCAATGCCGAGGAATCGAATATTGATACACATATCAGCGATTTGAAAGTTGCCATATCAGATGCGAAAGTAGTATTCGCAGCGGGCGACTGGTCAAGTGTCAGCGATACTCTGGTCACAATGACCGAGGTAATCGCCGCTTTTAGCGATGCACTTGGATAATAATCGACGCTTTGTGGTAATATGAGAATAGTTCACTTTGCAAAATTCGGTCCTCGGTCGAACGGGCTTTACGAGACTACGAAGGATTTGGTTCTGGCCGAGCGAAAGCTCGGTGTCGATGCACAACTGGTCGATATGGATGAAAAAGAGCAGTCCCGTGTAGGCTTAAAGGATGGCGAGATTATTACCGCCCATCCGGATATTGCCTGGGATGCCGATATTTTGATTCGACATTCGGTGGTACCATCGAAGTATCAGAATATAGGCAAGCCGGTTATCATGTGCCTGCACGGCAGGCCCGAATCTTCCTATCGCATTTCAGCAACCGGCGCCAACGAGGTTATACAGGCCGTTGCCAACAAGTCGGTTGATTGTCGGTATAAAGCTTATGTGACCTTCTGGCCTGAATTTGAAGCAGCATGGCGGTCTCTGGTTGGCGATAAGCTGTATGTGATACCTGCGCCGGTGGATCTGGATTATTACACTGGCGGTGAGGATAAAAAGTTTTCGGGCTCACACAAAATACTTATCGCAGATATCTGGCGGGATGATGTGATACCGTTAAACAGCATTTTCGGTGCTGTCAGGTATATCGAAAGATTCGAGCCCGAAGCGAAGATTCATATTGTCGGCGCCCCGGTTTCCGGTAAACAGTTCGAGGCGTTTAAGCCGTTTTTGAAAGGATTGAAGAAATATATCGGCTCGGTCAGCGGCCAGATGAAGGAAATACGCGATTGGTATGCCTCCTGTGATTGTGTTGTAACACCACATACGATTGCGACGAGGATAATCCGCGAATCACTGGCTGCATCTTTGCTGGTAGTTGCCGGTGCGGGCTGTCAATATACGCCGTTTACAGCAAACCCAAATAATCCTGATGCGGTGGCGGATGCTATCGCACATGCCCTGTCAGATTCGGAATATCGTAATGCAGCCCGGGCAAAAGCGGAATTGGAGTTCGATTCAGAATTAAGCGCCCGGGCAATGATTGAACTGTGCAAATCTATTACAGAAAAACCGGTCACGAAGCGCAAGGTGTTTCTGGATATTGGAGCGCATATAGGTGAGAGCGTTCGACGGTTTTATCGACAAAGGCCCGATGCGAATGAGTTCGAGATATATTGTTTCGAGCCGGACCCCGAGATTTTTAAGAAACTGTTCAATAATGTCGGGGCCATGCCCAACGTTCACTGTATTTGTGCTGCATTGACAGCGAAAAGCGGGCAAAGATCGCTGGCAAAAGGCCATATCAACCAGGGCGATGGCAGCACGTTAATGCCGGGCAAACTAACCGGTGGTTTGAGCGGTACAATTCCGGTAAATTGTCAGGACATAAACGAATGGTTGACTAATGCGAACGGCAACTTTGATTATTGTGTTGTTAAAATGAATATCGAAGGCGCTGAGTATGAGCTTTTGCCGCACATGGTTTCTTCCGGTTTGATGAGCAGAATCGATGAGTTATTTGTCCAGTTTCATTCTCTGAAATTTGATACCGCAGGACGGATTGAAATGGACAAAACCGAGCTCCAGTGGCGCCTGAATATGAAAAAATATAATACAAAGGTATTTGCAACGACAAAAGGGATGGCAAGTTTTGGAAATTCTTGAGAATCATAAAGGCCGGCGGGTTGATGCCGAGAATACTATCTGTGAGGTTCATCGCAGGATTGCCGATTTGCTTGTCTGCAGGCTAAGCGACAGACCGGAAGTGCTCATGGAAATCCTGCCGGAAGTGAATAAGGGATTTTTAATGGGCAAGCGGCTGGTTCTGGCCCTGATTGAAAAGAAGATATCGCTGCCGCAATGGGAAATGAATAACGTAAATGAGGCTGTTAAATTACGACACGAGTGCAACCGTCTTGTAAAGGAATTACATGAAGCTGGCCATAGTTTATAACCCGAACGATACTAAACTGCTGCCATCGGCCTACTCATGGACTTACAGGGACATGCTGATGGCGATAATCGAGAGGTTCGGCCCGGTTCAGTTAGTGACTAAGCCGTGCGAGGCGACTTCAATCGAGGCCGCTGCGGTTCTTTTCTGGGATGTTCACAGCTCTCACCATATCGAGATAGCAGGCATTGAAAAACATCCGGCCATAAAGCTGGAATATTTCAATGACCCGCACCAAAAAGAGCAGCGTGGCACCTATAGCAGTGGTCAGAAATTCTATAAATTAGGGGCAGAACAAAGAGCAGAGCGGGCTAAAAGAAGGGGTGTCAGTACGATTATCTGTCCATTTAAAACGGGCTATCAGCGTTATATAGCCCCGCACGCAGGCGATATAAAATTAGCATGGTTTCCGGTGGCCCCAAAGAACAGAAGGCGAAAGCCCAGCAAAATAGCCGGCCGCAAAGCCGAGATTTTGGCAAGCGGTCATTTATGGCAGGGCGAAGATGGATTCAGGCCCTATGATTTTCGGCGATGGGCCTCTCAGCAGCCTGGTATCTTTAATGTGGACCATTCGATTAATTCGGATACGCCCTGCGGCAATGCCTATCAGGCGTTTCTGTCACTATATGCAGGTGCCCTGGCTTTGTGTGATGTTTACGTTGTGCCCAAGTATCTGGAGATTCCGATGGCCGGATGCGTTTGTTTCTGTCAGATGCTGGAAGAATACGCCGGTATGGGATTTAAGGATGGAGAGAACTGTATTTGCGTAGACCAGAACAACTTTAATCAGCGGGTCCGCGAATTTCTCAAAGAACCGGCCCGATATCAGGCTGTCGCAGATGCCGGCAGACAATTAGCAGCAGGAAAATATACATCGGAGCATTTTGCTCAGTTTGTATGGGAGTTAATCGAAAAACAATTATGAAATTGTTAGCCCTCAGCAATGCTGAGGGTTTTAATAAAAGTTAATAAACGGGTTCATCCTGATCCCGGCCAGGTGAAGGATGACGTCAAGGCAAACTAAAGGGCCGTGTGGGGCCACACCTCCATGCGGCCCTTTTTGTTTGCGCCCGAACGGGGCAATGAAAAAACAATAATTTAAGGAGATTGAAAAATGAGGTACGTAACAGCACAAGGTATTCGGGGCGAGTTTTATCTCCGAATAGCAAAGGCGATGGCCGCATGGATCGATAAATTGACCATTTCTTTCGATTCGGACAGCGCCTATGAAGATTACGCATGGCTCGGCACTCCGCCCGGACTGGAAGAGTTAAAGGGTGAGAAAAAAGCAGTGGCAGCCAAAGAATACCACTATCAGCTTCGCAATAAAGAATTTACCGGTGGTCTTAATATTAACAGGCACGATATCGAGAGGGACAAGACCGGCCAGGTACTGGCCCAGCTCGACGATTTTTCCACTCGATGCGTCAATCACTGGGCGGAACTGGTCAGCACATTGATTCTTGCCGGTGATGGCACCTCACTGGGCAATTGTTACGATGACACAACTTTTTTCTCAGCCTCTCACGGAGAGCGAAAAAGCGGAACGCAGAAAAACCTTTTGACCAAGACCACAGTTACATCTTTGCAGGTAACCACCGCAGCCAATCCGAGCTCGACCGAAGTGGTAAAGGCCGTTCTGGGAGTAATTACACACATGCTCGGCCTGTTGGATGATCAGGGCAAACCCATAAACGAGGGCGCAACCAATTTTCTGGTTATGACATCGCCCGCCCTGTGGATGTGGCTGGTTCAGGGCATGATTAACCCTGTAATCAACAACGGCGATACCAATACCCTGGAGTCATTGAAAAAGGACGGATTCAACGTCGAGATCGTTCCCAATACGAGGCTGGATTACACGACCGAATTCGATGTCTATCGAACAGATGCCCCCTTGAAGCCGTTTATCCGCCAGGAAGAGATCCCCCTTGAGGTGGATGTATTGGGTCCCGAAAGCGAGCATTACAAGCTCAATAACCAGATGCTGGTCAAGGCTTATACACGAAGGGCAGTCGGTTTCGGTCGCTGGCAGTATGCAGCACATGCGACGCTGAACACATAACATTCCTCGGCATTACCCTGTCTCGATATCCATCGGGACAGGGTGGGGACATTAAGGATATCGCATGAATCGGCTGGATACAGATTTGAGTAATACGGTTGTGGGCGCCTTCGATACCGATGAGCTCGGTGTTGATGCGGTTTATAAACCCGATGATTTAGACCGGGACATTGTCGTAATTATTAATTACGGCACAAATCCGGAGAATACTCAGCAGGATACCCGCTTCAAGTCATCGACGACTACCGTCAGGGCCCTTAACGATTCAGTTGTCGGGATATCGGCGGCGGAATTCGAGACCAACCAGGAGATTTCAATGCCGTCTAAAAAAGGGGCCGATGCGCGTCCGATGCGGACCGGCAAGCTGCTCAGGCATAACGCGGCCTTTATTACATTCGAGGTCTACTGAACACTGACGAGCACGGACAAAAATACAGACTGAAACAGACTTCGGGAACGGAAATAAAGTTATGAGTAATCCAAACAACGACAAGCTGATTAAAAGCACAAAATTCTTAATCGAATTATTACTCATAGCTGTTTCGGCGGCCGCAGTATTTTTTACTCTTAAGGAGCGTGTGAGTAGCAATAGCGAAAGAATCATCCAGATCGATCAGAAAACAGAAGCTGTGAATGAAAAAGCTTCCGTCAACAGGGAAGAATTAATCGAGTTAAGGACTGATGTAAAGTACATCAAATCCGGTATTGATGACATTAAAAAAGAAATTAAAAACAGTCAGTGACAGTCGGTGTTTTAGTCAGTGACTGTCCGCGTATTATGATAACTGCACCGAACATTCGAGTTGAAGTTGACAAGGCCAAGATGGTCCGAATCGAGCGGGCGGTCCGCGGCTCGAAGTCTGCGATGGGCCGCATCGTTTATAACGCCCTGAAAAAGACCAGCAAAAAAGGCCGGACAATGGTCGACAAAGAGGTCCGTGCAATTCTGATGATCAAAAAGAAAAGCGTAATGAGCCGAATCGTTGATGTCGAGAAGGCCAGCCGTAATAACTGGCGATGGCGGCTGGGTATCAGCACTAAGCGAGATATTGGTATTGCTTCCTTTGGTTCCGTAAGTCAGGGCAAAGAAGGTGTTCGATATACTATCAAGCGAGGCCTTCGCAAGATGGCCCTGCGGGCCTTTTTGACCGAGGGATTTACCCACGCAAAGAGCGGCGAATTTATCAAATCAAAATCCGTCTGGCGCCGGGCGATAGCTGGAGAAAAACCGTTCAGTAAAGGGACACCGACCAGGGCGGGTAATATTGTCAGGCGTTATCCGCTGATTCATCTTAAAGGGCCGTCTATCGGACACGTTGTAAAGAATTCCCGTGAGATATTAGCCAAGGTCCACGTCCAGGGCCAGCGAGACCTTAACAGGGAAATCGATGGCCAGCTCAAACGCGAGCTTGCGAAAAGGATGCCCAAATAATGGCTGAAAGCATAATCGAACAGATTGCTCAATGGCTCGAATCGGCGGTGGCGGATGTCACCGTGGCCGGCGGTTATCAGCAGACTTTAAGTGTCAAGCGTCCGGAGGACCGTTATATCACACCCGAGAGCATAACGGACATGTCGGCTACGGTTTACCAGGCCGATTGCGAGGAAGATTCCGAGCCGGACGCAGATGAGCCGGCCGGTGATTATTATCCGCAGATTTACTGGCGGCAGGAATTCGTCATTTACGTGGACTTTTTCGCACAAAAAGGAGCGGCTTTATCGATCGATACGCGAATCAACCGAGTCACCGCCGATATTCAAAAGCGGATCGGTGTCGAGGTTGCAGCTTTGCGAGCGAACGGAGGCAGATTGTGCGGCGGGCTTGCCTATCGAATTGAGCTAATGCCGCCTTCTATTGAGCTGGACCGTGACTTGAATTCGACGGTTTTAATGTGCCCTGTTGAGATAGCCTATAACTTCGACAGGGACAATCCATATAGTCAGCATTAAATATTTTAAGGAGATAAATAATGTCAACTCAATCAGGATACGGACTAACGTTGTCGGGCGGCACCACCGGCGCGATAACCGGCATAAAGAGCGTGGCCTTCGGAAAGCTGAAGCTGAGCTTCGACCAGGTCAAGACGGTGGCTGATACTAACCGGATACTTGAAAACGTCCCGCTGGGCGTCGAGGAAGAGCCGATGGTTGTCACCCTCAGGGACAACGCCACAATCGAAGATGCCTTAAGGGACGCAGTTGAGGCCCAGACGCTGGAGACCTGGACATTTACCGATTCGGTAGGCAGCACAAGGATAGGCTCCGGCTATGTCGAGGATGTCGGCGGTCATACTTTCGGAACCGATGGCACGCCCGAGTTCAGTGCGACTATCCGGCCGCAGCGGAGCTGGGCCATGACGGCCGTGACCACGTCGACGTCGACCACGACAACCGCAGCTTAATTGTCGGATTTGTCCAACCAGCCAGATAAAAATAAGGAGTCACTCATGGAAGTTGAATTTGAGTATATCCACGCGGTTCACAGCCCTTTCCATCTGAAAGGTCACAAGGGACATAGTCGCCGGCTCAAAATGGAAGATGCCCTGATGCTTGCCGAGCAGGGTTACGGGCGGATTACCAATCTGCATCCGGCAGGCGTTGGCGGGCCTCCCGCGGCGGCCGGGCCGGAGAAAGAAATAGAAACAGTGGATGAGGTCCCCAAAAGGGTCAAACGTAAACGAAAAAAATCAATTGTTCAATCAGAAGGAGAAGAAAATGACAACGGAAAACAGCCAGAAGCCGAAGATGCCGGCACCAAAAATGTTGGAAGTGATTGAAGGGACTGCAGAGGATTTCTTTGCGATTGGCGGTGAGGTCAAAAAAGAGCCGTTCGATTTGCAGTCCGGCGGCAAAGCGCACCGGTACTGGATTCACTCGCTCAAGGACATCGAATATCAGCAGATGGATGCGGAGATAGAACGCGATGAGAATGGCAAAGTAAATGATGATTATGCCAACGCCAAGTATGTTCAGCGTTGCGTTTTTAATTCCAAAGGTGAGCACGTATTCACCTTAAATCAGGTACTCAAGCTGGCCGAGACCCGCAATCATATTATGCAGCCGTTGCTTCGCAAATGTTTCGAGGTCAATGGTATGGGCGGGCAGGCAGCGGACATGATAGCAAAAAACTCAGGGCCGACCCCCACGAGCGTTTCCTCGTGAGGGCATCCGCATGGTTCGGATTATCTATCGAGGAGTTGCAGGCAGAGTTCAGTCATTACCGGTTAAAACAATTAGAGATAGCCGAGACCGAGGCGTCCTGGGGTGAGTCGGCGGAGAACCTGAGAATGATGTACCTTGCCAATAAGATAGCGGCAGCATCGGACGGCTTTACGAAAGAGTCACGCCAGCAGGCGGAGAGCAACGCGATGCGGATATGGCTGAAACTGTTCGGGCCGCAGCCGTCGGCGCCGGAGCCGAGCAGAAAATCTATTTTTGGTGGCCGTTAAAAATGTCGAATTCGAATGTAGGAATAACATATCAGGTTTACGACCGGTCCGCAGCGGGGACCAATTCTTTCGTGTCCGGAATTAACCGGACAAAGACCGCCCTTGTGGGACTTGCCGCCTCTTATGTAGGGTTCCGCGGAATAAGCGCCATAAGCAGAGGCCTGGCATCGAGCACGAAAGAGGCGATGCAGTTCGAGACCCAGATGACAAAAGTCTCGACAATGCTCGATAAGCAGACCAATAAGTATCTGCCCGGCTATAAAAAACAAGTCGAGGAGCTGGCCGTTAAGTACGGTGAAGGGACAGCGTCACTGACAAAAGGCGCTTACGATATTCTTTCGGCCACGATTGAGCCGGCTAAGGCGATGAAGGTCCTTGAGACGGCGGTTATGTCTGCCAAGGCCGGTTTCACGTCAGCGGATATCACGACGAATGCGACGGTCAAAACGCTCAAGGCATATAATTTCGAAGCGGAAAAAGCGGCCCGGGTTAATGAGATTATGCATGCCACGGTAAAGCAGGGCATTTTGACGTTTGAGGAATATGCATCCGGTATCGGCAATGTTATGGGAATAGCCGCAAAGCTGGATGTCGAGTTGGAAGTCCTCGGCGCCTCAATCGCAACGATGACACGGGCGGGCCTTAGCTCCGACAAGGCCATAATGTCACTCAAAAACATTCTTAACCAGTTCATATCACCTACCCAGGAGGCAAGGAAAGCGGCCGAGGAGCTGGGTTTCAAGCTCAATTCGACAGCCATACAGGGCAAGGGCCTGATGACCATAATCGACAAGCTCAAAAACGCCAATAACGACCAGCTCAAGGCGTTGATGCCCTCGATTCGCGGGCTGGTCGGCTTTGCCGGAATGCTCAAAAACGCCGGCTCAGTGATGGATAGTTATAATTATATCCTGAACAGCAATACGTTGATGCAGGAGAATTTTACCAAGGCCCAGCAGGATGCAACATTTGCGGCGGACAGGCTCCATGAGGCATATAAGGCCATAAAGCGTGACATCGGAGAGGAAATAATACCGGCTTACAAGGACTTTACAAAGGTACTGCTCGATAATCGCAGGGCGATCAAGCGGTGGGTTTCGGATACTGTCGAAGGTATACAGATAAGCATAAGCATGATGGAGAAGCTTCTTAAACTGAACCCTGGATATTGGGCATATAAGCTTACAAGCAACTACAATAATTTACAGAATTCACAGGATATACAGGAATCACGGCAGAGGAAAGTTGAGTACAGGGCGGCAAAACTTTACAAAGAGATGACCGGTGAAAATGCGTTTTCTAAAAAGACTGTTTTGAGCGGTTATGCAACGTCAGAAGTTACCATGCCGCCCCAAAACAGGGAGCTATGGAACCAGCTCCTCGAATCCAGCAGGATGTATTATGATTTCCTCGATGAAAAGAAAAATTCACCATGGGCCGAATGGAATAAGAATATAGATAATATCAAGCTGCCGCCCATAAAGAGTATAGCAGAGCAGTTTTTAGAAGCGGATAAAAAGTATTTCGATTTTCTCAAGCCGCCCGAACCAATTGCGCAGCCCAAACCGTGGGAGACCTGGTCAGCTCCCAAGTCACCTGCCAGGGAATTGGATTCCTATGAAAAGAATCAGATCAAACAACGCCTGTCGGCGACTGCGAAGATGTACGAGCAGATGGAAAGTTACGGCCAGTCATATAAGAATGTAAAAATCCAGTTGCTCGATTTCGAGGTCGAAAAATATAAGCAGTCCGGAATTGATTCTGTTCTTATAGAGCAGTGGAAGGCGGACCAGATCGTAAGGATTAACGCCGGAGAGGGCAGGAATAAGGCCAACCAGACCGTGGATGTGCTCAGGGCCCGCGACCAGATGTACTCGCAGATGGGCCGGATGGACCTGGATGCCTACAATAGCAAATTGGCGATGCTGGACCAGGAGAAGAAACAATACATCGAGCTGGGCATTAGCAGGATTGCAATCCATAAATGGGAGAAGGAGCAGATTCGCCAGTTAGATATCCAGTACGCCCGTGACTCGCAGAATCTGTTCAAAGGTGCTGCGTCCGCCTTCGAGGAGATGGAGCATAACAAGATGACACTTGGCGAGGCCGGTTACAAGGCGGCCTATTCGGCAAAGGATGCATGGAACGGTGCGTTCGAGAGCATGATGGTCGATGGCCAGTCATGGTCGGAGGCCATGAAGGGATTCTTCAATGATGTTGGCATGGCCTTCAAACGCATGGCTGCCCAGATGGTTGCCGAGAGTATATGGGCCAGTACTGTTAGCCCGGTTTACAGCGGGATTGCAAGCGGAATAGGCGGTGCATTAAGCGGGATGTTCGGCGGTTCGGCGAATACTGCCGGAGCTGTCACGACGGCGGGGGGCCCGACCGGTATGGGTTATCACGGTGGTGGAATAGTCGGACGCTCGGGTGGTATGCCCGGTTATGATTCGCCGGCCCTTTGGGCGGGTGCACCGAGTTTACAACGGGGGACATTGAGGCCGGATGAGTTCCGGGCGATTCTGCATCAGAACGAGCATGTCCTGCGGCCGGACCAGATGAATATGTTGGTCGGGGCCGCGGC
>Ga0307422_1002030_pt1 | contig 10268 bp, 12 predicted proteins | sample SalMarWE160290MG_FD_202153 | JGI IMG/M metagenome (GOLD analysis project Ga0307422, IMG submission 202153) | Salt marsh sediment microbial communities from the Plum Island Ecosystem LTER, Massachusetts, United States - WE1602-90 | ecosystem: Environmental > Aquatic > Marine > Intertidal zone >...
TCGAGATTCCGCCCTATGCGTGAGTTCCCCCGAGCCGACAGCGGTGTCGTGTGGCCGGGAAGAGAACGAGAGGCCCGATTAAGAGGGCGAGATAAGGACCGCACATTGCGGCCGGGAATGGTCGTGGTTTTTCAACGGGTTACGAGGCGATTTCGCAATGTGCGGAGTCTCCTAGCAGTGTGCATGAGGGGTCTGAACAATGATTTTCCGGCGACGATTCAATGAGATGAGCGCAATGCGTGGCCCACTTCCGGCCCTCCAGAACATCCTTGGAGCAAACCGAACGAAATGAGTCCGTCTCAAGCGATCGTCGACTGAAACTCCTTGCCGCCCTTGTTCCAAGCGTGCCCGAACTACGCATGCTCCTCGCACGATTGCTGTTCGCGCCGCAACTCGGCGCAGCCTTCGTGATAGCGTGGTCCATATGGCGACGAAGACATCAAGCGACCGCCGATCACGCCCATTAGACGACGCGTGAAGCCGCTACTGCGGCACTAGCCTCTATAGTCAGCAATCAGTTGATTCGCCGCTGTCAACAGCTGATCGCTGGCGCGCGAGAAAAGCTATGAGAGCACCTGGATCGATCTGACGCTGCTTGCGTGAGCGTTCACGATTTTTTGCGCACGCTTATATTGGATAGTCGCTTTATTTCATCAGTCGTCAGCGCCCACTTATCGGTCTCAGCCGATAGTTCAACAAATACTCTGCGCAGTTCTTCTCGACCGTTGAACTGGTCAATGCCCTCGAGCAGGAGAAGGCGCAAGGCAGATCCGGACAGATCGCCAACCGCCTCGTCCATTCCGACCTCGTCATCCTCGACGAGCTGGGCTACCTGCCGTTCAGCGCATCCGGCGGCGCACTGCTCTTCCACCTGCTGAGCAAACTTTACGAGCGCACCAGCGTCATCATCACCACCAATCTCAGCTTCGGCGAATGGGCCAGTGTGTTCGGCGATGCCAAGATGACCACCGCATTGCTCGACCGCCTGACCCACCACTGCCACATCCTCGAGACCGGAAACGACAGCTTCCGATTCAAGAACAGCTCGGCCCATCAGGCCAAAACCACGAAGGAGAAAAACAGGAACTTGACCGTCGCACCAAACCCGAAACATACATGACAGGCGGGTCAGTTCCTGGCGGAAACGCCGGGTCAGTTCTCAACGGAAATCAATATGGAGCCCTCTGATTGAAACCTGGTAGCAACAAGCTCGGCACGTTCTCCATGCTCTCGATCGGCATCGGCGGCATGGTCGGCGGAGGGATCTTCGCGGTCACCGGCCTCACCATCGAGGTGACGAAGGGAGGCGCCCCGGTCGCCTTCATCATCGCCGGCGTCGTAGCGCTGCTCACCAGCTATTCCTACCTCCGGCTCACCCTCACCTATCCCGGGGAGGGCGGGACTGTGGAATTCCTGAACCGGGCCTTCGGCGGGGGCATTCTGACCGGAGCTTCCTGTATCCTTCTCTTGCTCAGCTACGTGGTTTTGTTGGCGGTCTACGCCTACGCGTTCGGAAGCTACGGCGCGAGCTTCGCGCCAGCGGACGCGCAAGGGTTCTGGCGTCACGTCCTGATCACGGCGGCAATCGTCGCTCTCGTCGGACTTAACGTGCTTGCCGCGCCCCTCGTGATCCGATCCGAGAACCTGTTCAACGCGCTGAAGATGCTGCTGCTCGGCGGCTTCGTGCTCGCCGGCCTGCTTGTGCCGATGGACTGGTCGCGCTTCGCTCCAGAGCATATGGTGTCTCCGCTCGGGCTGGTCGCCGGCGCGATGTTGATCTTTCTCAACTACGAGGGTTTTGAGCTGATCGCCAACGCCTCCGGCGACGTCGCGGACCGCAGGCGTTCGCTGCCGATCGCCTACGTCGGCGGCGTGCTTCTGGTCATCTTGATCTACGTACTGATTGTGGTGGTCGTGATCGGACACCTCGACTTCGCCGAGGTGTCCCGCGACCCGGACACGGCGCTCTCGGCAGCGGGGCGGGCGATCCTGGGCGAGACCGGCTACGTGGCGATCGCAGTTGCGGCGCTGCTCGCGACGACGTCGGCGATCAACGCCACCTTCTACAGCACCGGCCGGATGGCCTATATCGTCGCCAAGACGGGCGAGCTGCCGCATCGCTTCGAGCGCACGATCCGCGGCGAGCACGCCGAGGGCACGCTAGTCTGCGCCGTGCTCGCCCTTGGCATCGCCAACTTCGTGCCGCTCGACGCGATCGCCACGATGGGCAGCGCCGGCTTCCTGCTGATCTTTATGGCCGTCAACGTCGCCAACGTCCGGCTCGCGCGCGAGACCGGCAGCCGAGCCTGGATCTCCGGGCTGGCCGCGCTCTGCACTGCCGGCGCCCTGGTTGTGCTGTGCGTGACTGTCGAGGAGAACCCGGCGTCGAGACGCCACCTATGGATCCTCGTGGGGATGATCGCAGCGTCCGTGGTCATCGAGATCGTCTACCGATCCATTACCGGCCGAAGCATTCACCGGTCGTCCGGGCCCGGGACGCGCCGGGGTTGACGTACTGTTCTCTCGGATCAGCGTTCTGCGCGCCTTTGCGGCCGTGTCTCGGCCTGTTCGGGGATCAGCAGGTAGGCGCCGACGAGGAAGCAGACCGCGCCGGCGGCAGTGCCGGCGTCGGCCGGGATTGGCGCGAGCAATTTGCCGCTCGGGTCGACGAAGCTGGCAACACCCGAGATCATGAACAGGATTGAACCGAGCATGTTGATCGTCACGATCCACCAGGCGAGCTGGCCCGGGCGGAAGGCGAACCAGCCGTGGGCGTATTCCATGATCGCGAGCTGGCTCGCGACGAGGAAGCAGACGCAGCCGACGATGTCGGGCTTCCAGACCCAGAGGTCCTGCTCGATCCAGCCGAGCCCCGCGAGCAGCGCGTCACCGGTGTCGCGGTTGAAGAGGACGGTGCCGACGAGCTGCACCAGGGCCGCGAGGTAGCCGAGGTTGCGCGGGCTCCAGCCGACGAAGCGGCGGGGGGCGCCGGTGGTGCTGATGTCGCCGTTGATCGCCTCGTAGAACTGCAGGTAGGCCGCGGCGGTGAAGAAGATTGAGCCGGCGAAGAAGACCGGGTTTACCCAGGCGGCCGCGATCCAGCCAAGGCCGGGGAAGCTCGGCCAGCCGACGCGCAGGCCTCCGACCGCGAAGAGCGCCGAGCCGACCATGAAGAGCACGGCGGTCCACCAGCCGAGCCGTTCCGGCGCCCAGAGCCGCAGCCAATCGTGGTCGAGGCGGGCCCCGGCGGCGAGCGGCGCGGCGGAGCCGGCGATCGGCCCCAGGTGCTTGCGCAGGCGGCGCGAGGTCTGCAGCTGGTGCACGCCGCCGGCCGCGGTGGCGACCCAGGTGACGAACGGCCCGGGCCCGTGCTCGGTGCGGCGCATGGCGGACCGCGGTCAGTGGTGGAAGCCGCCGGCCTCGAGTTCGGTCATCGGGCGGCTGACCGGGTGCTCGCCGAAGTGGGCCAGCGCGCTCCGCATGTCCTCGACGAGCAGCGAGGCCAGGTCGCGGCTGACGCTGTGGCGAACAAGGATGCGCTGGACGACGAGGTCTTGCCGGTTCGCCGGCATCGAGTAGGCCGGCACCTGCCAGCCGCGGGCGCGCAGCCGGTCGGCGACATCGTAGAGGGTGTAGCCGGTGCTTTTGGGGTCGGACTTCAAGGTCCACGAGATCGCCGGGATCCCGGCCTTCATGTCGCCGCCGAAGATGATCCGGAACGGACCCATGCCGGCGATCTCGTCGGCGACGTAGAGGGCGGTGTCGTAGCAGGACTTGTGCACCCGGAAGTAACCCTCGCGGCCCAGCCGGAGGAAGTTGTAGTACTGCGCGACGATCTGCCCGGCGGGACGCGAGAAGTTCAGCGCGAAGGTCGGCATGTTGCCGCCGAGGTAGTTCACGTCGAAGATCAGCTCCTCGGGCAGGTCCGTCTTGTTGCGCCAGAGCACCCAGCCGACCCCAAGCGGCGAGAGGCCGAACTTGTGGCCCGAGGCGTTGATCGAGCGGACGCGGGGCAGGCGGAAGTCCCATTCGATCTCGGCGGCGCAGAACGGGGCCAGAAAGCCGCCCGAGGCTCCGTCGACATGCATCGGCACGTCGAGGCCGGTATCGGCCTGCAGCTTGTCGAGCGCGTCGCTGATCGCCTTTACCGGCTCGTAGGCGCAGGTGAAGGTGACGCCCATGGTCGGCACGACGAAGATGGTGTTCTCGTCGACCCGCTCTAGCGTGGTCTCGGGATCCATCATCAGCCGGTCCCCCTCGAGCGGCACCTCGCGGATCTCGACGTCGAAGTAGCGGGCGAACTTGTGCCAGCAGATCTGCACCGGCCCGCAGACCATGTTGGGCTTGTCGACTGGCTTGCCCGCGGCCGCCCGCGCCTTGCGCCAGCGCCACTTGGCGGCCAGGCCGCCGAGCATCGCCGCTTCCGAGGATCCTGTGGTCGAGCAGCCGATGGTCTTTTCCGCCTCCGGGGCGTTCCAGAGGTCGCCGAGCATGTGCACGCAGCGGCGTTCGATCTCGGCGGTCTGCGGGTACTCGTCCTTGTCGATCATGTTCTTGTCGGTGCAGAGCCGCATGAGCTCGTAGACCTCGTCCTCTGCCCATGTCTGGCAGAAGGTCGCGAGGTTCTGGCGCGAGTTGCCGTCGAGCATCAGCTCGTCCTGCACCAGTCCCTTGACCCGACGCGCGTTGTGCTGCTGCTCAGGGAACTTGCACTTCGGCAGCGTCACCCCGCCGGCGGCGGCGAAAGGGTCGTCGAAGATGTGATCCAGCCGCTCCTCGTGCGAGAACAGCGGAACTTCGCTAGAGTGAAGTGGCAATCATCCCTCCCATTGCTCATGCAACTCCCTTATCGGATCAACGCCCGGTGATCAGCTCCACCTGAGGGGTCCAGTTTGATTGTTATTGCATGAGTGGTCTGCGGTCCATCGGGACGATGGCGGTGTCAGGGCTTTTTCACGTTAGCCGCGCTGGCACCGGTAGGTAATGCCCGGTAGCATTGGAGGATGAAGCCGCTCTCGTTCAAACGCCATCGCTTACCGCCCGAGATCATCTGCTACGCGATCTGGCTCTATGCCCGGTTCACACTGTCATTTCGTGATGTCGAAGAGCTGTCGGCCGAGCGAGGCATCGATGCCTCATATGAAACCGTTCGGCGGTGGGTTCTGAAGTTCGGACTTGCCATCGCTGCGAACATCCGGCGCTCACGGCCGCAGCCGAGTGATCACCGGCACCTCGACGAGATGGTGATCTCGATCCGCGGCGTTCGGTACTGGCTGTGGCGGGCCGTCGACAACGAGGGCGAGGTCCTCGACTTCCTGGTCCAGCGCCGGCGCAATGCAAAGGTTGCGAAGAAGCTGATGAAGAAGCTCTTGAAGAAATACGGCTTTGCCCCGACCCGTATCGTGACCGATCGCCTGCGGTCTTACCCGGCTGCGTTCAAGGCGATGGGGCTCACCGCCACCCACGACCGCGGTCTGCGGGCCAACAATCGGGCAGAGACTTCACATCAACCGGTCCGACGACGGGAGCGAAAACTGCAGCGGTTCAAGTCACCGGGATCGGCCCAACGCTCTCTCACCATCCATGCCGCCACCTGCAACGCCTTCACTCATCAACGCCATCTGCTCCAAAGAGCAAATTCAAAGGAGCTTCGTAGGGCCTCCTTCGGCACATGGGCGCGGGCCTGCGCCGCTGCGTAGAATGGGACCCTGGGATGGTGTGCTGTGCCCGGACGGTGTTGTCGTGACAAAGCCGTCGGTACATGAACATGGACAGGCTCAACAAGACAATGATCGAGATCAACGGAGCCGTGGTCGCATGACAAATGTGCGAAAAATTCTGGACACTACCCATCCCTCAATGCTACCGGCCATTATCTACCGGTGCCAGCGCGGTTAACGTGACAAAGTCGCGCAGCGGCAAGCGCCTGATAGGCCTTTATCGACAGCGTGTCCCCGGTGGCGACCGATTCCCCGTGGCGCGCTGATCAGCGCCGCGATCCGGTCGCACACCGCGCGCGGCAGGTTGATCCAGCCGGCTGTGCTCCAGGCGCGGATCAGTTGCTGGCTCCACTCCTCCTCGATCGCGCGGGCGGCGGCCCCCTACGGGCTTTCGCTCTTTCCCCTGAAGATCCAGTAGACCCCGATGGTGTAGACGGCGATCAGCGGTAGCGCGACGGCGCCGGCATAAAAGAAGAAGCGCAGCGAGGCTTCGGGGGCGGCGGCATCGGCGACGGTCAGCTCGTAGGGGATCATGTAGGGCCACATCAGGGTCGCCAGCGTGGCAAAGGCCGCAGCGAACACCGCGATCGTCAGGTCGAAGGGCAGGCTATCGGACGGACCGCGCGCGCTGGCGAGGACACCCAGGACGCCACAAAAGCCGATGGCGGTGAGGGCGAAGCCGAGCGTGCCGAAGCGGCCTGCTGCCTCGGTCAGACCGGCGCTGATATCGACCGTCATCGCCACCGCGATGGCGGACCCCAGCACCGCAATCAGCAGCAGGGCCAGCAAGAACACCCGCTCCGCGGCCCAGTCGCGCAGAACATCGTCGCTCTTCAGCTTCAGCCACCCGGCGCCGAGCAGCGCGTAGCCAACCACAAGGCCGATACCGGTGAGGATCGGGAAGGGGTGCAGCCAACTGAAAGCGGTGCCGGCGAACTGGCCGTCCTGCACCGGCAAACCCCGCATCAGCGCGCCCACCGCCGCTCCCTGCACGAAGGCGACAATGACGGAGCCGAGGAAGAAGCCGCGGTCCCAGAACCGGCGCATCGAGGCGCTCCGGCCGCGGAACTCGAACGCGACGCCGCGGAAGATCAGCCCGATCAGCATCAAGAGCACCGGCAGATAGAAGGCGCCGAGAAAGACCGCATAGACCGTCGGGAAGGCGGCGAAGAGGCTGGCGCCGATGACCACGAGCCAAGTCTCACTGCCGTCCCAGAACGGGCCAATGGCGGCCATCATCCGATCGCGCCTGGCCTCGTCGTCGGTGGTGCCGAAGAGGATGCCGACCCCGAGATCGAAGCCGTCGAGGATGACATAGACCAGGATCGAGACGGCAATGACCGCAGCCCAGAACAGCGCGAGCGTGCTCGGTTCCATGTCCTCAATCCTCCCTTTCCGCCGGGGCGGCATCGCCGGCATAGGCCAGCGGCCGGCTTGGCGTCACGCCCGGAACAGGCTCGGCCTCGCCGGCCGGCCCCGCGCGTAGGAGTTCGTAGATGTACCGGATGCCGAAGCTGACAAAGATCGCGTAGACCAGCACATAGGCAGTGAGCGAAATCACCACGTCGCCGGTGGTGAGCGAGGGCGTCACCGCATCCCGGGTGCGCAGTACTCCGTAGACGACCCAGGGCTGGCGTCCGACTTCAGCCGTATACCAGCCGCAGAGTTCCCAGGCGTGGCATTTACGACAACATGAAGACGGCCATCGACAAGGTCGGGCGCGGCAAGGAGCGCGATGTCAATATCCGCTTTCTGGCGATGGCCAGCCACTATCTCTTCGAACCCGAGTTCTGCAATCCGGCATCCGGTTGGGAGAAGGGACAGGTCGAGAAGAACGTCCAGGATGCGCGTCACCGGCTCTGGCAGCCCATCCCGCGTGTCCCCAGCCTGGAAGCCCTGAATGAATGGCTGGAGAGCCGTTGCAAGGAGCTTTGGCGACAGACATCGCATGGGCAAATGCGCGGAACCATCGCCGATATCTGGGCCGAAGAAGCTCAGGCTCTCATGCCGGTATCACGCCCGTTCGACGGCTTTGTCGAATATTGCCGTCCGGTCGGCCGGTCTCGATCCGGAAGCGCCGTGCCGGCTCGATGACGAGCTGGTTGCTTGGGCGGACCGAATCTATGCGATGGAAAATCACCATCGCAACAAGATCAGGAAGAAGTTCAGGAAGACGCTCGGCGACACGCCGGTCGTCACGCTCGGTATTCCCGACGAGTACGAGTTCATGCAGCCCGAACTGGTCGCGCTGCTCAAGGAGCGCTTGCCGCGATACGCTGATTAGCTGCGCATGATCATGGTGATCGTCGTCATAATCGTCGGCGCTGACGTCGGCGTCATGGGCGCCAAGGCGGCGATGATGAGCATCATGCCGATGATGATGCCGATCGTATCGGCGTTGTAGCTGCGGTGGGGCGCAAGCCCCGGTGCCGGTTGCACCGCCCCTTGGTCCCGCCTTGTTGGGTGTGGGGGTGGTTCTACTGTGCCGCTTCTTCGAGGGGCAGGCGGAACCCCGGATAGGCGAATGCCGTGCTGATGGTTTCGCAGTCCTGTTCCCTCACGCCCTCGCGGCGGGCGGTCGCGTACCAGGTTGCTTTGACCTGTTCTTCCATAGCGTCGATGATCGCACTGGCATCCTCGTGCTTGAGGTGGAAGCGGGCGCATTGCGAGAGCATGTTCATGGCGTTGCCGTAGCGGCCGAAATCGCCGCAGGTCATCGCGAGATCGCGGCGCTCCACGCTAACCGGCATCGACGGCGTCAGGTCGTAGGCCGGAGAGAGCTTCCAGTCCTTGTCCTTGGCGATCGCAGCATGGTTGCGCGGGTGATCGTCGGTGTTCGAGATCAGCGCGTTGAAGACCATGCGGCGGAAGAGTTCTGCCGCATCCTCCTTGGGCTGCGCACTGATGCGGCGCAGCTCTTCGGCGAGCAAAACGTAGGACCAGCGGTCGCGGCTCTGGTGGGTGTCTTCGGTGCGCAGGATCGTCAGGCCGCTGATCATGCGCGCGCGCAGATAGCCCTCTTTTATCTTCTCGCGGTCGAACCGTTTGACGAGCAGCACATCGCGGTCGCCGACCGTCTGGACGCGACTTTGCGCTACGGTGAGGCCGCAGGCTCTGGCGAGTTCGAGCATTGAATGCTCGACCCGCGCGTGATTCCATTTGTCATCGGGGCGGTTGAACTTGGCGATCCACAGCCCGTCATCATCCTCGACGACGGCCTTGGGGCGGGCGCCGCCCATCGAGGTGCCGATCAGCATCAGATCCTCGACCTGTCCGGCTTCGGGGCCGTCCGGCACCTTCTCATTGGCGATGATCGCATCGGCGAGCCCGATCAGTTTGTTGAGGTCGAGCGTCTTGTTGAATTTGCGCTGCGGCGCGGGCGGCTTGGGACCGACGCCGAAGCCGAGCGCGCCGGCACGGTCGTCGGGGGCGTAGAGCAGGTAATCGATCTCGCCGAGAGCGGGCAGGCCGGCATGTTTTTCGATGACACGCCGTCCCCAGTAATCCGGTCCGGCATCGCGCAGTGCGCCGAACACGCCCTTCAGGGCCGTGGTCTGATAGGTGGCGTCGGTCAACTTGAGCTCGAGCGGATCGATCGGTACGGCATCCGGATTGGCGCGATAGCTATTGCCGTAGACAAAGCGTCCGACCGGAATTCCGGCCCTGTCCGGTTCGAGGACAAACCGCCCCGCCGTCACGAATTCGGTCGTTCCGGGCAGCATGATATAGACAAAGCACTCGGTTGCCCCGACCTTAGAAGTCACTATCGAGCCCTCCGCCGGTGCGCGCCCGTTCGCGGCCGCTCAGCTGGTCGAGCGCCAGACCTTCGCTGTCGGTGGCCGGGTCGGCCAGGTCGGCGAACGGCCGCAGCAGGTCATAGGCCCATAGGAGGGCGGTATAGACCGCGACACCGGTGCCGAGTTTGCCTTTCTCGGCATCCATGACGGCGCGCGGACCGGTCCCGATCTTCTCCGCGACCTGCTCGATGGTCAGGTTGCGGCGCAAGCGGGCGGTGCGCAGGTTCTTGCCCAGGCGTTTCACGGCCTGCTCGACCTCGTAGGGCGGTGCGCCAATCAAGAGATTCGTCTTGGCCATATGCTTTTTAAAGCCTCTTACGTTTGTTAAAACGCTTTTTAAAGCATAAACTATCAATGGCAAGGTGTCAAGTGATATGCTTTTTAGGGCGCTTTATGGGCCTTAAGATGCTCTATATAGCATAACGCATGCTAGACACTCGTTCTGCCTCCGGAATCGGGAGTCACGCGCGCCGATATCGGGCTTGGTGGGCCATTAGGCCGGCATCGTCAGGACGCGATCACCGAGGGCCAATCCTGCATGAGGGTATCGAAGCGCCGCTTCTTGTCAGTCCATCTTAATCGTGACCTCGCCTGATCGCGCCCGGCGCAGACGCCGATCGGCATCAAGCCCATCAAGCGCATGAGCCGCCGGATGCGCTTCACATTCACCGGATGACCTTCATTCTGCAAATGCCAGGTCATCTGCTGGGCGCCGTAAAACGGCGTCTCCAGAAACTGCTTGTCGATCAGC
>Ga0307422_1002031_pt1 | contig 10264 bp, 19 predicted proteins | sample SalMarWE160290MG_FD_202153 | JGI IMG/M metagenome (GOLD analysis project Ga0307422, IMG submission 202153) | Salt marsh sediment microbial communities from the Plum Island Ecosystem LTER, Massachusetts, United States - WE1602-90 | ecosystem: Environmental > Aquatic > Marine > Intertidal zone >...
CAGATATTTTGTGGCTGGGTCTACATTGTTATCTAATTTTTTGGCTGAGCATGAGAACATAGAAGATGTAAGCGATAAGAAATTAGCAAAGAAGGGAGAAAGAGAATATAATATAACTGGTATAGACAAACAGAGACATATATCAGTAACTCCCAAACTTATTTTTTTGATTGACAAAGGTAGCAATATTACAGTAATTGACACAATTCCGGAGGAAACAAAAATAAAAAACGTGGTTGACTACAGGGATTCATCAATAAGTGAAAAAAGACTTATCGCCTTTATAAAAGGTGAATAAATAATCTAAATAGTTTGTATTACTAATCTAAATTTTGACTATTATGAAACACATAATGAAATTTTCGGCAATGTTGCTTACTGTATTCTTTGCCTCTTTATTGTTTGCCCCGGCTCTGTTCGGACAAGAACCAGTTGAGGGTGGAGATACATCTTGGATTATGGACATGTTGGGTTCTACCCTTGGTGTATATGTTATAACATTTTTAGCTTTCGTATCAGCAGTTACAACCGTAACATCACTAATATCCGGTTGGATTAAGAAAAGTGGCTGGTTTAAACAGAAATTATCGTGGTTTGTAGCCATCGCCATCGCTCTGCTTGCTTGGATACTGAATCTGGGTATATTTGAGCCATTAATCTGGTGGGAAGCGATATTAACTGGTTTCTGTGGAGGTCTTGTAGCAAATGGAGTGTTCGATATTCCGGCTATAAAAGAATTATTGAAAAAAATAGGTCTGGACAGACTCCCGGTGTAATAATATAATGTCGAAAGACAAATTAACCCCGGTCAGTGTCTGGCCGGGGTTTTTTTATGACATCTTGTCATGTCATATATGACACAGACCATTTACTGTCAATGTGTCATGCTATACAATATTTCTAGAATATTTGTCCTTAGCTTCATGTAAAATCTGTCCCCGATAAACACTTTTTTGGCACGATTTTTGTTATATTTTAGGTAGGAACAATTGAAACAAATTATGATAGATATTAATAAATTATCAGAACACGATCAGAAATTGATCAAAGAAGCAAGAGAATTAAATTGTATCCATTGGTATACTGCTGATGCAATGTCTGAGAAAGCAGAATCTGATGAAGCTAAAGAAGAATTGAAAAGTATTGCTCGTTCTCTTTATCATAAAGAAGAGGGGCATAACATATAAAATAGAATGCGCTCATGTTGACCGGGACACGCTCTGATTCAACGGTAATATGACAGGCTCTTTATTGGGCGCATTTTTTAAGTAACGTATCGGTAGAGGATAAAGGTCAAAGTCGATTAAGCCCGGATTCTTGCGTACGTTTCCGGTGTCCGAAAGGAACTGGCCTCCTTTACCGATTTTTAAGTTCTTTGAATAGTTGATGAAGTCACAATGTTGGAATTGGTGGGATGCCCGGAAGTAGTAAAGCGTCTTCATAGAGTTGAAAGGCTCAAAACCAAATTAGACTTAGTTAAGCCAAGACTAGGTTGAGGGTTGACCAATCCGTTGGGAGTAGTAGGAGGGGTAGAACAGGCAAAATTCATTCATCCCCCTAATATAAATCATCCTATGTAAAACAGACTTGAGTATTCAAAATTCAGCCATTAACACTGCGGTGGGTTGTGAGGGTACAATCTGGCAGTCTCCTGTATCGGTGATTGAGGTAACGGAATCTATTAAACATTTCAGTTGATATTGTGATTAGTGAAAAACGGAAGGAGAACCACCAACGCTAATCGGACTGGTTCGGACACGGCTCACGCTTAAAAAGTCGTCTAAGTAGCGTTTCGACTATTCAATTTTTATTAAAGTTGGACAAAAATTTGAAAAGATGTTAATAAGAATAACAGGTACACTAAAAACAACTGGTATAATCCTAAAAGCAAAATTATACAGGTGTAAAATATCTGCCAAAACAATAAGATATTACAAAAGTGAAGATAACAGCAGCTATGGTATTCTGACCAAAGATAAATTACACGTGGTTGATACTATTATGAAAAATACCATACCGGGTGCTGGTCTCATTCAATTTTATGCCTATACTGATGATGAAAATTTCAAAAGGGTTTCCAAAGAAGTGGTTGCTGCTATAAATACCAAATTTGAGGAAATCCAAGATGCATATTTGAATTTAAAAAATGGTATAGAAATAGGAATCATTAAAGAATAAAGCCATGTGGTTCAAAAAAACAGATAAGGGTGTTCTTGTTGGTCGTACTACACAGCATGGTAGTGTGGCGGTGGAATTTGTGGAAACCACAGAGGCTGCTCAATTTTTTAAGGCTGCTCAATTTGGTTTTATTGTAGGAGCATCCCGAATAATGAGAGAAGAATATTCAGAGGATGAATGGGCAGAAAAATACAAAACATTATTAAACGGATGATGAAAAGATTATTAAATACGGATGTTGTACCAACCAAATTTATCAACGATGATGCTGGTAGGTCAAAAAGCAATAGACCACTACAAAAGAACGATTGTTCAGTCAGAGCATTGGCTATTGTTGCTGATATTCCATATGATTCAGCTTACGATTTTTGTAAAGATCATGGAAGAAATTCTCACCGTGGTTTTAATCTTGATGATATATTAAAGAAGCATGCTAAAGACGGAACTAGATTTTACGATTGTCGTATTATTAAGCATTCGTTCCAATCTGTAAAAGGACAAAAGAGAATGTATCGTGGTGCTTTTTGTGTACTTCATCCGGAAGGTAAATATATTATCACAGAAGCAGGGCATTTAACTGCTGTAGTTGATGGGATGAACCATGATAATCATTGGGATTGTTTTAGATGTGTATACACCGCATATGAATTCATTCCGTGGACTAGATATGTTAATCCGGAAGCTGATGAAATTAGTGAGGATGATATAGATGCTGCAGCCGAATATTTTGATAAAATAGCTGCAGAAAGCAAAACCAATAAGGGTCAAAAATAATAAAATATTATGAATAAGAATGAGATATTGGATATTGATGAATTATTGATGAAGGATAACAGCAAGACTGGTGTTGTATCAAAAATGATTATTAGGGAAGCTATTAGACGTGGTATTCCAATGCAGATGACTGTGGAAATGAGTGAAGAAGATATTCTAAAGAAAATAGAAAATATAAAAAGAATAAATCATGGCAAGAAATCATAATTGCAAACGAAAAGAGTGTGGTATTAATTACGACAAAAACAAAGTTGCTAGGTCATTAGGAAAACACTCACCAGTTGTTACTGATGGATATTGTTCAGCACAATGCTATACCAAAGATACAATGGAAAAAATGAAGGCTATGGAAGATATCAATTTGATTCCGGTTTTGGAACAGGCCAGAAATTTATTGTTGGAAGCGCATACCCAAATGGATAGCATAAAAACAAATTTCAGTAAAACTCAGGTGGGATATGTCGAAACCACAAACGTACAAAACAGAATGAAGAAATTCTTGGATGACACGCAAGCTATAAATGGGTAAGCTCATAGAAATATGCGACAGATTTTCAAATATTATATGGCTTGATGATAGGGTTATTGCGACATGTAAACATTGTGAAAAGACCACAAATATTCTAAAACATAGAAAGTGCCTATACGGAGCAGAAATTCACATAATAATAAAAACTAAATGGCGATAATATCATTCCGAACAAAGGTGTTCAAGAGAGCAACACAAATGAGACTTGAAACAGGTAAAAATCATGATGTTTGTCTTATGATCTCTTGGAAAGTGTATAATCTCATACAACGAATGAAAAAAGGTGAAGTAAGATTCGCCTATGAAAAATTTGAAGATGGTACACTTAGATATGCTGTTGGTACATTAAAAAACATACCAGATGGAGCTATAAAAAATGGGGAATTCAGGGATAGAGATTGGCACAGGCATTACAAAACCATTCCATATTATGATGTGGAGGCCAAGGAATTTCGATCATTTAAGGCATATCTTTTCATAAAGGCTTATGATCAAGATCAACCAGTTATCAAAATGTCCGGAATTAATATTGAGGTTACCGGATATAATAATGATGGTTCTTTGAGTGCAGCCAATTTGGTGGTGAAATTATTGGAAGAAGCAGGACTAAAGGTGAATACCAATTTACCACAAAAAGGAGTAAGAGAAGATTATAATATTATAAATAATCGTAGAACCACCAAAGACACTGCTGAATTATTGAAAAAGAAGAAAATAAACTTAACGTATTTCAGAAAAACAAAATATACCAGAAAAAGCAAAAAAGATGAAAGTAAAAAAAGTTGAAGCATTCAAGGATAGCAACGGTGGATTACACACCGATGAAAAATCCTATGTTCTTGCTGAATACAAAATATGGATTAATGGATTGGGCGATTTGGGTGACCAATTAAGAATCCAAGAAAAAGATAATCAATTATATATGTTCTATTTCATGAAATCAATAGCTGAACATGCGTTAAGAATGGGTAAAGAAGCTTTCGAGGAAGAAGTTGCCTCAAAACTTGAACTCATTAGAAAACATAAAGAATATAGTTTCGATAAATTGTCTGAGGAATATGCCATGTCTGATGGTGGCCAAGAGGCTAGCCCCGGTTATTGGTTGGGAATATCTGGCTCAGACCTAATAGAGTAACATCAATCAACAAGTTATGAAAAAAGACTACCAATTTGAGAGGCCACATGATAAAGATGGCTATGTTGATGGTAATAAAAGCATATCTTTTGATAACAAGGCTATGCTTAGAAGAAAAATCCGTCTGGAAAAATACTTCAAAGATGCTGGAATACCTATACAATTAATAGGGAATCCACATAAACCAGCAATTATAGCTGGCAGAGCTTTGTGTTTGTCAGCTTATGTGTCTAATTTTAATCTTAATTTTACTGACAAACCATTTGATGGTGAGATTATATATACCGTCAAATTACATAACGACACAACCCCGGACATAGATCAATTGTACAAGGTTATAATGGCATCCACACATAGGGCTGTTTTTAGACTAAGATATGATGATACTGATTTATTCCTTGCTGGCTATAATTTTGTTGATAAGACCACATCATATGGTAAATACCCTGTGTTTGCTAGAACAGGAGAGAAGATATATTTCAATGATGAATTCGCTCAGAAAATAATTGATGAATTCGCTGATAAATACAGGCTTGTGATTTCACAAGAAACTATCAATTTCGACACTCTATACAAAAACATTAAAAATGGCAAACGAAAAATTCATAGAGAGAACTCTAGAGGGTAATATAGAAATATTTATCCCCACCACCAATAGTTATTGGGTAGCTGATAAGGCAGAAGTTATAGGTCAAATATGTCATATCATAGAAAAATACCAAGGTGAAGGATATAAACTTACCCTTCGTCAATTGTATTATCAGATGGTGGCAAGAGATTGGATACCAAACCATGATAAGGTTTATAAAAAAATATCCAAAATCCTTGATGATTGTAGGTATTCCGGCATAGTTGATTGGAATGCTATAGAGGATAGGGGAAGAATACCAAAAACACCATACACAGAGGATGATGTTCCCGGAGCTATAAGGAGAACTGAATCATATTACAATCTCGACAAAAGGAAAAACCAACCGAACTATATTGAATTGTGGTCTGAAAAAGATGCAATATCAAATATATTAGTAAGGGCTACCAGTAAATATACCACCACTATCGGTATAAACAAGGGATTTGCATCTTCTACAGCCATGTACGATGCCTACGAAAGATTTACCGATAAAATATTAGGTGGTCAGAAAGTTGTTGTGCTCTATTTTGGTGACCATGACCCATCAGGGTTGGATATGGTTCGAGACATTAGAGATAGACTTGAATTTATGTTTATCCGTGGGAAAAATATTGCAAAAATAATGAATTATTTTATGAGGGAATGGGAAGATTCTATCGGTGAGGATGCCGTTCCTAACAAATTGCAGAGTATATATGAAGAACATGCAGGGAAATTCAAATATGCCCATTTTTTGTTTGATGAAAAATCGACAAAAACCCATAAAAGATATGGGATGATTGAATTGATGGTAAAAAACATATTTGAGGTAAGGCAAATAGGTCTCACCATGGAACAGATCAAAGAGTATAGACTCCCACATAACCCGGCCAAAATGACCGATTCCAGATCGGCAAAATATGTGGCAAAATTCGGCCAGAAATCATGGGAGGTTGATGCTTTAGAACCATCTGCTATTGTTGATATCATAACAAACGAATTTAGTGGGCTTATTGATGAAAACGAGGTTAGTAAAATAAAGGCTCAGGAGGTAATAGACAAAAAAGACCTTATTAAGCTTATAGAATTGTATAATCATGATTATGTTTTCAATGATTCAGATGAATGGGGGGAATGGGAATGCCCGGATTGTGGTTATGAACAATCAGACCCCGAAAATATAAAACAAACAAGTTGTGGTGGATGTGATAAATCTGTATTTTTATCCGATGTAGTTGATGGAAAACGCAAAGCAAAAATGAACATTGATGATAGATAAAATAAAGGAACTGATAAAGTCAAAAAGACTAGTCATCGATGGTGAGTATACCATCGATGATGGCAAGATAAATGTTAAGGGTAATGTTAAATTACGTGGACTTAGTTATTTGCCAATATCATTCGGTGTTGTAGATGGGGATTTCAATTGTTCATTTTGTGGTTTGCTTGACATGACTGGTACTCCACACACCATAACAGGAAACATGGAAGCTCAATCAAACAAATTTCTTAATTTGAGCGGTTGTCCTGAGAACATAGGAGGAAATCTTGTGTTGAATGGTAACAGAACATTAATGAATCTTAGTGGATGCCCAAAAAACATAAATGGTACTCTGGATTTATATGGTTGCAATCTGGCAATCCTGCAAGGAATAGCCAATACCATAGGAGGAAATCTTATTCTTGGGAAAAACAGACTAAATGGGTTGGGTTATTTTCCTAATTCAGTTGGTGGTAGTCTTGACATTACCGATAATTATATAGTCAGTATGAATGACGATATCATCAAAAAGGTGGTAGGGGATATCAATTCAGAGGGTAATCCGTGCAATGCTGCAGATGGTATCGAAGAAAACAGGTTGTGGTAATTTAAAAACATAGATATGGGGTTTAATATCGATAAGACATGGTTTAAAGAAGATTTCATAATTTCTAAGCTTAAAGAAGCAGAAGATGCTGGTTTAAATAAAATAGAAATCAAAGACAAACTTTTATTTGGTATATCAAATTATATAGGTCAAATTCTCCATGATTATGTATCAGAGGACAATAAAGGTGAAGCCGTGCTTAAAAAAGTGTGGCGTATAATGAGTTATGATGAACAATCAGACCCCGAAGCTGAATATAAAAGCAATCACAATACAATAACATCTGCTGTGTTTCAGACATAAAAAAAGAATTTGATATCGATATCAATGCTGAATTTTCATCCCGGTTGGGAGATATGAAAATGTCAGATGGAGAGTTGATAGAGTTGATAGAAAATAATATGTCTAAGGGAGAGGATGAATTGTATTATATCGATTTGGTAGCATTAATACAGACGGTTGATTATAAATATGCTATCAAATTATCAAAAATATTAGCTAAATACTCAAAAGATAAGGGTATATCTATAGTTACAGCTAAACAACAGATAAAGAAATAATGGATATAATTATTACTATACCGAAATCTACTTCTTGGGAAGAATACCAAAAAGAACTTGATTTGGCTGAAAATGGTGAATATGTTCTTAATTATCAATGCAGGTATTTTCCAAGACACACCAAAACTGGTGAAAGGTGTTATGTAGCTCATGAGGGAAAAATAAAAGGATTCATGATAATAAGCGGATTCTCAAGCAAACCATTTACCTGCACCACTACTGGAAAGAAATATAAAGGCAACTTTATACAGAGAACCGGGAAATTTTATAAAGTGGAAGAAAAACCGTTCAGATCGTTCCGGTCATTCAGATATTTTGGGATATCAATAAATAGTGTTGAGCAATGAAAAATCCGATAATAGAGCTTGCACAATTTATACAAAAACAATATGGTGAAAACATAACTACCAAGGTTGTTGATGTGGCTGGTGAATTACACTGCCCGGATGTAACGATAATCATAGCTTGTCCAGATGGTGGTGAATATGCAGCAACAGCTAAAAACAAAAAAATAGTAAAACAAAAGGCTGCTGAGGAAGCTCTTAAATATTATCTTAAAGCCGGAAGTAATGATTAACGAATATTTAGCTAAAAAAATATTATTAGTAATTTTCCCATTTTTAAACGATGATGAAAATAGGGTATACACCGTAATAGATCATACTGGTATGCTTCCCGGCAAAATAAGAAGTTATGAAGCAGCATATGAATCTGATGACAATCTTAAATTTGTAGTTACACTATACACCGAGGAATCACATGTAGAGCCATCAATAACAGCTTATTCATGTAAGAAGAATGATGATGATGATGATACTTGGGATATTGAACACGACTTATCAAAAGAAGCTGCTATGGTGTTTGATGAACTCAATTCCAAAACTGTATTCAGTAGCGAAAAAAATGGATTTTGTTTACGGGTAGCAAACGATATAGACATAAATAAAATAAGGTGTCCTATTTGTTTTACCGAATTTACCGATGTTTCTCCAGAGATAATGAGGCATAGTTCTGATTCCGTTGATTGTCTAGTATGCAACACAAAACTTAATATATCCAGAAACATTAAGATTGTGTATGATATAGACATTAACAAAAACGGATAATAATTATGAAAGAACTATTGAATGTACAGATCGTAAACAAGTCTACGAACCCGTTACCAGAATATAAAACCGAACATGCTGCTGGGATGGACATCCAAGCCGATGAATCTGGCACATTAAAACCTCTTGAGAGAAAAGTATTCAAAACCGGACTTTTTATTGCTATTCCGGTTGGGTATGAATGCCAGATACGGCCAAGAAGCGGTATGGCAATCAAACAGGGTGTAACTGTGTTAAATACTCCGGGTACTATTGATGCTGATTACCGTGGTGAAGTTGGGGTTATACTTATTAATTTATCAGACCAAGAGATTACAATCCAAAAAGGTGAAAGAATAGCTCAGATGGTATACACAAAGGTTGAAACTGTTGGATACACAAAGGTTGAGGAATTGCCAGAGACTGAACGTGGTGAAGGAGGTTTCGGCCACACAGGTAAATAAAAACCCAAACACCACAATGAAGGAAAAAACTAAACTAATCTGGAAAGGTATAGCTATAGGAGTGGGTGTTACAATAGCCATTGGGGTTATTGGATATTTCGTTATTATATGGTATATTGGAACTTTTTGATATGGGTACACAATTGAATGAATCAGCATATAAAAAGTTGATAGCAGAGAACATAGCTGCTATGGAAAAGCATATGCCACTCCATTCCTTGGAGAAAAAGCATATAATCAAAGTGCTTGAGTGGTCTATTGATAGGATTTACCATAAAGATTGTGCTGTTCGTATTTTGTGTGCTGCTGTTTGGTATAAAAACGGTAAAAAATACCCACATATGCCAAAAAACGTTAAATCAGGTATTGTTACAATAGGTTGGGGTCACGCTAATTGTATGGCCATAATGGGACAAATTTTTCCGAACCGGGAATACATTCTTAATAACAAGGATGGTAAAACAACTGTTCAGGGATTTTTAACAAGTCAGAACAACTATGTTGATAGAAAAACAGCCGGGGAAATAGCATTTAAGGCTGGCCAAACGAAAGAATTGATAGAATTTTTATATAGTGAAAATTTACGCCAATACTAAATATTATGTTTAAATCAATAGATTACATGAACTTGCTGTATGTCGATATTGAGACAGCAGGAATTGAGAAACACTACTATGATGCTTCTCAACAAGTACAAGATGCTTGGGAATATCATTGTGATAGAAACAAACTTGTGATAGAAAATACTCAAATGGGATATGAGAATGCTTGGCAGGATAATGTTGCTCTTATTCCAGAATTTTCACAAGTGGTGGCCGTTTCTATAGGATATTATCATTCAATTGATGGTGGTACTTCTTTCAATACCCAAACTTATCACCGGAAAGAGCTATCTGAGAAGCGGTTGTTGGAGGAAGTAAGAAATTTCTTTAATAATAGAGATCAAAACATGATAGCCCATGCTGGCAAAGATTTTGATTATCCATTTTTAATCAGACGAATGCTTATCAACAGAATACTTCCTCCAACCATATTGAGAATTCTCAATAAAAAACCTTGGG
>Ga0307422_1002032_pt1 | contig 10260 bp, 9 predicted proteins | sample SalMarWE160290MG_FD_202153 | JGI IMG/M metagenome (GOLD analysis project Ga0307422, IMG submission 202153) | Salt marsh sediment microbial communities from the Plum Island Ecosystem LTER, Massachusetts, United States - WE1602-90 | ecosystem: Environmental > Aquatic > Marine > Intertidal zone >...
CCAAGAAAACCATTGTTTAGAATAATTATCTTGACTCCGATGTTATTTGTAACCGCGGTTGCCAATTCTTGAATATTCATTTGGATACTGCCATCACCCGCAATATCGAAAACAGGCATATCGGGTCTTGCGACTTTCGCACCTATCGCGGCAGGAAAACCATACCCCATTGTTCCGAGTCCACCCGAGGTTAAAAGTGTCCGAGGCTTATCGAACCTATAATATAGCGCTGCCCACATCTGGTTTTGTCCGACTTCAGTAGATATAATCGCTTTACCCTTGGTAATTTCTCGAATACATTCAACAACGTACTGCGGAGAAACAAATTTAGAGTCTTTTTTGTAACTCAATGGCAACTTATCTTTCCATCCGTCAATTTCCTTTATCCAATCACTGTGTTTTTCAGGCTTTAAAATTTTATTCAGTTCTTTTAAAACATTTTTTACATCTCCGACAATTGGTATATCGACTTTAACATTCTTTCCGACAGAAGCCGGGTCGATATCAATATGTATTATTTTGGCATGAGGTGCGAATTCCGAAACCTTTCCTGTAACTCTATCATCAAAACGTGCTCCTATGGCTATTATTAAATCAGACTCCATTATAGCTAAGTTGGCATACTGGGTACCATGCATTCCAAGCATACCAAGAGAAAGTTCATGTGTTTCCGGGAAAGCCCCTAAACCCATCAAAGTAGTTGTAACTGGTGTATTTGTTTTAATGGCTAAGTTTTTCAATAGATTCGACGCATTGGAGGCAATAACTCCACCGCCTGCGTATATAATGGGTCTTTTAGCTTTTTCGATCAATTCTGCCGCATTTTTTATCTGTTTCGGATTACCTTTAAGAGTGGGTTTATAACCCGGTATATTGATACCTTTACTCGATATTCTTGAAGTTTTATTCTGTTGAACGTCTTTGGGAATATCGATAAGAACCGGTCCGGGTCGCCCTGTTGTCGCGATATAGAATGCTTCATGGATTATCTGAGCAAGATTGTTAACGTCTTTAACCAGATAATTATGTTTGGTTATAGCTCTTGTAACACCCGTTGTATCGGCTTCCTGAAACGCATCGTTCCCAATAAGACTTGTCGCGACCTGCCCTGTAAATGCGATTAAAGGAATCGAGTCCATATATGCCGTTGCTATCCCAGTAGCCAAATTTGTGGCTCCCGGACCGGAAGTGGCAATACAAACACCGGGTCTTCCGGAAGCCCTCGCGTATCCATCAGCCGCGTGAGCCGCTCCCTGTTCATGGCGGGTCAGATAGAATTTTATGTCACTATCATGCATTGCGTCAAAAACATCTATAACAGCTCCGCCCGGTATGCCAAAAATGGCATCGACTTTATTTTCTCTTAAAGATCTGACAAATATTTCGGCTCCACTTATCATCTTTTTCTTAGATTTATCCTTTTTCATTTAAAAAAAACCTCCTAAAAATTATATTATTCTATTTTTATTTATTAACATTACGACTTAAAAAACCCAAATTGTAAGAATTCTGGTTCTTTTAATATTTTTTATAATAAACATTTGTACGTAATATTTCAAGTCAAAAACGTACATTGATTTAGTCAATTTTAATAAAAGGTATTTCTGTGTCAGAAAAGTGAGTAATGATATATTTGTTATTTTATCTTTAAGGGAAACATTGACAGAAAGATAGGAAGCATCTCGTTTAGAGATTCCTCTAAAATCGTATGTTAACTTAAAATCCCCGAATCTACTCCCAACATTTTTATATATCTCCTTAATTTTTGTGCAGATACTATAATAAAAGTGTGAAAAAAGTCAACCCCTGTGACCAAAAATAGCCACAAAGACACTAAGGCACAAAGAAATAATATTAAACCATGGAACACAAACTACACAAAATCCACCACCCCTCTTATTTCATTGGGGTACAGATTTCTATAATAGTTCCAAATAAATCTTGAACATAAGCGACTGTTTGTCCCCACGGTTTTGTCTCTGGTTTTTTCAATTCTTTTGCTCCATTTTTAATCGCTTTTTCAAAATCTCTTTTTACGTTATCAGTCGAAAAAGCTATCTCAAAACAATTTTTAACACCATTTGTTGCCTCTACTCCAATATTCATTTTAAGCATATCATTGTTTGCAAATGCTAATACAGTTTCACCGGTATCCACTTCAGCATACATATTTGATTTATGAATAAATTTTGGCTTCAATCCAAATGCTTTTTGATAAAACTCAGTTGCCTTAACTGCATTATCAACATAGATTATAACATAATTTAATTTCATTTATTTTCTCCCTTGCTTTTTTGGTTTGATTATAAACAAATAATCACAATTAGTATTGTAAATTTCGGACATTTTAATAAATATTCTTAATCCCTCCCAGAAAATAATTTATATCCTTAATTAAATGTGATTGATCGTAAAAGCCTGCATTAATTGCTTGAAAACTATTGCTATGCTTATGTGTTAGGAAATATTTCAATATACTTTGAAATCTAAGAATTCTAAGAAAGGGCTTTGTTGATATGCCGATATTTTCTTTAAAATAGCGTCCAATTTGTTTTTCAGACATATGATGATAAATAGCCATGTCTCGCACTTTAACAGAACCATCAGTTTCCAGTGAATGCTTTAAGAGATTATTAAATTTGTCGTTTATTTTATAGTTTCTAAAGAAAGTTTTTAAATGATTTTCAAAAATGTTAATAAAATTAGCAACATGTATTTCATCAAGTAGTCTTTCTGTCATTTCATTCAATATTTTAAAGGTACCATCAATTCCAATATTACTATTTAAACTATCTTTAGCATTTAATCCTAATACAAATGGAATCGCACCTGGTAGAAATCTAATTCCGAAGAAGAAGACATTCTCATTCAGCGGAATATATTCTGTTTTGTCCATAATTCCAGCGATAAATGAAGTTTTTTCTTGTAAATTGCAGATAATATCTATGCAACCATCTGGAATTATTCGGTGCATTATATTTGATAATTTAGTTATAGAATAAACAGTCCAATAACACGCGATATATGGAGATAATGAATTAGAGGGATTGAATTCCCTGTATACAATTTCTGGATTTATCCGTGTATAATCAACGTATTGTATTGGTTTGTACATAATTCCTCTTTGGCAACGCGTGGCATCTAATCCCCGATTCTACTCCCAGCATTTTTATATATCTTCCTGTTTGTGCAAATACTATAAAAAAAAGTATTAAAAAAATAAGTTTTCTTGAAGACGTGTCTATAAAATCAGAAACAGGTCAATCTTGTATGAATAATCTAATCAAAACACTGCTACAAAATATTATTACCTAGTAAAATGTCTAATTACAGAAACAATTCGATTTAGCACATATTTAACCATACCGTTAATAACATATCTGTTTTTTAATGCTTGCGCAATTGTTGGTCCGAATAAGTTATATGCTCCTATAAATAGTCTGCCTAATACCGTATTCAGCAATATTTCATCTCTGTATTTTCGCAATTCAACTACTCTTGGATCATTATAATCTCCATAAACAGCCGTGGCAATATAACATCCGGATTTTTTTCCTTTCAACAAATCCTGGATATCAATATTTGACGAAACATCTAATGGGCTCCGTCCTCTTGAATCAAGCGCATTTACATTAGCACCTGCCTTTACTAAAATGGAGACGGCAGATACATTTTGCTTCACGCATGCTTTATGCAAAGGAGTAACATCCCCATATGCGCCTTTTTGAATATCTGCGCCACTCTTTATAAGTTCTTTCATTGCACTGATATGATTTTCCTGAGTCGCTAAATATAATGGCGTGGCGCCGTCAATTTCTTCGCTAACATCTAAATCCGCGCCACTTTTAATCAAATACTTTAAAACATTCATACGATTTTTGTATGCTGCACAATGCAAAGCCGTAAAGCCTTTTTCATTTGCATTGATATCAATTCCAGAAGAATGAATTTTCTTTAAGCTTTTTATATCACCCTTTGTAGCGGCTTCTAGCCATTCTCTTACAGAACTCATTAATACCTCCATTTGTTTTGTATATTAATATACAAGGTACGTATTGCTATATCAGCTATCCTCTAAATGCTGCAATTAAAAATGTTATCAGCACATGGGGCTGATATACTACCTTTGCTGTATTGCCAGAACTTCTTAGCATAACAAATAATATCACTTACTACCTCCCTTTTCTAATTGTAGGCATTATAGAGAACTCTTCATTTTTCCTAAGTTTTTGTGCTAATATAGGTATAAATCTCTGCAGTTTTGCTATTAGCATGTCTTAAAAGTTCCTGTATGTATTTCAAATCAGTTCCCTTTCTAAAAGATGGGTGGCAAATTTATATCTGAGAATAGGGTTATAAGGACATAACACTTTGATACTATTGTTTTCTTCTTTCTGAGTCCTAATTGTTGAGTTCATCAAAATTATAATAATTATTCGACGTAAAATGTCAAGTTTTGGAAAAATTTTCTCTTGATTTTAAAAATCACCAACTTATTTCTTTTTATTTAAAATTCACATCCTATTTCCCAACGTAACGCTTTCCCTCATGCTTCCCCGTCCATATGGCATTTTCGCCCGTACTCTTAGTCATCGGCAAAATAACTTTTTCTCCGGAGGGCAGCGTGACGACACGCCAATCCATCCAGCCAACATGAGTTACCGAGCCGTTTTTATTCTGCCTGTACACTTTTCCTTCTTCCGCGGCAAAGTACCATTTTTCACCTTTTCCCAACCGCCTACACATTTGAGCGCGTTTTTCCAAACCGTTTTCTGACCTGTATGTTCGGAATCCACATTCGGCGATAGCGGTAGCAACACCCTCCACTTCCTCATAAAGGGTTCCGTCGATTACGCAAATCCACTTTTCGCCATTTCTTTTAAAAGAGTTGAGCTTACTGAGTTTTTCTTCGTACAACATCTCCTTGTAGTCTCTGTGTCCGAATTCGGTGAATGCCGCTTCGTCCTTCTCTGACCCGAAATAAACGGAGTGTCCATCCCAGTAATGCTTAAGTTCCGAAACAGGTTGTACAGACGTTTCAAGAAAAATGATTTCATCTTTTTCATCCTGCGAATAGACTTTTTCAGGGCTTAGAACCAGTAATTCCAGATTCCCCATGAGCATGGTTGCCACCGATACAGGGGCATCTTCCCAGGTAACGGATGGTTTACAGGACATAGTTGTTATAACCATTATAATAAAAAAAGTAAAAAACAGAGTAGAAAAGGATATTTTATTCATCTTTTATTACCTCTATTACCTCCCGTAAAATTTTATTCCTTGCCTTTGTTGTTTTTTTACCGTCAGCTCTCGGCTGAGACTGTGCCAAAATCCCAGTTTTTCATTGTAGGGCAAACCTTTAGGTTTGCAAAATAAATGATTGCCAATATCTTAGCACGGCTAAAGCCATGCCCTACGAGCGAAATTGATAATTTTGGCACAGTCTCGGCTGGCAACGGTCAGAATTGAGCTTAAGTTAAATTCTCAACCGCCAGATCACCGACTTCGGAAGTAGAATAGCCCATTTTGCCCGCGGAAAGGCTTTCTAATTTCTCCTTAACCACCTTTCTAACAGAGTTTTCAACCGACTCTGCCGCTTCTTCTTCACCGAGGGTATCAAGCATTAAGGAAAGCGCACATATCGCAGCTAAGGGGTTAATAATGTTTTTACCGGTATATTTAGGAGCGCTTCCGCCTATCGGCTCGAACATAGACACACCTTCTGGATTTAAGTTGCCTCCTGCGGCAATGCCCATACCGCCCTGAACCATCGCTCCGAGATCGGTTATAATATCGCCGAACATATTATCAGTGACGATTACATCGAACCATTCAGGATTCTTAACCATCCACATGCATGTGGCATCTACATGAGCGTAATCGGTTTTTATATCGGGATAATTCTTGGCAACCTTATAAAAGGTCCTTTCCCATAAATCGAAAGCAAAAGTTAAGACATTGGTTTTCCCACAGAGCGTAACTTGTTTTCTTTTATTTCTTCTTTTCGCGTATTCAAAGGCAAATCTTATACAGCGCTCCACTCCCTTATAAGTATTAATACTTTCCTGGATTGCAACTTCATCCTGCGTATCCTTTTTTAAGAAACCGCCGGAACCGCAGTATAATCCTTCCGTATTTTCCCTAACAACCACAAAATCAACATCTTTTTCCTCTTTATCCCGTAAAGGGCAAAACCTTTTATCATAAAGTATTACGGGTCTCAAGTTAATGTACTGGTCGAGGGCAAAACGGAGATTGAGTAGTATACCTTTTTCTAAAATACCGGGTTTAACACCAGGATGACCAATAGCTCCGAGGTATATAGACTCAAAAGTTTTTAATTCTTCAAGAACCGAAACCGGCAAAACTTCGCCGGTTTTAAGATATCTATCTCCTCCTATATCATATTCGACAGTTTCACATTTGAATTGGAATTTTGATTGAACGGCATCCAGTACTTTTAATCCCTCTCTAACTACCTCGGGACCGGTACCATCGCCAGGTATCACAGCGATTCTGTAAGTTTTCATTCCTGTTCTATCCCCCTTTTCTCACAACTTATATTTTTTTTATATTCAAAAATTTAAAATTAACCGTATATAACGAAACTTTAAGAATCTTATTAATATTAATATTTTTGTCAACCCTTCAATCAAAAAATGTTTTTGAAACGATTTATTAAAGCGATAATATTAATATCGTGATTTCTTTTTCGGGTGAAATTCCGAGAGATAATAACTAAGACGCGCTAATTCTGAAGAAAGGTCAATATTTCTGATAATAAAATGATTAGAGAAATTATTAAGAGATGAAAGATAGGCAGGAGTAAAATTCAACAATGCTTCAATCGTAGAATTTTTTACTTCTTCCATTACATTAACCACTTCTTCTGAGGGAACCGCAATTATTGCGATTTTTATGCTTTCTTTTTTCACTTTTCGTTTAAAATCCTTAATATCATCGATTTTAACTCCTCCCATTTCAGCACCTATTTTTCTTTTATCTTTATCAAAAGCTAAAGCGATTTTGAATTCCTGAGTTTTAAATCCGTAAAAATTCAGGAGTGCGGAACCCAATTTTCCGACCCCTATTAATGCTACTTTTATTTCTTTACGTGGAAAGGCTATTTGTTTGATTTCTTCAAGAACATCTTTAACGTTATATCCAACCCCTCGCTTTCCCATTGTTCCAATATACGAAAAGTCCTTTCTTACAAGAGTTGGTTTTATATTCAGGCTGTTTGCAATGTCTTCCGAAGAAAAACGTTTTCTTCCTTCTTCAAGAAAATATTCCAGGCATCGGGCATATATGTACAACCTCTTTATTACTTCATCCGGTACTTCTGATTTAGTCAAAGCTTTTCCTCACTTTGTGATTATAATAACAAAGACCTCTTTTGTCAATATTTTTCACGGTAAAAAAACGAGAATCGTTACAAAAAATATTTCTCAGGGTAAGATGGTGTTGTTTTACTCTTTAATTATTGTATTGATTTAATAGCTGATAAACTTTTGTAAACCACCTAAACTCGATAAAATTCTCAATATCGATGCCACTTTCATCAACTCCTTCTTCAATTAATATTTCTTTCGGAATCGAATATAGTAAAGTCGTATCAGAATTTAGATAATGAATCGTTATGAGAGTATCGGATTCGCAGTAAAATCCAATATGATCGAGAGTATCGAGTTCATCAGGAACTACTCCGTTATCTACTATCGCAAGAAAATATGTCTCGCCAAAAGATAACATCGTAACTTTATATAAACTGTCTTTTCCTATTCCTATATCGAACCCTCTAAAAAGGTTAGCATCACATATTGATATTGAATCGATTTTACTTATTTTATCCAAACAATCAAATAATTCGTCTTCTCCTTCAACTGCCATTACAACCTTACAACTATCTGTGTGGACCTTACCGGAAACTGTCGTTGTAAGCTCTTCTAAATCTTCACAGCCAATCATCATTATACAAAATATTATTGCCGCACTTAATTTTATTTTAATCATAAATTATACCTCTCTTAATAATTATTATAATTGTTTTTTTACTAACGTCAACTGCAAAAAAAAGAAGGGACTAATTTAGTCCCCTCTTTTTTATATTATATATGAATTAGTAAATTAACCGGCCTCTTTTTCAGCAACCTTTTTTAACTTCTCATTGGCAAAAATAGCGACTTCAACTCTACGGTTCATCTGTTTACCTTCGACAGTTTCATTGCTGGCGATTGGCTGTGATTCACCATAACCCATTATTGTAAAACGAGTAGGATCTACATCTAAATCCTGAAGATAATTGGCAACCGCCTGCGCTCTCGAACGAGATAATTGAAGATTATACTCTTCCGATCCATCTGAATCAGTATGCCCTTCTAACAATATATTGGTATCCTCATATTTATTAAGAATTTTAGCAAGATTCTGCAAATTTTCTTTGCTTGCTGGTTTCAAATTAGCTTTGCCTACATCAAACAACAAACCTGAGTCAAAGGTAATTTTAATACCTTCTCCAACACGTTCGATTTTCGCTCCGGCAATGTCCTCCCTCATTTCCTCTGCCTGTTTATCCATGTAATTGCCTATATAATTTCCTGCGGCACCGCCGACTACTGCCCCAATAATAGCTCCAACAGCGGTGTTTCCGGCTTTCTTACCGATTAAACCTCCGACTACACCTCCGGCTGCGGCACCAATGACGGTCCCCTTCGCCTGATTACTGGCACAACTGACAAATCCGAGAAGTAACACTACTACTAATAACAATCCTACTGTTCTCTTCATAATTTTTTCCTCCTCCTTTTTATACTTTGTTTAATCAATATCAAATCAAACAAAAACTATATTTGATAATATGATACGCATTTTTTAAAGTTTGTCAAGTAAACTTTTTTAAAATATCAAAATGCTTAATTACTTGCCCTTGACTTTTGAGAAAATTAAGATATGTTAAAAACTGCATATTGATGAATAAATATGCAAAAACTTCGGGATAGAAATAAACGGGTTTGTTTCAATAAAGTGTGAAAAGGAGGAATTTGATGGAATATTCTGCTAAGGATTTAATGGAAATGGATGATACATATGGAGCCCACAATTACAAACCTCTCGACGTAATTCTGAATAAAGGAGAGGGTGTTTGGGTATGGGATGTTGAAGGAAACAAATACATGGATATGCTTTCTTCTTACTCGGCATTGAATCATGGACATCTAAATCCCTTGATTATTAGAAAAATGAAAGAGCAGCTCGACAAGTTAACCCTGACTTCCCGAGCATTCAGAAATGACCAGCTGCCTTTATTTTTGAAAAAAGTATGCGAGGTAACCGGTATGGAGATGGCTCTTCCCATGAATACGGGAGCCGAAGGCGTAGAAACAGCTCTCAAAGCGGCGCGTAAATGGGCTCATAAAGTAAAAGGAGTTTCTGAAAATAAAGCGGAAATCATTGCTTGCAGTAATAATTTTCACGGGAGAACAATTACGATAATTTCTTTTTCAACTGAAAAACAGTATAGGGACGGATTCGGACCCATGACTCCGGGTTTCCCTATTGTAAAATACGGCGATGCAAAAGCAATAGAAGACGCAATTAACGAAAACACAGCCGGAGTTTTAATCGAACCCATCCAGGGTGAAGGCGGAATAGTCGTACCTCCAGAAGGATATCTAAAAAAGGTTCGGGAAATATGCAAAAAGAATAATGTTCTTTTAATATTCGACGAAATCCAATGCGGACTCGGAAGAACGGGAAAAATGTTCGCCTGGGAATGGGAAAACGCGAAACCCGATGGAATAATACTCGGAAAAGCTTTAGGCGGAGGAGTTTATCCGGTTTCGGTGTTTGCTGCTTCAAGGGAAATACTCGGTGTTTTTAATCCCGGTGACCACGGTTCGACATTTGGAGGTAATCCTGTTGCAGCCGCTGTAGGTGTCGCTGCGCTCGATTATCTTATCGAAAAAGATTTACCTGGAAAAGCGCTCGAACTCGGCAATTACTTCATGGATAAACTTCGCAGTCTTAAGAATCCCGTGATTAAAGAAGTACGTGGTAAAGGACTTTTAATAGGCTTAGAATTAAAAGAAAAAGCTCGTCCTTACGCTGAAAAGCTTAAAGAAAAAGGGCTTTTATGTAAAGAGACGCACGGCGTTGTAATCCGCTTCGCTCCCCCGCTTATCATCACCAGAGACGAACTTGACTGGGCTTTCGAACAGGTAAAAGAAGTGTTTGAGAATTAAATCTTCAGAAACCAGTTTC
>Ga0307422_1002036_pt1 | contig 10251 bp, 15 predicted proteins | sample SalMarWE160290MG_FD_202153 | JGI IMG/M metagenome (GOLD analysis project Ga0307422, IMG submission 202153) | Salt marsh sediment microbial communities from the Plum Island Ecosystem LTER, Massachusetts, United States - WE1602-90 | ecosystem: Environmental > Aquatic > Marine > Intertidal zone >...
TTTTGGAGAGGAGTAAGGGCCACCATACAGCTTAAAGGATAATAAACACAATAATGTCAGTCCAATAAGATTAGCCACTTTTCCCCGGGCAGGCATTCAAAATAAAATAGCATATAACAAATTCAAAAAACGAATTCGTTATATGCTATTTTAAATGACTTTGAATGCCACAAAGCCCGTGTAAAAGTGGCTAATCCTATTGGACTAAGCGACATTATTATGTTTATAGATTTTATCTTGACAACAGCCCTCTTTACCCAGGATTGTCATCAGTTCCTAAACGTTCAGCAGCCAACGAGCTTTTTTCAACTGTAATGATTATTTTATCATCAACTATCGTTTCTTTTGTCTTAACCCAGCCAAAACCCCTGATTAAATTCAACAGCCTTTCAATCTCAAAATATATCGTTCTTTCCTGTGACATGATACTTTCTCCTTTAATTTTAGTTAACACATCTCATCTAAAAATTTCATAGGGTCCACCCTATTCTTTCCAATCAAATGTTCAATATGAATATGCTCAGTTATATCCGGATAAACATCACCTAATTTTTGTTGCCTTCCCAACAATTTACCTTTTTCAACAAGTTCCTTCAATTTTACACCCGGCTCAATATAAAATATTCTCATCTTTATATTTTCATTTATTGTTATCTCTATGTATCTAAAATGCTTTAACTCCCTAATATCTTGTCTGTATGCATATCCTATTTTAGATACTACACCAGATACAGCCGAAAAAACCTCCTGTTTTGCTGCACAGCTTATGTCAAGACCCATGTGTCTTCTATCACCTCTTGACGATCCAAACCGCCCACATCCCCACCCATCACAACCTCTAATATCATTTTTAAACAACATCTTACACCCCTTATCTAAATAATTTTTCAAACCTCTCAACCTCATACGCTCTTCTTGTTATATGCATTACGTATTCTATATATTGCAAATAATCACTAATGCACATCACTTTTTCGTTTATCATTCTTATTTTACATATTGGCCTTGGTTTACCACCTATCAAATCATAATAAACCCACTCACCGTTAATATTTGCCCTTGCAACAGCGTGCAATCCTTTCGTTCTCTCTATCGTTCCAAGGACAATTTCGGTGTCATACCTCTCACCTAATGCAACACCTACCGCAAGCGCTTTATGTCTGCACACGAAACTTATATCATTCTTTATTAAACACCCACTAATCACTATTGGCAATATCACTGCCAACATCATATTTTTCATTTCTTTTACTATTCACCTCGAGACTTTAAAAGCGTGTCAATAATCATTCTATGGCACTCAGGACATACTTTGATCATTCTTATGTTTTTGTATTCCACCGCCTTATCGCACATTTCACACGCCCCGTATGACTTTTGAGGTACAATGTAATCAACATCAGGGGGAGGTATTTCATCTCTATTATTAATATATTGTAAACTTTTTCTTAGATCCTCAACCCACATTTTAACAACCCTGGAGGACGCTCCATTCTCAACAGCGATATCAAGATATCGCAGTTTTTCCTTTTTGTCGTCAATCCTTTCCAGCTGCTCAGCAACTGCGATTGATATTTTACCTTCATGGATTGCCTTTATTACGAGCTCATCCATTCTCAATATGTCAATCATTCTTTTCACATGAGTAGCAGAGCGGCCCATCTTATTTGCGATTTGATTAATTGTAAGACCCTCTTTATCGTATAACTCACCATATATGCCGCCTTCCTCAACAGATGTTAAACCAACTTTTTGGAGATTTTCGGTTGCCTTGACAAGCGCCATATCAGTCGGATTAAGTTTTGCTACAAAGCATCGTATTGTAGGCAGGCCAGCTTCTCGACACGCAAGCAAGCGCCTATGTCCTGCCACTATCTCAAAACGTTCCCCTTTTTCGACGACAACTACCGACTCTATTAAACCAACTTCTTTTATGCTCTCAGATAGCTCATAAATTTCTCTATCGTTAATGTTTATTCGAACACTTGATGACGGTTCATCAACTAATTCTATTTTGATTGTTTTTTCTTTCCCTTTTATCATTTGTTCACCTTGTGTATTTAATTGTTAATAAATCCACCCAAAAAAATTTTTTCCTGCTGCAAAACTTATAAAAGTATCACACAAAACACCACATTTCCATCACCCCCTGCCAATTAAAAGATTTATATCCACATTCTCAATTTTGACTACACCACAAACCGCCATTTGTCAAGCAATTTATAGGGCGACCCCCTCGAAAGCCCCATTTTACGCCGTTTATCATTTTTGATAAACTATATTCTCTTTGAGAGAGAGAGTTAAATGACCGACCCAGGAAAAGCGATGTAACGAGCTCTTTTCCTTATGAGGAAGATAGAATGAAACGACTTCGTCGCTTAAACATTTAGTCGCATTAATTTTCACTTACCATGACAAAACAATTATTGATATTTATCAATTTCATTAACATATTTTCCTTTTAAGGCGACAAGGCGGTAGTTTTTGATCACTGTATGAACTATACATACCACTTTTAGAGCTCAAAACACTTTTTTTGCTTATATGTTTACCCTGGCCTTATACGTAATTTTAAAGGAAGGGCACCTTTGAAATTACGTTTAATTTTCAATCATCTTTTAGAATCCACTCCCGGGTTAATTTATTTTTCATAATTTATATATTTATGTACTTTTTTATTGACATTTCGAAATCATTACTTTATACTGAGGTCAAATACAAAAAGAAGGGAGGTGATCGAATGAGAAAGGAATTTATTTAATGTAGTAGATATGACGTCTTGAAGCGTTGCCCTTGAGCAGCAATAGTCATAAAAGTAGAAGATGGCTTCATGTCTTTTGAGTCACTTACCGATTATCATATTTGGACAAATTAAAAATAAAAGGAGATAAATTTTATGACAAAGATCCAGCCGCACGGACCGAGACAAGCAAACTGTTTATTTACACTTCCTTCCGTCTCATATTTCACCGGTATTAAATATCAAACACTTTTGAAAAGATACCATAGAGGAGCATTAGCAGCAACTAAATACGGTGGATCACTCTTTGTTGATTATAAAGAGGTAGTGAGATTAAAAGAGATTAAACGACTCGATGACACTAAAAAAGCACTGTCTTTTAATGATAAAAAAGACAAGGATCCATGGAAATATGAACTCGCAAAACCAATAATATATTAACATTGAGGTTATAAAAATGAACTCTATAAAATCATATTATCCTTACGCAGCCACTGTTGTTGCGATTGAAAAAATTCTCAAACGTGAAAATCTTAACGTTGAAAAATGCTTAAAGATTATGGAGCCAGAATTGTCACACGCATTTAATGCGATCAGGCTAATAGAAAACAAGCTTAAACTCAAACATATTAAAAGCGACAAGCCACATAGAAAACAGAACAGTTTATTTACGGATTAAGGCAAAATAAAACTAAAACCTATAATTAGAAAACATCTTTTAAACATGGGAGGTCTAACATGGGCAAGTATTTTGTGAACAGTGAAGATGGATTTAAAACTTTTGAAACCCTTAAAGAACAGTCTATTTATGCCAATACATTGATTGAATCTTATAAATCAACCTGCGAACCATGGCCCCGGGAAGTAGAAGATATTGTTTCAGGGGTTATAATTACAAAAGCAACAGCAGTTAATATAAGAAATAAACCTAACAAACTTGAAAAGGGGTTCGACGAAGATGGTTTATACTGGCCAAATGGGATGGACTCTATATGTGATTATAAAATGATCAAAGTAAAGTGATTAACTTAACCAGGGCCGGTGAAAATCGGCCCGATTATTTCAATTATAACAGCCGCAAACCCACGCTACATGCTCGTTTATCATTTTTTATAACGTACGCTCCCAGTGCTAAGTTTTATGTCTTAATTGATAATCAGAAAACAGCATGTCACCTTCCTTAAACATTCCTGATATCAATTCTTGCGCTTTCCTATATTGATCCTTTGGAGCCTTAACAACCTTTTTTATTGCAGCATTTGCCAAAACGCCGGCATTACGCAGCAAAATATATCCTTTTTTCCTGATTGTATAGAGCGTTGATCTGAATTCATAGCCATTTGTCTTCGTCACCCTAATCCGCCTTTTCCGCCGTATAAATCCTCTCAACTCCATTTCACCCAGCCAGCGATTAAGAGTAGCAACAGAAACCTTAACGCCGTACTTACTGTAAATTAATTTTATTATTTTTAGCTGACTTGGAAAAGAATAATGTTTGTGGTAATATTGTTGTAAATTATAGAAATTACACAGTATAGGGAATGCTTTTGCGCTTATCTCTTTCATCGGTAAACATCCTTTTTTTAGATTATGGCACAAATCTTGCATTTTTTGCTTGACAAGCATTTTTCGATAGTGTAAGACATTACACTACTATTAATATCGTTTTGTCAAGTTATTTTTTATAAACTAAAAAGGAGGAGTTTTATCATGGCGGAGATTAAATCACTAAGCGCAATATCCGAAAAGTGGGCGAGAGTAACACCCCAACGTCAGGACGACTACAAAAACGGCGTATCCAACCCGAAACGAGATTGGGCTGAAGAGACAAAGGCGGCAAAGGAAAACTGGAAAGCAGGTATTGATGCAGCGGCCAGTAAAGATATGTTTTCCAAAGGTGTAGAGGCTGCCGGCACCGGAAAATGGAAAGAAAAGACCTTGAAGAAAGGACCTGCCAGATTTGCCGAAGGTGTTTACATGGCGCAGGGAGACTACGAGAAAGGCTTCGCACCTTTCAGGGAGGCTATTGCATCAACAGATCTAGGGCCCAGATATCCTAAGAGAGACCCGAGGAATCTCAACCGCGTAAAGGCCATAGTTGATGCACTTGTGGCGAAGAAATTAGGCGGCTAATATTTATTAAATTAATTATATTTTGAAAGGAGGAAAATAATATGAGATTTAGACACTCTTGCCTTTTAGCCGCAACGTCGATAATGACCGCAGGCGAAAAAGTCATAGACATCAACGTTAAGGACGTAATATCACGTATTGTTGTCATAATTCGTGGTGTAAACTCTTCATGGGATCCTATCGGACACCCGTCTTTAATTGCCGAGGAAGTAACCCTTGTTGACGGATCAAATGTTCTCCACTCTATGAGCGGAGCCTATACGCAGGCACTTGCTTTTTATAGTTCTAAAAAGCAGCCCTTTAATTATATTAATTATACGGATAATGGCACTTGCGTCGCATCAATACCAATCTATTTTGGCCGTTATTTGTGGGACAGAGAGCTAGCGCTTGACCCTTCAAAGTTTAACAACCTACAGCTCAAAATTGAACATGATTACTCACTTGGAGGAGCCACGCCGGATGCATGCACGATCGAAGTCTGGGCGGATATTTTCGACGACAAACCCGAGGGTATTCAAGGCTTTCTTATGGGCAAATCTCATTGGAGAAAGACCCTGGTAGCATCAACGACTGACTATGTAGACATACCAACTGACTACCCCATCAGACTTGTCATGCCGGCAGTTAAAAGCGATGACGAAGAGCCAGATATTAATGTTGACTCTGTTAAATTAAGCGAGGACGCAGATAAACGCATTATCGTAGACGCTGGAGTATTGGAAATCTTGCAGATGCATGAAGCCCAATATCCCACCTGGATTGAACTGATGGAAGGCCGAGTAACAGGCGGAACTGCAAACGAATTTTGGGTTACCCCTTGCAAAGATGTCAATATTATGCCATTAGCATCCCAAGATGTTGATGGTATATGGAACGCAGCATGGAGCGGTGGAAGTGGGCGACTTATAATGACCTCAATCACTGGCACCTTTAATGCAAACGTTACCGGAAGATGTCCACACGGAGTTATACCAATACCGATGGGGGACATTGATCTTATAGAAGACGCCTGGCAAGTTCAAGAGCTTGGAAGCGCAAGGATCCAGATGACAACCGGAGCAGGTGACACAGCATCAGCGTATCAGCTGCTTTTACAGCAGGTCAGAAAATATGCTTAAACGCATATTTTCATATTTAATTAAATAAACTTGCAGTAGGTGGGACTTTTTCAGGCCGGGTTGCCCGCCGGTTCTTTTTTACCACCTACACAGTAGTGATAGGGTAGTTTTTATATTACCTCATATATTTTACCTGCCCTATCATTCTCTAATCATTTTCACTTAATATATTATTGAACATTTACATGTTCTATATAAATCCAATGAAAACAGTTCTTTTCATTATTAGACGCATAATGATTATACTGATGCAGTGGAAAGCATTTTTAACCCTTAGTTTAATAATTCTTTTTCTTGCATTCTTGATATTAATTCTTGTTTTTGATATCGTTTACCCTGCTTTTTAACTTAACTTTATAGACATTACATGGACTATTTTCTAAAGATCACGACACCAGCTGGCACCAAAGAGACACAACCACTTATATCAACAGTTGAACTCACAAAAGGCACACTAATTTCAGGCGAAATTATTTTTTCAGAAGGTTGTAACTGTTATCATCATGTTGCATTTTATATATCAACTTTCCGCCTTGCGCCGTTCAATCGTGATCAAAACTACGTCGGCGATAACTGTCAGTTAAACATTTTTTTTGATCAAGATTTACACAAACAACCGCACAGATTAACTATTCTAACATGGAACGATGACCAGCAATCATCTCAATATGTTTTAGTATCTTTACATCTCGATCCGTTTGCAAAGCCCAGGTCAAATAAATCTTTTGAACAGCTTACAAAGGAGCTTGTTCCTGGCTACAAGAAAGGATCAGAAAGGAACGCAATCCCTAATGAAAATACTGAAGCTTTTTACAAATCTTAATTTTGGAGGTAACACAATGGGAAAATATTTTGTAGTATTTGAGCTTTTAAATATGGCTTATAGTAAGATCCTACGAAGCCTTGTACTCAAGGCAATCGACGATCCTGATAGCGAAATTGACGAGCTTGTCATGTCCATTTTGGACAGACTCTTTAACTACAAAGAGGTTAAATAAAATGTTTTATTCTAAAAACATATCAGTCACAGCGGCTACTACGGAAATAACCGCTGTGATGACAAACCTTACCTTGAGCAGTGGGATAATTCACCAACTAGATTTTGTTTTTCCTAAGAACGACGATAAAGATATATATGTTCAGGTCTTCGTAGGCGGTAGGCAAATCACACCAAGCAATAGCGAAGATGCAATAAGGGCAAGTAATACCATTATTTCGACACGCGAATTCTATGAAATGCCCAAAGGATCGAGTACAATTACCATAAAAGCCTGGAACACACACGCAACCGACGCTTTTGTTATAGCTGTTAATATCGGAGTTCTCCCCAAAAAGATTTTACAACCTTTTTCATTTGAGGAGCTTTTAAAGGCAGCACTGGCGCTCGAACCCTCTAAATAACAGGAGTTTTACGTTGACAGCCAAAGAACTTGCCCGCCGAGTTTTAGTTTTGATGTTGCCCTGGCCTTTATCAAGGCTCATGCCAAGCAGTATAAGGATAGGTTTATCCTTATTTCCCGGTGATAGAGCTGAGGTTTATACAGGTATTCCAACACTTTCCCCACCTTCCGCCCAGGGGTCAATCACCGAAACAATTTTCATGCCCGTAAGCGCTCCTGTAGGAGCTCTTTTGTCTGATATAATAACCTGGCCGAGTAATACGACGCCAAGTCAAGGTTTACCGTCCACTATTCCAATTTCGCAACCAGACTCCGCAGAAGTCACCAACGTCTTAGACGATACCTATTGGATTGATCAGGAAAACGACTCAAGTTACACGGTTGACGGTGAAACTGGGCATATTGAAGCCGATACAAGCTTCAATTTATATCCAACCGATATTATTGAGGAAGGAAGTCAAATAGAAGGAATTACTATTGACTTTGAAACATCGGAAACCATAGGTACAGTCAATATTATCCAACAAAATATTGATGAACCAGAAGCTACACAAATATTAGAAGATACTTGCAGTATACCACTTAACTGGGAAGGTCTTGCAACATATGTGGCGGTCGGACAGGGTTTCTTCTCAGTTGCTAATAAATCAAGGTTTCAGACATTAGCCTGGAGACTCTCACAACAAACCGGCGATATCTCTGCTAAAGAATATCGAGCGGAAGTCTGGTTAGTTAAAGACAACGCTGGAAGCCATGATCTTTTTGCTCTATTACGATCATCCGCCACCATCAATGGCAATAATGATTGGGCTAATTCATGGGTCAATTTTACATTTACATCACCTGTTGTTTTATTGCCGGGCATTGATTATGCCCTTGTATTACGCAGGATGACAGCTCATGCCGCAACAAATACAACCGTTTGTGTAAGAAGCTCAAGCACATATGCCGGGCATGAAGAAATCTGGAAAGCGGACGGAACCGAAGCACAAGAAAATACTGGCTATGATCTCAACATTAATATTTCATTGGTAGATGTATCAGACGAGGAAACTATTGCTACATTTGAAAATGTCATACCCGGCCAGAAATTATCATTTGCAGTTACCAACGTTAAAAATATGTACCTTCAATTTATTGATCCGAGCAACGAAGAGGAAGGACTAACCGTCACTGCCTTAACCGCAGAAACATACGGTTTTTCAACAGGTTAATTATGTGGCTACCATATGACATCGTCTATGCAACATTCACAATCGGAGTTGCAGCCGGATTATATATAATCCGACTCGAACATAGATTAACAAGGATTGAAACTAAAATTGAAGCAATTTTAGTCGATGTGAAACCATGCCAACCGTAACCGGCAAAGCATACGATCCTGATTGGAGAGGACAACCACCCCACTTGTTGGAGTTCGACTGCCCTGTTTGGTACAGGTTCCTTGATCATCACGCACCTAAAATTATTAATTTATATTATGATGTACTTCTTGGGATGCATGACATGACCCCGGAAATGCTAAAAGACCCCATGCAGCGCATGTGGTATTACAATAACGCAAAGAGGGTTGACGCCATTATAGAAACAGAAAAAGAAGTCTGGTTAATCGAAGTATCAAATCTTTTAGCAATAAGGGCCATCGGCCAGGCACTCTCATACTCTATTTTATGGTCACAAGACCCAAAAATAGACAAAATAGAAAGGCCTATTTTAGTCGGTGAGACAATGGATTTAGATTTGCTCGGAGTAGCAGGTAAATACGGCATAACTGTATTTCTGGTATAGGGCATAGTAAACTATGCCTTAACCCGTTTAAATCCACTGCGCTGCCCTTTTCTTAACGATCCACCTCACTGATCAGTAGACTTCTTATATAAAACCACAATACGAGCTAAATTCCATGGATTATCAGTTCCCAGTTAAAATGCACCGTTTTACAAGCGAAGAATTTGACAAAAAGAAAGCGGACTATGTGGCCGAATATGGTTATACTATTCATATTCCAGGAATAACCGACATTGTTAAATATGGCAGGATTCCAGAACCTACGGAAGAGGAAAATAAAGCTTATAGACGAGGAGATGTAACACAACTCGGTCAAGCTCGATATGACGCATTGAAGAGGTTAAAGGCAAAGAAGAAAGAAAGTTTTCTTGCCATGATGTCAAGTCCTAATCCCACTTGGCTAACAAACATTGGCTCGGCCATGGACTTTCTCGACGATATCAACGACACTCTTGGAGGCCTGGCCGTTCTTCTTAGAACCGGCGCACACATTTTGCCAAAGGCATACTCAAAGTTCTTGCTTGGCCCTGCCGGTTGGGCATGGACAGCAGCCGACATTGTAGGCGTCGTTATGGAAGTTATGAGGGCACCAGTCGCAAGGGCTGTAAATAAAAACGCATTTCGAAAAGTGTCCTCAGCTAATCCTTTATCAAAGGAAATGAAGATCAGGAAACAGCAATTTCTTGATAGATTTTCCCTTACTAAAGGCGAAATAATAGAGGGGTTACAGACAACCAACAACGTCCTTGGCTGGGGCCTTTCTTTAGGTCCTATTCTCGGAGCACTCGAAGAGGCTATCACCGGACCAATCCGCGTCTTGCAAGGTCATAAGGTTGTCACAAAATGGCCAATTCCTGATTTTACTAATTGGGAACTTCAAGCACTTGACGGGCTTGAATCCGCACAGCAGTTAAACCTTGGCGCAGATGAACTACCGGACCATATTCACGTAGCATCGATGATATCCGCAACCATGTCGATTAAAGCTTTATACCCTTATTTCCAGAACTATAACCCAATCGAAAACGTCGAAGGCCTTGAATATATAATCAGAACCCCGAGAAAAACT
>Ga0307422_1002038_pt1 | contig 10243 bp, 8 predicted proteins | sample SalMarWE160290MG_FD_202153 | JGI IMG/M metagenome (GOLD analysis project Ga0307422, IMG submission 202153) | Salt marsh sediment microbial communities from the Plum Island Ecosystem LTER, Massachusetts, United States - WE1602-90 | ecosystem: Environmental > Aquatic > Marine > Intertidal zone >...
TAATTTTTTTATTGTTTCTCTGGCGGTTTTTATATTGTTATATGTCCATTTCTTAGGATCCAAATTCTTCTTTATAGCTGCTTCTTCAGCAGGAAGCCCAAAAGCATCCCAACCAAAAGGATGCAGTAAGTCTTTTTTTCTCATCTTTTCCCAGCGCCATTTCAAATCCCCGAAGCAATAATTTCTGAAATGCCCCATATGTATATTACCGGAAGTATAGGGCCACATTTCCATAATAAAATACTTATTTTTTGGGTTCTGGGGAGTATTGTAGGCTCCGGACTCTTCCCATTCCTTTCGCCATTTATTTTCTATTTCTTTAAAAGGATACATAATCGAATTGATTTAAAGTGATATTTTGTTGTTATTATTTGCCGTTTAGCTTCTCGATCTTTTGCTCTAGATCTAAAAGTTCTCTTCTTCGCGACTCTATCTTACCTGAAATATCTATTTCCTCTCTTCTCTTTGCAACTATTCGTTGAGTTAATTCCAGCTCCTCTTTCTTCTGAGCGTTAGTCTTACCTTTCTCTCCTAACAAATCATCGAAAAGAAGAGATTCTTCAGATTCTTCTTCCCCAGCTAAAGGTCCCATTCCCACCGCTACCTCCGCCGGAATACTTTCTTTTTTCTTTTCAAGAGCTTCAATTTCCATTGAAATATCTTTTTGTGTTTTTTGTTTTTTAGCTACTACTTCCATCACGTTCGCTTTTGTTTCCTCTAATTGTTCAATTTCCTCTTTTAACTGCTGTATCTTGTTCTCCAGTCCAGGTGTCCCTTTAGCGGAAACTTTTTTTACAACTGTTGTTCCTCCTCCACCTCCCTTACTTAGAACCCCTCCGACAAAGAAGAAAATCAAAAAGGCAATAACTGAAGGCACTAGACGTTTTGGTCTAAATAAATTTTTAATCTTACCAATTATTCCCGACAGATAAGTATTTCCTTCCGGAGACGGCAATTTTATTAAAAAATGTATATCAGCCAATTCTCTATCCTGATATTTAATAGGTATTGAAAAATAGAATCTATCAGATTCATTTTTATTTTTTTCTTGACTTATCCATCCGCCATTTTGCAATTTTTTACCGATTTTCGCATTGTCCGTATCCCATATCACTATATTATTCTTTGCAAGAATTGTTAAATTAATAATATCTTCTTTTTTTGTCACCTTATCAACGAAATTTTTTATACCTAATCTGTCCTCATTGGCAACATAACTCCTAATATCATTGGAAGAGGAAAAAACAGAACCGTAATATTGCCATCCTGCGACAGTAAAATCCTTAGGATTTGGTTTGTTCTCGATTTCAAGGTATAAATATCCGCTTACCCTTCTATCATTTGAGATAATGTCAATTTTTACTATTGAAAGAGCTCCGGAGGTCAAAACATTTTGATCTTTTCCGCCTTGTTTCCACCCTGTATATGTTGTCCCTTTTTGTTCTGTACTATTTGTCCAGAATATTGAATTATTTTCGTCAGTAATTATTATCTTAGGTTTATCAGGTATGCGTATGGGTTCCATTGTCTTCCACATAAACATAGATACAAATAAATCATCTTTACTTAAGAAAGCTTGACTAATATTTTCTTCTAAAATGTTACCAAAAGAAATCCAACCATTGATTCCGTCTTTATATGTAAATGAAACTGACCCTTGTGGAGTACTTTTTTTATCAGTAGAGGTTAAAGAAATAGTTATAAACGAGACAAAAAAACCCAACAACCCAAAAATGAAACCCTTTTTGAACATCACTCCTCCTCAACTAATCAATACGATAGAAATAATAAGCTACGGCTCCGACAACCCCTAAAAATCTTGTAAAATCCCATACTTTTGATGAAAAAGATTTATTTACATAAACTAAATCACCCGATTCAAGAATAGGAGGGTTTTTAATTCTTCCACTTAGATAATCGTTAACATTGAAATATGAAATCCCTTTTCCTCTAATCGCTCTAATCAGTTTTACGTTCGAAAGATCAGCATTGGAAGTAGGGCCCCCTGCAAAAGATATAGCCTCTACAATATTAGTAGACGGAGTAACATAATAAATACCTGGACTTTTTATTTCACCCCAGACTTGGATCCTGCTAGACCCACCCTCTGACAAAAATTGCGTCTGTGGTAAACCTATAATTAAAAATCCAATTAAAAGAATCATTATTGAATTATATTACGACGTTTTTCTTTATTGTCAAGTATTCTTTTTATTCCTTATCTTTCAAACATAACATTTGAATTTCGCTAATTTTAATAAGAAGAAAATTTTCTTCCTTTACTGCCCCATTCCTAAATTTTATAATTGCATCTGTCACAGGAAGAAAACCTGATTGTTTCGAGAGAGCCTGAAGTGAATCGGTAAGTCTCGCATGAATTGGAATATGTACATCACCCGTTATCTTATAACGACTTGTATACAGATCCACATTCTTTTTTTCTTTTTCGATTTTCATTGCCATTACATTTCCTCCTTTAGCAAACTATTTAATTCAAGCAGAAAAGCACTCATAATATCTTTTTCCTTTGCAGTAGCAACTTTTTTTCCTTTTTTGAATATAATTGCAGAACCTTTTCCTCCTGCAATTCCTATATCTGCTTCTTTTGCTTCTCCGGGCCCGTTCACAGAACATCCCATTACAGCGATAGTTATAGGTACCTCTATACATTTTGCTGCTTCTTCGATTTTATTTAATAAACCTTCAAGATCAAACTGTAATCTCCCGCAGGTTGGACAGGAAATTATCCTTGGTCCAATCTTCCTTATTCCAAGAGAAGAGAGAATATTGCGAGCTGCTTGAACTTCATTTGATGGGTCTCCTGTAAGTGAGACCCGAATAGTGTCCCCTATTCCTTCTTCCAACAAAATGCCAATACCGACAGCAGAGTAAACTTCACCCCTACCACCGGCAGGACCCGCCTCAGTGACTCCTATATGAAGTGGGTAATCATATTTATCTGAAAAGATTCGATTGGCTTCAATCATTGTTCTAACATCAGAAGATTTAATAGAAACCACAATTGCATCAAAATCCAACTCTTCAAGTATTTTTATCTCATCGGTTACCGACTCTACAAGAGCTTCGGCAGTTATGCCTCCAAATTTTTCTATATATTTCTGACTTAAAGAACCCGCATTCACCCCAACTCTTATAGGTATTTTTTTAACCTTGCAAATCTTGACAATTTCTTCGACTTTCCATCGATCCCCTATATTTCCAGGGTTTATCCTTATTTTATCCGCGCCTTGTTTAACCGATTCAATGGCAAGAGTATAATCATAATGAATATCAGCAATTAAAGGAATATTTATACTACTTTTTATTTTTCTTAAGTTTTTGGCTGCCTCAAAATCGGGAACAGCCACCCTTATAATTTCACAGCCCTCTTTCTCCAGTTTTCTAATCTGCGCAATCGTCTTTTTTGTATTATTGGTATCGGTATTAGTCATAGACTGTATGGCAATTGGATTATTACCTCCAATTTTAACGGAGCCGATTTTTACAACTTTAGTTTTTTTTCTGTTTTTGTATTTTTTCAATTATCTCCGCCTTTAATTTTTCTTTATTTTCAAAAATTTTTGTCCTTTTAAGTCCCTTGATGAAAGTAATTTGCCGATCGGCATATTTTTTTGTTTCTTTTATTATTTCCTCTTCGGTTTCCTTCAGGCTTAGTCCATTTTCATTCAGTAAATATTTAGATACTTGTTCATACCCAATGGAAGTAAAGGAATAAAGAGAAGGCTTGTACCCCTTTTCAAGAAGGTTTCTCACCTCTTCAACGAATCCATCTTCAAACATTTTCTTGACTCTTTTCTCGATCCTTTCCCGTAATTCCTTTTTAGTAGTCAAAATTGAAAATAAATCCAACGGTATTTTATTTTGATTCCCCCTTTTCCAGAATTCGGTTAATGTAATACCACTTGCTCTATAAACTTCTATTGCCCTTCCGAGTCGTTGTTTATCATTTGGATGAATTCTTTTAGCCGACTGAGGGTCGATTTTTTCCAATTCCTTGTACATCTCCAAAGAACCCCTTTTTTTTATTTCATTTCTTACATTATTACGTATTTCATTAGAAATTTCCGGCTCTTCAAACATACCTTCAAGTAGAGATCTAATATAAAATATCGTACCGCCACAAATTATTGGTATGTTTTTCCTTTTTCTTATCTCCCCTATTTTTCTTTTGCAATCACATAGAAATTCGTAAGCCGAGTATCCCTCATCAGGTTCTTTTATATCTATTAAATGATGCGGAACTCTCTTTATTTCTTCGGGAGTTACCTTGGCAGTCCCAATATTCATTCCTCTATAAATTTGTCTTGAATCAGCCGAAATTACTTCAATCGGAGAATACTCCGTTAATTCAAGGCAGAGAGAAGTTTTTCCAGAAGCCGTTGGTCCGATTATTGTTATAACTTTCTTCATCGCAATAATTTTTTTTCGATATAGCCTAAAGACATCTCAAAAAGAACCGGTCTACCATGGGGACATCTAAAGGGCTTGTCTGTTGAAAATAAAAGATTTACAAGATTTTCCATTTCTTCGACTGAGAGAGAATCCCCGGCTTTTATTGCAAGGTGGCAACTTATTGATTTTAACAATCCGTCAATTGAAGTCTCCTTCTCCTGTGAAAGGTCTTCTAATATACCTCTAATTTTCTCTTCGTTTATTTCCGTTATTACCGAAGGAACCCCTTCCCACATGACAGTATTTCCGGAAAAAACCCTGAAAACAAATCCCAGTCTTTTCAAGTCATCCTTCAACTCTTCAAGTTTTAATATTTCTAGAGGAGTGTGATTCACCTGTATAGGAAACAATAAACTCTGCGTGTTAAAAGTCTCATTATTTTTAAAATTATCATAAAGAATTCTTTCGTGAGCTGCATGCTGGTCAATTACAACAAGTCCGGCATTTGTCTGAGCCACAATATAAGAATCGTGTAATTGCCAGAACTTACTTTTACTGTCACCCTCGAACAGGAAATCCTTCTGGAACGAGAAAAGGTCTCTTCTGTAATCGCTGTCAACCCCTATCGATTCATTTAGAGTTCTTCGTAGAGTTGACATAACAATTTCTTCTCTCTGAAATTTTACTTCTCTTTTTGTAGGATGAACATTTACATCGACTATATCGGCAGGAATATCTATAAATATAATAAAAGACGGGTTCTCATCTGTAAACGGCGTATAAAAATCCTTTATTAATTTAAAAACCCTACCATCCCATACATTTCTTTTGTTGACAAATAAATAGTATTTTTTTTGTGAAGGTAACTCGGGTCGCTGTATCCAACCGCTAATTTTAATATTATTCTCCAAATTTTCAAATTTAATAGGCAAAAGAGACGAAAGAAAGTTTTGATCCAGAATAGATAATATCCGATCACTCGACGTAGTGGAAGGAACATCGATGACTTTTTTCCCGTTATGGGTCAATACAAAAGAAATTTCCGGATAACATATGCATTTGGGTAGAATTTCTCCGAGAATCTTTCTGAATTCAGCATTCGAAGAGTGTAAAAATTTCCTCCTTGCCGGATAATTATTAAACAGAAATTTTACTATAACGGATGTTCCCCTCTGCCGTTGTCTTGCTTTCTTTTCTTTTATCTCTCCGTTAAAAACCTTGATATATCTACCCATATCACTATTCAAGGATTTAGAAAGTATCTCCACTTGAGAAACAGCACCAATGGAAGCCAGAGCCTCTCCCCTAAAACCAAGTGAATATATTAAATCAAGGTCCTCCAAATCTTTGATCTTGCTGGTAGAATATCTTTTTGCAACCAGGCTAAGATCGTCAGGATGAATTCCCATACCATTATCCGAAACGCCTATAAGCCTCTTTCCCCCATCCTCAACGTCTATAGTAATCTGGGAAGACTGGGCATCTATTGCATTTTCCACCAACTCCTTAACACAGGAAAAAGGCCCTTCTACAACTTCTCCTGCTGCGATTTTGCCTTTTACCTTATCCGATAATTCTAAAATTCTTCTTTCTTCTTCCATTATCCCTTAATAACGGCAAGAGGAAGCATTTTAACTACCTTTTTCGAAATTCCTGCCTTTGATACGACTTCTACCACCTCATCTATATCCTTGTAAGCTTCCGGGGCTTCTTCTCTGATTGTTTTAATCGATTTTGACCTTACGTATATACCTTTTTTCTTCAGCTCGGTGGCTATATTTCTGCCTTCTGTCGCCTTTATAGCTTTCTTGCGGGAAAGCACTCTCCCTGCCCCGTGACAGGTAGAGCCAAAGGTCTCTTCCATCGCTTTTTGTGTTCCGAGTAAAATATAAGAAGCTGTCCCCATATCGCCCGGAATCAAAACCGGTTGACCTATTTCCTTGTATTTTTCAGGAATATCGGGATGATTAGGAGGAAAAGCTCTGGTAGCACCCTTTCTATGAACACACAGTTTCTTTCTTTTCCCGTCAACAATATGTTCTTCTACTTTCGCGATATTGTGCGCGACATCGTATATAAGTTCCATCCCAAGAGATTCAGCCGATTTTCCGAAAACTTCAGAAAAACTTTCTCTTACTCGTGATAAAATTACCTGACGGTTCGTCCAGGCGAAATTTGCCGCAGCTCGCATTGCTGAAAGATAATCCTGTCCTTCTTTGGAATCAAAAGGCGCGTAAATTAGTTGTTCATCAGGTATATCCATATTGAATTTAGCTTTGCTTCTCCTTAAAGCTTTAATCCAATCGCTGCAAACTTGATGGCCAAAACCTCTTGAACCGGTGTGAATCATAACGGTTAGAGAATCTAATTCAAGTCCGAGCATTTCTGCCGCGTTTTCATCGAAAATTTCCGAGATTTTTTGTATTTCAATGAAGTGATTTCCCGAACCCAAAGTTCCGAGTTGTTGTTTTCCGCGTTCCAATGCCCTGTTTGAAATTATTTCAGGATCCGCTCCTTCCAGCCGACCATTCTCTTCGGTATATTCGAGGTCTTCCTCCCAACCGAAACCGTTCGCAACCGCCCAGGAAGAACCCTCTTTAAGAACCTTTTTTAATGTAGAAAAAGAAACATTAATATCACTTTTCGAACCCACTCCGCATGGGACAGCAGAATATATTTTATTCGCAAGTAACTCTTTGTTTTTGATTAAATCAGAACTTTTTAGATCCGTTTTTATAACTCTAACACCGCAATTTATATCGAAACCCACGCCTCCGGGTGAAATTACTCCATTTTCAGTATCCATTGCCGCGACTCCACCAATCGGAAAACCATATCCCCAGTGAATATCGGGCATTGCCAGTGAATATTTCTGTATACCGGGTAAATGCGCGACATTACGCACCTGTTCAATCGAATTATCTAATTTCATAGCTTCATATAGCTTATCGGAAGCATAGACAATACCGGGTACTCGCATCTTACCCTGTTTTTCAATTAACCACTTACAATCTCCTATTTTCTTCATTGTTTACTAATATAGACTTTTTGTTCCTTATTTCAAGTGCCCACTACCCCACCCCAAAATATTCTCACACAGAGAACACGGAGAACACAAAGAAAAACAAAAATATATATGTTTGTACAAAACCCAACCCCCAAAATCCTAAACCCTAAAAACAATGAATGCAAAATTTTATGTTGACAAAGATGGGATTTTAATTACTATTTTGGTATGGGTGTTACAGAGAAAAAAGAATCTAATTATCGGGTTAACAATGGAGCTTTTGTGATTAATGTTATTACATATAAACTATGTTAGACACAACGCTTCACGCTAAATTTTACAAAAAGAGAGGATTCAACATAAAGATTTATTATTGTATTGACGACTCTTTTTTTTAAATCGACTCCATTGCTCTTTTTGCTCAAAATGATAAAAAGACTAATTATAATACAGATTCAAAAGGAGGTCTTTGATGGCAAATAAGAAAGCAGACCTGGCAGGGCCGGGCATAAGTACTTATGAACAAGTAGATAAAATTCTTCCTCACGACTATAAAGCATTATTAAGTCCTAAGAAAAGGATGAAAGCATTATACAAAATCAAAAACTTTATCGAGGAGAATCTTTGCAAAGAACTCAACCTTTTTATGGTTCAGGTTCCGCTCATCGTTACTAAAGAAAGCGGGCTCAATGACTACCTGGACCGGGACGGTTCACGCACGCCCGTTGACTTTCCATGTGGACTGGGTCTTGCAAAAAGAATAGAATCTCAGGTGGTCCAGGCGGCTACAAAATGGAAACGGATGGCATTGAAGCAGTTCGATTGTGAAGTGGGCGAAGGCATTTGTACGGATATGAGGGCGGTACGAAAAGACTACTTTTTGGATCATGACCATAGCGCCTATGTTGATCAATGGGATTGGGAAAGGGTTATCACAAAGGATATGCGTAATCTGGATTTTCTTAAAGGTATCGTCGAAAAAATATGGACGGTTATCTACGAAGCAGGTCAAATGGCAAAAAAAGATTTCCCCGAGCTCAATACCGATAAACTTCCTGATATACCAAAAGAGTTGAAATTTTTTCACGCGGAGGAAATTCTGGAACGTTATCCGGATTTCACACGCAAACAGCGAGAGACAAAAATGGTCGCGGAAGTGCATCCTGCGATCTTTATCATCGGTGTCGGGTATGTCCTTGCAGATGGTTATCCCCATGAGATGCGAGCGGCGGATTATGATGACTGGATCTCACCAACGATTAAAAAGAACGGAATGAAGTTCCATGGGCTGAATGGTGATATCCTGGTATGGAATCCGGTAACCAAGCGACGTCATGAACTTACATCGATGGGTATTCGTGTGACTAAAAAAACACTGGTGCAGCAGTTAAAAGAATCCGGACAGGAAGATTTCCTGGAGTTGCCATATCACCAGGCAATCCTCAATGATGAAATACCATTAAGTATCGGGGGCGGCATCGGTCAGTCACGGACATATATGTATCTGCTAAGGACTGCTCACATCGGCGAGGTTAGCACCACGGTCTGGCCTGATGTCCTTAGGTCAATTTGTAAAAGAAAAAATATTCATATATTGGAATAAATATTGAGAAAACGGGATGTGAGAATAACAGGGTCAGTCCTTCTTTGATCGGACGCAGATAATCGCAGATTGACAGGATTTGTTTGTTGTTTTTTAGATTAGAAACCGACGACCAGTAACTATGTTCCTTAAATATTGCCACTGATTTTTACCGATATACACTGGTTTCTCTTCTATCCTACCTTTTTTAGAACAATAAAATACTTTTTTTAATTCGTATTCATCCGTGTAAATCTGTGGCAATATTTTGGGATTTTGGGTTTGGGATTTAGTTAAAACAAAAATATATTTCTTTCTTTGTGTTTCTCTGTGAGTTTTTTCTTTTTCTCTGCGTTCTCTGTGGTAAAAATAATTTTTTGGGGCGTTGGGTTGAGTTTTAAACAGCAAAAAATCTTGTGATAATCTTGTGCAATCTCGTGGTTCCTGTTTGGGTGGAGAGTGGCTTTATGTTCTTTGTGGTTCAAAATTCCAGGTTGACAAAGATGGTATTTTAATTACTTTTTTAATATGGATGTTACATTGAAAAACTTAATTATAACGATAATGATGTTTCTACTATTATTATTAACACTTATGGGCTATGTTTTTTAACTATTCCAAAAAAGAGAGTTATATTATGAAAAAATTTATTAAAAAGTTGTCTTTTCCAATTATTGGTTTAGCGTCGCTTATCTGGTTCTTAATTCGTGTTATTCCCAAACCAAGCCGTGCAACATATCCATGTATGAAGGTTGCAGCGCCGCTCGCTTCAACTTTTGTTATCTATCTCTTAGGACTTACTTCTTCTTTATTTATATTTAAAAAAGCAAAACAATACTTATATAAATCTAAATATATTCTGTTTTCGATCTCACTATTGTTGGGTTCGGTTTTATTTATATCTACATTTTTAAAAACAGATGAAAAAGTATACGCAAACTTCCGGTCTTCTATTTTAGAAGGTCCGAATCAGCCAATGGGTGAAGGAAAAGGAATAAATTCCGGTCGTGTGGTCTGGATCTGGAATCCTGATGCTACAGATGAGACTTGTACCAATAGCTCGGGCGATTATTGGTACCAGGAAGATAATACAATTCAAGTAGTGGTTGAGACAATGTTATCTGACGCATTAGGAATGTTAACAGAACAAGAATCCGATTCCGCGGCCTGGGATGCGATATTTCATCATTATAATCAAACTCACGAAAGAGGAGATGTTGGCTACGCGTCTGGGGAAAAAA
>Ga0307422_1002039_pt1 | contig 10239 bp, 12 predicted proteins | sample SalMarWE160290MG_FD_202153 | JGI IMG/M metagenome (GOLD analysis project Ga0307422, IMG submission 202153) | Salt marsh sediment microbial communities from the Plum Island Ecosystem LTER, Massachusetts, United States - WE1602-90 | ecosystem: Environmental > Aquatic > Marine > Intertidal zone >...
CTCGCCAGAAGAGGTGAAAAAGGTCTATTCCTTTGTACAAAAATGCGTCTCCTCTGAGCTGCCCATTTATTACTCTTTTGCGAGCGCTGCCAATGCCATTCATTTGGCCTTGATTCATAATGAAAAATTGATGGTCTCGTAAAAAGTCCTCTAAGCGTCATGCCGGTCCCGGATCAGGGTCCGGGATGACGGATCCGGCATCCAGAACCTGTTGAATTTACTGGATTCTGGCTTCCGCCAGAATGACTAGAAAGACAAATTTCAGACTTTTTACGAATTTATCAAAATTACGTGGCATGCTATAGAGTTAGAAACAAATAGATATCGTGAATTGGAACTACTCAGGTAAATAGGCTGTAGGCTGAAGACTGTTAGGGAAAAACGGGGATACGGCGCATCTTGAAGCCATGTTTGCTGCGAGAAGCTTCTGTTTCTTCAACAAAGTGCGGCAATAGTACTCCTTTGATCACTTTAAGCCTTCAGTCTAAACAGCTTCAGGCTGACTACGTGAGTAGTCACCGTGAATTAACCTAAAAAGGAGAGGCCATGAAAACGATTATCATTATTTTAGTCGGCATCTGTTTTCTGCTTTCAGGGGCATTGGCAATAGCGGGAGCTGCTGAGGTTGTAGTTGGAGCGGTGACCCCGCTTACCGGCAAGCTGGCCGTTTATGGAGAAGGATTCCAGCAGGCTATGCTCCTTGCATTGGACGAGGTCAACGCCTCGGGAGGGATCAATGGCAAACCAATGAAGATACTTTTTGAAGATAATACTTTCACGTCAAAGGGTTCCGTCTCTGCCATTCGGAAACTCATAACGATCCATAAGTTCCCTGTGATTTTCGGTCCGGCTCCAGCTCCAATTTTCTGGCAGTATGCCCGATTGCCCAGCAGAACAAGACAATACTCATCGGTGCGGAAAGCGCAGCCGCAGAAATAACCAAATGCGGATCATATGTCTTTCGCGTCTTTCCGTCGGATCTACTTCAGGGGACAGGTGTTGCTGAACTTGTCAAGCATTTGGGATATAAAGAACTGTTCCTCACATATATCAATAACGATTGGGGGGTTGGCCTTGCTGAGGTTTTTAAGGAGCAGTTCTTAAAAGATGGAGGGCGCTTGATTGACGAATTTGCTTACGATGAAGGAAAGACTGATTACAGGAGTGAGATTTTGCGAATAAAGAAAAACTCTCCTAAGGCTGTTGTGAACCTTACCTACATAAAAGAAGGCGCAACCATGCTTAAGCAGGCATATGAAACAAGCCTGAATGTCCAATGGATTATGGGGGTAATGTCAAGTTTTTTGTGTAAAATTTTTCTCAGCCAATTTTTGAAAGAATGGCAGATTGTTACGCACTTTTGCTATAGGGTTTGATTTCCAATGCAATTCCATCTTTATAGATACAAAAGCCAGGAGCGTATAGCAGGCATTCTCACCGGCTACGATCTCCATAGGCTTTGTTCTGCGCTTAAACTCCTTATTGAGCCGTTCAATCATGTTGGTGGTTCTCAATGAAATCCATTCCTCCTCAGGGAAGTTGAAGAAGGTGAGAGAGGATTGCAGAGAATTCTGCAAGCATTTCACAGCAGAAGGAAGCTGCCTTTCCCATCTCTGTTTGAACTCAGTGAATAACTCCATGGCCTTCTGCCGGGAGGATGCATAGAAGATAGAGCGGAGCTCATCAGCCACTGTTTTTTTCAGGCCTTTGGTGGTTACCTTGGCCAGGACATTCCTGGCCACATGGACCTGGCATCGTTGGATTTTGGCATTTGAGAACTCTTCTTTGAACACGCTTTCAAGTCCTGTCAGCCCGTCCATAATCCCCAAGGTTACCTTCTGTCCATTAAGGCCCCGGCCCTTAAGGTCCTTGAAGAACTCCCGCCAGTTTGAGGCTGACTCCTTATCTCCTGCCTGGAACCCGAGAACCAGCTTACGGCCGGTTTCCGTAACGCCGATAGCCACCAGCACCGGTACCTTCTCCACACCGCCGTCTATGCGCATATCAAAGCTCACACCGTCTACGATCAGATACTTGATGGACACCGTTGATAGGTCCCGGTTTCTCCATCGATCCACCGCTTCGATCAGCTCCTTGTTGGCGTTGCTTACCTCTGTGGGCGATATGCTCCTTCCGATCAGCCTTTCAGAGATCATCGAAAGGCTCCGGGTGCTGATCCCGGTGAGAAACATGAAACTCAGATCCTGGCGTATCTCCTCCTCATACCGTTTACTGCGGGGGATGACCTGGGTGGTAAACTCGCCCTTGCGATCCCGGGGCACCCTCGCCTGGACCTCTCCAATCCCTTTGAGGGTGAAGCTGCGCGCATAGGAGCAGCCATTGCGATGATTGACCTCTCCTTGCCCATGTTCATACCACTCTCGCCCAAGGAACCGGGCAAGGTCTATGTCCATCAAGCTGGACAGGTAGGAGCCAACCGTTTCTCTGATATCTACTCTGATCATCTCGAAGAGTTTCTCTGGTTGTGTCTGAATCTCCTTGAACATCTCCACTACTTCTGGTACGCTGACTTCTACTTTCATGGGTGCTTCTCCTTTCTTTATAAGGTTATGGGTCAAACCCTATCTAAAGGAAAAGCGCCCTTTTTTCTACCCTTTCAGAATTTACACAAAAGATTGTACACTACCGCTCGACCGTGGCCGAGTTTTTTTCAAGGATAGATTGATCAGCGGACTTTCGCCTCATACAATAAGCCGGATAGGTCTCGTTCGCACCTTTCAGCAAACTAGGGCTCTGGCTTTCATGTCAACCTTGGACAACTTGTTGTCTTCGGCGCCCGACCAAACAGGAGAACGCCTTAGTTCTATTTTTTTAAACCCCTAAAGGTGAAGCAGGAAGAAAGGGAGAACCGGGAAAGGGCAAAAGAAATACTGGATATTCTCAAACTGGCCCCTCTAACTGATCAGCTTGTAGAAAAGCTAAGCTTTGGCCAGCAAAAACTCGTTGAATGAGGGAGGGTACTGATGGCCAGACCCAAAATGATCCTATTAGACGAGCCAACTGCAGGGATAAATCCAACTCTTATTCGGCAACTGGTTGAAGTCATTATGAAACTCAGCAATAAAGGAAGTAAGATCTTTCTTATTGAGCATAACATGCCCTTTGTTGCTGAAATCTGTAAAAAGATTTTTGTAATGGATTCAGGAAGTTTGATATTTTCCGGCACCCCGGCTAAAGCTAGGGAAAATGGCAGAGTGATAGAAGCGTATCTGGGGAGGGAAAGCAATGCTGCTTGAAGTAGACCGGCTGACTGCCGGCTACGGTCCGATTACTGTCCTTCACCAGGTTAGCCTGGGGCTTTCTAAAGGTGAGATTGTATGCATCATAGGTCCTAACGGAGCCGGGAAATCCACGGCTCTGAAAGCAGTTGCAGGTCAGATTGCCCCTTTCAGCGGTAGGATCATTTTCCATGAGCAGGACGTTAGCCGCCAGGGTGCAGGCAATAAAGGTCTAAATGGATTTATCTTTATTCCCCAAGGGGACAACATCTTTCCAAACCTTACCGTGTATGAGAATCTGGAGATAGCAGGCTCTATACTTCGGGACCATGAAAAGTTGCGCCGCGGTATTGAAAGAGTATTAGATAAATTTACTATAATAAAAGAAAGGAGGAAGCGCCCCGCCCATGAACTATCAGGCGGACAACGCCAGATTCTGGCTCTGAGCAGGATACTCATTCTTCAACCTCAGCTGGTCCTTCTTGATGAGCCTTCCCTTGGATTGGCGCCCCTCGTTGTAGATCTCATTTTTAAAGAAATTCAGGAAATGAACAGAACATTGATTTCTTTTCTTTTGGTCGAGCAAAACGCCCGCAAAGGCCTTTCCGTTTCCAGTAAGGGCTACGTTCTTGAATTGGGCAGAAACAGACTAACAGGGTCCGGTCAGGAGCTTTTGAACAACAAAGATGTCCAACGACTTTATCTAGGCGGGTAAAATAGTCCTCTGAACATACCCAGAGGCATCCATGATCGTTCAAATCTACGAGATCCAGGATCTTGATGTATCGAGCTGGGCGTGAACCACATCGGTAGCGTGCTGCTCTCTCAAGATCAGTGGCGGTAGCCCACCTTCGGGTCTCTCTGGTAGCTGAGCCGCTTGCGGAGGCTCGCGATGGGCTCATCTCGACGCACTCGCTATACACGGATGCGTACAGCTCGTGCAGAAGTACTCTGCCTTCCTGTAGGGGTGGTATTTGCAGTTCATGGGCGTTTTAAGATAACCGTTTCTTTATCCTCGATTCTCCTTGGAATTTTGGGAGCCGCGATTGAGTCGAGCAAGGCCTTGACTTCCTCAAGGCACCGTTTGCCCAGGCAGATAACGCTTACGCCAATAACAATGGGAACTCCTTCTCGCACCTCGATCTCTACACCCGGGTCTATGAGCTCACCATCCGCTGAGGTCCCATTCTTACTATTCAAATCCTCTATGAAATATCGTTCCTCTCTTCTGATTACCTTCAGATGCCTGCGGGACACATAGGTATCACTCAACCGTATGTGATTACCGGGAGCCCTTCCAACATAGTATATGATATCGCTTTCGAGCCCAAAGGTCTTTCCCTTCTCTGGCCCATCGAGAACGTAGAGCCTATCCATGAGCCATATCCCCCTCACAATAACAAGCGAATCTGATTTCTTTTATAGTATATAAACGTATTCCTTTAGTAAAGGAAAAAGCATGGTGGGATCAATCATGGGACCATAGCATTGATGACGGTGTCGCCTATCCAGGTTGCGCACATCTGCCTTCTTGAGCTAACGCATTCATCATAGCTGGCGTAAATCACCCTATGCACTACTCGAAGGGATGGAATTTCAAGGCATGATTACAGGGCACGGGATGCGCACAGCAGCAACGACACAGGGAATAGATTAACCCTCTAGCTTATACCGTATCCTTAGCACGCCATTGGCAAAACCCACAGAGATGATATGGAATTCACCGATCTGCCCTGTTGACGCGACGTGTGGGCCAATGCAAGGACAGGCGTCATAATCCCCTATCTTGACTATTCGTATTGAATCGCCTGCATTCCCTGGCAAACGCTCGAGGTCGTAGCATTTCCCTGCTTCGTCCCTGGTGATGTAGTCCTCCATGACCTTCATATCGGCCTGGATGACCTCATTCACCTGCCTCTCAACGTGCCGAACCTCTTCGTCGGTTAAGGGTCGATCAAGGAGATAATCGCACTTGGATTTCTTTGTTTCGATATGGGCAGTAATACAGCGGCCGCAATGAAATACCCTGTCCATGGTCTGGTTCAAAATATGCTCCGCAGAATGCATGCGCCGATCAAGTTCCTTTTTCATAAAGGATTCCGTTGGTTGCTTCGGGAAAAAGACTCAGGCCTGGGCCGTTGATAGGCTCTTTTCGTCGAAAGGGCTTAACGATTCTATCCCAATCCAATACCGGTTGCAAGCCCTCGGCGGCTCTTTCTTTATATGCGAATGAGGGAACATCGATATTCGGCATGGACACGTATGTGATAGAAATTTTCTTTTGATTATTGTAGAGGTTCGCGATATGGAAAGGGTGAATGAGGGGAATCTTGTATCAAGGAAAGGAGACCGCCATGGATCTGGAGATCTTTCGAACTATGGAAGCGCCCGAGCTTCGAAGCTATATAGAGTTTATTCTTTGGCATTACCGGGTCATGGACTCATTTTGGTACCTATCGATTGCCGAGCGTTTCGATGAGCCGACCGCTGACCGGCTGAACGAGAAGGTCTGGGGCCGGATACCGGCAATGGGAGCCAAGGATCTCGTGAAGCGATTCGATATCCGGGAGGGGGGGCTCGGGGGGTTCGTCAAGGCCCTGAGGTTTTGGCCTTGGGCTATACTCACCGGGTTTCAGGTCCGCCATTCAGCGGATGAGGTGATTATCACCGTGCCGTCGTGCGTGACCCAGGAGGCACGCCTGGCACGAGGATTGGGTGAGTATAACTGCAAAGAAATGCATCGAGGCGAGTTCGTGAGCTTTGCCCGGGAGATCGATCCCCGCATCCAGGTGGAATGCCAATTCGCCCCGCCTGATCCCCACCCACCAGACATGTTCTGCCGGTGGCGGTTCTTCTTGGGCGAGTAAAGCTCTCAGCCATTTTGGGCGAAGCACCATGCATGCTAGGTGAAGGGCGGGATTGAGAGCTGCGCGCTTAACGTTTCCACCCAAACTGGCATGAAGGGGTAGAGGATATTTTTCCTAATCGTATTCAAGTCATTCCGCGAAGAGCTTGCTGAGGGCCTCAGCTAATATGCTGTCCAGCTTCTCCTTGACATGATCCGGATCGAAGCCCATCGTCGTTTCCTTGGGCATGGACTCAATGGTGCGAGTGACCACGGTCCGCTCCTTTATCTTTCCGATGAGCGCACGCATCTTCACCGTGTACTGAGTGGAGGTGGTCATAATACCGGATTTGGCCTCCACCATAAAGGAGTCGATCTTTCCCCCCACCACCAACGCGAGATCTCCGGGGAGGCGATCGAGCCCTTCGGGGCTCTGGTCCCAGCCCTTGCAATCGGTGATCTGAAAGCCGTTGTCCGTGAAGTAGTCCTTAACCGCCTGGGTCAAGGCATCCGAGAGGTTCACCCCTTGAAGCTTGATGAAATCGACCTTCTTATCCCTGTGGCGCCTGATCCCGATAAGGTCCTTATCCTTTTCATTTCTTAGATCTTCAAAGGGACAGAGGCCTACCACCTTTGTGGTGGGAGCTGCCTTCTGTTCCGCGAGGTAGCCCACCTCCACGAGATAGGTTTTGCTTCCCGCGCATCCAGACAAGGCAGCTGCGAGAGAAAAGATCATTACTACGAAAAGGGCCCTTTTCTTCATGATAATCCCTCCTTCTTTGTGGATAGGATTCACCGTATCTTCGTAAACGTAACTATAGGGTATCGCGATCAGGGATGTCAAATAAATTGGAATCCTCCCACTTGTGCTCAGAATGCAGGGTCTGGGTTCACGGCTAAGCATTCCCTTCAGCCAGGCCCACAACCTTTTGACATCCTGCGATGAACTGTGATACAAACCCTCATGTCTGATCTCGTTTGCGATGATCATCGGAAAGGAGAGGGTTATGGGAGAGCATGAACGCCTGAACGCAGTAGAAGTCGCCCTCGGTAATGAGATGAGGGAACGCGAGTTCTACCTCAAACACGCCCAAAGGACCAGGAATCAGGTGGGCAAGGCGATGTTCCAGCAGATAGCAGATGAGGAGCTGGAGCACTATGAGAGGCTCAAGGAACTCCATGAGCGGTGGGAGAAGAAGGAGAAGTGGACTGAAACGGTCCCCCTCAGGGTAAAGGATACGATCGTGAAGGATGTGCTCAAGGATGCGGTCGCAAAGGCGGATGAGGCCCCGGAGAAAGACGACGATGACCTCCAGGCCATAAGGACTGCCCTGGAGTTTGAGGCCAAGGGAGCGGCCCACTATGCAAGGCTCAGGGATGATGTATCCGATCCAAAGGAGAAGGAGTTCTTCGACCTCCTGTCAAGGATCGAGCACGAGCACTACCTGTCGCTCAGGGATACCGAGGAATATTTGACCGATCCCGCTTCATGGTATACAAAGGCGGAGCACCACGGCCTTGACGGTGCTTAGCACCTGAGAAGCTTCGCCTCAAACCGACGAGGTGTTACCAGCATACATGTGGCGAAGCTTCGAATTTAAAATGAAAAATGCAAGGTGTAAAAGTCAAAAGTACTTTTCTTTCCATAGTTATAACGGCAATCTTCTACCGTTCATTTGCATTTTTTAATTTTCATTTTGCATTGGACGTCTTCAAAACGTGACATAACGATTAAGATCTTGCGTTAGGAAGACGTCTGGTTGTGATGTCCTATAGAGGGAGGCCTCATTGATGAAAACAAAGAAGAAAAAACCTGTGATAGCCATCCTCACCGGCGGGGGTGATGTGCCGGGGCTGAATCCATGCATCAAGATGCTCGTGTACCGCGGCGAGAGCGAGGGGATCAAGATCTTGGGGCTACGAAGGGGCTGGGCGGGCATCCTGGATTACAACCCGGAAGATCCTGCTTCTTGTAAGCATTGTGTGCAAGAGCTTCACCCGGCTGAGGTAAGGACCATCGACCGCACGGGTGGCACCTATCTCCATTCATCCCGCACCAATCCGAGTTCCGTGAAGAGGAAGGACGCCCCCGAGTTCCTCAAGGATGAGTTCAAGGGAGAGGAGATAAAGGATTTCACCTCGCACGTCATCAAGAACCTGGAACACCTCAAGGTAAACGCCATCATCCCCATCGGAGGCGATGACACCCTCAGCTTCGGAGAAAGGCTGAGCAGGGAGGGATTCCCTGTCATCGCCATACCCAAGACCATGGACAATGACGTTTTCGGGACCGACTACTGTATCGGGTTTTCCACGGCCGTTACCAGGAGCGTGGAGTATATCAACGCGCTGAGGACCTCGACCGGCTCCCATGAGCGGATCGCGGTGATCGAGCTGTTCGGCAGGTACTGCGGAGAAACATCCCTGTTAGCAGCATACCTGGCGTGGGCGGACCGGGCCTTGATTCCCGAGGTCCCCTTTGACCCCAGGAGGCTCGCTGAGCTCATCCTCAAGGATAAACGCGCCAATCCCAAGAATTACGCCATGATTGCGATCTCAGAGGGGGCCAAGATGGAAGGGGGGGACATGGTCTTGTCCGGTGAGCCGGATGCCTATGGCCACCGGAAGCTCGGAGGGATAGGAGAGCGGACCGGAGCACTGCTCAAGGAGCTCACCGGGGAGAACATCCTCAATCAACAGCTCTCCTACCTCATGAGGAGCGGCATCCCGGATTCCCTGGATCAGATGGTGGCGGTGAATTACGCCAATATGGCCATTGACCTCTTCCTGAAGGGGGTGTATGGGCGCCTCGTCACCCTCAATCGCGGTACCTACGCGGACATACCGCTAAGCATTATTACCACGGGCCAGAAGCGCGTGGACGTGCGGGAGCTCTATGACATTAAGGAGTATAGGCCCATGATCCGCACGGTGAGCGGCAAGCCCATGTTTTTATACTAGCGGCAATCCACCTCAATCCATGAGATAATTTTGGAGGTCTTCGCTTTTATAAACAGCTAGTGAGCGATGGGTCCATCGGATTTATGTCAGTTTCACCAACTCGATCTCCCGCGAGGCGGTGTCAAAAAGACAGAAGCTTCCCGGCCCATCCTTGCCCATCAGGTCGCCCGGGTTGAGCGCCGTGGTATCCTTGATCCTTTCCTTTCGGTACACGTGGGTGTGCCCGCAGCAGACCAGATCATAATCACCGGTGTGGGCCAAGGCAATGCCCATCTCCTCGTGGTGGGTAAAGGCGATTGATACACCATCGAGGCGAAGCCTCCCGATAAGGCCGTGAGGTTCGATGTTTTTCAGTTCCGTGAGGGAGATTCTGGTCAACATGTAAAGGTCGCCGTCGTTATTGCCCAAGACCCAATGAACCGGTCCATCAAAGGCTGCCAGCTCCCTGAGGGTGAAGGGAGCTACGAGATCTCCGCAGTGTATCAGAGAATCCGCCCGCTGGGATCGCAGTACCGCAAGCGCCTTTCTCACGTTCCAGATGTGATCGTGGCTGTCACTCATAACCGCGATGATCATAGGACGCCTCCTCTCTAAAGCTCAATAATTTCGTAGCTATCGTGAATGGGTAAGGATCATACATGAACCCCTGCTGGAATGGAAGTGGGAAGCGAGGAGCGGATTGAGTTTTGCCCAGGTTGTAATGCGTATCAATATAAAATTGCGAAGCGATTTTATGAAGCGATTTTATCGCTTGACTACGAGATACATTGTGGCTAAATTTTTCAATAAATGTCAGCAACAAAGCGTTCCGCCACCAAATACATCATCGTGACCGGGGGCGTGCTCTCCGGGCTGGGCAAGGGAATAGCCGCCGCCTCCATAGGCCACCTTCTCTCCTCACGACTGAAGATCATCCCCATTAAATGTGACGGTTACCTTAATGTGGACCCGGGAACCATGAATCCCTTTGAGCACGGCGAGGTGTTTGTGCTGGATGACGGGGGCGAGGTGGACATGGATTTCGGGCATTATGAGCGGTTTCTGGGGATCAGCTGCAAGACAACGTGGAACCTCACCATGGGCAAGGTGCTCAACATGGTGAGGGAGAGGGAGAGGCGGGGGGACTACCTGGGAAAGACCGTGCAGTACATTCCCCATGTCACCGATGTGATCAAGCAGCACATTTACGAGGTT
>Ga0307422_1002043_pt1 | contig 10228 bp, 5 predicted proteins | sample SalMarWE160290MG_FD_202153 | JGI IMG/M metagenome (GOLD analysis project Ga0307422, IMG submission 202153) | Salt marsh sediment microbial communities from the Plum Island Ecosystem LTER, Massachusetts, United States - WE1602-90 | ecosystem: Environmental > Aquatic > Marine > Intertidal zone >...
GCCGATACTTTCTATATCCGTTCTTAAATCACGTTGTGAATTGCTTTCAAATTGTATTTTAACGATCTTTGACACAGCGAAGATGACTTTCTCACCTATCTTGCTGATGTTGTGAATTGCTTTCAAATTGTATTTTAACGATCTTTGACACAGCCACTCTGGCAGTAACATATTGCAGGAGTGTATTTTAGGTCATAATACTGGATAATAAAACGCTGTGTAACCGCTTGGTTTTGTTAAAGCCAGGCGGTTTTTTTAGATCTAAAGCGAAGATTTCGCTTTGAATGAAGCCCATGCTAAGTGAGTTGTTTCGTTTTAAAAAAGTTCGAGTTGTTGAGGAGTCTCAGGACGAACAGCTTCCGACTCCCCTCTGAAGAATTCCATCATTCCGAATTGTTTATCAGTCAGGGTAAAAATGATGATCTCCCCTTTGGGCGGCAAAAAAGATTTAACCCGGCTAATGTGTACTGCAGCATTTTCACGGCTGTTGCAGTGGCGTGTATAAATGGAAAACTGCAGCATCGTGAATCCGTCTTTTTGCAGGTTTTTCCGGAACCGTGTATAATCCCGTCTGTCTTTTTTTGTTTCAGTTGGCAAATCGAAAAAAACAAAAATCCACACAATACGGTATTGGTTTAATCTGTTTAACTTATTCATTTCACCTCAATACAGGAAACACCAACTTTCTTGATTCCCCCTCAAAACAATGCATCAGCGAAGCAGTTGTTCGTTGCATTCCCACCATCAGCGGACTGTTTTGTCCATCTATTTGGATGTCCATAGCCGGAATCTGAAGCAATTCCCTTTTCAGTTCCGGAGTAAGAGGATCAATCTCCTCTTTCTGTTCGGTTATTTTCAATACCAGTTCATCAGCAATGGGCCTGAAAGGTTCCATTATATCGTCAGCCAGGCAATACGGATTATACTTATTCCGGTGGTGAATACCAGTGGCAGTAAGCAATCCGCTGGCAACCAGCGAACGGGCTACCACCCCTCGTAAAATAGCATATCCGTAATTCAATAAATTATTAGGGGGGCCGCCATACCTGTGCCGTTTAAAGGTTTTGTCATCGTAAAACAACACGTTCCAGTAATACGATGCTGCCCGGCCTTCGCAATTTTCGGTATCGCCGCTTTTCACTTTATCTTTCAGATAATACAAGCGGGCCGCATCCAGTCCAAGTTTTTCCAGCAATTTTGCCTGGTTCCCAATTTTAGCCATTACGGTTTGTTGCCAGAGATTCTTTTTTAATGGAACCGAAGCTTCCAACTGAAAGCGTAATTTTTCGGTGTAAGCATGATGAACCGAAGTAGGCAGAAGCATGGAGAACGGCATGTGCTTAAAATCGCAATTAATTACCACAGCATTGTTTTCAGAAAGGGCCGCCAATAATCCCTGCGTAACGGTAATTTGTTGGTTGTCTAAAACAACTACCCCGATGTCTTCAACAGGAATGGTTCTTACCGCACTTGTTTTTATGCCCTGTGGCAGTGTGTCATTTTTTTCAACCTCCGGTAATTTTATAACCAGCTGGGCATTTTTGTAGCTCAGGTAGGCTGGATTTCCAAAATATAGGGTACGCTTTATCATGTTTCTATTTACTCATCCGATGACTCGGAGTTATCGGATGAGTTAGTATTGATAATATACTGTTTTGCAACTTCCTTATTCACTAATTTTCCTTTTCTTAAATTCATATAATCGCGAGCTGAAGAAAATTCCCAGTCGGTTGTTGTTTTCACCAAACCTGCTTTTACCGGATTTTGGTGGATGTAGTGGAAACATAATTCAGGGTATTGCTGTTCCGGATTTACAATATTTATTTGAGTTCCAGAATGGGTGTTGTAAAATGAAGGTGTTATACCGTCAGTACAGGTAATACATTCTGCTTTTGTTTTCTGTCTGAATAGGCTTCCCTTTATTAATCCTTGCTTCTGAATTGCTCTGGTATATGAACGGAGCATTATTGCAATTGAATTGTTTAAGCTACGTTTTTTACTCATCCGATGACTTGGAGTCATCGGATGAGTTTCACAAACAATTTCAGTCTCATTAACCACTACCATTAAATGAAAATGGTTGGGCATCAGGCACCATGCGAGAATATCGGCAAAAGGTAAAATATAAGTCTGTATCTTCCATAAAAAGAACAAGTAATTTTCGCGGTTGAAAAAAATCTTTTGCCGGTTGTTCCCCTGATTGTAAATATGATAGATATGAAATTTTTCAAATTGCATTATGCTTTTTTTAGCGAGGTCTTTGCTTTAAGCAAAACCCTAGTTTTGTAAATTATTGATAAACTTTTATAATATTCCCTAAGCGATCAAATTCAAGCTTCCAACAACATTCTTTTATTCTTGTTCCATGAATATCAGTTTCCATTTTATTTAGACTTCCAAATTCTCCTATTTTTGATTTTGCATCATAAGATTTGATTAAAGATGCGACATGATTTTGCACAAAATGACATTCATTGCCAGTACTACTCAACATTTTATATATTCTGCTGCTTTGCTCAGGCGTCAAATTTTCAAATCGAAACATTCCAGGATTTATCAAATCTTCTTCTGTTGGCACATAAACCAAATCGTTGGGTGATAATGAAAATAGAAACTTACCATTTTCAGGGTTTACCGGAATAATTGGGGTAATTTTTTGTTCCTCCTTTGGAAGGGTTGCACGCCATTTCTGATACTCAATGACATCGATCAAAGAAATTGTTTCATATTCACGCTTTTGTTTTTTTTCGTTCCAGTAAACAGCAAAAAATAAATTGGTACCCTTTGCAGCTTCAACATATTTTTTCTTTTTATTCCCGGTTTGACCAACCCTAAATTTATTTCCTTCTTCGTAAATACGAACCCTGTATATCGGTTTGTGCTTTTTCCCGTCATTCAGCTGGGTTAAATTACAATTTAATTCTGTTAACCCTTCAGGATTAAAAGCCAAATCGAAACGTTCATTCCCTTTTTCATCCTTATAGTTTTCCAAATGCTTTTCAAGAATTTTTCTAATGCCGGAATCGGTTACGCTATCAATATGTTTTCTGGAAAATTTATCAGAAATTTCTAAACGTGATGCAGTTGCATTTTGTGTATATACATAAACTTCAACTTCCTTAACTGCCTTGATGTCAATCATATACGGATTATTTCTAAAATACTGATTGAGTGCTTTATCGTTTTTCCCTTCTGATTTAAGTTTACGAATAATTCTTTTTAATTTTTTGTCAACCAGGTTTTCCCAGGTTTTTATACCATTAACAAAAGATACTTCTTTTTTAATTCTCACTTTAACTTTTCCACTGACCGTATCTTTATGCATCGGTTTTCTTATTGCCCAGTTATCTCCTTTGGTTTGAGGTACTTGTTCTTTTTTCAATTTTCCATTTCGGGCTTTCCACTGCCAGGTTTTATTATTGGCTTTATTTATTACACGTAGGTTTTGTTTGAAGCTTATAACTGTTTTCCCAAGACAGTCTTGGGCATCTTTAGGAAATGAATTCCATGGCAAAAGATAATCTTCGGGAACTTTTCTAGTTTTTAATTCACCTGTTCTTTTATCCATGTACTGTTTTTCCCTGACCTGCCTGAGTTTATTTACCAGACTGTAATTATTCCTTTGGGTATTTAAGGAAGTAATATAATTCACATGATCTTTTGTTGTACAAGCAACTACCAGTGCATCCAGTGCATGGTGGCGGTGGTCAATTCTTTTTTTACTGAATCCTTTTGCAATTGAATGTGGCACTGTTGGTCTAAAAGCCTTTATTTTCTCATCCCAAAAACCATAATCATTTGATTGGGTCAGTTCATTCATCCGTTGAAACCTTGGTGCAATAAGGTCGTTCCACTTGTCATTTAACCCCCAGTCATTTTTCAACATGGAAGTAATAGCTCCTGAAACAGGCACTAAATTTTTTGAAGTAACCTCCTGCTCATTGTATTCTCTGAGCAAATTGCTTAATAAGCCTTTAACTAATTTGCTAATGTACCTGCTATCGTTAAGCTGCCTTTCGATAAAACTTTCCGGAATATCTTCACTTAAAAGTTTTTTGAGTTTGGTCCTGTTCTTTTTAAAATAGTCGTTACAATGCGTTTCATATTCTTTAAGTGTGAAGAGCCTGACTGTTTTTCCTCCTGCCAATTCTATAATTCTTCCATTTTCATCTTTTAGAAATTCATAGGCAGTTCTTCTGTCTTTTAACGCATTTATTTCACTTTCACAAATTATTTTGTTACTTAATGAGTCGTCAAAATACCTGGATTGAGGAATAATGTGTTCAATTTCATAATTGGGTGTAAACAATTTGCTCAAAGGAATGATCTTTCCGGTGTAGGGCGAAACATATCCTTGTTCGAGCCAAAGTTTGTATTTAGTAATTTCAGATTTAGAAGGCGAGCTGTTTTTTCTAATTTTTTCAACATCATCCAAACTTAAACTTTCATAGCTGGCATTAGGATTTTGATAGACCCCTTCTTCGTAAATTTTTAGAATTTCCTGATGGCTGGGTGACCAGGGCCGAACCTCTCCATGAATGCCGGAATCATTTTTTAATTCCAGTAAAATTTCCCTGATTCGCTGGTTTGTATTTTCGTTTTCAGCAATTTTACCTGAAATTTCACTGCGAATGTTTGCCGGATTTTTCAAATCGCGACCCAATTCGACATGAATTTCATCAAAAAATCTTTCGGCGCCATTCCCATAATATTCCCAAATATCTTTTACAACCCGGAGCGTTTCGGTTACAATCTTTTCAACAATTGGATTATGCAAACTGTGCTGCTTAAATTCAGCCAGGTAATTGGAAATATCATCGGGTCTTTTCCACTGCATTAAATCACTTATTTCCGAATGCCGGTTATAAATAATATAACAAGCCTGGTAAGTGTTTAATCCACGATAGAAATTTTCATTCCCTTTTTTTACAAAACTCTTAAGTATTGGTTTCGGGATGTCATCGTCTGCTACATTATCATCTATTTTTTCAGAATCAAAATCAATACTTTTAAGTCTTTCAAAAATGGCATTGCCGCGCTCTATAATTTTGGCAGGTATTTTTTCTTCATCCCAGTATTTTCCCTGCCGCATTAAAGGCAACAATTTTTTTATTGCTTTTGAGGAATAAGCCGCATAATCGTTTTTAAATGGTGGAAGATTTTTGAACTGCTCAAAAAATGATTCAACATCAATCTTATGCTTTTTAGCAAAAGTTTTGAGGGCTTTTTCAAACTCTTTTTTATCGCGAATGGAGTAAATGATGTGCCATAAATGATATTCTACCTCTTTTGTTAAAAAAATTTCAGCATCAATACCTTGCACTTTCTTGAGCCGTGAAGTTAATTGAGTTTTTGTATCATTGCACGGATATTTCTTATCCTCTGCATAATTCCACCGGTAATTATTTTTATCCCTTTTAGTCAGCAATGACTTGTTTACAAAATATTCAAGTAGCTGATTTTGATTAATTTCTTTAACAGAGTTTAAGTAATCAAAAAGTCCCACCCAGCTATCTTCATCCGGCAGAAAAGAATTTGTAACGTTTACGTCAATTTCGGGTTTGCCATCAATTTCTGCTTCGTGTTTATAAATTCTCAAATTTCTCAAAAACTGCCACAACCGGAATTCCTGAAACAAGGGATTGGATTTTGAAATTCCTTTTAAATGCTCAGTTACAACAGATTCTTTTTTAATTGTTTTTCCGTTCTCTGTGGCAATGAATTGTTTCTTAAAAGTGCGTGTTTCATAATGGCAATTGGCAATACTCGACTTTTTGCTTTTTAAAGGCCGCTGGTAAAAGATAATATCCTCTAGGAACAGATATACAAAATTTTTGTCTTTAATATTTTCTTTATGCGCTTCATTCTTTGGATATAATTCTTCAACACAATCCATGTATAAAATTCTGTCATGAAATTCGGGATGAAATTTAGCCTGGTTATCCAGTATCCTTTTTAGTTCATCTTTATAAAACTTACGTTCTATTGTTCTTACCAGCTTACCCCTGATTTTTTGATTAGGATTTTCAAGTAGTGTATCAAAAATATATTCACTTACAGTTTTTTCAGTATTTTGAATATCCTGTTCTGTTTTCTTTTTTATTGCTATCCAGTCATTTTCAGAATCAACGGCACGGAAATTTCTTCGAATGTTACCTTCTTTATCTTTTTTGGGAGTTCCGTCATCTTCAGTGTGAGTTGTTACAATAAAATCTTTTTTACTACCAACCCAACTATTTAAGGATTGTTTGCTTTGTCGCCGGTAAACCCAACCATTTTCCAAATTAATATTGTACCATGTTCCCTTGGTATTTTTCTCATCAGTTTCTTTAACTCCTGTAATTTTTAATGAATAAAATTCTTCGGTTTTATTGCGTTCTTTTTCATTTTCTTCTTCCTCACCACGTAACTGATAGTAACCTCTTTTCTGATTAAAATTCAAAATTACCCATGCCAGTTCTTCCTTACTTATTTTCTCAGTCAAAGCTTTTTTTCGCAAATAATAAATAGTCCAGTCATGTGGTATTTTTACATTATGTCCACAAGATTTAAATTCCTTAACCATTTCATTAAAGCTTTCTTTAAAAATGAACTCATATCCATTTGTATTTGATGGCCGATAGTTTATTTTTGGTTCCAGTCCATTCTTGAATTGACCCGGATGGTATTCATAGTCAATATTTTTTGCATAATGTTCAGGCAAAAACCCCAAAACATTTAAAACACGGTGTAATCTTTCACGCCGCAAAACATTTCTTTGATACAAGCGCCTGGTACTTCTGAATTTAGTTCGTTCAGCTGTTTGAGAAATAGTGTTCCCTTTTTCGAAATCACTTATTGTTGCAGCGTCCATAGGTATTATCCGGCTGCCTAATCCCTTTATTTCGCCTTCCTTTTTTTCAAAATCATGTGCGATAAATGCCCAACCAATAGAAGTTGTTCCTAAATCAAGTCCTAATATACGTTTCATTATTTGTGGTTTATATTTTTATTATTATTTTTGATGTTACAATTTGAAGCAACTCACAATAAGGATTATTCCGTTGTGAAAACATTTAAAGCGGCCTGTCAATTTTTGGCAGGTCGTTTTCTTTGTGTATTCATTTTAACTCCTCCCGAAGTATAATCTTGAACACCTTTTTTATGAGTGATTATTACATTTTACTGAATTTAATATTCCGGGGCCAGAAGGCCTGGGGAAAATGTATTGATAAATTTACTGAATAGTTTTTAATCAACAAATTCTTTTTGCGAGTATTAGCTAATATCATGTCAAGAGTAATCTGCTTTCTATTCATAATTCATCCGATGACGCAATTCATAATTCATCCGATGACTTCGAGTCATCGGATGAATAGCCCAGGTAGTGAATTGCTTTCATCCCGATCCTTCGGAAGTATTTTAACGATCGTTGGCTCAGCTTATCTCCTTTGCGCCTTTGCGTGAAACTTTTCTTTTAACAGATAACAAATGCACTGCTTCACGCGTAGTCCCCGCCTGCAAAACAATTCATCCCTTTCCCCTTTCAATTAAAATCTTTACTTTTGGCTTTTAAAAAATTAATCACTCAGAAAGTCATTTCCAGATGAAGATATCATACCATTGGTTAAAGGATTATGTGAACATTGATCAGCTAAGCCCGCAGAAGCTGGCAGAGATTTTAACGGAAACCGGTCTTGAGGTGGCGGGCATTGAGAAAGTGGAGAGCATCAAAGGGGGCCTTGAAGGGTTTGTTATTGGCCAGGTAATCACCTGTGCCCCCCATCCTGATTCGGATCACCTGAGCAAAACCACGGTTGATGTAGGAGGCCGCATTCTGGCAATCGTCTGCGGAGCTCCCAATGTAGCTGCCGGCCAGAAAGTTGTGGTCGCCCCGGTAGGAACAACCCTGCATATGGAAGAGGGGCCCTTCCCCATTAAGAAGGTGAAAATACGGGGGGAAGTGTCCGAAGGCATGATCTGCGCCGAAGACGAGATGGGAATCGGTACAGACCACGAAGGAATTGTGGTTCTGGATCCGGCAGCCCGCGTGGGAATGCCGGCAAGAGACTATTTTCATGTGGAAGAGGACTGGTCGATCGAAATAGACCTGACTCCCAACCGCATCGACGGAGCTTCCCATATCGGGGTAGCCCGCGATGTAGCTGCCTGGTTGAACCTGAAAAAAAATACCCGCCACAAAAAACCATCCGTAGATGCTTTTAAGGCAGATACCCATGCCCTGGAAATTCCCGTTGAGGTGCAAAACACCGAAGCATGCCCCCGCTATTCGGGAGTAACCCTCTCCGGAATAACCGTGAAGGAATCCCCTCAATGGTTGCAAAACAGGCTCAGAACCATCGGGCTGACTCCCATAAACAATATCGTGGATGTAACCAATTACGTACTCTTCGAAACAGGCCAGCCCCTGCACGCTTTCGATGCCGGTAAAATTACCGGAAACAAAGTGGTGGTACGAACCATGGAGGAGGGAACCATTTTTACGACCCTCGATGAAGAGGAACGGAAGCTCCACGCCGATGACCTGATGATCTGCAATGCTGAATCCGGAATGTGCATTGCCGGTGTGTTCGGAGGAGCCCATTCGGGTGTCACCGGAAAAACAAAAAATATCTTCCTCGAGAGTGCCTGCTTTCATCCGTTGTACATCCGCAAAACAGCACGCCGCCACGACCTGAATACGGATGCAGCCTACCGCTTTGAGCGGGGTACCGATCCCAACGGAACGATCTATGCCCTCAAAAGAGCGGCCCTCCTGATCAGGGAACTGGCCGGAGGAACCATATCCTCGGAAATTGTAGATGTATATCCCCATCCTGTGGCTGATTTCGAAGTCTCCCTGGAGTACAAAAACATTACCCGCCTGATAGGAAAAGAGATCGGATCCGGAATGATCAGAAAAATACTTGCCTCGCTGGAAATACAAATTGTTTCGGAAAACGAATCAGGACTGGTGGTTCATGTACCCACTTACCGTGTGGATGTACAAAGGGAAGCCGATGTGATTGAAGAGATCCTGCGCATCTATGGATACAACAATGTGGAGATTCCATCCCTGGTAAAATCAACCGTACAGACTTCTCCAAAGCCTGATCCGGAGAAGATAAAAAACAGAATCTCAGAAATGCTTACAGCACAGGGCTTTTATGAGATTATGGCCAATTCACTGACCCGGGCTGACTATTACAAAAACATGACCGGTTATCCCGACCATAAAACCGTCCGGCTATTTAATCCGTTGAGTTCTGATTTGAACGGCATGCGGCAAACCCTGCTTTTCGGGGGCCTGGAAAGCATCGCCTACAATATCAACCGCCAGCATCCGGATCTCCGGTTTTATGAATTCGGGAATTGCTATTTTAAGAAAGATGCCTGCCCGGAAGATTCCCCGGCCGACAGGTACTACGAAGAAGAACACCTGGGTCTTTTTGTGACCGGAAGAAAAGAACCGGAACAATGGAATGCCCCGGCTGAAGAATCGTCCTTTTTCCAGATTAAAGCCTACGCGGAAAACATCCTGAGGAAAACCGGATGTAACCTGGAAACCCTCAGGGTGGAAGAATCAGCCTGTGAACTTCTCTCCGACGGATTGGTCTATCTTACCGGAAACCACCAGAAGCTGGCTGAAGCTGGTTTTGTAGCCCCTGAATGGCTCAAAAAATTCGATATCGGTCAACCGGTTTATTATGCCGACTTCAACTGGGGGCTGTTGCTCCGGGAGTTGCGGAAAAACAAGGTGGAATACCATGAATTGCCTAAATATCCGGCGGTCCGCCGCGACCTGGCCCTCCTGATCGACAAAGGAGTAAAATTCGACACCCTGAAAAAGCTGGCATTCCATACCGAGCGGAAAATATTGCGCGAAGTGAACCTCTTCGATGTGTATGAAGGGGAAGGAATCCCGGAGGGAAAAAAATCCTATGCCCTGAGTTATATTCTTCGTGACGATAAGTGCACCTTAAAAGAGAAGCAGATCGATAAGGTGATGAAGAAACTGGTTTCGATGTATGAACGGGAGCTGGGAGCCCAACTCAGATAAAGAGGCCATCCTCAGAACACAATGAAGATCAGTAAGGATTTTCTATCAACATACCAAAGAGCTGTTTTTAGAATTTTTTATATATGCAAAACCACACCAAAGGAATCCTTTATGCTTCTATAACCGCTTTTTTCTGGGGTTTTCTGGCCATAGCCCTCAAGATAGCCACCCGTGAATTTGAACCGGCTA
>Ga0307422_1002044_pt1 | contig 10225 bp, 8 predicted proteins | sample SalMarWE160290MG_FD_202153 | JGI IMG/M metagenome (GOLD analysis project Ga0307422, IMG submission 202153) | Salt marsh sediment microbial communities from the Plum Island Ecosystem LTER, Massachusetts, United States - WE1602-90 | ecosystem: Environmental > Aquatic > Marine > Intertidal zone >...
AAAATCATTTTGCCTCCGTGATGGAAGATATGGAACGAAGAAAGATCGAGAGCAGTTACCTGATAATTAATGATGTACATAAGACAGCAGTGGGCTACGGTTACGGTTACGGCTACGGCTACGGATACGGGTACGGTTATGGCTATGGTTACGGGCATCAGAAAGAAAAACAGGGATTATCCTCAAGGATCAAATCTGTCTTCTCAGGAAATTGAACGGAATGAAACGAGCTCATCATAATCCGGGATATGATCCAAAAATTCGGGCTTTTTTTCAGGTTTACCAATGATGGCACAATAATGCTCCAGGCCATTAGTGATCATCAGGCATGCTGTTTTCAATTCAATATTATAGCTGTTTATCTGATCGAACACCAACTGTGATATTTTTACATGGGGGGCTTTGCATTCTATAATTGCCCCCGGGAGCCCGTCGTGTTTATAAACCACAACATCACCGCGTTTTGACCGGCGATGAAGCTTAAACTCTTTTTCAAATACAATAAGGGAGGCAGGATATTTTTTCTCATTAATAAGATAGCTCACAAAATTTTGTCTTACCCATTCTTCAGGCGTAAGAACAATATATTTTTTTCTGACCGGATCGAAAATGTATTTTTTTTTGTCCTGCTCTTTTATCCTGAAGTGATATCCGGGTAAATTCAGTTCTTGCATATTCATATTCACATTACAAAAATAATCAGAATTATATTTACGGACGGTGAATACCGAAACAAATAGATAATAAAGGGTCTGGCTTTCAACTCCCGCCTTTTCCCTTCCGGCTTCCGCCTTCAGCCTTCCGCCTTTTATCTTTCAACTTTTTTATTACCACCTCACTACTAAATTCTGTCTTATCTCTCATAAATATTAATAAAATCCGCTTAAATTTGTGCGTTTATCATTATGACAGCAGAAAAGATACTCAGTGAACTGAAAGCAGGATCCTATCATCCTGTATACTTCCTTATGGGAGAGGAATCGTACTACATTGATTTGATCACCAACTACATTTCAGAGCACGTGCTGGATGAAGGTGAGAAGTCATTTAACCAGACCGTGTTATACGGAAAGGACACAGATACAGCAGGAATTATCAACACCGCCAAACGGTATCCTATGATGGCCGAGCGTCAGGTGGTCATTGTTAAAGAAGCTCAGAACCTGAAGGATATTGATGACCTTGTTTATTATGTCAAACAGCCTCTGAAGTCTACATTGCTGGTTATAAATTATAAATACAAAAAGCTCGATAAGCGCAAGGTATTGTATAATGAACTGAAGGAGCATGCCGTAGTTTTTGAGTCGAACCGTTTATATGATGACAAGATCCCCGGCTGGATATCCGCCTACCTATCAACCAGAAATATTAATATAGAGTCTAAGGCCTCACGGTTACTGACAGAATTTCTGGGGAATGATTTAAGCAAGATAGTGAACGAGCTGGAGAAGCTGATCATTACAATGGAAGGGCCGGGTAATACCATAACATCAGCCCTTATAGAAAGAAATATCGGGATCAGTAAGGATTACAATAATTTTGAACTCCAGAAAGCGTTAATTCAAAAGGATGCATTGAAAGCTTTTCGTATCGTGGATTATTTCGATAAGAACCAGAAAAATAATCCTTACGTTGTAACCATTGCCATCCTGTTTGCCTTTTTCAGTAAAGTCCTGAACCTTCATTTTTTAAAAGACAGATCAAAAGGTAATGTTGCCTTGGCACTCAGGGTCAGTCCTTATTTTGTTTCTGATTACCAGGCTGCTGCCCGCCGTTATGATCCCAGGAAAACAGTCGAGGTGATAGCCCTTTTGAGGGAGTACGACCTGAAATCAAAAGGTGTGGGAAATGTCTCCACCCCACCCGGTGATCTTCTTCGTGAACTGATTTATAAAATTTTAAAATAGAGTCACCTGGTGGGAGTAACCTGTGGATTCTGTTTTCAAACATTTATCTTTGCATAAATTTTTTTTATGACCTACTTAATTATCGGATTTACAGTGTTGATCTCGATTAGCGGTTTCAACAACCCGGAATTGTTTGCCAAACTGCAATTTAATCCTTACCAGGTGGTTAACCGCGGGGAATATTACAGGCTGCTTACACACGGATTTTTACATGCCGGTTGGTGGCACCTGATAGTGAATATGTTTGTATTGTTTCTATTCGGCAGGGTAACGGAGTTTTACCTCCAAAACCTTCAGGAAGCAGGTATTATCAAGATATACCGGTTGATATATATTCTTTTCTACCTCGTGGCTATTATCATCTCCTCACTTGTCAGCCTGATCAAACACAGGGATAATATATGGTATAATTCAGTAGGTGCCTCGGGTGCGGTATCGGCCGTTATTTTTTTTAGCATTTTCTTCAATCCCTGGGAACGATTGTATCTTTATGCCATGCTGCCTATACCGGGAATAGTTTTTGGGGCATTATATCTGATTTATTCGCAGTATATGAGCAGGAGGGAAGGGGATAATATCAACCATGATGCTCATTTTGTCGGTGCTGTTTTCGGTTTTCTTTTTCCTTTATTGTTGGATGCCGGGTTATTCAACTATTTTATTCAGCAGCTCACGAGCTTTTAATGAAAATTTATTTTTCCGCACCTCCTTATGCGAACCAGACAATATGTTCTTTATAACGGCGAATTTTTTGATTCATCAGCCCCTGTCCTGATGTCATTTAACAGGGCTTTTCGGTACGGTGACTGTTTATATGAGAACATTCACGCCAATGGCACAAGACCCCAGTTTCTCGACAATCACCTTAAACGTTTAAAAACCGGGATGGAGCTGTTAAAAATGGATATTCCGCCGAGTTTTACCGGTGACAACTTCAGGGAGCTAATTTCCCGCCTGCTGAATAAAAACAGGTTATATTGGGGAGTTAAGGTCAGGCTTACCGTGTTCAGGGACTGCCCGGGCGGCCATGCACCTGCAAATAGTAAAGTTTCCATGTTGCTGGAGTCGGAACCACTGACACATGACAGTTATGTATTGAATGAACAGGGATACATTGTTGATGTATATCCAGGACTTAAAAAGCCTGTCAACCTGTTTTCAAAAATTAAATCCAACAATTCATTGTTCTACGTCATGGCCGGTATATATAAGAACGAAAAGGGGCTGGACGAGTGTCTTCTTCTGAACCTTAAGGGACGGGTCATCGAGTCGGTTTCCTCAAATCTGTTTGTTGTTAAGAGAAAAAAAATCTTTACACCCGCCCTGGCCGAGGGATGCCTTGCCGGAACCATGCGTCACACACTGATCGGGCTGCTAAAAGAGCAGGAATATGAAGTTGATCACCGTTGTGCACTCACCATTGAAGATATTGAATCTGCCGACGAGCTGTTTTTGTCCAATGCCATTGAAGGCATACGCTGGATCCTGGCTTTCCGTACCCGCCGGTATTTCAATACCACATCAAAAAAGCTTATCAGCCGTCTCAATGAGGTAGCTTTTGAAAACTTCATCACATAATAACAAGCTTAAGCCTGGCTGCTGTTTGTCCGTATAATGAAAGATGAAAGGGAGGTTCACCGACATACCTGGCTCTTATATAGAATAGCATTGTTATAAGGAAAGATAGCCGGTGTTTCGGAAAACCTAATTCCCTTAAAACCGGCATACAGGATTGCAGTAGCGGGACCCGTCTCAGAAAAATCGCGTACGATTTCAAGGAAGGTTTTCGTTGCGGGGGCCCTGGAGGAACCCTGTCAGAGCGACGACGAAGGAGGAGTGAGTTTGGGTTCCGCGGGGAGAAAACCTTCCGTAGCAAATCAAGCGATTTTTATGGAACGGTGACCTTTTTGCCTACTTTTTATGTGGAAGATAAAAAGTAGGTCGAACTGCCTTGCGGGCAGTTCGAAACCCCGGCCCGCGGGAAGAAATTAAAACAATATTATTCTATACAATAGCCACATACTTACCTATGTTACTGAAATAAGGATCAATTCATCTGGGGATTTTCCGGAAAGTTTGTCCACAGTTCGTACTTTTTCCCCATTTTCTTCAGGGTATTTTTCCAGAAACCTTTATTTGAATGTGACATGACCTCAGCCGGTTTGACTGTTGTAACTATCCATGCATTCTCAGCCAGCTCATTGTTCAGCTGATTGGCGCTCCAGCCTGAATAGCCGAGGAAAAAGCGGATCTGGTCCTTTGGAAGGTTGCCGGTTTGGATAAGATCCTTTATCACGGCAAAATCACCTCCCCAGTAAATATTATCAATAACATGAATACTGTTGGGAATAATATCTCCAAGGGTGTGCAGATAATGGATGGTATTGGTATTTACAGGCCCGCCCAAAGAAACAAATGCATTAATCCGTGGAAAATTCTTCACTACCTCATTTACTTTAATATTCATGGGTTTATTCAGCACAAAACCCACCGAGCCTTCATCGGTATGCTCGGTCAGCAGGACGATGGAACGTTTAAAATAGTTGTCCTGCAGGAAAGGCTCGGAGATAAGGATACGTCCTTTCTGAGGCTCTATATTCGTATCCATATCGAAGAAATTATAGTTCAGATCCATAATCCCGTTAATATAATGCTTTTTTAAAGACCTGTATTTATGGACAGACACATGGCCAGTTAAACATTTGTCAACTTTATTGACAAATACTGTTTACCTGTGAGCAAATTTATAACAAAATCATTTAAAATACATTGAAGAATCAAAGAATAAAAACATGTATTTTATTGAGCTTTTAGGATTTGATAAATAAAAATACGTATTTTGTCCTGCATTCTGTTAAATCCGAAAGCTATTGCATTAAATGGATCCCGAGATAAAAAAACCAACACTTTTCCAGTCCCTTATTCCAATTGTTTTTCTGATCTTTTTCCTTTCTCTCAATGTATTGTTTTTCGGAGAGGATACCCTGTCAGGTTCAAACCAGGTAATTCTTTTACTGGCAGCGGCTATTGCCTCTGTGATTGCCATACGACTGAACTACAGTTGGGTATCCATACGTAATTCCATGGTTGCCAGCATTGGCAAAGCCATGCCGTCAATACTCATTCTTCTTATCATTGGATCCCTGGCGGGTACCTGGTTGATCAGCGGTGTGGTGCCGGCACTGATATATTACGGTCTTAAGATCATTCATCCCGGCATCTTTTTATTTACAGCTATTGTTGTAAGTGGTGTTGTATCACTGGTGACCGGCAGTTCGTGGTCCACCATTGCCACCATAGGTATTGCATTGCTTGGCATAGGTCAGGCACTGGGCATTCATGAAGGCCTTGTCGCGGGGGCCATTATCTCCGGCGCTTATTTCGGTGATAAAATGTCCCCTTTATCCGATACCACCAACCTTGCTCCCGCTGTTGCCGGCACAGATCTTTTTACTCATATACGTTATATGACTTATACTACATGGCCCTCGATAATAATAACATGCATAATCTTTCTTGTAATAGGTTTTACATATGATTTTTCTGCCGCACATACTGATATTGAAGGCGTTATTTCAGCGATAGAATCATCATTTACTATCCATCCCGTATTATTTCTGGTGCCTGTGATACTCGTATTTATCATTATAAAAAAGGTTTCTCCCTTGCCGGCATTGCTGATAGGTACCCTGCTGGGAGGACTTTTCGCTATCATATTTCAGCCGCAGCTTATCCGGTCACTGGCAGGAGAGGAATACAATTACTTTTCGGCTTCCTATGTTGCCGTTATGCACTCCATGTTCGGGGAAGTGTCGGTGCACACTTCAAATGAAATGATTAACGAGCTGTTCACAACCGGTGGGATGGCAGGCATGCTCAATACCGTGTGGCTTATCCTTTCGGCCATGACCTTTGGCGGTGCTATGGAAGCGGGCGGTCTGCTACGCGGGATCACCGAATCCATCATCAGGCTGGCAAATTCTACCGGGTCACTGGTAGCCTCGACTATAGGGACATGCATTTTCTTTAACCTTACTGCATCCGACCAGTATATCTCCATTGTTGTGCCCGGCCGCATGTTCTCAAAAACATACCGCGAACGGGGCTTTAAACCCGAATTGCTTAGCCGTACGCTGGAAGACAGCGGTACCCTTACTTCAGTGCTGATACCGTGGAATACCTGTGGCGCTACCCAGTCGCGTGTGCTGGGTGTATCGGTCTTAACTTATCTTCCTTATTGTTTTTTCAACCTTATCAACCCGCTTATCGCCGTGTTGATCGCTTATCTGAATATCAGGATCAGAAAGTATTCAAAGGGTGAAGCTGATGAGGTAGCGCTGGACGAAGATCACAGGAGAGATGTATAATAATGGGTAGTATTTCAAATACGTAATAATACGGGTATGCTGAAAAGGCAGACCCTTATCAAATATTTTTTCCGGATTGAATATTTTTTTCAAAATAAAATTCACTGTAAGGCATATTACCGTCATTCCTGTCCTGAACAATGCCCTTTACGAAACCGTATTTTTCATAGAACGCGTGACCCCTGATAAAGCGGGTATCCGACCACAGGGAGATCTTTTCCAAACCTCTTTCAATGCACCAATCTATAACCATCTTCATTAGCCGGTCAGCAACACCCTGTCCTCGGCAGGGTTTTACTACATACATTCTTTTGAGCCATGCCCCTGATGATCTCTTATCCTTATATACGGCCACAGTGCCAATGATCTCCCCGTCTTTAATAAATTTCCAGAACATACCTCCTTCCCGCTGGTAGTTGGATTCAATGTCCAGCAGATCGGCATCAGCTTTTTCAAGGCAGATGGAATCGCCGTATTCACGATATATGGAATCTATTATCCGTATTATCCGGTCTTTGTCTTCGTTCTTTGCTTCTGATATCATGAGGAAGTAACAATTCACATACAGCGGATAAAGATATTAATCTGACAAATTAATTCCTTACATATACGCTGTATTATTCATACAATGTCGGGTATTTTTCAGGATTGATATCATGCATTAGCCGATATATAGTTTCAAAAACATTCTCGGCATTGGGGTTGGAAAAATAATCACCGTCGGTTGTATATGCCGGCCTGTGGTCCATAGCGGTCAGTGTACGCGGCGGTGCATCAAGGTATTGCCAGACTTGTTGCCCTTCGAGGGCCTGCTGCATCATATATGCTGTTGCCCCGCCCGGGACATCTTCGTCAAAGAAAACCACCCTCTTTGTCTTTTTAATCGATTCACTTATTGTCTCATTAAGATCGAAAGGAAGAAGCGTTTGCACATCGATCAGATCAACATGAATATCAAAATCATGCAGCTGTTTGACAGCATCCTGTGCTATTCTTACGCATGATCCGTATGTAACAAGAGTAATATCATCCCCTTCTTCAAGAACTTCGGCAATACCCAGCGGTACCCTGAATTCACCGATATTGACGGGACGGGATTCTTTTAGCCGGTATCCGTTAAGAGGCTCGACCACCAGTGCCGGGTCCTGCCCTTCAAGAAGCGTATTATAAAAACCCGCGGCCTGTGTCATGTTTCTGGGAACGCAAACATAAACACCCCTCAACGAGTTGATAACCATGCTCAATGGCGATCCGGCATGCCATACACCTTCAAGCCGGTGACCGCGGGTGCTTACTATCAAAGGCACCGATTGTCCCGCAGCCGTTCGCCAGTGTGTTGTTGCCAGGTCATCGCTCAATGTTTGTAATGCATATAGAAGGTAATCAAAATACTGTATCTCGGCTATCGGACGCAAGCCCCGAAGTGCCATGCCAATTCCTTTCCCTATAATGGAAGTTTCACGTATGCCGGTATCAAATACGCGTTGCGTGCCGTACTTTTCCTGCAATCCCTCATAGGTTTGATTAACACCGCCGATTTTACCCACATCCTCGCCAAAAACAACCAGCAGGGGATTTTTTTCCAACAGGCGGTCAAAGTTATCCCTTAGTATTTCCCTGCCGGCAACAGAAGGTGAATTATCTGAATATTCCGGGGGAATGATCTCAACGTTCAGTGCCGAATACTTATTCTCCGAATACAGGTGAGCGTTATACCCCTCAAATTTCTTAACAAAGCTTTTATCCAGCCATTGTGATAATTCCTTTTTTAAATCATCCCGTTGGGGACAATCATGGCAAACATACCTGAGCAGTCTTTTTGCCGCGCTGATATTATCCTTACGAATAGGGTTTTTAATATTCCTGAGGTTATTTCCAAGTATACTTATCTTGTCAATATGATCCGTCTTACAAACACATTCTCTCTCTTCAAGTATCCGCAGCAGTTCGCCGCGGTCCCTAAGCACGGGTTGCTGAAAAGCCGCCCGTGCATTTTTCCGTGCTTCCCTTGCATCTTTCTCTGCCTGTTGTTCTATATTATCAAGCTCGTTCGCCGGGGCAATATTTGAATGTCTGATCCATTCACGCATTTTTTTTATCGGGTCGAAAGCCTTTTCCCATTCAAGGCGTTCTTTAGTTTTGTACCGTTCATGTGAGCCTGATGTTGAATGGCCCAGCGGCTGGGTCATTTCAGTAATATGAAACAATACCGGAACATGGTGCTTCCGGCATTTGCCTATCCCCTTTCCGAACATTTCCAATAATCCCGGGTAATCCCATCCTTTTCCTTCATAAATAAGGATGCCTTTTGAGGAACCGTTTTTCGCAAATCCCTCCAGTGCTTTTGAGATATTCCCTTTGACAGTCTGCATGGCCGTTGGCACCGATATTCCATAACCGTCATCCCACACGGCAATGGCCATGGGTATCTGCAATACGGCAGCAGCGTTCATTGTTTCAAAAAAATGCCCTTCAGATGTGCTGGCATCGCCTATTGATCCGAAAGCCACCTCGTTTCCTTTATCGGTAAGCCCGGTATATTTGTGCAACTCTTTATTTTGCCTGAACAGTTTTGAAGCCATAGCCAGTCCCAGGAGCCTGGGCATCTGGCCTGCTGTGGGAGAGATATCGGATGAGGAATTTTTCTGATCCATAAGGTTAACCCGCTTACCTTTATTATCAAGACTCCTTGTAGCAAAGTGGTTATTAAAATTCCTGCCGCCGTTGCCGGGATTCCATTTAGTATCCGGTATACCGTATAACTGGGCAAAAAACTCTTCCATAGAGTAAATGCCTGCTGCCAGCACAAAGGTCTGGTCACGGTAATATCCCGCGCGCCAGTCGCCCTTTCTGAAATATTTGGCCATAGTGATCTGGGCAATCTCTTTACCATCACCAAAAATACCGAATTTGGCCTTGCCGGAAAAAACTTCCATTCTGCCCAGCAAGGAAAGTTGCCTGCTCTGGTTGGCAAGAAGATAATCCTTCAGTATTTCTTTCCTGGCTTCCTTTTGGCTGGTACCGGCAAAATGCAGGGTATCCTGTTTTATCATTATATTATTATGGTATTTTAGTTTGGTAACAAAATAAATTATGTAAAGTTTACCGGTAACTTTAATCTGTATTAATCATGCATCAGGCCCGGGGCAGATGCAGGGTGCCGAAAGCTAAGGCTTAAGGGGGGCGGAGACAATAATCCGGCCTGGGAATTATTGCCGGGCATTTAACAATAAAGGGTTGATTTATTATATTTGCAGTAGGGATAGCAAAATGATACAGGCACGGGTTACAAATCCGCGCCAGCAAATCCAGCAAGGTTTGCACAGTTCGAAAATGTGAGAGCCACAAGTGACAGACTTGCGGCATTTGGGGCTCTCGCATGTTTGTAACGCATGCGCATGAGGAGTTCACGTGTCATAAATGAACAATTTTCGGACAAGCGTATCGCGGCAAATGGGACTTTATGGACAGACTCTAAATATATAATTTGTGCAAATCATTATATTATTATTTGCCGTTTTACTTGTTGCACTGGCTTTTCTGGGCCTGGGCTTCAATATCTTTTTTCGTAAGGACGGTAAGTTTCCCGAGAGAGAAGTGGGTAAGAACAGGCAAATGCGAAAGCTTAATATCTCATGTGCACGTTGTGAGGAATTAGCCCGTTACCGGAAAAAGAAAATCAGGATCAATCCCGGCAAATTAAAAATTGTCCGTTAAACATTCCCTCTTCCTCATTGTTTACCTGGTATAAAGAATTTAAACAAACGCTGTATGGCTTTTTTAAAATTACTTCTGATGTCAGTAATACTTATGGCCGTTGTTTTCCTGGCAATGGGTATAAAGATGCTTTTTGATAAAAAGGCGACATTTACCGGCGGGTCGTGCAATACATCAATAAAGGGTCGCGAAGGCGGGGAATTCTCATGTGCATGCGGAAGGGATGAACCCTGC
>Ga0307422_1002049_pt1 | contig 10214 bp, 4 predicted proteins | sample SalMarWE160290MG_FD_202153 | JGI IMG/M metagenome (GOLD analysis project Ga0307422, IMG submission 202153) | Salt marsh sediment microbial communities from the Plum Island Ecosystem LTER, Massachusetts, United States - WE1602-90 | ecosystem: Environmental > Aquatic > Marine > Intertidal zone >...
GCGGATTTTCGCCCGAGGGCAGCCGACATGGTCGAGAATCTGCAGCGCGCGCTTGGTGCTGCGGATGGCGGGGGAATCAAGCGACAGCACCAGCACGATTTCGTCCGCCTGATCCAAAGCGATAAGCGTGATTGGGTCGAACGTGTGCTGCGGGTCCAAAACGATATAGTCGTAGCATTCATGCAATCGCTGCAGCACTTCAAACACGTGTTCGGGCTTAATCTTTTCGATGGGATCGATATCCCGGGGAGCGGACAACAAATCGAGATTGGAGGAATAGGGAGCTACCACGGATGAAATAAGCCGCTCATCGATGAGGCCTTGGCGCACCGCGAGGTCCGCGAGGGAATATTTGGGATCCAATCCAAGATACATCGCCAGATTCCCTGATTCCAGATTCAGATCGACGAGAACGGCCCGGGCGTTTGCCGCAGCGGCAAGATTCGTGGCGATGAACGATGTGCCGCATCCGCCCTTGTTCGAAAATACGGCAATCATTCTCCCCCTTGCTTTGACTTCATCGATCTTCCCCGCGCAAAATTCCCCGATTCGGTCGAGAATGGCTTTCAACTCGTCCGCGCCGGCGGGAAGACGGAGGAATTCCAGCGCTCCCGCCTGCATGCTCTGGGAAATCAGGTCGGAGGATATCTCCCGTGCAGCCGAAATAAGGGCGGTCTTTGGACAATCCGTTTTCAGGCGGCGAATCAAATGAACGGCGGTGTCCGCGTCGGCGCCGAGGTTGATGATCGCGGCGGAAGGCTGGTAGCGCTTTACCTGGTCATAAACCTGATCCGCATCGTTGCCGCCGGAAAGCAGCTTGGCTCTGGAGTCGGCATTCAGCGCGGCCCGAATGTCATTAAAGTTGTCCAGGTCCTTGCTTAAAACCACAAAAGTAATCGGTTGGACCGTCATCGGCGTTCCTCATGCGAAGATGCTCCGATTCGAAAACAAAGAACAAATCGCCGCTTTTCGCCGATGGACCGGTCTCCGCGCCGGCGGATCCATGCCGGATTCTTTGCGTCCATTATCGCTCCCGCTGGCTTGAGCCTAAAATGACCCATAGGAGATTGGCAAGATAAAATTTGCCGGCGTCCGAAAGCATCAAGAGCGGAGAAAGCATGAGGACAAAGCGCAACCGATTCATGTTAGCATTGATTGTGTCCCTTATGGGGCCTGCCCGCTTGCGCGCGGGCACATTTAAAAAAAGCGGGAACAGCATGACAGGCATGCGCTGCAAAGCGCCGCGGCGTTTATCGGCCGCCCTATTGTTCGGATTCTTTCTGCTCCCATGGCTGGGGGCGAAGGGGGATTCCCAAGAGCCGCCCGGCAAAAGGCTGGAGGGAAAACCCATCGCCGCCGATGGGGGCAGGATCGGCGGCATGCTCCGGCAATGGTATTCCCGGAATACGGCCGCCGGGAATTGGGGGGATTACTATGACAACCGGGACGGGGGGCACTCCCGTTTGAATCTGACGCCGTACCCTCAAATGCGGCGGGTCGAATACACGAAAGAGCAGATTGAGGCGCGCGCGCATTGGGGCGCGCAGACAAAGGTGCTGCCGCACGTCGTCATCGGCAACTCGTCGACTTCGGCCGCGCCGGAACGCGGCGGCAGCAATATCATGCAGTACTATACGAATCCGCGGGGACTGGCCTTTTTATTTACCCAATACGTGCGCAACAACCTTTACGTCTACCCGGAACACCGCGATCATGATCCGGGGCGCAACGGGATCGGGGGATACGGAGATTTATTTCCGACAAACACCCCTTACCTGATTGCATCCCAGGGTTCCTCCGGCTCGGACCAGGCTTTTCTGCGGGCTCTGCCGTATGTCCTTGCCGCATTCCGCCCCGAGGTAAAGAGCAGACTGGTCCAAACGGGCTCGCTGATGCCTGTCGTGCAGATGATTCTGAGGATCACGGGAAAACACCTTGCGGGCCCGGAGGAGTACCTGACCGGCAAGGCTCACCCTACGGTATTCCGCGGGACAGACGTGGACGCCCAAAAAATGGTTGAAATGGCGCATGAAATCACGCTCCCCAACCTGCCGCCGATCGCGATAATAAGGGTTCTGAAAGAGGACAAACCCACAAACGGGATCGATTACTTCGATCCGGAGCGGACGGAAAAACTTGCAGACACTCCGGCCGTAGTCGCCCGCATCTTTCGCGGCGCGCCCTACGTGCGCAAAATAAGCATAAGCGCCGACGGAAGCCGGGATTTCAACAACCGGTCCTTGAAGTTTCACTGGAAGGTGCTGCGCGGAGATCCCGCAAGAATCAAAATCGAATACAAAAACCCCTCCCGATCGATAGCCGAGGTGACCGTCCCTTATTTCCGCCGAAGTCCGATTGCGGAAGGTTCGCCCCTCGAATCCAACCGGATCGACATCGGAGTTTTCGTTCACAACGGTGTTTATTATTCGCCTCCCGCTTTTATCACTTTTTATACGCTCGATAATGAGGCAAGAACTTACGGAGCCGGGGGCCGGCCCGTTGAAATTGCTTATGGAGCCGGAACATCCGCAGTTTCGGTGGCGGATTGGGCCGCGTTCTTCCGCTCCCTGAATCCCAAAGAGGAGTCATGGGCAAGCAGGTTTTTACAGCGGCGGTTCCAGCCCGCGGAGTTACAGGCGCTACGCGGTTTAGCGGATGAATTCCACAAAGTCCACGCACAGAGGCTTCAGGCTGAAAAACAGCGCGGCAAAGCTGCTGCGGCGCTTAAAACAGCCGATGCTGTCGTTCAAAAGCTTAAGGCGGAGCGAGAGGCTGCGGACAAATCCTACCGGGCCGGACGGGCCGGGAAACCCGAGGCGGGCCTCGCTGAAATCGCGCAAACGCTTGAGACGGCGATGGCGAATCGCGACAAGGCCCAAGCCGAACTGCGAACAGCGCGCAAAGTCTTCGAGGACGCTGCTGCGGCCGAGGGCGGTCTCCTGAAAAGGCAAATCCCGCCGCGGAATTTTGAAACCGCCGCGCTTGTACAGAAGGTTCTGAATTCCCTGCTCCGGGATCCCGATCTATGGAGCGCCAATGCAAAATCGTTTAAGACGCTTTATGAAGCCGCAAGCGCAGGAGCGCGCGAATCCTTCAACGGAGTCCTTAAAACTCTCTTTCTCCGAGGCGTTGCGGAGACGGCCGACGGAACGCTGTTTCGATGGACGCCTGCGGGCGGCGAACGCAGCCTGTCGGAAAAACTCTTCACCCGTTACGAAAGCATGATGATCGAACGTTTCAACGCGGCCCTTCTGAGCCGCATCCTCTTTCCGGGCATGGTCAAGGGCGAGTGGCGCGAGAACTACGTGGATCCCCGACTCGCGTCTCAAAAGCGATGGCGTGATATTTATCGCTATCACTCCGACGGGACTCCTGCGGGATGGAGGCGCTATGATGCGGACGGCATTCGCGAATTCAACGCAGAAGGGCTTTTGGTCGTTGAAAAGGACGCCCGGGGCCGCTGCATCAGAGCGAGGGTTGTGAAATACAGGTTGGAGCCGGAGGGAGGGAATCCTGAAGGCCGCCGCGCCGGCGCCTCTCCCAAAGAAGTGAAAATCGTCCCGACCGATACTTTTCGCTATTACGACTACAATGGGCCGAACGACTGGGAAGGACGCATCAAAACGCGATGAACGCCGCGCGTCGGAAAGGCGCTTGTTTTTATTCTTTATTTCTCGTAACGATTTTTACATAGACGTAAAGAACAAGCGCGAGGATGCACGGAGCGCCCAAAAAGAGCCAGATGGGATCGGACAGCCCGGCGAGAATGGCCAAAATCCCGAACATAAGGACCAATCCCACCATCCATGGTTGATGCGCAAACAACGGCCGCTCGTATTTTTCCGGACCGCCGCCTGAATTGTTCCCGCTCTCGGTCATACCTCCAATGCTACACTATCTGCATATGATTGTGCCTATGAAGCTCATGGAAAAAGCGGCCGAAGCGATCCGGAAGGCCGAAGCTCTCTTGATCGGCGCGGGCGCGGGAATGGGCGTGGACAGCGGACTGCCCGATTTCCGCGGAGACCGCGGTTTCTGGCGCGCCTACCCCCCTTATGAAAAGCTGGGATTGAGCTTCGTGGAAATGGCCAATCCCGACTGGTTCGCGCGCGATCCTCAGCTGGGCTGGGGATTCTACGGTCATAGGGTCCACATGTACCGGACCGTCCGGCCGCATCGAGGTTTTGATATTTTAAAAAAGTGGGGCGCCCGGATGCCTCTCGGGTTTTTCGTTTTCACTTCCAACGTGGATGGCCACTTTCAAAAAGCCGGATTCGATCCCGACCGGATTGTCGAGGTTCATGGCTCCATCGACTGGCTTCAATGCATGGATCGCTGCGGCATGGGCATTTTTGAACTCGATCCCGCCAATCCCCGGCCGGTTGAAGTGGACGAAAGAACCATGCGGGCTGCCGGCAGACTGCCTTCTTGTCCAGGATGCGGCGCCCTCGCGAGGCCCAATATTCTTATGTTCGGCGACTGGGGATGGGATGAAAGCCGGACCGCTCGACAGCAGCGGCGTTTAAACGATTGGCTGAAAGAGATCCGCAACGCGCGCCTGGTTGCAGTGGAATGCGGCGCAGGGGAAGCCGTCCCCACCGTACGGCATTTTTGCGAAGCAGCCGCCTCCCGCGGGACTCTCATCCGCATCAATCCGCTCGCCCCTTCCGTTCCCGCCGGCCACATCGGCATTCCCGCCGGTGCTTTGCAGACACTGCAAGCGCTCGACGCCCTTATCGGCGAGAATCCAAAGCGGCCTGAAACGGATAATGGATTTGATTGTTTTTAAGAACTCCTGGATTTGTCTTCGGTCCCTGATTCCGGCGTCCGTAAAGGTTGAAGCGAAATATATTGGGCAAACGCCCCGCAGACACCTATAATATATTAGGTCTTTTGCCCCCCCATTATTCATGAATCTTAAACCGCGGCGGCGGCCAGCAGCCTGTGGTGGCGACACAAAAGGTTGCGCGCCCAGCGCTCCCGCCCGTGGTGCGAGTCGTCATGAACAATCCGGATTAACGATTGAAAGTAAACGGGGAGGAACAATGAACAAACGCAGAGCGTGCCGCAGCATTATGATTTTATCCATTGCTCTTTCGTTGACGGCCTTTATTCCTGATCAGGTCCTTGCTCAGACGGACAAGGGAATAGAGCTTTACAATTCCGGTCACTGCGCCGAAGCGGAAAAGGTTCTTCGAGAAGCTCTGAAAGCGGATCCCGGGGATGTCCGAGCCGAATTTTATCTCGGTCTCGCCGTGCTTCTTCAGGGGAATCCCGTCGAAGCGCTGGATATTTTTCAGAAAGTCAAAAAGTCCCAGGAAAGAGCAAGCCAAAGGAGCCGTTCGTATGTCCCCAATGAACATCAAATTCACCTTGCCCTTGCCAGGGCCCGCCTCGGAGTAAAGCAGTATGACGAGGCCTGGAAGGACCTGGAATACGCAAGAATAGAGAATCCCGAATCCAGCGATGTTTACGTATACCGGGGCGTCTTTTACTACCAGCAGGAGAAATACGGGCAAGCCGTCAAGGAATTGGAAAAAGCGATCAAACTGGATGAGAAGAATCCTTACGCCTATTATTATGCGGGGCTCGCCTACTATAAATCCGGCAACGGAGAAAAAGCCATTAACGACCTCAAGATGTTTCTTGAATTGGCGCCCGATGCTCCCGAAGCGCCCAACGCAGAGAAAATCATTGACAGCCTTTGCTAGCTCCGCTGCAGCGATCCGGCAACCGGCTTTGTGTCAGGGATTCAGTTGAATCCCATGCGTGTCGAGCGTGCGCGCCGTCGCACGCTCCAGATTGGCGATGGCTTCCGCAAGATCCGCGCTGGCGCGTACTTCGTTGCTGCGGGCGGATATAAAACTGGTCTGCCGCTGAAGAACCAGGAACATGGTCGAGGTGCCTTCGCGAAACTGCCTTTGTTCGCTGGCGTACTGCTCCAGCGCGGCATTGGAGGCCATTCTGGCCGCATCATACTTCGCCCGGGACGAGTTGAGCTGTTCCAGCGCATTGCGCACGTCCGCTTCCACATACATTTCCATCTGCTTCCTGATCAGCTGCAGCCTCCGGCCTTCCGCCAGGGCCGTCGCCGCATTGGCTTCAGCCGTGCGGTTTGAAAAGGGCAGCGATACCTGCACTCCCACCTTTACGGTCGGGAAATTCCTGACCCACAAATTATGGAGGGACTGCCAATTGGAACCTTTGAGGGTCTCCGGAACCAATCCGACAGGGAAATCTCCGAACGGGGTGGCAGTCTGCGGCGTCCCCGCCAGTCCGCTCGCAGTAAGCGTTGCGACCAGATCCACTTGCGGTCTTTTCTGATCCCTGTAATAGCGAACATTCAGCTTGTTGATATCTATATTAAGAGCGCTCTCGGCAAGCTCCGGACGGGAATCCAGTGCCACTTTCACCGCTTCGGCGAGCGTGGGAGTCGGCGCGTCCAGGTTGAGCTGTGTATCCGGAATCAGCGCTGTGCTCCACACGGGGTCCTCCCTCGCGCCGGCCATCATTTGCTTTAAATTATTCTCGGCCGTCGTAAGAATCTGCTGCGCCGACGCGAGGCTTTGCCGATAGGTCGCCACCTGAGTCTGCGCCGCCACCACTTCAATCGGCGCCAGCAGCCCTTGTTCTACCTGCCTGCGGTTGCTTTCATATTGCTCCGTCGCCAGTCGCACAGCTTCCTTCTGCACCTCAAGGTTCTGCCATGCATACGCCAGCTCCCAGTAATATTGAACCGCCAGCGTCACCCTTTCGATCACCCTTTGGCGCAGCTGCTCGCCGCTCAGCTCCCGGTTTTTTCGCGCCACCATCAGAGAGTGCCGGCCGCTGTCGATGAGCAGGTCGCGCAGCAGCGGCTGCGTGAAATTCAAAGTCAGCGACGAGGGATATTGCGGATTCAGCGTGGTGAAGCGGCTGTCGTTGGTCTGCTTGGAATCGGTAAAAGTCAAGCTGTAGGTGGTGCCGAACAAGGGGGAGCTTCCGGTGATTTTCGGGCTGAAAACAAATTCGGTCGCGGTCAGTTTGCCGCTCTCGGAACCGCCGATGATCGAAGCAATCGGCGTAACCGACCGAGATTTGGAAGCATCCAGCGTAAGCACGGGAATGAAATATCCCTGCGCCCCTTTCACGCCGAATTTGGCTTTCTGGACCGCGATGCGCGAGACGGCCAGCTCCGGATCGTTGTCCAATACGCCCTCAATGGCTTCCCTAAGGCTGAGACGCGTTTCGTTTCGGATGCCGATTCTTGGCGGCATTTCAAATTCCCTGATCGACCGCAGATGAACGGAATCCGGAATCGCCATTGTCCCGGCGGCGTCCGCAGTTTGGGCGAACGAAACGGGAGACGCGATGACGATGAAAAGCAAAACAGCCGCCGCCTCCGCCGCCTCCTTGGCTTTGCGTTTAGGAAACCGAAGGGAACGAAGCCGCTGCGCCAGATCTTCCCACAGGGAATAAAAAACGGGCACGGCCAGCAATGTGAGCACAAGGCAGAGCGTTTGCCCGCCGGCAACCATGTAGCCTATGGAATGGTTTGTGGCGGCGCCGGCGCCCCGCGAGAGCAGCAATGGAATCATGCCGCAAACCAGCGCCGTCGTCGTCATCAGGATCGGCCGCAGACGGTCGCGGTTCGCCCGGATGATCGCTTCATAGCGGCCCATGCCGGAGGCTCGTAACCCGTTCATGTGGTCGATCTGCAGAATCGCATTTTTCTTCACAATGCCGAACAAAAGCAACAATCCCAAGCCGGAAAAGACGCTGATGCTCTGGCCCGTTATAAGCATGGAAAAAATGCCGAAGGGCACCGCCAGCGGAAGAGTGATCAAAATCGTGACCGGGTGTATGAAGGATTCGAATTGCGAGGCAAGCGCAATGTACATAAAGATAAACGCCAGCGCAAAAGCGACCGCGAAGTTATAAAAAACCTTGTTCATCTCGCCGGTCATGCCCGTCGCCCCTCCTCCATAGCCCGCTTCCATGTTCATCCCGTCGATAATGTGGTTGAAGTTTCTCACCGCAAAGGACTGCGATCCGCCCGGCATGAGATTGCCCGTTATCTCCACGATACGCTCGCGGTTGAGCCGCTTGATGGAAGAGGGGCCGGTGCTTATGCGGCTTTTTATAACTTCGTTCAGTCCGATCGACCCGCTTTTTGAAGAAGCCACGGTCAGCATCTCCAGGCCTTCCAGAGATCCGCGAAACCGGTCCTCCGCTCTAACGACCACGTCATATTGATCGTCCCCGGCATTGAAGGTGCTCGCCGTCTGCCCCGCCACCAGCGTGTTGAGGGCCTGCTGGATATCCTGTACGGAAACACCAAGGTCCGCGGCTCGAGTTCGATCGATATCCAGGTTGACTTCCGGTTTCCCCGTCCGCATCGAACTGTCGATGTCTCCCAGCCCGGGGATGGCTTTCGCCTGCGCCACAAGCCTGTCCGAATACTCCGCAAGCTTTTCGATGTCCGGGCCTCTCAGAAAATATTGGATGTCGCTCATTCCGGGCCCGCCTCCGCCCATACCGCTTGCCGCAACCACCGAAAGGAAGATATCCGGCGGATGATTTTTCAGCATTTCCCGCGCCCTTGTCGCCATTTCTTCGGAAGACAGACTGCGTTCCCCGATGTCGACCAGCTTGACGTAGATGGAGGCTTCGTTAATCGCGCCGCTGGAGCTTCCCCCTACCGTTGTCAGAGTATCCGTCACTCCTTCGAGTTCCCGCACGGCGCGCGCGACCCCTTCGGCATATTTCGTGGTTTCCGCAAGGGAGTTTCCCTCGGGCAGGCGTATGCTGATATTGAACTGCGACTGGTCGTCTCTGGGCATCATGTCTTTACCGGTCATCAGGAACAAAGGCACGATGCTGAGGATGACCAGCATACTGCCGACAATAACGGTCTTGCGGTGTCCCATCGCCCATACCAGCGCTTTGGTATAGTTCGCATCCAAAAAACGGAAAAATCGGGAATCCTTGGATTTGCGGCCGGCACGATCGGTTTTGGGCCGGACAAAACGCGAGCTCAACATGGGCGTCAAGGTAAACGACACCAGCAGCGAAACGACCACGGCGCCGGCGCACGTGAATCCGAAGGCGCTTAAAAATTTTCCCGCCATTCCGCCCATGAATCCAACCGGTATAAAGACAGCCAGGAGAGATATGGTGGTTGCAAGCACCGCCAGCCCAATCTCCTTGGTGCCTTGAACGGCCGCGTCAAATGGCGACATTCCCTTTTCTTCCATGTACCGGTAAATATTTTCCAGTACAATAATGGCGTCGTCGACCACCACTCCCACCATCAATGTCAGCGCCAGCATGGTGATCTGGTTCATGGTGTAATCCATAATCGCCATGAGCGAAAAAGCCGAAATAATCGAGACCGGTATGGCAATGGCCGCAATCAGCGTCGTGCGCCAGTTGGCCAGAAAGAAAAACAGCACGAGGGCCGCGAGCAGGCTTCCTTCGAACAGGTGGTTCCGTATGGCATCGATGGCCGCCTTGATAAATATCGACTGGTCGTTGACTATCTGGATCTGAACGTCCTTGGGCAGAGTCGGTTGGATCTCCTCCAGGCGTTCCTTTACGGCTCGAACCACTTCAACGGTATTGGTGCCCGACTGTTTGGTTACCGCAAGCTGCACGGCGGGCACGCCGTTCAACCGAACGGCCGTCATCGGCTCCTCGCTGCTGTCTTCCACACGCCCCACGTCGCTGACCTTGACGTGGTACCCGCTCCTTGTGGTAATGACCACGTTATTGAAATCCGCAGCATCCGTGATTTTCCCGGAGGTTCGGATCGTATAGTTTTCCACGCCGGCTTTCAGGCTGCCTCCGGGCATTTCCATGTTCTGCCTTCTCAGCGCATTGAAAACATCCGTGACCGTGAGGTTGTATGCCCGCAGCCGCTCCGGGTTCACGACCACGTGAATTTCGCGTTCGGCGCCCCCCTGTATCCGCACCTGGCCGACGCCGTAACAGTTTTCCAGCCTCTGCTTGATCAGTTTGTCGGCGATCAGGGTGACGTCGCGGGTGGAGCGGGGAGCGGAAACGGCTATTTGCAGGACGGATATCGCATCCGGATCCATTTTGGAAACAACCGGAACCTCGGCGCTGGAAGGCAGATCGTTGACAATCTGGTTGATCTTATTCTGCACTTCCTGGGCTGCGACAATGCCGCTCTTTGAAAGCTCAAACTCAATCCGGATAACCGACAGCCCTTC
>Ga0307422_1002050_pt1 | contig 10211 bp, 7 predicted proteins | sample SalMarWE160290MG_FD_202153 | JGI IMG/M metagenome (GOLD analysis project Ga0307422, IMG submission 202153) | Salt marsh sediment microbial communities from the Plum Island Ecosystem LTER, Massachusetts, United States - WE1602-90 | ecosystem: Environmental > Aquatic > Marine > Intertidal zone >...
ATCTTCCCCTACTTATTGAGAAGATACCTAAATACATTTACCGTTACCCCATCAAAACCAAAGGGCACCAGAATAGTATCCTCCGTCCAGCGGCTCTTGTCGCGAAACTCTTTTGGGCTTGTCCAGATCAGATCGCCGCCGTTGAGGTGATGTGGCCCCAGCAGATTGCGCAGCGTGGACACCAGTTCGACCTCGATCACGTTCTCGCCGGGGCACACGCCCTCGGTGATATCCAGCCGGTGCGGCGGCCAGGCCACGGCGCCAGCGTGCCGACCGTTCACGTAAACGTTTGCAATAGCAGCGCGCAGGCCGTCGAGTTCCAGCATGCAGCGCCCCTCCAGAGGTGGAAGCACGATTGCCTGGCGCAGCCTGGCCCGCCCGGCGAAAAAGGCCAGCCCCTGCGCCGTCAGATCGACCGCCAGGCCGCCGACGTCCTGCTGGGTCTCGACGACGTCCGGCAGAGCCGTCACGTAAAAGTCAGGCGCATACCGGTGGAAGACCTGCCCGTTGCACCGGTTCTCCTCACGCAACCAGTGCCCGGCCACGCCAAAGTCACCAATCAGGTAGATGCTCTCCAGCTCCGTATCGCGGGCAAAGGTGCCGCCGAGCACGACCTCGTTCCGGCCGGCCTGCACGGCGGCGCTCACGTCCAGCTTGCGGAAGGAGATGTCCGTCCACCAGCCGGCGTCCGCGCTGGCGATCGATTGCCCGTTGACAGCGACGTCGAATCGCTCGGGCGACTCTAGCACCAGATAGACCGGTCCAGCGGGGCGCACGTCCGCGCCGAAGGTGAAACGCAGGGCGAAGGGAGAACCGACGCCGGCCTGGGCGACGACCCCGTGAGCGTCCAGAATGTGCATCGGGTCACTCCAGTCGTCATCGAGCCGCACCTGCGCCGCGTCCAGCGTCAGCGCGTTGGGGCCATCCAGCGACAAATCCCAGCGATCCGAGAATGCGAACTGGGACACGAGCCGCTCTGGGGCCTGACGGAGCAGAACCGGCGCCTGGCGCGGGTGCAGAACCAGCAGATGCGACCCCACCGGGGGAAAGTCAAGCGTGACGTGGGTGACGCCATCCTGCTGCCGGCAGGATAGCTGGCGCACGTGGCCTGTGACCGGGTCCCACTCCTCCAGCCGGCCCGTGCCTCGCAGCTCGACGGTGGTCACACCTCCGCCCTCGCAATCGGTGTTGGCCAAAAAGTAGCAATCCATCTCGCCGATCCGCCGATGGTGCGCCCACACAGCCGGTCTGCCGGACACGCGGACATCGAAGGGCAGCAGGTCATCAAGCACGTCCGGCAGCTCATCGAGCGTCACCGTCTGGCTCGTTTCCGGCAGCACCGGGCCATCGACAGGCCGACCGGCAACCAGCGTGGGCACCGGCTCCAGCGCCAGCACCGGCCCGCCGCCCGCCGCGAACCGGCGCAGCAGCCGCACGGTGTTCTCCGCCAGCGTCACTCCCGGCGGCACGATCACCACTCGGTAGGACATGCGCCCTACATCCAACCGCGCCCCGTCCTCATCCACCACCACGTGAGCCTCGCACGGCGCGCCTGGTGCCATCGACATCTCGTCGCCCAGGTGAAAATCACGCTGATTCTGCATCAGCGCCATCAGCAGATCGTCCAGCGCACGGTCGAGTTGGTCGACGGCGCGGTTAGCGCCGGGCCGGTAGAGCGCCCACGCACTGCCGATGGGATGGATCACCAGAATATCGACCACGCGCCGGCCCTGGCTGAGGACGTAGCTGAGGCGAGCAAAATAGTCGGCGATCAGGCGGTTCTCCGGCCACCACGGTTGCTGGTAGAAGAGGTTCTGCGGATAGTCGCGCTTGCGCTCGCCGCGCATGCTGTAGAGTGACAGGTGAGGATTGTTGAGAGTCACGCCCAGCACGTAGGCCCAGTCGCCAATCCACTTGCGCCCGGCGTGGGCGAAATCCTGCCCGCCACAGCCATAATTCTCACACAGCGCGCGCGGCTTGCCGGTCTGGCAGACGATGCTATCGAGCTGCTTGACCGTGAGCACTGTGCCCGCGCGCCCGTTGATATGCCGGCCCAGCTTGTCGATACCGGGGATGTGCATGTAGGGATAGTGGGATATAGCGGCACCGATCCACTCAATCTGATACTGCATCCGGTCCTCGGCCATATAGTGGCCGGTGTACGCCAGACCGTGAAACTCGCACCAGTCGAATATCTGCCGCGAGTAGCTCTTTACATACAGATCGACGATCGTGCGCCAGTAGTCGTAGCGCACACCGTGAAACTCGCCGGTATCGAAAAACAGCGCCGGCAGGTGGGGCAGCAGATCGTAGCCACGGCGTTCCCGGAAGATATTGGGGAAGCCGGTGGTCCAGGGAAGGGCCAACTGATCCCGGGGCAGCCGGAACTGGGGCTCGTCGGTAAAGATGCCGGGCACCGCCTGGCCGAACGCATCCCCGACGACGCGGGCGTACGCCTCGTGGGTCGATTCCAGGAACGCCCGCACCGCCTCGGCGTTCAGCACGTCGAGGTAAGCAAAGCCGTAGAACCAGGCATTCCCCAAGGGCATCGTCTGGGGATAGAACTGGATCACGCGATCGGCGTCGCCCGTGAACGAAGGCTCATCATCGGGACGGATGTCGACGAGCTGCCCCTCGACCTCGCGGGCGGCAAAGGTAGCGATGCGCTCCGCCAGCAGCGCCGGACGGTTGGTCACATGGCAGACCAGGTACTGGCCCCGGTAGTCGGGATTGGCAGCCACGCTCAAGCCCCCGGCGAACCCGCTGGGCCACTTGTCCTCGTCGTAAAGCCAGGCACCCATCCCTCGTTCTCGAGCCGCGTCCACGCAGGCGCGGATGCACGCCATCCACTGCTTGCCCATATACGGCGTGCGCAGCCCTACACGGGAGTGCATGAAAAAGCCCCCCCATCCAGCATCGTCCATCAGCCCGATCTGGCGCACCAGTTCCTCCGGGTCGAGGTCGTCGTTCCACGACCAAAAGGGGGCCTCGCGATACGATTTGGGCGGGTTCTGAAAAAGTTGCAATGTGTCCATTAGACAATCACCACGTCCACGCCAGCTTCTCGGAGCGCCGCTGTCATGTCAGATGGCGCTCCCGCATCGGTAATGATGCAATCCAACTGATCGATCGAGGCGAAGGAAGCGAACCCGACGCGACCCCACTTGCTGCTATCCACGACGGCGACGACCTGCCTGGCGTGGGCGACCAGGTCGCGCTTGATGGATACTTCAGCCGTGTTCACGTCGGTCAACCCCTCCTCGAGCGTAAGGCCCTTGGCGCCAAAGAAACCCTTTTGGAAGTTGAAGCGTTCGATGAACTCGTGCCCTTCATCGCCGACCATCGAGGCAGAGTCGCGGCGCACAAAGCCACCGGGCATCACGACGGTGATGCCCGGCAGGTCGATCAAAGTCAGGGCAATGAGGATGCCGTTGGTCAGGACTGTGAGTTCGCGGCGGCCCTGGAGCTGGGTTGCCACTGCCAGAGCCGTGGTACTGGCGTCGAGGATGATGGCCTCGCCGTCTTCGACCATCCCGGCTGCAGCGGCACCGATGTGGCTCTTTTGCTCAACGTGTAGGCGGCGGCGAAAGTCGAAGGAAAGCTCAAGGCGCTCTTCGTCGAGAGCGAGAGCGCCCCCGTGCGTCCGGGTCAGCAGACGCTCTGCAGCCAGGGCGTCCAAATCGGCGCGGATAGTGGCCGGCGTTACATCAAACCGCTCGCTGAGCTCAGCGACGGACACACGACCGACCTCTCCTAGTAGTGCGACGATCTGGTCACGTCGCTCTTGCTGAAACAGTTCGCGGCTCATACCCTATCTCCCCCGCCTTTTGCAGCAGACCCGTTTGCTTGGATTATATTATATCTACCCCCATTTGTCAAAAATAAAAGCAATCAAAAGAAGCAAAACACAAATTACCGATAACCACAGGCCTTCCACCGCCATCCGACTACCTCAAAATGGGTGATCTCAGCGGGCACGAGGCCCTGTACTATGAATTCCGCTTCAGCCCGGTTTAGATCATCAGGCGAAGGATGAAATCCACGAGCGACGAGGCGCCCACCAAGAAAATCACCAGAATGGTCAAAAGCAGAACGACCAATGCCAAAAGCTTGAGCACGTGGATCAGATCATCCTGTCGCGACCGTTTTATACGGCCAGGCATCTGCACATCGACCTTGAACTTCACATTTTTGGATTCCCTCTTCATCGCGCTTTTCTCACCACCCTTATGCTGGGCCGATCCTCACGGATAGGCGTACCACCACTCATTGGCCAATGAGTAGAACATACGTTCCATATTATACCACAACCGCTGACAAAACGACAGTCAAAGTAGCGCAAAAAGACCTCTGATTCCAACGCCAGAGATCTCAACCAAAATCCCAGCACAGCCCCTTCCCCCACCCCAACGGAAGTTTGACTCGTATTCCCTGCTGGTCTATAATGACGTGCAGGTCCGATCGTCATTTGGCCAGTCCGGGAGAAAAGGATGGAGCACACGACCATCAAGATCCTGCTCATCGAAGACCCGCCCTCGGACGTCCAGTTGGTGCAGGAAATGCTGACCAACGTGGAGGGCTTCTCGTTCAGCCTGGAACACGCCGAGCAGCTTTCAACCGGCTTGGAGCAGCTGGCCGAAGGAAGTGTCGACGTCGTTCTGCTAGACCTCATGCTGCCGGACAGCCAGGGACTCGAAACCTTCATCACAGCACATGCGCAAGCATCCCACGTGCCCATCATCGTGCTGAGCACCCTCAACGACGAAAAGCTAGCTGCTCAAGCCGTCAGGAAAGGTGCGCGGGATTATCTGGTCAAAGGGCAGGTAGATGGAAAGCTACTCGCGCGCACTGTGCGCTACGCGGTCGAGCGCGCGCGGGTCGAGGCGAGCCGGACGCAATCCGAGGAGGCGCTGTGGCGACGCACCCGCGAACTGGAGTTGCTCAACCGAGCCAGCCAAGCGCTCAACTCTACCCTCGATCTAGACCGGGTGCTGGTCACCGTCTTGGAGGAGGTACGGCGTCTATTGGGCGTGGTGGCCACCTCCGTCTGGCTTATCGACCCCGAGACGAACGAGCTGATCTGCCGGCAGGCCACCGGCCTTCAGAACGAGATCGTGCGCGGCTGGCGGCTGGCGCCGGGCGAAGGGCTGGCCGGATGGGTGGCGCGCAGCGGCGAAAGCCTGATCGTGCCGGATATCACAGCCGACGAACGCCACGCCAAACAAGTGGACCAAGAAACAGGGTTGACGCTGCGTTCCGTGCTCAGTGTACCTCTGAAGTCCAAGCAGCAAGTGATCGGCGTGCTCCAGGTGGTGGATGCAGAGACAGGGCGCTTTGACGCAACGGACCTGGAACTGCTGGAGCCGATGGCGACAGGGGCAGCCATCGCCATCGAGAACGCCCGACTGTACGCCGAGACCGACAAGCTGCGCGCGTTCAACGAGAACATCGTGCAGAGCCTGGAAGAAGGCATCCTCTTGGAGAATGCGGCCGGGGAGATCACCTTCGTCAACCGAAAGGCGGCGGAACTGCTCGGCTACGCACCCGAGGAACTGACCGGGCGCCACTGGGTGGACATCGTGGCTCCCGGACGCCAGGCGGATATCGAGACGGGCGGCACCGACCCGGCTGAAGGCGTCGTCATTCGCTACGAGACCGCCCTGCTGACGAAAGACACTCGGCACATGCCCGTCATCGTCAGCGCGCGGTGGCTGTACGAGGAGGGGCGCCTCGCAGGCGTGCTCTCTGCCTTTACCGACATCACCGCCCGCAGGCAGGCGGAAGCAGCGTTGAGGGAAAGAGAAGAACAATACCGCACCCTCTTCGAGTCATCACCCGAGGCCATCATCCTGATCGACCTGGACGGCCGGATTTTGGACTGCAACGCCGCGACGGTGCAGATCGCCGGAATGCCCAAAGAGCAGATGATCGGTCAGCCATTCACCGACCTGGGCCTATTGCACGAGGAGGACATCCCGCGCCAGTTAGAGATTTGGTCGCAGTTAGGGGCCGAGAAAGAGACGCCCCCCTACGAAGTCAAAATCCGTGAAGGCAAAGAGGCCCGTTGGCTGGAGGTCTTTCCGGTGGCACTGAAAAAAGACGGCGCCATGTACGCGCTCCAGTTCATTGCCAGGGACATCACCAAACGCCGATGGGCCGAGGAAAAGATCAAGCAGCGTAACGAGGAACTGACCGTTCTCAACACGATCGCGGCAGCGGTCAGCCAGACCTTGGAGCTAGAGCAAGTCCTGACCGCCGCCCTGCAAGAGACGATGATGGTCTTGAACGCCGAAGGAGGCATCGTATACCTGTTCGACGAGGACAGCGGATCATTCAACCCGGCCATCCACCACGGCATCTCGCCAGACGTGTTGCAGGAGATGGGCGGATTCAAACTCGGCCAGGGATTGCTCGGACGGGCGGCGCAGAACCGGCAGCCCTCGTTTGTCGCCGACATCACAAGCAACCTCCAGAAAACCGCCCCTGCAACGATCAGCGCGGGCTGGCGTTCTCTGGTCGGCGTGCCCCTGGAGACAGTGGGCAAAACGGTCGGCGTGATGGCCATCCTCAGCCGAGAGGAGGGCAAGCTGGCCCCAGAGCGGCTGAGCATGCTGACGGCCATCGGCAACCAGGTCGGTGTGGCTGTGGAGAACGCCCAGCTTTTCAAGGCGGTGAGCCTGGGGCGGGAGCGATTGCAGATCCTCTCACAGCGGCTCGTGGAGGTACAAGAGAACGAGCGACGCTACATCGCCCGCGAACTCCACGACGAGATCGGCCAGGCCCTGACCGGCCTCAAGCTGGTGCTGGATATGGCCACCCGCTCGCCGGGGGAAGACGTCGGCGAAAGCCTGCGCGAAGCCCTGACCCTGGTCGACGGGCTGATGACGCAGGTGCGCGATCTCTCGCTCGACCTGAGACCCTCGATGCTGGACGACCTGGGGCTGTTGCCGGCGCTGCTGTGGCACTGCGGGCGCTACACCGACCAGACCAGCGTGCACGTGGATTTCAGGCACACCAATCTGGAAGGACGCCGCTTTGGGTCCAAGGTCGAGACGGCCGCCTACCGCATCGTGCAGGAGGCGCTGACTAACGTGGCCCGCCACGCGGACGTGGACAAGGTGACGGTGCGCCTGTGGACCGAGCAGGACACCCTGAACGCGCAGATCGAGGATCAAGGCGTGGGCTTTGACCCGGCGCGTGCGCTGGTCGAAGAGTCCAGCGGTTTGGTCGGAATGCGCGAGCGCGCCGTCCTGCTGGGCGGAGAGCTGACAATTGAATCTACCCCCGGGGCCGGCACCCGCCTGACAGCACATCTGCCCCTGGACGATCTGCAGGAGCAGCGCGCATGACGACGATCGTACTGGCAGACGACCACCGCATCGTCCGGCAAGGGCTGCGGGCGCTGCTTGAGGCCGAGCCGGATTTCCAGCTCGTCGGCGAGACCGGAGACGGGCTGGAGGCGGTGCAACTGGCCCAGCGGCTAGAGCCGGACGTGGTGGTGCTCGACCTGATGATGCCCAGCATCAACGGCCTCGAAGCCACGCGGCAGATCAGCGATAGCTGTCCCCGGACCCACGTGATCATCCTCTCGATGCACGCGGACGAGGGTTACGTCCTCGAATCGCTGCGCAACGGCGCAGCCGGTTACGTGCTCAAAGATTCCAGCGCCGACGACCTGGTGCGGGCGGTGCGTGAGGTCGTCGGCGGGCGGCGCTACCTCAGCGCGCCGCTCTCCGAACGGGCCATCGAAGTGTATATGCAAAAAGCCCAGGAGACGCCGCCGGACCCCTACGAAGAGCTGACCAACCGGGAGCGCGAGGTGCTGCATCTAGTTGCGGAAGGCCACAGCAGCACCGAGATCGCCGAGCGGTTGTCGATCAGCCCCCGCACCGTCGAGACGCATCGGGCGAACATGATGCGCAAACTCGACCTGCACTCCCAAACCGACCTGATCCGCTACGCCCTCAAGCGCGGGATCATCCCGATGGAGAAGTGAGCTTCCCACAGGTCGCCAGGCAAGCGGGGATCACTGTTCGGGCGATCCTTTGAAGAGCCTGGAGGGAAACAAAGAACGGTCTATGTAATCATACGTTCTGCCACATCGCGTCTCTGCAGGTAAGCGCGGGCAGTTTTTGATAGATTGGATGGTGTCAGTGAGTAAAAGAGTTACCGAGCTAGATTCTTTGCGTGGTATAGCGGCGTTAGGGATTGTGCTGTGGCATTACTCTGGCCATTTTTATGCACAACCAATCTCAATGTTGTTGTACCCGTTTTATAATTCAGGACGCTATTTGGTAGATTTCTTCTTTGTCTTGTCGGGATATGTCCTTGCCATGGCATACTCTCGATCAAAGCGACGGCAGCGGGTGGCCAAGAGCATAATGAACCGCATCGCAAGGCTCTCCATTGCATTTGATCACTCTAGTCCTGGTAATGCTGGGACAAGCATACCTAGCACGAATTGGAAAAGAGCCCTTCATCTATAAAAATAACGACAGCTACCATTTTGTATTGAACCTCCTCATGGCACACAGTATAGGTCCACAGCGTGGTTTCTCATTCAATGGGCCGGCTTGGGCGACTTCCGTTCTATTTGTGGTGAACGTTTTATTCCTCCTAGTGGCGCTCAAGGCAAGGCATCCTAGGGCAGTTTTTGTTGTATTGATGCTTTTGTCTCTGCTGAGTCTTTTTCTTCACGCAGAGCATGTCATAGCCGACGGAAGATTTTTGGGATTGTTGGATGGCAGATTGCTTAGAGCAAGCTTTGGTTTCTTCACAGGGGTAGTCTTGTACAACAAGACCCCAAAAATAGACCCGAGCTCACGCACGTTCAGGCTAATCGTTGATGTAATCTACATAATTAGCCTGGCAGTAACAATTTGGTTTTTCTGCGGGCCTGTGAATGATACAGATGGGCTCGACTTCTTAACGGTGTCAGTCGTGTTTCCAGCACTTATCTATGGGGCTCCAAATGGGTACGTGGTGTCGTGGGTTCTGAATAGACGTCCACTAATCTACCTGGGAAAGATTTCATACTCTGTCTATCTCGTGTACTTTCCTCTCCAGTTACTGGTCCATGTAGCGCATATATCAGGTTGGGCTTCATTTGAGTTTGAGAGACCAATGACGTTGGTGGGGTTCATGGCGGTGTTGCTTCTATTGTCCATCTTGGCTTATCACTTGATTGAACTGCCGGGAAAGGAACGCATTCAAGAAGTAATACGGGGTCAGCTTGCGAAATCAGCCGAGTGAACGTGACCCAGCAATAACTTGCTCCGACATCGCTAGTGCGGCACAGCAAAAAAGACAAGCTCCGTTTCCTCTCGACGGAGCTTTTTCTGTGGAATCCTATCGCGAACGGCGGGATTCCCCCCGATTCCGTAGCTTCCCAGCGAGAATTGCGTAGGTCTACGGATAGACAATCCCACTCCAAGCATGGTACGATCATATCGGTTCCCGTCCGGGCGCGCCCGTTCGGGCTGTATGCCATCCGATAGGACATAACTATGAGCACCGTTTCCGTTCTGCTTGTAGACGACAACCCGATTTTTCTTCACTGCGCCAAGCGCTTTTTACAAAAGCGGCGAGACGTGATCGTCGTCGGCACGGTCAGCGGGGGCAAGTGGGCAGTCGACTTGGCCCAGAACCTCAAGCCCGACGTGGCGCTGATCGATCTATCGATGTCTGACCTACCGGGGCTGGAGCTGATCCCCCTGCTGCGTGCAGCGCTGCCCGAGATCGGCATCATCGCTCTGACGCTTCTGGACACCGACGACTACCGCAATGCGGCTCTGGCCGCCGGAGCCGACGGCTTTGTTTCCAAGAACACGATGAACACTGACCTGATGCCGACAATCCAAAGAATCGCGCAGTTCGACAAAGCAGCACTAGCTCATTAGGAGAGACCAGTGGACACAACTGCTGAGGGAACCCTCTCTGAACGACAAAACGTGGTGGCGTTTCGGCTGGACAAACAGACCTACGCCCTGCCCATCGAGTCGATCGCCCAGATCGTGGGAATGGTCGCCATCACGCCCATCTCACAACTCGACGCCGTGGTCGAGGGCGTGATCAACCTCCACGGCGAGGCCGTCGCTGTAGTCAAACTGCGCCGCCACTTTGGCCTTTCGGACGCCCCCTTGCAGCTGAACACGCCCATCCTGCTCACCAAGATCTGCGGGCAGACAATTGGCCTCATCGTCGACGAGGTG
>Ga0307422_1002051_pt1 | contig 10210 bp, 3 predicted proteins | sample SalMarWE160290MG_FD_202153 | JGI IMG/M metagenome (GOLD analysis project Ga0307422, IMG submission 202153) | Salt marsh sediment microbial communities from the Plum Island Ecosystem LTER, Massachusetts, United States - WE1602-90 | ecosystem: Environmental > Aquatic > Marine > Intertidal zone >...
TATCGAACTAAAAATTCCCGAGCAGCTCCCTATTAACCTTGCTGTGGGAGACAATATCTCTTTAGAGAAGTTACTTACATCCCTTGAAAACGGCGGACTAACCCGCAGAAATCGTGTTTACGAAGAGGATGAATATGTAAGCCGGGGAGGGATAGTTGATGTATGGAGCTCCAATCATAAAAATCCTTTAAGAATAGAACTCACCGAACAAAAAATAGAGTCCCTTAGATTTTTCAATCCCAGCAATCAATTATCCACTGAAATAATTAAAAATACAATTTTATTGATTAAGAAAGGCTCGAGCAAATCGCTTGCCAAGGCGCTTGCGGAATTCTTTAAAATAGGAGTGGAAACTCCCGAGTTTAAAGTAGATGTAAAATTCGATTCCACAGGCAAATCCATACCTTATATTCCCGCAATCTCTTTTAATAGAAATCTTGAGTATTTTAAAAAAGAATTAAAATCTCTTAAAAAATATCGTATCTTTATTGCCGCAGGAACTCCTGGTGAGATATATCGTCTTCGTGATCTATTTGACAGTGAATTCCCTGAAATAGAATATTTAGACGCTTTTATATCAAAAGGTTTTATCATAGAAAAGGCAAAAATTGCCGTGTTTACAGAAGCAGATATTTTCGGAGCCCTGCGAGCGAAACACAAAACAAAAAAAGAAGAAATCTATTTAAAAACGGAAAAAGGGTTCAACCGGGGAGAATATATCGTACACGAAGATTTTGGTATAGGGCGCTTTGAGGGTCTTGAAATAATAGATATAGATAAGAGAAAAAGGGAATGCCTCGTAGTAGAATATAAAAACAAGAGCAGAGTACTCATTCCGGTAGAAAAATCCAGGCTTCTTACGGAATACATATCCGGAGGAGAAAAAGAACCGGCACTTTCCGAACTCTCAAAAAGCAAGTGGGAAACAAAAAAAAGAAGAGTCAAAAAAGATCTGGAAAAGTATGCACAGTCTCTTCTTCTGCTTTACGCAAAGAGAACCGTCTTAAAAGGTCACGCCTACGTGGGCGATGATTCTCTAATAAGAGAACTCGAACTAACCTTTCCCTTTCAGGAAACAACTGATCAGGAAGAAGCCATAAAAAAAGTCTATCAGGATATGAAAAAAGAAAAGCCAATGGATAGACTCCTTTGCGGCGAGGTCGGCTTTGGCAAAACTGAGGTTGCCCTTCGTACCGCATTTAAGGCTGTAAATGAGTCTAAACAATCGGCACTACTCGCTCCAACGACTCTCCTTGCAGAACAACATTACCGAACCTTCAAAGAAAGACTAAAAAATTTCCCTGTTAACGTTGAGCTGCTTTCAAGATTTACAAAGAAAAAAGAAAAGGAAATACTTGAGAAAATCAAATCGGGAAAATGTGATATAATAATCGGCACTCATATGCTTCTCAATAAAAAAATCGATTTTAAAGATCTGGGTCTATTGATAATCGACGAAGAACAGCGCTTTGGAGTTAAGCAGAAAGAAAAAATAAAGGAGCTACGAACGGATATCGACATTCTCTCTATGAGTGCAACTCCTATACCCCGCACACTGCAATTCTCACTCCTCGGAATAAGAGACCTTTCAATTATACAAACACCACCACAAGGAAGAAGAGGAGTAATAACTAATATAATACATTGGAATGAGAAAAAAATCAGGGATGCCGTATTAAGAGAAACAGAAAGAGACGGACAGGTTTTCTTTGTACACAATAGAGTTGAGAGCATCGAATCAATTAGGATAAAATTAGAAAAAAATCTCCCTGAAATCAGAATCATTGTCGCTCACGGACAGTTATCAGCGGAAACTCTGGAAAAGAGAATGACGGATTTTCTCGATCACAAATACGATCTTTTACTTTCCACCTCTATAATAGAATCAGGACTCGATTTACCCAACGTCAATACTATAATAATAGATAAAGCTGAAAATTTCGGCTTATCGGACTTACACCAGTTAAGGGGAAGAGTCGGACGTTCTCTAAGACAGGGCTTCTGCTATCTAATTGTATCGAAAAATTTAACGGGTAAAGCACAAGAAAGAATATCCACTATTAAAACATATTCCCAGTTAGGATCCGGGTTCAAGATCTCCCTTAAGGATCTGGAAATAAGAGGAGCCGGTGAGATCCTAGGGCAGGAGCAACATGGGCATATCGCTAATATAGGATATAAACTATATCTAAAAATCCTAAACGCAGCAATAAAGAAAGCAAAGGGAGAAAAAATCGAGGAAAGGAAAGAGCCGGAAGTTTCCCTTCAGGGCTCTTTTTATATACCAAAGAATTATATATCCGAAGAAGATGAAAGAATAGAATTATACAGAAAAATCTCATCCGCCGGGAACTCAGAAGAAATAACAAGAATAGAAAACGAAATAAAGGATAGATTCGGAAAATTTCCGCCCAATGTAATACGTATATTAAAATGGGCAAGGATTAAAATCCTCGCAGAAGCATCGGGAATAAGAAAAATAGACGAGGGAATAAAATATTTCGCTTGTGAAATGGAAAGAACTATCAGTAAAGACCAAATAGAAAAACTTATTTCAACTATTGAAGAAATTAAATTTTCTTATAAAGAGAAAATCCTAACTGTTTCGGTACCCCGTGATTCTATTTTTGAATTTCTGGAAACTTGTACTGCATAAACCACGAAATACACAAAAAACAAATAAACCTTTACCACAGAGGACACAGAGGAAAAAGAACACACAGAGAGCACAGAGACCCACAACACCCCTTTATATTTTGTTTCTTAAAACCCAAAAACCAATATCCCACACAGAGACACAGAGAAAAAAATTAAATTTTGTTGTTTTAACTAAATCCCAACCCCCAAATCCCAAATCCTAAAGAAAAACCACAGATTACACCCTGGTACAGTCGTTCCCTGTTAAATATCGCTTCGCATTTCACAGGGTAAACCTCCCTACCCCGTTCTTCCTTACCCCGGTCATTCTTCCCTACGGGGCAAGCGGGGCAGGCAGATTAACACAAGATTACCCCACAACACCAAAAATTAATATCACACAGAGACACGGAGGCACGGAGGCACACCCCACGCCCTTTTTATTTTGTTTGTCTAAAACCCAACCCACAACACCTAAGAGGAACAACAAATCACACGAATAGCACAAATTTTTTATTCTTTTTCTTCCGTCCTCCGTCTGCGGTCGCCCGTCATTTTTAAGGCTTCGCCTTAAAAATCCCCTTGACTTATTGAATTTGCTAAATATTCTTTAATTGGAAGAAATTTTATGTATGATATAGCTATTATAGGTGCCGGTCCCGCAGGATGTACTCTTGCAAGATTAATCGGGGATAAATATAAAGTCCTGTTAATCGATAAAAGGAATTTAACCTCCTCTCCCGAGAAAGCTTCATCGGTAAAGTGCTGTGGTGGGCTTCTTGCTCCCGATGCGCAGATGCTGTTGTCAAAATTAGGATTGGGCTTACCCAAAAACGTCCTGGTCGAACCTCAACTTTTCGTTGTCAGGGCAATCGATACCCAGCGAGGTCTGGAAAGGTATTATCAGCGCTACTATATCAATATGGACCGACAGAAATTTGATCGCTGGCTATTATCAATGATTCCTTTGAGTGTTGATATAAGACTTGGCTGTCAATTCAAATCATACGAATCGGAAAACGGCAATTTCAAAATAAAATTTAGCGATAGGAATAACACCTATATAGATAAAACTAAAATTTTAATAGGGGCAGATGGAGCATCTTCCCTGGTACATAAGCAATCGATCTCAAAGCATAATTCTTCAAGATCATACTTCGCGATTCAGGAATGGGTTGAAGCCGATAACAGCAAATTACCATATTTCTCCACAGTATTCGACCCGGAAATTACCGACTATTACTGCTGGACAATTCCCAAGGGAAAACATCTGATTATCGGAGCGGCTCTGCATCCAAATGATAAAGCATCAGGAAAATTTTTGCTTCTGAAAGAAAAGCTTGAAGATTATGGATTTAAATTTGGTAAGGCTACGAAAAGAGAAGGTGCGCTTATCATGCGACCCGTAAGGATACGCCAACTCTCCACCGGCACAAAGGGTATTGCGCTATTGGGTGAGGCTGGAGGTTGGATAAGCCCAAGCTCTGCCGAAGGCATCAGTTATGCTTTCAGAAGTGCACTGATTTTAGCGGAAGTACTACGTGAATCAACGGACAACTTCGAAAAACGTTATCACAAAAAAACAAGAAAATTAAGAAGAAACATATTTTCGAAAAATTTGAAATCACATTTTATATTCAACTCTCGGTTAAGGAAGATGGTAATGAAATCCGGACTCCGGAGTATGAAGTTATATAAACCGTAATAATAGGTCTTAGGTCTTGGGTTTTAGGTGTTAGCAAAAACAAAAAACCCGAATAGATTTGCTTCCAATATGTATCCTATTAAAACCGTATATCCTGTTTTAAAACAAACTCTTTCTTTTATTCAAGCAAAACACACTTTTTGCAATCCATAACTTCTCCAGCTTTAATCTTCAAAAAGTATATACCAGAAGGCAACGATGGTTCTAATTCCATTGTATGTTCTCCGGAACTCTGACTTTCCTCAGAAAGAAAAACCTGTACACAGCGTCCGGATATATCGAACATCGAAAGATTAACAGGTACTCGCTCGGATAAAGTGTATTTAACTAACAGAGACTTAGAAAAAACCGGAAGAGATATTTCCATCCCTTCGAAAAAATATTCTTTATCTTTGATACCGGCCTGTACGGCAGGGCCTGCCGGCATCATAGTCAGGAAAATTCCGCTTTCTATACCCTGACTATTGTAAGCAGTAATAGCATAGTAATAACCAACCCCAGTTACAACATCAATATCTTCATAGCTTCTCTCAGCCAAACTTACAGAATCGATACATTTCCAATCACCTTTAATTGTCTCTCCTTCCTTTTTATATACACTCGAGCCAGAAGCTCTGTAGATTATAAAGCCTGCAATATCTGAGGGCTCAAAGGCCGGTTCGTATTCCCAGCTAAGATGAATCGCATTTGTTCCTGAATTTATTTCAAAAACCGAAGGAGGCGCTGGAGAAGTAGGAATATTATAATTTAAATTGAAGTTTCGCTGAGCGTTCATCCCGTTTTCAAAAAGAGAATCCCTACCCGTTGCTACCAATAGATCCTTCGCAATATCGTTAAGTGAAGGTGTAGGAACTATACCCGGAGATTCATCATAATATATATCGAATATTGGATCTCTCTTCCTCAACTCTTCAACCATTGTTGCTGAATCCAAATCCGATAGCCAGCTGTAAGAAGTGGCTTCACCATTATCCCACGCTTCCCCGAGGAGGTATGAAGTCTTCCGGCTTACGGCTCCGCCTACGTAGGCATATACATATCTCAGTGTATCTCCGTATTCCATCTGGTAAGGTCCTATAGAAAAATGACAGTGCTGCTCAAACCTTAGATACATGATATCATCCGCATAGATATATCCCCTGGATGGGTCCAGCTCTCCCCATCTATCCAGAGGCTGCTCATAATGAGTAGCTGCGCCGCGGGCGGTAGAATCGTAAACATCATAAACACTATCCATATAATAAACTTCCTGAAAAAAATAATCTGTCGAGTCGATACCAAATCCTCCCTTAGCCATAACTTCATAACCTTCAATATAATCCGCGCTGTCCGCTCCGGGGAAATCCCCCATTATTCCATTATGCAATATAATACAGCCGGGCTCCGTTAAGAGACTTGAATGCATAGATGGTTGAGCCGGATCATTACTCGCGGCAATATCCACAATCGGATAACTCTGCGGAACATCACATGCTTTAGGAGCAAATAAAACCGCAGTACCTCCAAAACGGGCTCCGTTCAGAATATCCCACTGATGAGCATGAACGTCAAAACCATAACTATCACACGATGAATTCCCTGCTCTGAGAGGAGTAACATAATCAATCCGAAGGGAATCATCATCCTGAGGATAGGAAAGTCTCGTGTCATGGTCTTCCGTTGTTCCCGCCCAGGTAGGGAATACTTTATTGCCCTCGTAACCGTTTATCATTGCCTCGGTAACTCTTGTAATATAGACATCCTCTAATGTCTGCCCCGGAAGTTCGATATCGTCATCCGCATCAACATTTCCCGTATTTACAAACGTCCAATCCCATATAACATAATCATCATGTCCTGGCTGGCTCCAGGCTAACACTCTCTGTTTAACATCCAGACCCATCGACAGCCTGACGTTTGATTCAACCATCACATCGGCAGTTCCCCATATTTTCTCGGGAGCTACTTCATCTCCAGCAAGAGGGAATGAATCTTCCATATGCATTCCATCAACAATTATCTGAGGCGGAGGATATCTGAAATATCTATGTATAGTATAACCATCATACTCATCCGGTACGGCAAATTGATAATTATTATTGGCACGTAAACGAACACAATGTCCTGTAATATAAGCATCCCAGGTATATCCGGTTGTATCCGTCCAGTTTCTTGCCCCCAAAAACAATGCGGCATTCTTAAGAAATCCTCCCGGCCACATGGTTTGATACTCATCAGCCAGGGTAACGTAACTGCCTCTATAGTAGGTAACCATACTATGTAGATAAACCTCTTCACTCTGGCAGCCGTGGTCATATATCCTGGCTTCAGCTTTTCCCACTTTGACCATTTTAGCAATCTGGGCATGGACATCGCTCATGGGAAAAAAGACAAGCAGAAATATTGATATTAATAATTTCCTCTGTTTCATTTTCAATAACCTCCTTTTTATCTATTAAAAAAACATTTCCTGTAGATACATAAATTTGAAAGATTTTATGACTCTATATATCATAACAACTTATCACTAATATGTCAAGTAAAATTTACTTGTTCTTAAGGTGGTCGAGTAGTCAAAACAAAAATTTTGTTATTTCTCTGTGTTTTCTTTATTTCCGTGCAATAATTTGTTTTTTTTGAGTATTTTTAAAACACAAATTAAAAATGTGGTGGGTTTAGTGTATTTAGTGTGTTTCGTGGTTTAATATTTTTTTCCACGTCTTCGTGGCTAATTTAAAAATCAACCCTTACCCCCAAACGTAAAAATCTCGGATTGGTAAAGTATAAATATTTAAAATCCGGCTTGTCTATATAGTCCTTATCAACTTCCCCAACTCTATCATTCCCGTCGATTAGAAAAGCATCCAAAGCATATCTTTCCTCTCTATATATAGGAAGATGAAGGGAACGAAGATACTCTAACTTATCAGTATTTGTAGAATCAACCCTGAAGCAATTATCATTAGTTATATATTTAGAATCAAAAAGATTGTTAACTTCCGCATAAAAACTAAATGTGAAACCCCGTAACGAGACATCTTTACTCAAAAGCAAATTACAGTAAGCTTCATCCTGCCACTTAAGATTGTTTATGTAAACCGGATCATCAGAGGCAAAAGGATCATCCGCATAAGGGTCGTAACTAAAATAATCCCCACCCCTCCGCGTATAAAGGATACTGCTTGAAATATTCTTTAGTACCTTTCCCCAATCATCAGATGTGTCAAAAGTTAAAAGAAGGCGAAGAGATCCTTTTGATTTTATTTGAATATCATCAATTCCTACCCCTTTGTATGAACCCATATTCAAATTATATTTCAAAAACCCTCTAAAAAGTTTCCCGTATCTTTTTCTCAGAGAAATTTCAAATCCTTTCATGTCTCCATAAAAATTACTAGCATAAGTGCTATAAGAAATATCTCGATCACCATCAAAATTCACCTCACCTATTTGGTTATCATAATCGCTGTGATAAGCAGAAACGCCAAATAAATACTGATCGAAAAGACTCTTTTCAAAGCCTAATTCGTAAGAAATCTTTTCCGGAAAATCCAATTGGGGATTACCACGGTATCCAATGGAATCTATATAATTTGTATATTCACCGTAAAGCCTTTCGGATTCGGGCAACTCATAAAAATAACCAAAATTGAAGTAAAATTTGCCGAACTTTCCAATCGGCGTTGATATCCCCAATCGAGGACTTATTTTCCATTTAGCATTGTTCCTTCCCAAATTATAATAATCCAATCTTAATCCGAGTTTAGTATATGATTTTTCAAAAGAGAATTTATCCTGCAAATAAAATCCGGCCCGAATAGGGCTAACACTCCAGGGTACTTCATCAGCAATTTCTACCGTTGCTCCGGAAATACCACTGTACATATGTGAATATATTTGATCATGATTGATTTGGATTCCCCCTTTAAGCTGATGCCACAAATTAACCTGAGAGGTCACTTCAGTGCTAAAATTGATAGTGTTAATCCGGGAAGTATCCCCTTGAGTTCTTCCGTAATTACTGAACAGGAAACCAGCAGGTAGTAAATCCCTGTAATAACAATTATTACCTGCGAAGCTTTCATACCCAAAGGGTATTTCTCTCGGTATGCTTATATTCCCAAAAGATATAATATCTGTTGTATCCCTGAAATTTATATCAGATCCCGCCTCTTCCCAAATAGGGGTTGACAAATGTCTAAACCGTGAGGAAAAAATCTTTAGGTTATAGAATGTGGATGGACTAAGAGAATGACTGAAATCAAAACCCCATCCATATCTTCTAATACTATAAGGATTCAAAGCATCTACCCAGTACATAAAATCCTTTCTCCCCACATCATTAAGAATATCACCACTCTGCGCCCAAATTCTACCATCCGGGTATATTTCCCTTGAATCACTGGTAACGGTTTCTATAATTTCGAATAAACCCTTTATGTTAAGTTTTATCTCAGGCTTTAGATGAAACGTTATCTTCCAGTCCGTTTTATTCATAACGTAATTTTCTCTTGTTACGGGAAGGGAAAAAGGTTCTACTTTCCTTACATTCGAAACAAAAAAAGTTAGAATATTTACTCCCGGGAAAGGTCCTCCAAAGCCAAAATCAATCACGTATCCCGTTTTATCTCCATAACTTCCGGGCATTTGTCCAAGAGTATCACTTCCTTTGGTTCTATACACATACATAAATAAATCTCTCCATTCATTGGCGTTTAGAGTATCCCCTTGGTTTTCCCTATCCTGCGCATACTGAATCCAACCTTCAAAATCCTCATAATCATCCGCCTCTTCTTCCGGCAGCACGGAAGTTCCATTCCAACATAAACCATCTGTTGTATCAACAAACGGACGAATATGGACGTTATCTGGGCTAAAAATACTACTCCCATGATGCGGCATATGCGGGAAAATGTACCCGAAATCAGCCGAACCATGATATGAACCTCTGCCCCCTTCTTTCTCTATAACATTAACCACACAAGAACTTACATTCCCATACTCGGCACCAAATCCTCCATCAGACACGACAACATTGGAAACGGCAGACAAGGGCGGCATCAATACTGGGAAATTCAGCCTGTTATCTAACACGGGGAAACCATCAGTCATATACAAAATGTCGGGGTTTTCTCTTTCCATGTATCCCAATCTCTCCCGCAATGAGTAAAAAGCAAGATAATCTTCAATGTCCGAAACCAGAGGAATTTCTATTATCTCTTCAATATTCGAACAATACCTTCTCGAAGACATATCCATATTAATAATCTCTTTTTCTGCCTCGATTGTTACATCTTTAGCTTTTATTGTTCTGGGGGCAAACAGTTCAAGATCCAATTGGGTACTATGATCCGCTTCTACAAGAACACCCGTTACAGTTAAGGGCAGATAACCTATACCTCTAGCCTGAATATCATATATACCGGGAGAAATATTTGTTATGTGGTAAGAGCCATCGCTCTGGCAATCCGCTCCCAGGCTGGTTCCAACGATAATTATATTGACATAAGATGATAAAGACCTACCCGTTTTCGCGTCAACCACACTACCTTCAATTTGCCCCTTAGTACCCGCTAAAGACTGAAAAGAAAAAATAAAGAGAAAAAAAATTATAATACTACGATTCAATTTATGAATTCCCATCACTACCCAAATTTTGCCACAAAGGCACTAAGACACAAAGCAAAACACACCACACACCACATTTTAACCACGAGATTACACCCTGGTACAGTCGTTCCCTGTTAAATATCGCTTCGCATTTCACAGGGTAAACCTCCCTACAGGGCAGGCAGATTAACACAAGATTTTTCTTTGTTCTTTTTACTAAATCCCATATCCTAAATCCCAAATCCTAATTTCACCAATTAACCAATCAACTAATTCACT
>Ga0307422_1002052_pt1 | contig 10209 bp, 12 predicted proteins | sample SalMarWE160290MG_FD_202153 | JGI IMG/M metagenome (GOLD analysis project Ga0307422, IMG submission 202153) | Salt marsh sediment microbial communities from the Plum Island Ecosystem LTER, Massachusetts, United States - WE1602-90 | ecosystem: Environmental > Aquatic > Marine > Intertidal zone >...
TGTTCTCATCAGTTACTATACCCCTAAGACCCATCATCTCGAGTCTATGAGCATTCCCACTTGCTGTCCACAACGCCAGCGAAGCTGGACGGACAAAGAAATCACCCTCCGAGGGAGAACCTGGATCAGTCACTGTAATGGTATCATAGTCTGTGCCTTTCGTAATAGCACTCACGTTCCCATCAACAGTTCCTACCGTATAGGTAGCACTGGTGCCGCTCAATCCACTCACTTCAATCAGCACACAGTCAGGTCTCTCCGTCAGATACTTCGCACCAAAGGTGCTTCCGAATCCATCGCCCCAGGTAGCATTGCCTGTATACTTCTTCGGACAGGTAATCGTAACACTAGAACTCTCACTACTCAACCTAGCCACCATGCCCCAACCGCAGCCCCACATCATCCGATTCACTTCCTGTTTCAAATCAGTGACGATGCCTTTAATTTCACTATCCAGGGCTTTGGCATAGGCACCTTTCTCATCCCTCGTAGCAGCTATAGTAGGACCACTTAGTTGAATCCTACCGTAGATATACTTCATGGGAACCGTTGCAGTTTTGTATTTCTGATAATTAGCGCTCGGCAGAGTTGCTGCATCTGCCCTAGCCCCTGTACCAGTGCTTCTACCATAGTGCATTTCTATGGTAGCATTCTTGCCACTGACGTCTTCCTCATTCACATCTATCAGATCACTCAAGATCGTAGCATGATTCAATTGCTCTTGAATCGCAGGAAGATAAAAGGTCTTCAAGACCTCGTCATATGTACTCAAAGTTACCGCTGTCATTTTTAAAACTCCTCAGCTTGAGGAGCGAACTCTTTCGATATACTCCATAGCAGCCTTTTTAGGATCTACTACATTGCTATCTCCAGCCTTAGGACTGAAGGAAAACTTCTTTCCCTTGAAGAGAACTCCGGCTCCGCCTCCAGCCTCTTGCTCCCTCAGCTTATTCTCATCAAATTTCTCCACATCAATACCAAACTCCTTTGCATGAGCTTTCCTCAGCTCTGCGAGTTCAGCTGTCTTCACATTACTAAGGGCCTCTGCGTGCTCCCATAGGCTTTTAGACCTATCATTCATAGCACTTGCAAAAGCCTGGGAAACGTCACTCGGCTTCAATACAGGAAACTTCCCCATCACTTTCTCTTGGAGACTCAATCTAATCATATCTCCCTGTGTCTTGTCTACAGCGGCAACTCTCTCCCCTAGCTTCTTAATCTCATCAAGCTGAGGCCCTAGAGCTTTGGCTACAATAGCAGCCACCTTATCCGCTCCCTTCAGGTCAGTAGTTTTCTCCGTAGACAAGCCAAAGATCTTCAGAAGATCATCATCTCCTTCCTCTGTTTTCTTCACTGGAGTTCCCTTCGTATCCACCTTTAAGATATTTCCCTTCTCATCTATTACCTTGTCTGCAATTAACTGTGTCATGACGCCGAAAGCACCTTCTGCCTGAGCAATATAGGTTTCTGGATCTACCCCATATTTCTCCGCAGCAGCCAAAATTCCCGCAACCTCTTGCGCCTTTTGAGTTGCAGTTTTCCCTTGATTAATAAGATTCTGAACATCCTCTGCAGAATATTCCTTTCCCTCAACTTCGACTTTTCCAGCGGCCTTGCTCTCTTCTCCCGAGTGGTCGCCTTCCTTAATCTGTACCGGCATTTTTCTTCTCCTCTTTCTCTGGAGGAAGTATTATATACATATTATCGAGTCCTCCGGCTCCTCGATAATAGTCAACAAACATACCTACCATCCACTCAAAGCTAACATTCCTGAACTTCCCAAGATGCTTCTGAGCAACTACAGGATAAATGCTCTCCAGCTCTCTTGGGCTAACAAGATTAAGTTCATTCTGAAGATTATCCCAGATTCCTCTTGCCTTGTCAAAGCACCCTACGAGTTCATTCCACTTTTTTGCCAGTGGATACTTTCCTTCCTTTTCCTTCTTCTCTGTTGGCATTTCTACTTCCTCCTTCTTTCACCAAGACTAACTACTTTTTGTTGCGCTTTCATTCTTTCCTCAAGAGCTTTCATGTGAAAACTCTCATGATTCTGGAATGTAGCATCAAGAATCAACCCCATCTGTTGATCTTGCTCCCTTATTTTCTGATAAGTCCTCCCTTTTCTAAAGTTAATATGAGTCTGCAAATGAACTGCGTCATTATCGTAGTCATTCGAGGGCATCACTATTCCCGGCTGAGCCAACAGTGCTCTATTCTCCACATTAGCATTCTGCTCATCCAGTTGAGTCTCCCCATATATATCTTCTACCACAGCATCATCTAGCATCCTCAGCACCTTTCTCTTCACCGCAGGATCTGCAGGATCTCCATAGAGTGTCTCCTTAAATCGCTCCATCACTCTCGAGTTCCTAATAACCCTCGAATCAGGGAGACTGCTTTCCTTCTTCACAGCCACGTCAGTATTCTCCCTCAAGTCAGCTCCCTTGAAGCTCAACACTTCATAGCTATTTCCTTCTCCGCTGATCTTTATCATCCTCTCAGTCGTATATCCCTTCTGTACTCTTTGGAGAATCCTATGAAGACAACTCTCCAGCGCTTCCTCAAAGACTGCATGCGTAGGAATATTGCCCATATCATCACTCTCTAGGAGCAACTCTACCATGCTAGCACTTCTGATGTCACTTTTATTTGTCCCTTGAGTCACTTCATGCTGATGGAAAAGCTCCATTAAGCCCTGGGCAACAAGAGCTAAAGCTCTCTCGTACGTAGCAGGAAGTCCCTTCAGATCAAGAATCTCGGGCTTATGCCCTAGAACCGGAGTATAAAGCAACTTTTGTCCATGAGTATCATCTGGTTCTACCTCCATCTTGCACCCTCGAGGAATGAGATACTTCCCCCTGGCCATCGTTTTGTTAAACTCTACAATATCACTCAGCGTCTTGTTGTGAATTTTCTGAAGCCAGATGGCAGCTTCTACCGTAGCCATGCCCCAGAAAATCCCAGGAATTTCAATATCTTTGAATTGCTCCATATGGAAGTGATTAAAAGGATAGATACTCTTTTCGAGAATAACTTTATTCGCTCCTGCGAGAAAGAGTCCCTCTGGAAACTGAGCATTAGGCTTCACATACAGTTCCATAAGCGTAGCCCCTTCAACTTCACTCGTAGCAGTCGAAGCGGGATTCCATAGCATAGCAACGTCAAGAGTCCCAGGAGGTCTCTCTTCATTTATCACTTCCTTCCCTCTTTCATAGTGACTAGCCAGATAATCCAGATCCCTGTATTTCATCCTAATCATCCAAGGAAAGTCATGAAGATCAGTACTTCCAAGTCCAGTTATAGGAAATCCCACTTCAAACGGACTCCACACTCCACAAGTAGCATCTCCCTCATAGACCAACTCTCCCTTTTCTGTATCCAGTCTCGTAGGCCCTAGCTTCGGGTCCCAGGCATCACTCAGGAATCCATTTCCAGTCCCGTAGATCCAACCACCCAGTTCTCTCACTTTCTTCTTCATCTTGGCATTTCGCCAGAAATGCTGAAGAAACTTAGTCCCTTTCCTTGCAGCCTCGATATCCTCTTGATCATTAGTCGAGGGAACAACACTCACGTTCGGATTATTTTTTATAAGCCTCGAGACTTGTTTCCTATATCTCGGGAGCAGCTTATTATCTACAATCCTCACTTTTCCTTTCTTCAAGAGAATCTGTTGGAGCATCTCTGCGCTTTGATTATAAAAAACATACTGCCTCCCAGCCAGGAAAGACAAATTAATAAGCCACCTTCTTTCAAAGGGTCTCCGTAGAGCAAGAGCCAGATCATACCTCTTCTTCAGGAAGCTCCAATCCAGATCTCTCTTCTCCTCTTCCTTACTCTTCCTCTTAGAAAGCCATTTCTTCACACTAGCTTTATCTGTTCTCAAATCCTCTTCAGCCATCTTCTATTCTCCATTGATTCATTTTTTGAACCAATCTAGACCTTTGTTTCTGAAGAGATTTCTAATGTCTCCGAGACACTAAAAATCTCTCCAGCCATGTCAACATCCTCCTCAGGAGGAATGTCCTCTCCAGGAGCCTCAGGCTCGCCACCAGCAGTATAAGTCTGGAAAGTCTCAAAATCTCGAGCCATCAGTCTATTAAGAAGCTCCTTTCTCTCCTCCCTCAGCTCCTTGATAATTCCTTGGAGAACCTCGATTACCTCCATTCTCCCAAGAAGTCTTTTGAGGACTTCTTCTACGCAATCCATCCTATCAACAAGGAGAGCCTCTAGATTGTCTACCTTCTTTTTCAGTCTCATTTCTCTACTCCTTCTTTTTCTTGTGAACTTCTCCCCCCACAGTTCTTCCTCCCTTAGGTCCCTTCTCTCCCTTCGGAAGAACACACACTTTCATATAGCTTCCATCTTTCAGTTTCTTCGTCCTGATTTTCCCGCCCCTTTTAAGGCATCTCTCAAAAGCCGCTGGCATCTTTTTCTCTAGCCTCCATCATTTCTCTTGCTTTTAAATATGCTTCCTTTCCTTCCATCAGCTCAATTACAGCTAGCTTACCTTCCTTATGCCATCCTGGTTTAAGACCATAACGGAGAGTATTCTCCCTACTTCCCAGAGTCTTTCTCTCCGTCTGCTTCAAGAGATTCCTCCACCAGTCTCCCCAGCTATTCATCCCATAGTAATCAGCAATATTCCCAAGAAACCCTCTTTCCCCAAAAAGCCCCTCGTCTTCTTTCCTTCCTGGAAGAGCCACTTCATACTCTTCTGCGAGATCAGCGAGCCTATTCTCCATAGGTTGTGTAAATCTAGGCATCCCCTTTTTTCCCTCCTAGTAGTAATTAAGCTTAAGTGCCGCATTAGGCTTTCCGAACATTGTAGGATACTGAGAGCCCTGGATATTCTCCTGCTGTCCACCAGTCTGTTGTTCATCTCCTATGAGACTGTTCCACAGTCCTTCCCAGTCAAAATCTTCCAGTTCCCCAGAATCTAGACTGTCTCCTCCCATCAGTTCCTCGAAGAGTTTCTGCAACTCCTCCTCTTCCCCGAGACTCCCACTTCCCCTTCTTCTCTTCATCCTAACCATCCCAAGTTCCTGCTCAGGAGTCCTTTGTGTTTCACTTGAAGCTACACTTATAGCCATGACATATCCTCCCAATCTCCGTAACTATCTTCTTGCGCAAAGGTCTTCTTCTCCACCACTGTTGCTAAGCAGTTCTCCTCAATCGTAGGAGAAGGCATTTCCACCGGATTTCTCATTCTCTCCTCAAAGACCTCTCTCAGTTCCCTCGTCTTTGCCTTCCTTGCTCTCTCCTCAAGCGGAGCAATCTCGTCCACCTGAATTGCTATACCAAAAGCCATCACAGCATCATCTCTGCATCCACTTTTAGCAATAGGCTTCCCAGTCTTGCTATAGACAAAAGTCATCAACTCTCCAACGAGTCTTTGACTATTCAGCTTCCCTGCCTTGTCAAGAAGATACTCCCTAATACCTCCAACTAGCTCTGTTCTTGAGTTCGTATCCGTTCTCCATCCTTTTTTAAACGAGACACTTCCCTTTGAAACATCATAGCGGGGAGCCATAAAGAGATTGCTGACTTCCAACTCGACCGCCTTGTCAAAAGTTGCAAGACCTGGACCAGTAGTCTCAATCCCAGTCCAAGGAAGAGCGTTAGCATCCTCATCACTAGAGTATATCCTAGAAACAACAAGAACAACACTAGCAAGTTGAATCTCGTCAAGCCTACTGAAGTATGTCGCAGAGACGTTCTTAGTCCTTCTATCAAGCACGACAATAAATGCGTAGTCTCCTCCTTCGACTCCCTCAACCACATCAACACCAATAGCATAGCTATGGAGATCTTGACGTTTTTCATAGACAACTATATAGCCCTCCCAGTCACTTGGACTCCCAATTGATTCTGTTGAAAAGTCATAAAGATGAGGAGCTAGAAACTCTAGAGGCTCGTCTGGTCTCTTATGCCACTCCTTCAGCATTTCCCAAGCCTTCCCTTCAAACACAGGTCTACCAGCTCCTAGATAGTCAATATCAAGTTCCTGAGCAATCTCACTCGGAAGTCTCCTCTTACACTCTTCCTCATACCAGGGACTTGTCAACTTCTCTTCTGGTCGGTAGAGTATCCCTCTATCTCCACGTTCATGCTCATTGGGGGCTGGCCAAACACAGCTAAGTCCTCTTGCTTTCCTTGGATGCAGGCTCCAGTGGAGCGTAGCTTTTTGAGTTCGTCCATCGGTAACCAGCCGATAAAATTGCCCTCCTGCACCAAAAGGAGTAGAAACTGCAATGCGGCAGGGCGAAGCATCACCTCCTGCTGTCCATGCAGATTCATCAGAACCTTCCCATTTGGCAAACTCGTCATAAAGAATTGCAAGATAGCGTCCTTGAGTACTAAAGTTAGGGTTATTACTTTCTCCAGTAAAGGAACTTTCTGTCACTGGATTCACCAGCTTCATAAAGGTGTCATGATTTCTGGGACTGAAGCCTTTGGGACGTAGCCACTTAGGTAACCTATTAAGTAGGTACCTGAGTTTGGCAAAGTGAGTCCTAGGGTCTCCTCTCTTATCAACATAATCTTCAATTCTGGACCCGAGAAGGAAATCTGCCCCACCACTTGGCTGGCACCAGAACCAGAACATCGTGCCCAAAACGATCCAGGTAACACCCATGTCTCTGGATTTTTCGAGACATTTATCTTTTCCATTATTTATAGCCTCCTGGAGAGCCAGAATTTCTCTATCTTGATAGTCATAAGTACAAAAGGGCTGATGATGAAAAGGCCTTCGCCTAACGTCAAGAGTATAAAAGAAAGCATTAAAAGCAAAGAGTATATCCTCGTAGAAGAGCCTCTTAAGCATCTCCCTGAATTCCAAGTTAACTCTAGCTCTCCGAAGAATTTTGGCTCGCCATCGCAGATTCTCTGTCGGATCTTTAGGATATTCAATCACTCCGTAGCCTCCGCTTCCATCTCTTCCTCGTCTTCATTGAGCATATCCTCCACAGCATCATAAAGCTCTGTATGTTCCATCTCCTGGACCTTCTTATGAGCATGAGCATGTAGATGCAGATGCCTCTGTGGATCAAGCTTCTTCACATGCCCACTCCTGTCAAGGACATCAAAAGCCGTTTTTGTCTTCAGCTCCCTTGAAACATTCTCTGCATGGAGATTCTCGTCAAGCACCTCAATGGCCCTCCGAGCCATTCTTTTCAGTTCACTTCCTACGGCAATAGTCTCAATCTCTGCCTGGCTCTCTAGCCTAGCCAGCTCTGCCTCAAAGAGAGGAGAGTGGAGAATCCTCGTTACTTGTCCTGGGCTAAAGCCTGTGATCAAGGCTACTTCTCCTGGCTGCAAGCCCTCGAGAAACATCCGTGCCATAGATCTATGATGAGGCCAAAGCTGAGAAATTGTCGGTGTTAAGTTGTTTGAGTGTGCTCCCATAATTTTTCCTTTTTTCTACCTGAAACCAAAAGACGATTCCCACATTACCTTAACTAAGTCTTCTTCTCCTAATTTTCTCATTCCTTCTTCTGCTGTGTTTACTTCTCTTCTTAATGCTTCTCTATAGAACTCATCATAATTAATATTTCCTTTCTTAGAAAACTTTTCCATAGCTCTAGCGTGTCGTTCCGTAGGAGAAAAACTATAATAAAAAGTCTTAGGATCTATTCCTTTCATTGACAATCTTGGTCGAAGCTCTGCCTCAAACCCTACCAATGCTTTAGCAAGAAGAGCTTCCGACTTCTCTGGCATAAGTTGCCTCGGATGAGTGAATTCATGAAAAACAGTTCCTTCTTCTGGGCCACCTGCAAATAATCTAATGATATTCTCATGAGGACTATACTCTCCCTGAATACCTGGTTCTTTGCCTTCTAGTTTACTCCACCTAATATCTTTAATCCTTCTATACTCTTTCTCAGGAACCAGCATAGCCTCTCTTAGCGCTTTTGCTTGCTTTTGAAAAAACCTGTTAGCTGTAAGATCTACATATTTCTCTCCGAATCCACTAAGCTTAGCAACGTTTCTAGCCTCAGCTAGGCTCTTTACAAGCCCTGCCAACAACTTCCCAGTTCCAGCCACCTTAAGCATTCCTCCAACACCGGAGAGACCAACGTCAGCTACATCCTCCTCAGTCATTTTACCGCTCAACATTCTCCTAGATTGAGCGCCACTACTTTCAAGCTTCTTCTTAATGATGTCTCTCAAGAGATCTCTATAACTATATTGAGAAGCCTTTTCAGTTTCTGGAGTCCTTCTTATTACTTGTGGCATTACAATCCTCTACTCTGCAAACTTCTTTATCCTATTAGCAACCATAGCCTCAAATTCATCCAGTGAAGTTCCTTTTGTCGTTAGAGTAGCATTATGGAGAGGCCCTTTTCCTCCTCTAAAGGTCCATTGATGATAAGCAAAGTCTGGTCTATCTGGAAGTTGATTCACAAAAGCATCATACGTGAGTCCCTGGCCTTTGTACTTCTCTACAATAGCTGCAGCTTCCTTTGGTGTCTCCTCTGCAGTAGCAAGCCTAGGCCTCGTAATAGGCATCTTCCACTTCTCTTTCTTGGCAGCTTTCTGCAGTTCTCTCATCATCAAGACAGGAATCCTATCAATTCCTAACTTCTCTGCTGCCAACACCCTATGTCTGCCTTCTTGATTGAATCCTCCTCTATATTCTAGCGCAGGCATAGGAAACTTAGCTCCTTCTCTCATTTCCTGAGCATACTTATTTACTAGTTCTTCACTAACCCGTCGCATTTCCATCTCTTTATTATAACCAGGACGTCTTCCCTTATAGAGTTTATCAAAATACTCTTCTTTTGACATAAACTCAATATTTCTTCTAACTCCTCTAGCCTCTAGAGTTCTTGCAGGTCTCTTTAGCGCCTTGTCCCACAGAGGGACATCTGTGGTTTTCAGATTAAAGGGAAACTTTCCCTTCCCAAGTCCTCCAGCAATCTTGGTGCCTCCTCCAACTCCAGCAAAGGCCATCTGCATTATCTCTTCATCAGAGAAATCCAGTGGCCTCTTGAATCCCTTAGAAGTGTCAGCAACAACTTTTCCTACAATATCTCTCAGAAGATCCCCATAGCCATAAGAAGCTGCTCTCTCCGTTTCTGGAGTTCGTCTTATTACTCTAGGCATTACAATTTCTCCATTGATTCAAAAAACGAATCAATCTAGAAGTTCAAAATGAGCCAAGTCATTGAAATCTCCCTCTTTATTAAACGAGCCCTTCCAGGCTCCTCCCCATCTCAGGCCTATTTCTCTCCTCTTTGCTACTGAGATGATGACTCCAGCAACAAAGAAGAACAATTTGTCTTTGCTTTTCCATCCGCCTGGCCAAGGAATAGCATCAAAAGCTCTCGAGGGCCATTCGTTGTGCTTACTAGAGGGCCATTTCTTCTCTGAAAAGCCTGTCTCGAAGAGCCTGTCTTGGTCTCTCTTGGTTCGATGGCCGTAGACTATGGAGAAATCTACATAAAGAATTGCCTCCTTTGCTATCTCTTGGAGAAGAGGATGACAGGAAGCAAGCTTTCCGAGTGATGTTTTACTAAATGTTGGCATATTTATCCATCCTGGAGGAATTATAACATAATAGGAAGCTAGAGTCAAACCCTTGTGGACATTGGGGAACACGCCATTTTGTTATCTTTCTCGAGTTTTCTTGAATAGAGGCTTCTAGATTGGTTCATTTTTTGAATCAATCGAGAGAGAAAAACGAGGGCGCTAAAAGGGGTTGGGATTCTTCAATGGAGCTCTCCTTTTTAGGTAGATCAGTAAGGAGATCAATCAGTAGAGAGGGAGAAAATTGATACTAAAGAGAGAATGAAGAGTGGTGTGAGTATTCTCTGGGTCTTTCCCACCCCTCGAAGTTAGTAAAACCCCCCAGCGGGTCATTTTGGCCCAGTCTCAATCTAAATGATCCAGGATGAACCAGCCCCTTGCTGCCTCTGGATCATTCTCGATCAGTCAATCCAGCCCATCTCATCAATCCCATCGCCAGAGTCAATGAACCGACTTGCGCGCCCCTTCCATCCAATTGACCTGCATTGCGTCAATAAATGAATCAATCAAGCACCCACCACAGATGCCTCTCCCTTCCCTTCTCTGGGTGAAGGGGTTACGGAAAATTCAACAAAAAATTGTTTGATTGAACCACCCCCTTTTGTCCAAATTTAATGAATCAATCAAGAAATTTTATTTTTCTTGTTTTGTTTTGTTAGTTTCTTTTTATTAGTTTTTTTT
>Ga0307422_1002054_pt1 | contig 10205 bp, 8 predicted proteins | sample SalMarWE160290MG_FD_202153 | JGI IMG/M metagenome (GOLD analysis project Ga0307422, IMG submission 202153) | Salt marsh sediment microbial communities from the Plum Island Ecosystem LTER, Massachusetts, United States - WE1602-90 | ecosystem: Environmental > Aquatic > Marine > Intertidal zone >...
TAACTCTTTCAAAGATTTGAATGAAGTACAGGAGCAGATGGGGAGTTACCTGTTTGAGTATAATCATCTCAGAAGACACGGTGGATTGAATTATGAAACACCTTTTGATAAGCTCCAAAAAGTTACCAAATTAGTGAGCTAGTACAACCGTCCCCTTTTCTTAGAAGCCTTTCCGTGGCCTCGGCAAGTCTACTGTGGGACTACGGATTTTTTTTCACCCGGCGAAAATCGGGTTTGCGCTTTTCCATGAACGCCGTGACGTATTCTTTGTGCTCGGGGCTATGATAACAGCTTTCCATCCCTTCTTGCTCCAATTTCCAGGCGTTCTCAATGGTGCCTCTCATGCCGCTGTAAAGCGCCCGGCGCGTCAGGGCCAGAGAGGTTGCGGAACATTGCAGTACTTCTCCCGCGATCTCCCGGGCCTTCGCCATCAGATTCTCTCCTGGAACAACGTAACTGAGCAGCCCCATCCGATGGCACTCCTGGGCAGTAAACATGCGCCCCGTCAGCATCATTTCGGCCGCATTCGATGCCCCAATCAAGCGGGGCAGCAAAAAGGTCGAGCCCAGCTCCATCATGAGACCGACCCTGGGGAAAATCAGGCCCATTTTCGCCCCCTCGGCTGCGAGACGCATGTCACATAACAGCGTGATCGTGCAGCCGATCCCGAGGGCGACCCCGTTTATGGCTGCAATCGCGGGCTTACTCAGCTTCTGCATGAGGGGAGGAAACTCACCTATTCGGGACGCACTATGCTCCCCCGTTCCGCCGGCTGCCCGTGTGTCGATATCTTCTGCAAAACTGCCGATATCGGCGCCGGCGCAAAAGCCCCGCCCCGCTCCCGTCAGGATGATGACTCGAACCGCAGGATCTGCGTCCGCTTGGCTGAAGGCATCAACCAGCTCATTGCCCATCTGCGGCGTATATGCGTTGAGCTTGGACGGACGATTGAGGGTTACGGTAGCGACCTCATCCACGACCTCGTACAGAATTGTTTCAAAAAACATTGTGCTCACCTCCTGCGGGCACATGGCCCGCTCGTCTTTTTAATGTAATTATACCATTAAGGTCTCGGCATGGGATCATGTCTTGAAATATCATTTTTCTGCCGCTGCCTTCCCTTACTCTTCCGTTTAAACTCTCTTTACGTACACGAAAATATCATTCTAAGACCCTATTGCACCATAATTCAATCCTTTTGGCTTTCATATCAAACGGTTACCATGGCCCCACCCGATCCTACACAACTCTTAACTTTTCCCCGTACAGTTATTCCGGGACACACGTTTGGCGGGATCCTGACGGTAGTATTCCTGCAAAACACGATAAAGGTTCGGTGCATGCTCAATCATTAACCGCGGCTGATCGAAGAATTGCTCTGTGGCGACGGCGAAAAATTCCGCTTCGCTAATCGCACCGTAGGCATTGAGGAAAGATTTCTTGCCCTTTTCGGTGTCGTGCTTGAGACGTAGATATTCACGCGAACATGTCAGGATCCAGTCACGGTATTCAGCCCGGTCGCGCAGTGGAGGTGTACCGTCGGCCGCACCGTTGAGCATGTCCAGTTTATGGGCAAATTCGTGGTAAATAACGTTGTGACCGGACTCAGGATGGCGGCCACCGCGTAGCGCTGCATCCCAGATAATAATTACAGGCCCCTGCCGGAATGCCTGCCCGATAATGGGATGCTCAAGCTCCACTGGTGCGAATGTATTTTCAAAGAAACCTGGTTTGCGTTGAGGCGGAACAACGGTAGAGGGATAGACGATGATGGATTCTACATTCCGGTAGTAGTTGTGGGGCAGGTCGAGAAGAAGCAGACAGGCCTGAGCGGAGATCGTGACGCGGATCTCGTCGGTAAGTTCCAGTCCATCAGCCCCTTCCCAATGTTTTTCGGCGATAAACACTTGGATCAAGGCACGCAGCTGGGCACGCTCGGCATCTTCCAGCATGCAGTAGTGGGCAACGTTACGGCGGATTATGTCCTCCCATACGGCAGGGAAAGGAACCTGCGTGAGCTTCTTTCGGCGCCGATCGATAAACCAATGAAACATTGGAATTTCCTATTGTTCTTTTGCTTTCGGTAACTGGGTTCAGATCATGCTAACCCCTCTGAACATTACCATCTTAAATGCTTAAACCCTCTTTTTTATCCCCGAAAATATCATTCTAAGGATCGAATAAGCGCCATAATTCAGCCCTTTTGCTTTTCTTATCAAATAGTTACCCTGGTCCGACCCCAGGGCACCAGGGCAGCAAGCCCTTTTCTCCAATGACAAACCTGTTGTCTCAAACGCCATTATTTTTTTAATGAATTGAACTTTTCGGTGTATTGTAATACTGTCCACACGAAAGCGGAATGGCTCCATGTGAGCGGTGAAACAGAGAGAGGAGAACTGTTTACAGGGTGCACCTGCTCTGCAAACACACCGGAAGGAATCGCGTTTTTCCCGCACCATTCAAGGTAAGGAAGGGCTTCGTGAAGTTCCTGAAGACTTTCGGCACGAGCAATAAAATACTCTCCTAACCAGAGCGTTGAGATAAACCAGGGATTGCCCGGAATATCTGGTGGGCTATCAGTCGGCCGTTGATAAACATCATTCTGGTATCGGGCACAACCTTCAACAGGGGTTTTGAGCCATAATTGCTGACGTATTGCCTCCATTGTTTCGACCATCCGAGGATCTTTGGGAGGCAATGCTCCCAGAATCGTGAGTCCCAGCAGACTGACATCGATCACTTCATCGAGTTCATAGCCTTTACCTTTTCTGTAACCGGAGCGGGCGTACCTCTTCAGACCAGTGTGGTACAGATGTTTTGTAAGCCCTTCCTTCATTTGTTCGGCCACTTTGTCATATTTCTCTGCCAGGGAGGCATCTTGAAAGAGTCTTGCAAAATTCGCTGCCGCCCTGAGGCCAGCAATTACTGCTGCGACAGTAAAGGAGTGTACTCCAAAACGCTCTTCCCAGAGATCATAGGAGGGGATGGGCAGCAGGGTCTCAGGATCTCGGTGAGTCACCAAAAAGTCGGCAGACTTTTGAATGAGCTCATTGTAGAGAGGTCTGATGAATCCTATTTCTTTAGAATTCTCGTAGTGTATCCAGAGCGCCCAGAGAATCAAAGCGGTCGAGTCCTCCTGTATGGGAATTACCGCTTTCCCGTCCAATACCCATGGGTGCCAATTGCTGGCCAGTGATCCATCAGGATTATAATGCTGGTAAAGATATCCTTTCTCTGATAGAGCACGAGAGCAAAAGTCGAAAAATTTCCTGCACACATCTGGGTAGCCTGCCTTCTCCAAAGCGGCAGCGGCGAAGGCCCCATCGCGGCCCCACATGTAAGAATATGTATCTTTTCCAAAACGGACTATATCCGAGTCATTTGCTGCAATGATCGCTCCCCGGTTGTCGATCTGTGTTCTCAAAATGAGGAGGCTTCGGTTGAAAAGGTCAGTGACCGTTTTGGGCAGATCTCCAAAGGATCTGGATTCTTTTTGGACCCATGCTTCCCAGTAATTCGACGTACTTTTGATCAGTTTTGTCGGCGTCTTCTCTATCACTTCATGGTTGAGTTGAGCCACCTCATGGTAAAACGTGCCTGCTGCCATCCAGTAAAAAGCTTCTGCTTTCCCGCCGGAGGGCAATTGCAGCCATATTCCGATTGTAGAGTCAGCAGAGCCCCAGGAAATTTGGTTCCCGCTAAGTTCGCCGTCCTCAGCGTCTTTCCAGGTTCCTTCCCTTCCCGGAATCTCCTTGTCTCCGCAGGCGTAGTAATCCACGCCGCACTTTTCGGCCACAGAACAATTAATGAGAAAGTACCGATAGGCTTTGTAGTGTATGATGGAACGGGTTCGTGGATCAAAATAAGCCGTGTCTCCGATATCATTGCCATAAAGATGAAAGTCGTGACTGAAAAAGAGCCTCACTTGACGCTCCTTCCCCTTCAGATTTGTCACCTCGATCTTTTTTATATATACGTTCGAGTCTATGTCGACCACGTCAGAGCAGCACAGTTCCAAACCCAAAGCCTCGTTTTTCAGAAAGACATTAGTCGCGAGGCTGTTATAATGATATCTCAGGTCCTTTCTCCATTCCGGGCCCATCCAAGAGCATCGTCCATCCACCCACACTCCGAACCGAAAGGGGTTCCCCTTTGAATGGTTCTCCTGGCCTATTAAGGGGAAATATACATCCCGAATCTGATAATCCGAATCAAAGTTAAGTAAAAGATTGCCATTGCTTACCGGAATGTCTTTGGGCATGGTTTCTTATATGGCAGGCTACAATAGCGGAGAGGTTTCGAAAGATAGCTGGTTGACGGCCGGCTGTAGCTGTTTGATAGTTTTATAACTGTTGACTATCTGTTGATACAACTCTGAATAGTTATAGGCCATATTTGTTATCGAGAAATGATTCTGCACATGTCTCCGGCATTCACGAGGATCGATATAGTCGATGCGGTCAACTGCCCCAATCATAGCACTCATGGAATTTACCACGAACCCTGTTTTTCCGTCCACCATTATTTCCGGGACGGCACCTTTATTGAATGCAATAGCTGGCGTGCCGCATGCCATTGACTCGATCAGGACAAGTCCAAATGGCTCATCCCATTGTATAGGGAATAAAGTGGCTCGTGCATGCCGGTACCATTTCTTATTATGCTCGCTGCTGATTTCTCCGATGTAGATAATCTGTTTGTCGCAGTCCAATAACGGCTTTATTACCCTGTCATAATAGTCATTATCAACTGGATATTTGCCAACTTCAACCAACAGGTCTATAGAATTCTTCAAGCCTGCAAAAAACTCCTTGTCTGCGACTTTATTCTGGATATAACCGGCAATGATAAGTTTAGAACCTGTTTTTTTCGCAAGTTCTATGGCCTTATCCTGTCCCTTGCCACGGGTTATCCTGCCGATAGTGAATAAATAGCTTCCTTTGTCCGGCTCCTCTTTTACAGGGTATTCTTCAACTTCAATTCCGTGGTAGACAACATTCTCTGTGTTCACCAAGTCATTATACTGCCTTTTTTGATGTTCGCTTATCGGAACGCAATACACCAGGGGAGATGACAGAGGATTACACCAGCGCTGGTAAGCTCCTTCCAACGAGCTTTCTTTTGCGGGCACGTGAAGGGTCATCACAATTGGTACATGCATGCTGAATACACCATCATAAATAAACTCAACCGCGTCTGCATCATGCATGTGTATGACGTCAATATCGCCCATCTTTGCCCTACCCAATGCCCTTGAAAGATGCATATTCGTGGTTTTACGCCGTTCCGGGGTGTCATCGCTACAATACTCACCGATGCTGTGATCAACAGTCACGTAATGTTCCCCTGAGACTCTGGAATCACCTGAACAGGCAACGATCGACCTGTAACCTAAAGAATGGAGTCCTTTATCTATATTATAAATGATCGTTTCTATGGGACCATAACCAAGGTCTGACCTGATCGGCCGGTTAAGGGTTGCCACGTGCAACACTGTCGGTTTTTCATGTTTTGTCTTTATTGTCATGGTAAATTTCTTCGGATATGTCTGAAAGTTAAGGATAAGATTTATTAAACAAGTTATAATAATACAAAATTTGATAAATTGCAACAATATCTTTGAAACCCGAAATGATATGCTAATAATCAAAAACGGTAGCTGATTTTAGTAGGGCCCTGTTTTTTGATTATTCCTGATATAACGCGCTCCGCATTGCGGAGTTCGTCGATTGCTAACTGAAATCTACAGGATCGGAGGCAAGAAAATTCTGTCGATTTTATCTTGTAACCTTGTTTTGAAAATAACCGGACTTCATCTTATTTCAGTCCCGCCTTGTGCGTAGGATCAATTATGAGATCTTTATCAGATTGATTCTTGTAAGGGAGTACTGATGCCCACCGTCTTTAGTGACTTATCTATCTCTGATTTGAGGTAGGCGTTTGGGTCATGATACAGTGCCCCCTTCGGCAGCCACTCCCAGAGGGGCCCTAAGTCCTTTCGTATCAGGTCTACAAAGAACTGAGGAAGTTCATTTGTCTGCTGTTCGAAATAGTCCCGGAACTGGACGTCCGTGTCGAGCCGTTGACGCAATTCTGTGTAGTACCTGAGTCTGCCAAAACCTTCTGACGATACCGCCCGCACCACATTCATCCAGCGTGGGATCGTGGATTTGTTCGCTCTTAAGCGGTTGAAAATTGAGCGCCATGAATACGTGTGCTTGGTCACATCGATCACGTGATCGTAGAAATCAGCCCAGGAATAGTTCTTCGGCTTCACGTTCATGGCGTGATTGTTGTCCAGGAAGTGGAACGGGAATGGTAGTACGCGGTTGGCGCGTTGGTATTCGAGGTTGAGCGGCGCGGCCTGTCCAAACGCGGAAAGCAGGGAATAGGCAGGAAACGCGCCTGGTGTCATGTCCACAAATCGTTTCGTGAGATCAAAGGGTTCCGACCCTTCGTCCACGTCGAGTCCGAGCACGAAGTTGGTTTGTACGTATGGTATGTACCTCAAGATCATGTTGACGTGCTCGGAAACCTGCAAGACCTTGTCCATTCCATTCTTCGCACCGGTTTTCGATTTGTTGCCCATGTCGTACCACGACTCAATACCGGGCAGGATGGCCTTGAATCCGTTTCGTTTGAGCCGCTTCAGGTGCGGTTCTGACAGGAGTGATAGGCTGCTCTCGGCTATGAAGTCGATGCTGTCTGGAGGCACGACCTCTTCGATCGTTTCCATGCAGTCGTTGAATCGGACTCCGAAGTTCGGATCGTGCCAGCCTACACGCGGTCTCCTAAACTTCCGCAAGAGGAACCGTAGGTCCTCCTTGATCACATCTAATTCTAATAGCTGATAGGGTACGACTGAATCGATACAAAAACTGCAAGTGTAGGGACACCCCAGACTGCCGATCATCGGAACGATCTTGATGAATGGTGATTTCCGGAGAGTCGGCTCGATGAACTTCCAGCGCTCGACTACCCCGGGGAGTGTCGTGGGCTGCTGTTTAGCAAATAGGTACATACCAATTGGCCGGTGTTGCGAGCAGTCATTCAAAACATCACGGATCACCGTCTTGTCGGTGAAACCCAGGACATAGTCAAAATATTGCCGCGCATCCTGGGGGTAGCAGCGGGCATGGGGGCCACCGAGTACCGTGACAGCGCCGTTCAAACGGAATAGGTTGCTCAGCGAGTATGCCAATTGAGCAGCCTCCGTGAATGCGCCTATGAAGACGAGGTCGAGGTTGTCTGGCAACTCATTTACCAGATTCTCAAAACCGGTATAGCACACGAATGTGACGTCATGTTCTTCTTCGCACCACACGGCTATGGCTTGGGGCATGATGCTTGCGAGATTGGCATTCATGACGCGCGCGTACAATGTTCGCGTCGGAGCTTTGGTGGTGAGGTCGATGATGGCGATGCGCAGTTTATGCATAGTACTTACTTATGGGGTCAGGTCTTGAAATTTATGTCAAAAGTGTAGACCTAGCTACTTTATATCCAAAAACGGCAAAAGGCAAGACCTGTTATCACCTGCCCGTAAGCCCAAGAAACAGATGCAAAGAAAATAGACCTGACCCTCTCTGACCGGCCGTACCCTATTCCGGCGGCTTTACATCCTTCATGACTTCCGATGCTGGTTCTCCCTGGATTCCCCAATGGGTTTTTGGCATTTCATGAATTATTACTTCTACTGCTTGGGCGGGGATTCCCATATCGGTAAAAACTCTTGTTACTCCTTGAATAACAGTTTTCGCGTTTTTTTCTCCCCAGCCTTCCCATACATTGACTTGTACACTTGGCATATGATTTTCCTCCGGGTTGCATAACAATAATTAGACTGACCCGCATAAAATGCGGAGTTGCGTTTTCCTGCCCGTATAACATGCCTTTGGATCGCTTGCCAGAGGCGTGTTAATCTCAATCAAGAATAAAGATGCGACCCCTTGTGCCCTTTTTAATAGAACCTTCCCCTTTTTTTCTCATACCCAAATGATATCATCAATCAAAGACTTGACCCCTTGTTTTCTTTTTTTTGACATATTTCGGCTTTTTTGCGAATGGAGGGGGCGAAGAGTCGTTTTATATTTAAATTCTAAGTGGTTTTAAGGATAAACTTGGGAGGGGTTATCGAATACTAACTGAAACGAGCAATTATATTGTAAATTGGCTTTTTACCAAAATCAAGAATAACGATGCGACCCGTTTTGCCTCTCAATAAAATTGTCCTCAGTCAAGGCCTGACCCCGATTTATCTCAATTCTTCTCCGTTGATCAGCATCAGTCACAACTCTCCGAGCCAGATCCTTTCAAGCATCTCGAACAGTTCTCTGTATAATGCGAGCTGCGCGGCCATCCAGTCTTCCTTGCTGCGAGGAACCACCTTTCCTATTAGCGCCAGATAGGCTTCGCCCACCTGGCGGTTCTTCTTCTCCGCGTCCCGCTCTGTTCCGTGGCTCACGTCATGACGGGCCCCCAAGCGCAGGTGCTTTACCCTCCATAGGGCATCTAGCTTGCTCTCGTCATGTAGAGCTGTTAGGCGCTTTGCGGAACCAGAACCCTCATAAAGTAGAAAGAAGAGATGATCGGTGATTTCCGCGAATGAGGCCGAGTCATAGACCACACGGGAGGGAATGACCGCACATGCCATCAGGGCCTTTGTTGTAGGTTTGAAAACCGGAGGCTTACCTTCACGTTCGGACTCTATGTTCAGATTGTACACCAAATTGACCAACCGTGCCCCTAGCTTAGCGATCATTCCTGACCGGGTCTCTTCGACTGCCAAGTCGGTATCGATCGCTGTTTGTTCAAGGTCGAGGATCTCTAGCTCGCCATCAAGTGTGTGGTAAACATTCACCTTTGCAATCGACCCTATCCATAGTTCCTCTAAGTTCGGACGCATGAGGGCGGCCAAGTCGAGGCCTTTGGTAATGGATTCGAGCAGGTGCGCACTCGAATTAAGCAGACCAAGCCGGTTTTGCCTTGCAACCTCAGAGGCAGTGGCGGCGAGACTAAAGTGTTTCTTCGCGAATTCCTGAAACGCAAGCTGTGGCTGAAGGGTGACATCAATCCACCGCCTGTCGAGGCGTTCCAAGTCCAGCAGGGCTTCGGTGGATGCGAGAGAATCGAGCATAGGCCGCAGAGCCGCCTGAACGTCGAGAGCTGGTGTTGCCAAGCTTTTTACGAGTTCCGCAATCTGAGTTTGCTCCCGTAGAAGAGCCTCTACGGCAGACGAATTCATGCTGCTAAGAAGCCCAAGGCTTTCAATGGCTGGTCTCTGAGCTAACCCATTCAGAATTCTCGACGTGGAAGCAAGGTAGTCGGCTGGTAGGGTGAATTGGTCCCGCAGCAGGTCAAGTTTAGCGAGGCTGTCAAGGATCGATTTGGGAATGCTGCTCCAAGTCTCGATCATTGTTCGCATGCCCTGTAGAGCGCGCTCAAGCTCTCGTTGTTGCCAGAAGAAACGCTCGAATTCAGAAGCCATTGTGTCTCCAACTTCTCCAGTTAACAATGAGTAGACTGACCAGTATAAGACGCCGGGCAGACTGGTTTGTCAGTCTAATGCGCCGACAATATTAATCGTGGAACTTGTCTAATTTGACTGTATTGTAGTTTGGCTTTTTACCAAAATCAAGAATAAAGATGCGACCCTTATACCCCCACAAGCCATAAATATAACCACCAGGCATTCCTATATATATCCCGGAAGAAATCTGTGCGAGCTGCATAATACACGAGCCCCATATAGAGAGCGACAACTGGCCAGCTGATCAATGCGCTCTTGAAGTCTATCGTGGGGCGGCAGAGTTGCCCGCATTGCTGGCACTTCAGATAAGGTGTCGAAAAAAGGCCTCTTCTTACTGTTATTGATGGTTTCAAAAATAAAGGGAAAGGGTAAAGTGCTATTCTAGCCACTAATTATTGTGTATCTGTTTGTAATTATAAAGCATTTTTGCCAGCGTAGTGACTTGCTTTTTATTAGAGTATTTACGATGATTAAAACGCCATACATATTCAGCCAAGTACAGCGGAAGTCGTTCTCTTCGGATACCCCCTTTGGAGGCAAGGTATCTCTTGAGATATCCCCAGAACCCTTCAAGGCCATTGATGTGAGTGCCCTTGTTGTCGGAAAATTCACCTTTGCTATGGTCTATTAGACGATGCACATACCCGTTTGCCGCAATCCCAGTGTACCCTCTCCA
>Ga0307422_1002056_pt1 | contig 10202 bp, 7 predicted proteins | sample SalMarWE160290MG_FD_202153 | JGI IMG/M metagenome (GOLD analysis project Ga0307422, IMG submission 202153) | Salt marsh sediment microbial communities from the Plum Island Ecosystem LTER, Massachusetts, United States - WE1602-90 | ecosystem: Environmental > Aquatic > Marine > Intertidal zone >...
CCAGTGATAATGACCGGAGTCATCCCTATGGCAAGGAACGATATGATAGTCATTTGCCTTAGAAGGTTTGAAAAATTTCTTGTTGAAAGGAAAATACCACCAGTTAAAGAACCAAAAAGTAACCAGATAATGATAAGAGCAAAGATGAGTGTATATGCTCTAATATCAATCTTAATTTTCTTAATTTTATCAATAAAACTTAATTGTTTCATTAATTATACCTATAACTTCTTTTAAGATTTGTTGCTAAAGCCATTATCCTCTCTTGTGTTGCATCTTTTCGGTTTAAGATTCCAGCACATTCTCCTTCTCGCATAACCATAATCCGGTCACTCATTCCAAGCACTTCCTCTAACTCAGAAGAAATCATAATGATGCCTACACCATTTTCTGAAAGTTTGTTTATGAGGTTATATATCTCATATTTAGTCCCTACATCAATCCCTCTGGTCGGATCATCGAGAATAAGAATTTTTGGATTTGACATTAACCACTTTGCTATGACTACCTTCTGTTGATTACCTCCACTTAAAGATTCTGTAATGGTAAAAAGAGAGGGTGTCTTAATGCTAAGATCATCAGCATATTTTTTACATTCTTTTAATTCTTTATACTTATCAATATTCAATGTACTAGAAAATTTTCTAAGATTCGGCAAGGAGATATTTTTATAGACTTCTTGTATTAATACCAGTCCCATCTCTTTTCTATCTTCCGGAACAAGACTGATTCTATACTTTATCGCATCCTCAGCAGATCGGATTTTTACGGATTTTCCTTCCAAAAGAATTTCTCCGTCAATCTGATTCCCATACTCTCCGAATAGTGCAGTAACCAGCTCGGTTCTTCCGGAACCCATCAGGCCGGCTATCCCCAATATCTCGCCCTTTTTTAAATCAAATGAAACGTCTTTGATTACCATTTTATTCTGAGCTGATACCGATAAGTTTTTAACTTCCAAAATCTTTTCCCCAGGCTTGGAATCTCTAATAGGAAATCTTTTTTTCATTTCACGTCCTACCATCATAGCAATGACCTTCTCTTCGGTAGTATCCACTGTCCTTACTGTATCAACTACCAGACCATCTCTAAGAACGGTAATATTATCTGCAATTCTAAAAAATTCCTCCAGTCTATGAGAGATATATATACAGGTCACTCCATTATCTTTCAAGTTCTTGAGCATTTCCATTAAGTAATTAACTTCAGCCTCAGTAAGAGCAGAAGTAGGCTCGTCCAGAATTAGAAGCTTAATCTCCTGTGATAGAGCTTTAGCAATTTCAACCATCTGTTGCTGACCTACGCTTAGCGTGGATAACTTAGCAAAAAAAGGAACACTTAAGTTATATTTATTAAGAATTTCTTTAGTATCTGAAAATAGTTTACTCCAATTAATAATCCCTTTATCTTCCGGTTCTCTTCCCAGAAAAATATTTTCCCCAACTGTCATTAGAGGGACAAGAACAGGTTCCTGATAAACGGTAGCAATTCCTTCTTTGATTGCCTCTTCAATAGAATAAGAGGTAAATTTCAGCTCTTTTTCATTAAAGTAAATTTTCCCTTGATAAGTTTTGTTAGGATAAACTCCTGCCAGAATCTTCACTAAAGTAGATTTCCCTGCACCGTTTTCCCCGCATAAACCATGGATATCTCCTTTTTTGATGTTGAAGGAAACATCAGATAATGCCCGGATGCCCGGAAAGTCTTTGGTTACATTCTCAATTCGTAAAATGATTTCATCTTTCAAAATAGGATTGCTCCCCCCTAAAGGGATGGTTTTTTATCGTGTCCAGGTATATTAAAGAAGGTGTACCACAGATTTTTGCAATCTGTGGTACACTTCATTCGTTATTAGATTTTTGGAGGTCTATCTGCTTCAGGTACACCCTTATACACATCATCATATGACTGATAGCCACTCTTAACAATGACTTCATAGAGGTTGTCCTGAGTCGCCCCTACAACTTCCAGGAACTTACAAGGCACTGTTCCCTGTAAGTTTTCTCCGGTAAGTTCAGCCAATGAGAAATCCTGCAGTCCTTCTACTGGTTCACCTTTTGCTAACTTGAGAGCGATGTCAATGGACAATGGAACAAGTTTTCTTATATCTTTGTATACGGTAACACTAAGATCTCCCTTAGCTACGGCATTACAACCGGCTGCTGTGGCATCCTGGGCGGAAATTGGGACCTTTCCTGCTAAACCTTGAGCTCTCAGGGCTTCAATGGCACCAAGTGCAGTTGAATCATTGGAAGCGACTACTGCATCAATCTGATTATTTGTGGCAGTAAGCATATTCTCCATAATCTTCAGTGCTTCAGCCGTATCCCAATTCGGTACCCACTGGTCAGCAACTATCTCGATCTGACCGCTATCAATGTAAGGCTGAAGAACTTCCATCTGTCCCTTTCTAACCAGCACAGCATTATTGTCTGTTGGGCTTCCACCGAGAAGTGCAAATTTCCCACTATCCTTTACAGCTAATACTCCTCTTGCCTGAGCTCGCCCGACTTCAACATTATCAAAGGAAATATAAACTGCATTATTAGGGGATTTGATTAGCCGGTCATAGGCGATGCATTTCACGCCTGCTTCTGTGGCTGCATTGACTGCTGTCGCGGCAGCCGCTCCGTCCTCTGCAACAATAAGAATAACATCAGCACCTTGCATAACCATATTCTCAATTTGGTCATTCTGGACTTTCGGATCATGATTCGCCTCTTGGACAATAACCTCAGCCCCGGAACTGCGTGCTAACTCACTCATTTCTTCTGCTTCTCTTACCCATCTTTCAAGCGTAAAATCAGAAAATGACAAACCAATCATCGGCTTATCTGCGGCAAAAACCGAGATACTTAATGCAACGAGTAATACAATCGTCAGTAAAGTGATATTTAATTTTTTCATAATAAAAAACTCCTTTTAAAATATAATTTAAATTTGTAATACTTGTACCCAAAGCAAAAACTCAATTTTCTGTATCGTAATAATCGTGCTAGCCTAGTTTATGTTTTAAAAATATGCATCCCTCCTTTCTGTTGTTTAATAGTAACCTGCAGGTAGTTTTAGTATTATGGTTCAATGCATTTTTGAGATAACTTTATACTATTTTTACTAATCACTCTTTATACATTCGGTTAAAGTATTTTTGAGCATTTGTCAGAGCTTCTCTCATAATATCCTCTGCTTTGGCGGTTTCTCGGTCAGCAAGGTATTTCATTAGTTGTTCTTTATCGAGTTCTTGGGCAGCTTGTGCACAGGCTTCCCAGCTTAATACACTCCTGATTACTCTGTCAATTCCCTGTTCTACATTGTCATATGGCCTTACCTGCATATCGTGGCCTTTCCAGCGATTAAAACCTGCTTCTTGGATTAAACCTGCTATGGCTATATTCATACCGTTAACCCTTGTTCCATGATCGATATCATATTTTCCCGGTCCGCCAAGAATGATACCATCATTATAACCCTGACTATTTAAGTGCATGTGAACTAAGGCATGATTATCTATTTCTTCAACCGTATCATAAACATGGTCAAGCCCTATCATTTCTGAATGACCAAACTCTTTGTTCACACCTTTTTTATTACGGGAAATTTTAAACTCTTCTTCTAATTTATTCCAAAATACCAGGGCACTGGCAACGGTTGGAATCAACAGAGCCGGATGCCCTTCGTTGGGTTTTGGTTCTAAGGCAAAATAGAGATTTCCGCCCAATTTTTCTTCATATTTGCAAAGTTTTGCAATGCTTTCCTTAAGATTCTGATACATTTGGGAAATTCCTATAGATGCAAGGTCATAACCAAACGAACCATTCCAAAGGATAAAAGTTGGCCATTTTAAAGGATCGGGATGCCAGGCTTTCCGGAGAGATCTATAAGTAAGAGCAATCGTCCTTTCCCCGAATCCTTCTGCTGATTTTCTTTCTTCAGGATCCAAGGAGGCTACACCTCCGTATGCAAAAGCTTTATGTGCTCCTGGAGTTACCATAGCCAGATATATCTTGGAATCTACCAGGGCATCGGCTATTTCCGGGGCGGTCTTTTCATCAAACTCAAAATCATAATGCATTTCAATCCCCAACTCTACATGATCCGGTAATCTCGGTGCAATTCTATTTCTTATCAGCTTAATCGTATCAACAGTATTAAAATTTTTAGAATTCCATTCTGGTCTCATATCATCCGGGACAAAACCGCCCTTTCCTGCATTGAATGTCCATCGGCAGATACTATGTAATGATTTATTTTCTTTCATTTTTTTACTCCATAAATAGTAAGATAATTATATTGATTAATTTACAAAAAAGGAATTTAAACAAAAGGTAATATTTTTAAAAGATATATTGTATGTTAATCAAGTTAATTTTTTTATAAACTACAATTTTTTATCTCTTTTTTATCATTCTATAATTAGTAACGAATGTATTTTTAGAATTTGTAATCTAAGATATCTTTTGTTTGAGGTTTGTTATTATATTACTTAAATTAAGTATTATAATAAATACATAATATAATACTTTCGTAATTTCGTCAAGCATTATTATTTAAAAGGTCCTTACAGCAACCTATCCGGTAAGAAATTATTATTTTCTTTCCTCATATATAAAATAATCAAAATCTGCATGTTTTCTCTTTCCTGACAGGTCCTGACAAGCTAGACCAACAAACATACCTGTAAATCCCATGGGGTCAGCCATTTCATCCGACAGGAATTTACTCTCAAGCTTGTGTCCTACTGGCTGCCAATTTTTTCGATCAATTGAATAATAAAATTGGATAACCCTGTCTTTCATTTCGACAGAAAGATAAATTCTGTTATCTGTTACTATAATCTCCGGTGAAACCGGCATTTCTATTCGCCCTTTTTTAAAGATAATTATTCCTAAGGTATTGTTGTCCGGCCGCTCATCTTTGCTCAGACGAAGGTAATACTGGTTCTTTTCGTTGTATCTAAGTATAAGTCCGGCCATTTGTTGAAAGTTATCCGGACTGAATTCAAGGCATGTTTCTGTGTAGAATCGAAAGTTCTGCACTCTACGTGCAATCAAACTTTGTCGGAAAGTCGAGCTAATGGATTCCTGGCCATAAATCCTCAGCCAGCTTGGTCTGGCCGCAAGAGAAATAAACTCATCCGCCGGAACTCTAAGAGAATGATACTCCGAGGCAAGTTTCTTCTTTTTAAAATCATCATATTCTTTAACCACAGGAACAATCTCTGACACATCCTCAATATTGCTTTCCTTCCCCGAAAAGAATACCCTGTCTTCTGGAAAACCATTCACTGCATAAGGCCAGCCATCCTCTTTCCATATCAGCTTCTGCAAAGAGGTTTCTCTTCCAAGAGGACAGTAATATATTCCATGAAGGGGGCGGGCACAAAGATGTGCTAAAATCCACTCATCTTCTGTCCAGGGACACATGCTCCCGTGACCTGCTTTTTGCAGCCCGTCATGAAGAGCTGTTGATATCATACCCCCTGTTTTCATAGCCTGGTTAAAAGCACTTCTATCTCTAACACTGGTCATTAGCGGATTCTGTGGATGGACTTCATAAGGACCCTCTATGTTACGGCTGCGAGCAAGTGTCACGGCATGACCATAGGATGTTCCGCCCTCTGCAGTCATCAGGTAATACCAATCGTTGCGCTTGTAGAGATGAGGCGCTTCTGTAAGTTTGATATCAGTACCACGAAAGATGTTCTTAACCGGACCGACAAGCTTTTTTGAATCCGGATCGTATTCTTGAAGGAGAATTCCGGAAAAATGGTTTTTTCCAATACGATAATCCCACTGCATATTTAGCAACCACTTGCGTCCATCATCATCATGAAAAAGGGAGGGGTCAAATCCGCTGCTATTCAGATAAATTGAATTTGACCAAGGACCTTTTATATCAGTTGCTAAAGTAAGGTAATTGTGAGTATCCTTAAAGCCACCATTACTGTTTTTACCAACCGAGCTAACCCAATGTCGAACATTGGTATAAATTAAATAAAAAAGACCGGCCTCTTTATCATAGCTGAGACAGGGTGCCCAAACGCCACAGGAGGATGGGTTTCCTGCCATATCCAAAAGTGCCACTCTGTCGAGAGGTCTGGATAATATTCTCCAGTTGTCAAGGTCTTTTGAATGGTAAATAACTACTCCCGGAAACCATTCAAAGGTTGAAACTGCAATATAAAAATCATTTTTTACCCGAAGAATACTCGGATCGGGATTAAAACCTCTTAATATCGGGTTCTTAATCATTATTCTTTTATACCTCCCATGGTAAGATCGTTTATTAGATAAGGAGCAAATGATTTTTCCAAATAAAATTTATAGTTTTTAAAAATGTCTGTGTTTTGTACAAACAACTAACCTTTGATAGCACCCGCAGTAAGTCCGGAAATGATCTGTCGTTCCGCAAAGATATAGAAGATAATCGCCGGCACTGCGGATAAGGTTAAGAAAGCTGCTACCAGTGACAAATCTATTCCATATTGACCCTGGAACTGCATCGTGCCGAGGGGTAAAGTCCAGAGCTTTTTCTTATCTATCAACACCAGAGGTACGAGTAAATCATTCCAACTGGCCACCATACTTAAAGATGCAACTGCTGCCAGCGCCGGACGCGACAGCGGGAGCAGAATGCGCCAGAAAAAACCAAAGGCATTACAACCGTCTATATAAGAAGCATCTTGTAATTCAGAAGGTACAGACTTAAAAAAGCTGCGCAGAATTACAATACAGATTGAAAGCTGAAATGAAGTTTGCACCAGAATTACTCCCCAGAGATTATTGGTCAATCCTATCTGGCGCACCATGAGATATACCGGCAAAATTGCAATCGCAATCGGGAACATAATACCCAGGGTAAAAAAATTGAATAATAGTTCCTGGCCACGAAATTTCATTCGGGAAAAAACAAAAGCAGTCAGGCTGCAAATAATTACCACGCCAGTTGTCTTCGCTATCATGACAAGAAAACTGTTTAACAGCATGGACCAAAAAACCGGCAATCTCAAAACTCTTGCGTAGTTTTCCCAGTTCGGGGGAATTGGAATAGTATAAGGACGAGTCATAAATTCACCGCGTGTCTTTAGTGCTCCAAAAACAAGCATAACAACTGGAGTTATTATAATCAATACAGCTAAAAAAAGAATGATATATTTAAAAATCATCGGGAGACTTTTTTTCAAATTTATTCTTCTGTATGAATAGTTATCTGACATAAAACCAATCCTTTCTAATTCAAGTAATCTGTCTGGCGTAACATACGCAAGTAAGCCAGTGAAAAAACCAGGGAAATAAGTAACATCACGATTGCCACCGCCGAGCCATATCCCAGTTGGAAACGCACAAAACTAAAACGATACATATAGGTTGACATAACCTCGCTGGCATTGACCGGACCGCCCTTGGTCATAATCCAGACTAGGGCAAACACCTGCAGCGACCCCAAAACAGACAGGTAGACGGATGTACGGATGGTGCTACTGATCAGCGGTATGGTTATCAGGGTTATCATCTGCCGATTATTCACGCCATCAATTAAAGCCGCTTCTTCAATTTCCGGAGGTATGTTTTGCAGGCCTGCCAGATATAACAACATATGGAATCCAAAAAATTTCCAGGTCAGTACGACAAAGATGGACAGCAGAACTGTCCTAGTATCTCCCAACCAGGGTTGAGCTTTTAGGCCTGGGATTAGGATTAGAATTGCATTTATAAAACCGCGGTTTGGTTCAGGGCTGAAGAGTATCATCCACATAATGCCTGTAATGACCTCGGAAAGAACGTAAGGCATGAAAAAGATCGTACGAAAAAAGGCGCGTCCGCGTAGTTTACGTCCTACCATAAGAGCCAGCGCCAAGGCTAAAGGTAGTTGAATAATCAAAGATGATACTACAATTAATAATCCATTCCCTACTGCTTTTAGAAAGATCCGGTCAGTCAGGATGCGTTTAAAGTTGTCCAGTCCGATAAAGTTAACTGCCGGACCAAAACCTTTCCAGCTGAATAAACTATAGTAAACGGATTGAAAGATGGGATAAACCAGAAATATAGAGAAAAGTACAAGAGCCGGCAACAAAAATAATACAATAGTCATTCTGTCTTGAAGTCGCCGGGTAGATCTGGTCTTTTGTGGTAATACCACGACATCTTCGCCAACCGAAGTTGTCTTCATGAAAAATCTCCTTTCTGACTGGCAAAGAGTATGGGGATCAAGTATTAGAGAACCTGATCCCCATATTTCCTTTAATCAAACGTCACTTACTTTATTTCTTGAGCTGCAGAATCTTCAACCGCTTGTGCAACCTGTTCAGGCGTTAACGTACCGGCAAAAATCCCCTGTACGCTATCATTTACAACAGAACCCACCGCTGGAGGCATTGCCTGATCGTAATAAAGCTGGAAGTATTGCGCAGATGCAGCAGCTTGTTGGATAATTTTAAGGTAAGGATCTGACACACTAACTCCAGCACCTTTGACAACAGGCAGACAAAAACCCGCTTCAACCTGAGCGATCTGTGAATCCACACTGCTTAAGTACTTGAGGAAATCTACGGCCTCTGGAGAGGCATTTTTACCAACTATAAAGCCATTACCGCCGCCAAGCGCGTCAGCAGGACCACCGGCACCACCTTCAACCATGGGGAATGGGAACCAGCCAAGTTTATCGCCGATACCGAGCTTGTCGACGCTGTTATCCTGATGCAAGCCAGGAGCCCAATGTCCCATTAAATCCATTGCAGCCTCGCCATTACCCATCAAAGTAGCCTCATCGTTCCAGGTCGCGCCCAGGAAACCGCTCTGGAAAGGCTTAAGTGCAACGAGTTCCTGAAGCTTCTCGCCTGCTTGAATGAATGGGGCATCTGTGAAAGAGCCTTTGCGAGAGTAAGCTGCGTTAAAGCCAGCCTGACCGGCAATTCGGGTGGCAAGATATTCCCACCAGAAGGCGCCGGGCCACTTATCTCCCTCGCCCACGGCAATGGGAGTGATATTAGCATCCTTTAGTTTTTGTACATCTGCAATTAATTCAGCCCAGGTCGTGGGAGGATTATCAATACCGGCCTGAGCAAACAGCTCCATGTTGTACCAGAAGCCAACCATACCCATATCACGCGGGACACCGTAGTTTTTCCCTTCGAAACTGTATACACCCAGTGCGCCTGGTGAAAACGTATCACGCCAGCCATCTTTGTCCAGATAGGCAGTAATGTCTAAGAGCAGACCGGCCTTGGCGTATTCATTCATTACACCGCCGCCCCAGCTCTGGAAAAGATCGGGGGGTTCACCTGATAACATAACCGTGGTCATCTTGGTCTTGAAATTCTCATTCTCAAGGGTTGTAATCTCTATGGTAACATTGGGGTGTTCAGCCATATACTCATCTGCAAGCTTCTGCCACACTACCATATAAGTTTCTATAGTCTGGATATGCCACCAAGTGACAGTCACCGGTGCTTCTGCTGCCAGGGCTGTAAATACTCCACTTACCAATAAAATTCCAACTAGAAACAATACTAAAATAAATCTTTTCATTATTTTTTCCTCCTTATTAAAAAAACATATTTTCTAAATACATACTACATGCCGATTAATTCTATTTTCCTAATAAACTATAACACTTCACCTCCCCCTTTTTTTTTCGTTGTTTGATAGTACTAACGTGCGGTAATTTGTAGAGTTATATGATTTATATATCTTTAATAGAACATAATTTATTACTTTATTTAAGTATTAAAATATCAGTTTATTAAATAATACACTATTTTTAAAAATTAATCAAGACCATGTTTGAGTCCAATACATTTGCACCATTGTCTAATGAGGCCCAGATTAATTATATAAAAAAGATTCACACAAAACACCATAACCCCACAAACAAAGACTTTGAAGGATTTAATAAAAACGCTTATATACTGCGTATACGAAGAAGATTTGGCTTGCCCTTATGATTTCCTATTTTGTAATAGACCCACTTAAAAACGAAATTAGAAGGCTTGTTTTTTGTAATTTAACAAAAAGTCCCCTGCTCTTTTAATGCAAGTAATCCGGAAGGTAGGTTCACTCTTATCGATATTTAATTATTTAAATTACTTAACTAATCTGTTATTATTAGTTATTGTGTCGATTAAAATTATTTGAGGTAAATATGATTCCCAAAAGATTAGTTTATGGTTCTACTGTAGCAATTTTACTATCATTTTCTAT